>FSXZ01002855.1_pt1 | contig 18821 bp, 12 predicted proteins | sample 1638121 | NCBI WGS metagenome assembly FSXZ01 (sample SAMEA3914788, study PRJEB12502) | metagenome | biome: forest; material: soil | place: Canada | collected 2011-07-03 | depth 0.1 m
CGTGCTTCGCGTCTGCCGGAAACGCGAAGCACGGGACCGTTCGACACCATGAAGTTGACTTTCTCTCCTCGCGACTCCGGACGATGCGGCGCTCGAGCTCACCGAAGCTTTTGCAGAGGTTCTACCCTGGGCTCCCCGTAACGGAGCGGTCCTCCGCTACCGTCACCTCTTCATCCTTCGCCTGCCGCCCACCGAGGCGTTTGGCGGCATCCTGCCGCCAAATCGCAAAAGCCACGGCGAGAATTAGGGCGACGCCGTTGAACATGTCATTCAGCCACTGCACGCCTGTCACGTACTCCAGCCCCTGTACGCCAGTCGCGAGCACGTATATGGACAGCAAGGTGCCCCACACATTGAACCGGCCGGGCTTGAACTGGGTGGAGCCGAGGAACACTGCCGCGAACGCCGGTAGCAGCAGTCCTGGACCATAGGTCAGCGATGGCCCGGACTGCGAGCCGTAGAGGACGCCCGCTAGCCCTGAAATCGTCGCGGAACCGATGAGGGACACCCATACCCAGCGCCCGACCTTGACGCCGGACAGCCGGGCGGCGTCCGGGTTGCCGCCGACGGCGTGCATGTACCGGCCTGCAGGGGTGTACTCGAGCAGCCACCAGGTGATGAGCCCGAGGATGATCAGGTACACGAAGACGATCTGGAAGCCGCCGACGTTGATCTGCGTCAGGTCTGACCACACGGAGTTGATAGGTGGGATCGGCTGGGTGTTGCCGGAGACGATGCTCTGCACCGCGGCGAGGATGGTGCCCATGCCGAGCGTCGCGATGAACGAGTTCACCCGCAGCCGGACGACCACGAATCCGTTGACGAAGCCGATCACGGAAGATGCCGCGACGGCAACCACGATGGCTAGCCAGACGTTGTAGTGCTCGGTCACCTGAAGCCAGGTCACCACGATGGTCGACAAGTTGGCCACCGCCCCGACTGACAAGTCGTACGTCCCGGTGACGAGGGCGATCAGGACGGCGAGGGCGAGGAACCCATCGATCGCCTGCTCCGAGGCGATGGTGTGCGCCGTAGCGGAAGTGAAGAACAGCCCTGGGACCCAGAGACTGAACACCAGGATGAACAGCGCCCATATGTAAAGGCCGCTGAAACGGTCAAGTCCGAGTGTGACTGTCCGCCGCCTCGTTTTCACGCCCGCTCCTCCAAGGTGTCTGCGACGCACGCATGGGTGATGCTGCCTTCCGTGACCTCAGTACCGGACAGACGGGCGACCACCCTGCCCCACTGGAGGACGATGACCCGGTTGCACAGTGCCGCCAACTCATCGGCGTCGGCCGAGGACACGAGGACAGCGGCCCCGCTCTGGGCGGCCTTCAGGATCTGACCGTGCAGGGTCGCCTTGGCCCCGATGTCGACCCCCTGGGTGGGCTCGTCGGCGAGAATGACCTTGGGGCGCATCCGCAGCCACTTGGCGAAGACCAGCTTCTGCTGGTTGCCGCCGCTGAAGGATCCGAAGGCTAGGTCGTAACCCGCCGCCGGCCGTATGTCCAGGTCGCGAAACCACCTGGCGCCTTCCTGGCGTTCCGACCGCTTCCTCATCAGGCCTCGCCGCCAGTGTGGCCGAAGCCCAGTTAGCGTGAGGTTCTCCCGGGCCGTCAGGCTGAAGATCCCCCCGTACCGCTCGCGGTCGGCCGGGATCATGGCGACCCCGGCCTCGATGGAGGCCTGCGGCCGGTCGTTCGGTATGGACGTTCCGCCGACCAGTACCCGCCCTCCGTCCCTCCTGACCGCACCGAACACCGCGGAGCAGACGGTCTCCCGACCCGATCCCGTGATCCCGGCGATCCCCAGGATCTCCCCGGCGCGTACCTGCAACGAGACGTCCTGCAGGACGTTGGTGGAAACGCCCCGCACGTCGAGCACGACCTGACCCTCCGCGGTCTGCAGTGCCGAGGACTGCCGGGAGATCTCGGTCAGCTCGTTCCCGATCAGGAGCTTGATCAGCGCCTGCCTGGTGAGGCCGGCGACGGGAACCCGGGCGTGCACCCGGCCGTCCCGCAGCACCGTGACAACCTCCGCTATCTCGAAGATCTCGTCCAGTCGGTGGGTCACGTAGAGGACACCGACTTCGCGCGCCGCTGCCCGGGTAATCGCGATCAGCTTCGAGACTTCCCGCTCCGGGAGCGTGGCCGTGGGCTCGTCCAGGACGAGCAGCCGCGGAACTGACCGCGTGTCCCTGGAGAAGGCCCGGGCGACGGCGACCCCAGTACGCTCGGCCGGAGTCAGGTCGCCGACCAGGGCTTCCGGGTTCACGTCGAGCGACACCGCCGCGAGGGCATCGGTCGCGGCGGCCACGGCCCTGCGCCTCGAGATCGTGCCGAAGCGCGTGGGGTACCCGCGCTGCATCGACAGATTGTCGAGCACCGAGAGCGAGTGGACGAGGCCGAGGTTCTGGTGGACGAACCGCGCTCCCATCATGTGGGAAGCGTCGGGATCGCCGTGGGGCAGGACCGTGCCGCCGACCATCACTGTTCCGGAATCCGGACGGTGGTAGCCCGAGATGATCTTTATCAGAGTCGACTTCCCAGAGCCGTTCTCGCCGACCAGAGCATGCACGTGACCGGTCATGACGTCGAGGTCGACGTCGGCGAGCGCGGCGCTGCCGCCGAACGACTTGCTGAGTTGGCGGACGCTGAGGGCAGTGGCCCGGCCCTGGGCAGCGGTCATCAGGTTACCTCGGTCCTTCGGCGGAGGCAGTCGCGGCCGCGGACGCGAGAGCCTCGGGCGTTATCCGGCTCACGAGTTCACTAGCCACAGCTTCTCGAACTGGGCGGGGTAGTCCGCCGGCGCCAGCAGGCTCTCCTCGGGCGTGGTGAAGTTGCCCTTGACCAGTAGCTGAATCGCGGTGTTGTCGTCGCCGTCCGGCACGCTCATGCCCTCGGAGACGCGGGCTGCGGCGTCGATGATGTCCCATCCTTCGACGACGCCGGGCCACGGAAGAGTGGCGGACTCGGAGCCGGCCAGGATGTCCTGCTCGTTGGTGATGCCGCCGATGGTGCTTCCGATCTGCAGGCCGCTGATGCCGGCTGCCTTCGCCGCGCTGGCAAGACCGGAGATGAACACCCCGTCGGTTGAGATCACGTACTTGATCGAGGGGTCACGCTGCAGCTGCGACACCGCCGCGGAAACCACCCCGTTAGCGTCTACTTGCGCGATCGTCGCGTCGAAGTCGCTCACCTTGCAGTTGGGGCACTGCGCGGCGATCTCGGCGGAGATCGCGGTTGCCGTCTCTTGCAGGACAGGGAAAGAGGGAATGTCGATGAGGAGCACGTGCCCGCTGGCATTTGACTGGGCGATGAACCAGTCCGCGATGGCCTTCGCCGGAACGGTGTACGCGCCCGCCCCGTCGACGGTGGCGGCGACAGGGGCCTGCACCTGAATCGGGCCCACGGACGCGGGAATGATGGGGATGCCCGCCTGCTTGTACTCGGGCAGCACGCTGGACCAGAGCGCGGGAGACGTGCCGGTGAGGGAGACGCCGACAGGATGGTACTGCAGCGCCTGCTGGAAAGCCGCCGTCAGCGTGGCCGGCTGGGTGTCGTTGTAGTTGATGAGCTTGACATTCCACCCGATGGCCTTCCCGGCGGCCTGCACCCCGGTGGCGATGTCGTGGCACTGGGTGTTCTCGCATTCCAGGTCGACGAAGGTTTTGCCCTTCGCAACCGGATGCGTCAGCGGGGTCGTCTGCGGGATGGTCGTCGGCAGGGCCTCGTACTGCTTGGCTGTCGCCTCCGCGGTGGCGACGGCCGTTGAGCTCGCCGAAGTAGTTCCTGACGGCGTCGAAGCGCTGCTCGCCGGGCTGCTGCTCGCCGGGCTGCTGCTACAGGCAGCGGCGATCAGCAGCGCGGGAGCCATGGCCGCCGCCAGCCCCCAGGTTCGGGCGGATCTGAAGCGGTACCTGATTGGGTGAAACATCGTTGTCTCCTCTGGCCTGTGCGAAAGGTCGCCCGGGCGATTACGTGGCGCCGGGCGGAGCTGATCCAGGTGGTTTATGAGATATGCGGTCCGGTCGCCGATCAGGAGCCGTCACCCCTGGGCCTTAATGGCGGCGGCGGGCCGCGAGGCCGCCGGGGGATCAAAAGACCTCACGGCGTCACGAAGACACTGTCACTTCATTTTTTGTACTGTAGATGCATCATGACAGGCTATTACCAGCTGGTCAAGCATTTTCCTGTACCACAGGTACAATCGCTATCTATTGCCGGGTGTCGCGCAGCGCCCCGGACATTAGCCCGCGACCGGCGCATACTTGATCACGCCGTCGTACGCGCCGCAGGTGAGCCGCCCCTGCTCGTTGAGCAGTCGCAGATGGTAGACGGTCTCGGTCACCGCGAGCATCTGATGGAACGGCGCGAGGGTGTGGAAGGCCCTGTCCCGGCGGGTCCACAGCAGCACCCGGCTGACGTCCAGGGCCGTCCTCGCGCCGCGCTCAATGGCGGTGGCGATCGCCTGGAGTCTGGTGTCGTGATGAATCAGCAGTTCGTCGATGCGCGCATGACTGCTGGCGGCCACTGGTCCGTGAGCCGGGAGCAGCCTGGCGTCAGGGAGTGTCCGGACGTCGCGCAGTGAGGTGAGATAGTCGCCGAGCGGCGAGGCGACGGTAGCCGGTTCCAGGCCGATCGAGGGCGTGATGTGCGGAAGGATATGGTCGCCTGCGAACAGCAGCCTGTCCTGGTGTTCAAAGTAGACGAGGTGGCCCCGCGTGTGCCCGGGGGTCGCCCGGGCATCCAGGCGGCGCTGGCCGACGGGGAGAAGGGCGCCCGACTCGAGCCACCGGTCGGGCTGCTCCCATGCCGTGTGCGGCACTGTCTCGTCTGCCAGCAGCGGCACGATCTGGTCGGCCAGGTCCGCTGCGCCGTTGCGGCGCAAGTCGGCCAGCTGCTCGCGGTAGGCAGGCACGGCGGGGTCGGCGGCCGCCTTGAGGGAGGGCTGCTCACCGGCCCCGAGGTTGACCCGCGTGCCGAACTCCCTGCGCACCGCCACGGCCTGTGTGTAGTGATCCCGGTGCACGTGCGTCACCAGGAATTGCCGCACGTCGGCAAGCCCGGCACCAAGCTGTTTGAGCGACGACTCGAGCTGCTCGCGCGCCTCGGTCATCACTTGCCCGGAGTCGATCAAGGTGAAGCCGCTGCCGTCTTCGATCGCGTAGACGTTCACCGCGCGCAGTTCGTCATGGAGCGGCAAGGGGATCCGGTAGATGCCCGGCACGACCGCGAAGACGCCGGGCTCGAACCAGGGAACCGACGGGTCATCCTGCTGAACGGGCACCGTTCTTACCTCCTTGGTTCATGCGGCCAACCGGGGTTACTGTCGGCGACCGGCGGGTTTCCTGTGCGCGCGCTCTGATGCGACCCGGTGCCCTGGTCACCGGCCGGGCCGCTTTCCGCTGAGCACGATGCCGGCCTTCTCCCGGTCCCAGCTCTCGCTTGTCCCCGCCGTGCGGAGCCGGTGCTTTTGCACCTTGCCGCTGGGCGTTCGCGGCAGGTCGTCGACCAGCTCGATGTACCGGGGAACGGCGAAGTACGGCAGCACGTCAATACAGAAGCGGACGAGCTCCTCCGGCTGGAGGCGCGATCCCGGGCGGACCGCGACGACGGCCTTGACCTCGTCCTCCAGGAGCTCGCTGGCAACGCCTACGACGGCGGCCTCAATCACGTCGGGGTGCCGGGCTATGGCCGCCTCTACCTCGTAGGACGAGATGTTCTCGCCGCGCCGACGAAGGTAGTCGTCCTTGCGGTCGACGAAGTAGAAGTAGTCCTCTTCGTCGACGCGCGCCAGGTCGCCGGTGTGGAACCAGAGGTTCCGGTATTTCTCGATGGTCGCCTGGGCGTTGCGGTAGTAGCCGTCGAACATGACATGCGGCGCCAGCGGGCGAATGACGACTTCGCCCACGGTCCCGGCCGGGACCTCAACGTCGTCATCGTCGAAAATGCGCAAGTCGAAGTACTCAGAAAGGATCTTGCCTGAGGAACCAGGCCGCAACGGGATATCCGGTCCGCTGCGTGTGACCGGGGCGGCCTCGCTCAGCCCGTAGTTGCTCTGGAAAGCGCAGCCCCAGCGCTCCGCCATGGCCTGCTGCAACGCCGGGGGCGGGGCGGGGATGCACACGACGGTGTCGATCGCTTCGTCCGATGACGGCTCGCGTGTCCACAGCAGCATCGCCATCGACCCGAGCATGAGCGTGACATTGCAGTTCTCCTCGCGAACGCGGCTCCAGTAGCCAGAGACGCTGAACCGCTCGTCCTGGACGCACCGGACGCCCCGGTAAATCGAGCCGAGCACACAGATCCCCTTGGCCGCCAGGTGGAACAGCGGACCGCACGAATAGAACGTGTCCTCCGGGCTCCGGTACCAGATCGAGGACTCGATTTTCGCGAACGAGCACAGGTAGTTCTGGGAGAGCACCGCGCCCTTCGACGGACCGGTCGTGCCCGAGGTGAACTGGATCGTCGCCGGGTCGGTCCACACCGGATCGGCCAGGTCCGCGATCGGGGCACGGGAATGCGCGTGGAGTTCGGCGATGTCAACCGCGGCGACCCGGCCCAGGTCCGGCACCGCCGCCAGGTCTCCCCGAACCACCACATGGCGTATAGACGGCACGTCGCCGAGGACCTCGAGCACGGTCGGCAGCAGGTGCTCGTCAACAACGATGAGCCGGGGCTCGCTCACCTTGAGCTGGTGGGTGAGGAAGTCGCCGCGGTAGGCCGTATTGAGCATGACCTCCACCGCGCCGAGCCGCGCGCAGGCGAACTCGAGCAGTATCTGGTCGGCGGAGTTCTCGGCCAGCGAGGCGACGGCGTCGCCGCGCCTGACACCCAGGCCACGCAGGCCGCGGGCCATAGCGTCCGACCTTTCGACCAGGTCGGCGTAGGACACGTTCTCGCCGACAATGGTCACAGCTACCTTCTCCGGATGGCGCTGTGCCTGCTCGGTGAGCATCCCGGTCAGGGTCTGCTTCAGTATGTCGGTCACTGGGGTGTCGCCTCCGATGGTCCGGCCGTCCCCTGGATGGCGCCCTTGCGGCGCAGTTCGTCGCGGAGCTCCGCGGCATAGCCAAGTTCCGCCAGCGTCGAGTCAGTGTGGTCCCCGGGCTGGGGCAGCCAGTCGGAGGAAGGGACATGGCCGTCCACGGTGATCGGGGTGGCCAATTGCGGTATGACCCCGAGAGTGGGGTGTGTGACTTCGTTGACCATGCCGCGTGAGCGAATGTGTTCATTGCCCAGCAGTTCAGCCAGGTCGAGAACCGGCGAGACGCCCACGTTCTCGCTCGCGTTGAAGGCCGCCCACTCCTCGCGCGTGGCCCCGGCGATGATCTCCGCGAGGCGCTCGCGAACCACTGGCACGCGGTCGTCGTCGATGTCGAAGTCCCCGCGCAGCTCTTCCGCGCCAAGGCTCCGGCAGAGCCTGTCCCAGGCCCACGGCTCGACGGCGTTGACCTGGACGGCACGGCCGTCCGCGGTCTGGTACACGCCGACCCCCGGATGACCGCCGAACTCGCGGATCGTGCGCGGCTCGGTGATCCCCCGCTGCCAGTAGTAGTTCGCGTTATAGCCGAACAGCGACAGCACAGCGTCCTGAATCGAAATGTCGATGTAAGCGCCCTGCCCGGTCGCGTCGCGACGGCGCAGCGCGGCGAGCACCGCGATAACGGAGTACAGACTCGACACGGAGTCGGCGATCGGGGCCGGGGTGATCTGCGGGAGGACGCCGGGCCCGGCCGTCGCGGCGGTCAGCCCTGCCATCGCCTGGTAGTTCTGCTCGTGGCCGGACAAGTGAGCGTAGGGGCCAGTCTGGCCGAAGCCCGAGACGCTGGCGTACACGATGTCGGGCTTACGGTCGCGCAGCGTCTCGTAGTCGATGCCGAGCCGGGCGGCGGCCCCGGCCGCGAATCCCTCGACCACCACGTCAGCCGTTGCCAGGAGATCGTAGAAGACAGCCCGGCCCTCGTCCTGCTTCAGGTTGATGATCACGCTTCGCTTGTTGCGGCTGTGCCACAGCCACCGCGGGTGCTCGGGCGAATCGAGTAGGTCAAGTGGACCTGCGGGCCGCGTCACGGTTGGCTTGTCAATCTGAATGACAGAAGCTCCCAGATCCGCCAGGACCGTTGTCCCGAAGCGCACCGGAGAGAACGTGGACACGTCCAGTACGCGCACCCCGTCGAGCAGCTTGTCCACGCTGACACGCCCTTCCCGGTCCGGTCTGGTGGGCAGTGCCGAGGCCGGACCAGTTCGGCGCAGCTCTGCGTCTTTGTACCTATGATTCACATTTTGAACTGTAAGTGCAGTCTGGCAGTTTGACCGACAAGGTGTCAAGCGCTCTGCACGGGACCCACGGCCCCCTGCCTGGCGAGCTCGCCAACCCGGCTCTCCGCTATGCCCCAGGCGAGCAGGCCCTCGAGCGTGTGCTCCCCCGGCCGCGCGGGCGGGCGGGACAGCTTCCCCGGCGTCCGCCCGAAGCGGGGCGCCGGGGCGGGCTGCAGGATGCCGGCATTGCGCTGGAAAGTCCCGCGAGCAGTGAGGTGAGGGTCATCCGCCACTTCGACTGGCGTCAGGACCGGCGCGATGCAGGCTTCCCTGCCTGCCGCCAGGCAGCACCAGGCGTCCCGGGTCCGGGTCCGGATGACCGCGGCGATCTTCCCCTTGAGCTCCGGCCACGCTTCACGATCGTCCTGCTCCGGCAGGGCCTCCGGGTCCAGCCCGAGCACATCCAGGAACGTGGCGTAGAACCTCGGCTCGACCGCCGCCACGCTGATCCAGCGCCCGTCTAGCGTCTCGTAGGCGTCGTAGTAGGGGGCTCCGCTGTCGATCATGTTCACGCCGCGCTCGGGCAGCCACTGACCGGTCTGCGCCCAGGCGAAGAACGGCGTCGCCAGCAGCGCGGCCCCGTCGACCATCGCCGCGTCGACCACCTGACCCTGGCCTGAGCGCTCTCGCTCCACGAGCGCGGCGAGCAAGCCGAACGCGAGGAGGAGGCCGCCGCCGCCAATGTCGGCGACCAGGTTAAGTGGCGGCGTCGGCGGCTGTCCTTGACGGCCGATCATCGAAAGCACGCCGCAGGCGGCCAGGTAGTTGAGGTCATGGCCAACGGTCTGAGCGGACGGGCCCTCCTGGCCGTATCCAGTCATCCGGCCGTATACCAGGCGCGAGTTCCGCCCGAAGCACGCCTGCGGGCCGATCCCGAGCCGCTCGGCGACGCCCGGCCGGAAGCCCTCGATCAGAATGTCGGCCCGCTCGACCAGATCGAGGACGAGGTCGACCGCGGCCGGGTTCTTCAGGTCGGCTCCGACCGACGGGCGTCCCCTGTTCAGCAGCTCAGCCTCGTGGTCAGAGCCGGGGCCAACTGGCCCGCCACCGGCGACGCGGTCTATACGGAGCACGTCGGCCCCCATGTCGGCCAGCATCATCGAGCAGAACGGCCCGGGTCCGAGCGCTCCGATCTCAACCACACGCACGGAGGTCAGCGGCCCGCTCCGGCCGGAGTCCTCGCCGGTCATGCCGCGCTCACCCGGCCTGCGCTCGGCGTGCCTGGGCCAGCCGGGCGAACTCACCGATCGAGTCAGGATTCGCCAGCGTTCCCGCGCTGGTGACCGCGTCAACGGACGCGCCCTCCAGGATGCGGCGCACCGGAACCTCCAGCTTTTTTCCGGTCAGGGTCTTGGGAATGTCCGCCACGGCCACCAGCTCGTCCGGTACGTGCCGAGGTGACAGAGCCGAGGCGATCGTGCCGGTGATCCGCCGCCGGAGATCGTCGTCAAGCGAGCAGCCCGGGGCCAGCACGACGAACGCGTAGATCTCGCCCGCCTCGACGTTGCGGTCCTGGAGGTGGACGACGAGCGCCTCGCGAATCTCGGGCATGTTCTCCAAGACGGAGTAGAACTCGGTCGGCCCCAGCCGGACGCCCGCACGGTTTAGGGTGGCGTCCGAGCGCCCGACGACGCTAGACGAGCCGTCATCGTAGAAGATGGCCCAGTCGTGCTGGTCCCATATTCCGTCGAACGTCGAGTAGTAGGTCTCGTGCAGGCGCTCGGCGCCGTTCTCTCCCCACAGTGCCTTGGGCATCGACGGCAGCGGAGTGGTGACCACCAGCTCGCCGGGCTTGCCGAGGACACGCCGGCCCGAGTCGTCCCAGGCTTCCACGTTGACCCCCAGGTAGGTGCATGCGTGGCGCCCCGAGCGGACCGGCACCAGAGGCGAGCCGCCGATGAACGTCCCGGCCACGTCGGTCCCGCCGCACGAGCAGCCGACCATGACCTCCGGCTTGACCGACCGGTAGAACCACTCCCATCCTTCTGAGGGCCACGGCGAGCCGCCCACCATCCCGATGCGCAGGCTCGACAGGTCAAAGGCGGTGCCAGGCTTGAGGTCCGCTCTCATGCATCCCATGAGGTACGCGGTCGAGGCGCCCAGGTGCGTGATCTTGAGCTCTTCCACTAGCTGCCACTGGCGCCGCAGATCCGGATAGATCGGGCTGCCGTCGAAGGTGACCGTCGCCGCACCCGTCAGCAGCGCCGAGACCGCCAGGTTCCAGACGATCCAGCCGGTCGTGCTGAACCAGAAGAAGGTGTCGCCCGGGCCGAGATCGGCCTGCAGCCCGAGCCATTTGTGGTGCTCGAGCAGCGGTCCGCCGTGCGAGTGCGGGATGGCCTTCGGCAGTGCCGTCGTCCCTGATGTGAACAGGACGTACAGCGTGTGGTCGAACGGGACCGGAGCGAACTCCAGGTCACCGTCGGTTGCGAAGACGTCGTGCCACTGCCGGGCGGCGGCGGGGGCGGCATCGTCCGTCAAATAGGGCAGCCAGACCAGCGTCTGCACGCTGGGCAGCGCCGCCCAGATCGTCTCCACCTCAGCGCGCCGGTCGAAGTCCTTGCCGCCAAAGCGGTACCCGTCCACGGCCAGCAGCACCTTCGGGTTTACCTGCCCGAGCCGGTCGACGACGCTGTTCACCCCGAATTCCGGGGGGCACACTGCCCATACCGCGCCAATGCTGGCCGTCGCCAGGAAAGCGGCGATCGTCTCGGGGATGTGCGGCAGGTAAGCGCCGACGACGTCTCCGCGCCCGACGCCGAGCTCCAGCAGCCCGGTTCGGATCCGGCCGACTTCCCGGCGCAGGTCTTCATCGCTCCAGGCGAGGGTGTCGCGCACCTCGGAGACGCCGGTGATAACCGTTGCCGCCGGCAGCGCGCGAAAGACATGCTCGGCGAAGTTCAGCGTCGCGCCGGGGAACCACGTCGCGTCCGGGACGGCGCGCGTGGTGAGGACCTCACGCGGCGGGTCGGTAAACCGCACCCCGCAGAATTCCGCCATCTCCGCGTAGAAATCTTCCAGGTGCTTGATCGACCACGCCTGGAAATCGTCGTAAGTCACCAGCGGTTCACTGTGCCGTCGCGCTACCTCCGCCATGAAACGGCCCATCTTGGTCGTCTCACCAGCGTCCGGTGCTGGAGTCCACAGGATGTCACCGTCCACGGAGGGTCCTTCCGCCGGAAATTTATTGTACTGAGAGTGTATATTTGCACGGAGAGGCGGAAGAGTCAACGACGGCGGCGTCTGCTCGTCCGCTCTCATACCTCGGGCCATTGGCACGCTAGCAAGGAAGGACTCCGTGGAAGCAGGGGCGCACAGGGTCATGCCAGCCAGCGCTACGTGGTTGGAATTTGCACGGTCAGTACATGCATGAATAACGTTTGCGCACGATCTAAGGGAGCGGCCGGATGAGCAGACTGCGGGTAGACCGGGACCTGTGCGAGGGTTACGCGAACTGCGTCTTCCAGGCACCTGACATCTTTGACCTCGGCGACGACAACATCGTCGTCCTCCAGGCGGCGGACATCGGCGAGACCGATCACGAGCGCATCGCGGAAGCGGTGGCAAGCTGCCCGGTGGCCGCCCTCTCGCTGGATGACGACTGAGCCGGGCCCGGTCAGGAGCCGAAAGTGGACGGCGACGGTCCCCCGAGCAGCGCGCGCCCAGCGGCGATCTGGCTGTGCAGGGCCGCGATCCCGTTGGTGTAGATCGTCGCGTGCCTGCGCTCCACCAGCGTCACGCCAATCCCGCTGAGCTGACCGTCTTCGATCGTCCCGCAAACCAGGAACGGCTTGAGCAACTGTTCTTGCGGGGGGACGTGCACGACGACGACCTGGCCGTCACCGGTGCCGGTCGGCACGGCCTCGGCATAGACCGCTTCTGGCACGGGAAACACCAGTCGTCCGACTGCCTCCCGAACGCGGCTGATCGCCCCTTCGCCTGATATGCCGCCGCTGACCCCGGTGACCTGGGAGCCGTCGTCCTCGAGGCCGAGCACCACCAGGCCACCGTAGGCCGAGTTGGCGAAGGCGCAGACGTCGAGAGCGAGCCGGAAATCTCCGCTCGCATCCGACGGCGCTTCCGGCCGCGGCTGGAACACCGAGGTGACCGGTGTACCGATCAGCCCCAGGGCGTCGCCGGCGCGGAGCAGTTCCAGCAGCCGGCCAGCGAGCTGCCCTCCGTACCGGTGTGCTTCAGCGACCGCTATGGCCCGCCGGCCGAAGTCCAGTGCCCCCGCTACCGGACGGCCGCTGTCGAGCAGGAGAAACGTCGCGTTCCAGACGTCTGGCAGTGACCGGCTCCGGTCATTGAGCAAGCTCAGCAGCCGCCAGCCCCGTGCGCTGGCCCACGGGCCGAGCACCGCCGCCACGCTCTGGCCTGACTCCTGGTCCGAACGCGCGTCCTGACCGGTGAACTCGATCTCCACGGCGAACGAGCCGTCCGGCCACACCTGGAGTTCGAGCGGCTCCCGCATCGAGAGCTCTGGATCGAAGTGCTGCGGCGGATCCGTCGAGACGACGAACTGAGCAGCGCAGAAGGACCCGTTCCGGCCCGGCCCTGGACCGAGAGCGGCGCCGGGGACCTGGCCCTCGGCCTTGAGGACCGCATCGATAAGCTCGGCCGCCGACACCCGTCCGAGCTCTGCCTCAGGCACGAAGTACAACTGACCGTACAGGGATTGCAGGCCGGCCTCGGCGCCCATCGGGAGGCTCCCGCCCCCCGCCGCTTCGCGGTCCGCGAACTGGCTGCTCACAGCGCTTCCTCTCCCACCTCAGCCGGTAATGGCAGGGCGACTACCCTGCGCACAGGCTCAGACTTGTTCTGCAGCATGAGCAGCGCCTCGCCGACGGCCTCGAGCGGTATCGTGTGCGACACCGACGAGCTCAGATCGAGCCGGCCGGCGGCCACGAGGGCGACAATGCGCTCGATTGTGATCCGGCTGAATCCGCCCGCTCCCATCAGCGAGACCTGACGCATGGCGAAGGTGACCGAAGGCGGCAGGGTGACCTGCTCGGTGCCCAGGCCCACGATAACCGCGCGCCCGAGCTTGGTGAGCGCCGAGAAGGCCGCCTCGGTGCTGGCCGCCTTGCCGGCGAAGTCCGCGGCGACATCGACCCCGCGACCGCCGTTCGCCCGCCGCACGGCCGCGGCGACATCATCCTGCCGCCCGTCGACGACATAGTCGGCGCCGTGTGCGAGCGCCAGTTCCAGTTGCTCCGGACGCGGGTCGATGGCGATGACCGGCGCGGCGCCCGCCAGCCGGGCGATCTGGATCGCATGCTGGCCGAGCCCACCCACGCCAAAGACCGCGATCGATTCGCCCGGAGTGAGTCGCGCCCGCTCCAGCAGAGCGTGGTACGGCGTCGCGACGGCATCGGTGATGATCGCGCCGATGGTCGCGGGCACGTTGTCCGGAAGGCGAACCAGGGTGCTGGCGGGCACGGCGACGAACTCGGCCAGTGATCCGTCCCGGCCGAGCCCCAGCACCACCGCGTGGTTGCAGTTCTCGCTTGCGCCCAGGTCGCAGTACTTGCAGTGGCCGCAGGTCACGATGGGCGATACTGCCACCCGATCTCCGGCCTGCCAGCCGTCGACTCCCGGTCCCACATCCGCGATCGTGCCGGCTGTCTCGTGCCCGAGGGTCACCACGTCGCGCGACACCATCTGGCTGCCGGCGCCGTAGGCGATAGTGACGTCGGTTCCGCACAGCCCGGCCGCGTCAACCCTGACCAGGACCTCGTGCAGCCCGGCCGAGGGCTCAGGGATGTCCGCGCAGACAACGCCAGGCCGGCCGCGGTGGTAGCGGATGGCCTTCACGCTCGCCCGTCTTCACTCGTCATCGCAGCCACCAGGCTACTCCGAGCCGCTGAGACGGCCGTAGCCGTCGAGCAGGACTTCGGCGCTTCCCTCGGCCGTGCGTTCGCCGTGCTGGTTCGTCGCCTGCAGGGAGACCACGACGCGCGGGCACTGTCCGGCGCGATCGACTGCCGTTACGGTTCCGCCGATGCGGATGACGTCGCCGAAGATCTCCGGGCGCCGCAGCCGCACCTCCAGCCGCGACAGGAAGGCGCTGTCACCCATCCAGTTGGTAACGCAGTGCGCGAACCACCCGACGCGCTGCGGGCCGTTGTTATAGGCACCCGGCATGCCCAGCTCGCGGGCCGCCTCCGCGTCCTGATGCCCGATGCTCGGCAGCACTCGCTCGGCGAAGTAGCTTGGGTCGTAGTTCGACGGCAGGCGACTGGGATCGGTCACGGCCCAGGTCCGGTACTTGGCGGCCATCTCCACCGACTTGTACCCGGGGCTCCCCGGGCAGCCCGCGTAGTACGCGGTCATGTCGATGCGGCCGATTGGGCCCTTGATCACGGCCGGGATGACATCGCCGGGCGCGACTTCGGTCAGTTCGTCCGAGCCGCGGCGGAATTCGGCGGCAGCTTCCGTCCTTATGGCGTCCAGTTCATCGTCACTGTATTCCTGTGTCTCTCGCGGCTGGTAGGCCAGGCCGGTGGACGCTCGGCGCCGTGGAACCCGGAAGGTGCGCGCGTCCGCCTCGGCGATCAACTCGCCCGCCGCGTCCTCGTAGCGGCAGAGTGCGGTCTGGATGGCCATGTCACTCGCCGTCCCGCCGGTTAGCCGCCGGACCGGGCCAAAGCACGCGGACGCGCGGATGAGCTCGTTGCGCCGCAGCCGTCGGTGGAACCGCCACACGGTGCCGGCGTAGATCGGCTGGACGCCGGGCAGACCCGCGCCGACCGCGCCGTCGAAGGCGGTAAAGGGGAAAGTAGGCGGGGCGAGGACCGCGCCATAGGGAGTGCGTTGCGCGTAACCGGGATCGCAGAACAGCGGGTTGTCGTCTCCCAGGCCGAGCGCGTAGTGCCGGATACTGTCCCAGCTCGCCTCGTTGTTCCACTGCTCCACCCGAATCGGCGTCCCTTCCAGCGCCTGGATCGCGGCATACCCCGTGTCGTCGATGTCACCAGCGAGATCGAAGACCGCTGGCCTGCTCGTGCTCATGATTACCCTCCATCCGCCGGCTGGCCGGCGCTCAGCTAACCCCGGGCAATAAGGTCGACGACGCGGACGCTGTCGAGGCCTACAAACACCGGGTTGATCTCGATGAAACGCATCTCCTGGTTCACCGCGTCGAGAAGGGTCGACGCCAGCGCGCTAACCGCCCCGATGCTGTAGCGGCTGCCGCCGCGGTAGCCGTCCAGGAGCCGGCCAAGCGAGGATTCGCGAAGTACCCGCTCCCTGCGGTCAGCGGGCCAGCCGCTCCACAAGACCGCCTGCCCGGTCATCGTCTCGGCGTAGGTGCCGCCGGGGCGCACAAAGACGAGCGGCCCGAACTCCTCGTCGCGAATCGCGGCCATCATCAGCTCAAAGCCGGGCGGGGCCAACTCCTGGGCGATGACCACATCGCCGTAGCGCGCGCAGACGGCCGCCAGGGAGTCGAACGCGCCCGCCAGCTCATGGCGCTCGCGTGGTATCCGGACGGCGCCAGCCTCGCTGCGGTGGGTGATGACCCGGCCTGCGGCCTTGAGCACCAACGGGAAGCCGAGGTCGTCCGCCGCGGTGGCGGCCTCGTCCGCGTTCGCGACGACCCGCCACCGGGCCCACGGAAACGTCGCGGGCAGCCTTTCCGCTGCCCACTCGATCCCCTCGACCCCGACCTCGCGCGGCTCGGGAGGAGCCGCCGACGATGTTGGGCGCGCGCAGGCGGCCAGGGCGTCCACTGCCCTCTCAATGCTCGGCAGGTAGGCGATGCCGCATTGCGCTAGCGAGTCCGTAGCTGCTGAAGGAATCTGGTCGTCCTCCGACAGTGACGTCAAAATTATCGTGGCGGGCCCGACGGCAGAGGTCAGCTTGGCCGTCAGTTCCTGGCGGTCGTGGGCCAGCCCCGACTCGACCGCGAGCACGACATCGACCGCGCTGGTGGCGGCGAATCCGTTGATGGCGTCCGCGAACACTGCCGTGTCGTCGAGGAAGGGCACGTCGAGCGGGTTCACCGGTTCCAGCCGCGCATCTAGCCGACTGCGCAGCAGGGTAGCCGACTGCTGATCGATGCCCGCCATCGTCAGGCGAGGGTGCGCGGCCACGCGGTCGGAGCCGATCACGCCCGCGGCACCGGACACGGACACTATGGCGACTCGCGGGCGCGCCTTGGCGATGGCCGACCCGCAGGTTCCCGCGACTACCAGCGCGTCAGCGAGCGCGGACAGAGTGGGCACTTCCACCGCGCCTATCTCGGCCAGAATCGCACGGGACGCCTCGGCGGAGCCGACGATCCGGCCGGTGTGGCCGGCTGCGGCCTGGCGCCCGGCCGAGGTGCTCGCCGCCTTGAGCACGAACAGCCGCTTGCGGTCGTCGCGTAGCACCTGCTCGAGTCTCGGCAGCCAGTCGATATCGCCGATTCCCTCCAGGAACAGGCCCACGGTCGTGACCTCTTCCCGACTCAGGAGCCCGGTGACCAACTCGAGGGCCCCGACGTCAACCTCGTCTCCGGTGCTGAACCACTGACACAGTCCGACGTGCCTGCGGATGAGCGTCTGCAGAAGGCTGTTGCCGAGCGCTCCGCTTTGCGTGACAAGTCCGACCGCGCCCGGCCGTGGTCGCTCGGTGCGCAGTACCGAGGAGAACGTCAGGTACGCGGCATGCTCGGTGCCCAGCGTGCCTACGCAGTTGGGCCCGATAACGCGCATCGGCGAGCCCGCCGCGAACTCATCCAGCGCGCGGCGATCGGGGCTGTTCCTGTCCTCGAATCCGCTTCCGATGATGATGGCGACCCGGGCGCCCGCGCGCGCGGCATCGGCGAGCGCGGGGACAACGGCAGGCGCGGGAACGGCGATCAGCGCCACATCGACGGTACCCGGCTGCACTTCGCCCAGGTTCGGGATCGCCTGCAGACCCCCGACCTGACTGCTGCGGGGGTTGACGGGAAGGATCGAGCCGGTGAATCCGAACCGGGTGAGATAGTCGACCGGACGGCCGGAAGGGCTCTGCGGGTTGGTCGAGGCTCCAACGATCGCGACTCCAGCCGGATGTGCGAGCAGCTCGACAAGCTCTAGTCCTCGCAGGCCCATAAAAGTGCGCCCCTCCTCATGGGTTACCCAGACGCGCCGACGAATGATTCCGCGCTCCTCCGGCTGTCTCTTGCCGTTTTCCGACGTCAAGCAGCATGTACCGACACTATCAGGATTACATTGACAGTACAAGAACTGCAGATTCAAGGACGTCGTCTAACCTGTCTACGCACCTTGAAGCAGGTAAACAGGCAACAAAGCGCACTTGACAGACTCCGTCAGGAGCTCGTCATAATGTACTGCCAGTACACGAAGACGTTCTAGCGTGAGCGGAGGGCCGCCGGTGTACCCGCAGTCATCACCGAGCAGCGGCGCAGAGAGCGGCGGCCTTCCCGTCGGCTGGGCCGAGGATTTCGATCTCTACGACCCCGATTACCTCGCTGACCCTTACGGTGTCTGGGCAGGAATGCGCACCGAGTGTCCCGTCGCGCGGACGGAGCGGCACAGCACCGGGTACCTGCCCTCACGGCATGCCGACATCACCGCGACGGCCTTGGATCCGCGTACTTTCTCCTCGCGGGCCGGCGAGGTCACCGGGCCGGTGCCCGAGGTCGGCCGAGAGCTCAAGCTGCCACCGGTCACGTCCGATCCTCCCCAGCACGCCGACGACCGGCGGCTCCTCGTCCCGCTCTTCACTAAGCAAGCCGTCGCCCGTTACGAAGGGCTGACGCGGGCGACGGCGGCCCGGCTGATTGACCAGTTCGCCCAGCGCGGCGAGGTCGACGCCGCCAATGAGTACGCGCGCGACATCCCGGTGGTGGTCACGACGCGCATGCTGGGGCTGCCGGCCGGGGACCACGAGCGCTTCCACGAGTGGACCGTGCAGATGCTCAAGGAGGGGGCCGAGGATTTCCGGGCTAGGGCCGACGCGGTGCACGCGATTCATGATTACTTCACGCGGCTCGTCGAGTTGCGCTCGGTCGAGCCTGATTCCGGCGTATTCAGCTTCCTGCTGGACAGGCAGTCCGAGGACCCCAGCCTGACCGATGACCGCATCGTTGGCATGTCTTTCCTTATGCTGATCGCCGGCATCGACACGACCTGGAGCGCCCTCGGCGCGATGCTCTGGCACCTGGCGACTCACCCGGCAGACCGGCGCGCACTCGTCGCGGACCGTACCGCGCTCCCGGCGGCGGTCGATGAACTCCTGCGGCTGTACGCGCCGGTGACGATTGGCCGGGTCGTCACCTCGCCAGCGACGATGGGCGGTCGTGAGCTATGGCCGGGAGACCGTGTGGTCCTTTCGTGGGCCGCGGCGAATCGGGATCCCGAGGTCTTCGACAACCCCGACCGATTCGACCCAGTCCGCGACGGCAGGCGGCACCTCGCGTTCGGCGTCGGAATTCACCGTTGCCTGGGGGCGCACCTCGCGCAGCTCGAGATCCGGGTGGCCATGGACGAGTGGCTGCGGCGCATC
>FSXZ01000954.1_pt1 | contig 18772 bp, 12 predicted proteins | sample 1638121 | NCBI WGS metagenome assembly FSXZ01 (sample SAMEA3914788, study PRJEB12502) | metagenome | biome: forest; material: soil | place: Canada | collected 2011-07-03 | depth 0.1 m
GAGCGCCCCACGTCCCGCCGCGGCCAGTGCCTCGGGCCAGCCCGGCTCGACCCAGTCCAACCGGGCGCTGTGATCCAGCCCGTGGACCAGCAGCACCGGACGTCGTCCGGGGAACGCGTGGACACCCAGGGCGAGCGCGCCGGCCGCCGTGTCCGCAGATCGAGGTGAAACCGGCACACTGAGCTCCCCGCGGTCGGTCCGGCCGGTGGCCTCGCGCCACCGCCGCCGGATCCGAGGCTACGCGCAGCGCCTGGCCACCCGCGCCTCTCCGCGTGCGGTGCGGGACGCGCTCAGAAGCGGTAGGTGGTCTGTCCGCTCGGTTCGGCCTTGGCATGAGAGCGCGCCGTCCGCGGTGTCACCTCGAAGAACTCGAGCCGGCTTCCGGGGAATTTGGAGACCACGGCGCCGTCCTGGATCTCGAGTTGCCAGCGCCCGTCCCAGCGTGCGCGGTAGAGCTCGGCCAGCTGCCGCAGCAGGGCGTCGTCGGTCACCGGCTCGGCGACCCCCTCCACGGCGACGTCGAGGCCGCGGTCCCAGTCGGAATCGCCGACCAGCACGAGGACGTGCTGATTGGCCACGAGGTTGCCGTACTTCACCTCGTTGGTCCCGGTGTGGAAGTAGATCTTCCCGTCGTGCACGACCGGGACCATGGGGGTCGCGTGGGGACTCGCGTCGGCCCTGACGGTGACGATCCAGGCGACCTGCGCGCCGGCCAGCCGCTCCTGCGCCTCGTCCCAGGCGACCGCCTCAGCACGCGCGTCGCTGTAACGCCGGTTGATGAATTCGGTCGTCGGTCTCATCACGCCCCGAAAGAGTGATAGGGAAACGCTGCTGTCGCAGCACACTTTAACACGACAGCCCCCCGCGCGAGAGGAGTCGGCGGTGTGCGTGGATACGTCGCAGGCCTCTTTCAGATTGCCCGATCGTCTCCGATCTCCGCCGAACGCTTTCTCCATGACCTTACGATCATGAGCATCACGAACGCGAGAACGGGTGAACTGTCGGCGAACACGGCAGGTGCGGGAGACGCACCGTGACGAGGCCGCGGCCGGGACCGCGGCTCGCCCCACCACTGCCTGCTAACAGGCTTCGGCCATCACCCGCCGGCCCTCGCGGCCGTCCAGCTCCGGCAGCGCGAACAGCATCGGGAGGTCGAACACGCTGCTGGGGCGCAGCGTGAGGTCGAGCTCGGTGACGCGCCCGCAGCGCGCGGTGACGGCCGGGCCGGTGCCCACCAGCAGCCGCGGCCGCGAGCCGTCGGCGCGGCCCGAGCCGTCCAGAGCGGCGGCCCGGATGTACCAGGTGCCCTCCGGCAGGCCGTGCAGCTCGAAGTCCTGCCGGTCGGGGCCGAGCACGTCACAGGACACGGGCATGCCCTCCGGGATCGGGCCGCCGAACGCGCTGACGTAGAGGTTGCCGAGCGGTACCACCTCGGAGCAGCGCACCGTGCCGGCGACGGTGCCGCGGCGCGGGTCGGGTCCCGGGAGCACCGGCAGCGGCAGCGGCCCGAAGTCCTCGAGCCGGGTGCAGTCCCGGTAGCGGGACGGCGACATCCCGACGCTGCGGGTGAAGCGGGTGGTGAAGGTGCCCGGGCTGTTGTAGCCCACCTGGTAGGAGATCTCCGTGACGCTCGCCTCGCTCTCCCGCAGCAGCCCCTTGGCCTGATGGAGCCGGATCACCGAGAGGAACCGCCCGGGCGAGGTCCCGGTCATCTGACGGAACACTCGGGAGAAGTAGAACCTGCTGAGGATCGCCGCGTCGGCGAGGTCGCCGAGCGAGATCGGCTCCCCGTAATGTTTCCACATGGTCTCGATCGCGCGGCGCACTGCGTCTTGCACGGGGCCTCCAGGTGGGTGTTTTCGTGGGCAGAACGGGAAGCTGCGCGGCCGCGCGGCCGCGGGAGGTGGGGCCCCCGCGGCCGCGCGCTCGGGCTCAGCCGGGATCGAAGCGGTGGAACCCGCCGTCGACGAACAGCAGCGCACCGGGCGGCGCGGCGCGCCCGGCCTCGAGCACGGAGCCGAGGAAGATCGAGTGGTCGCCGCCCTCGTAGACCGCGGAGAGCGCGCACTCCACCCAGGCCAGCGCGCCGGACAGCAACGGCGCTCCGGTGTGGGGGCCCGGTTCGTGCTCGATCGCGTCGAACTCGCCGAAACCGCGCGGCCGGTGCCGGTCCGCGAAGTAGCGCGCGGTCGCCTCCTGGGCAGAGGAGAGCACCGAGACCGCGAACTCGCCGTGCCCGAGGATCACGTCGTGCATGATCGCGTCCTTGCGCACGCAGACCAGCACCAGCGGCGGATAGAGCGAGACGGAGGTGAACGAGTTGGCGGTCATGCCGTGCGGATGCCGGTCCCCCGCGGTCAGCACCGTGACCCCGGTGGCGAAGGCGCCGAGCACCGAGCGCAGCGCCTTCTGGTCCAGCACCTCCTCGGCGGACGTGCGCGGCCGCGGCTGACCACTCATCGCGCGCCCCCGACGGAGACCGGGGCGTACTTCTCGAGCGCCGTGCGCAGGCTGTCCGGGACGCGCGTGGGACGCGTGTCCTGGTTCGGCCCGCGCATGCACGCGATCCGCTGCCGACCGCGGGCGATCAGCTCCTCGGCCCCGTCCCGCAGCCGCACGTAGTCGAACGCGAAGCCGATCTGGGTCTGCGTCAGATCCTCCAGCCGCATCCGGATCGCGAGTTCGTCGAAGGCGGTGATCTCGGCGATGAACTCGCACTCGCAGCGCAGCGTGAACAGCTTCAGGTCCGCGGCGATCTCGGCCAGCACCTCCGGCGCGTGCTCGAGCAGGAACATCTCCCGGCAACGGCCCTGCCAGCGCAGGTAGTTGACGTAGTAGACGTTCCCGACGAGGTTGGTCTCCTCGAAGCCGACCAGGTGCCGGTACTCGTAGTAGGCACTCACTCAGACACCGCCTTCCACCATCATCGTGAACACCACCGGTTCCGGGACCTCCCGCAGCGCCGTGGCGAAGCCGGCGATCCTGGCCCGGCCGGAGCGCAGCCACACCCAGCCCTCGAGCCCGGCGGGCTCCAGGGTCAGTTCGGCCACGGCCCGGCCGTTCTTGCGCAGGCACTCGATCGCGCCCCAGACCCGGGTCGCGGCCAGCGACAGGCTCTCGCCGCGCTCGGCCGCCAGCAGTTCGGCCAGCGCGAGTCCGGGCTCGCCGAGCAGCCCGGCCCACTGCGTTTCCGCGCGCTCGACGACGGGTTCCACGTCGCAGCCGACCGGCACCTCGGCGGTCACGGCGAAGGTAAGGCCCGCACCGTGCGAGGCCGAGAAGTGGCGTCCGTCGCCGGCCTCCGGCCTGCCGTCCGGGCGATACCGGAGCACGGAGTCGGGACCGAGCAGCGAGCGCAACGCGGCCCCGGTGTCCTCGTCCGGGCGCACCGCGACGCTCAGGGCGCTGCCGAGGTTCGGCTCGGTCCGGCGCTCCAGGTAGGGGCCGAGCAGCGCGGGCAGCCAGGGCCCTGATCCGTCGAGCTTGCGGACGGCCTGCAGTTGCAGCCCCTCCCAGCGCTCGACGAGCGCGCCGGACGCGTCGGTGACGTCGAGGTCGTAGACGTACCGGTCGCCGTCCCGCGAACGCTCCCGGGCGTGCAGGGTCAGCGGTGTGTCGCGGGCGAAGGAGTCCGGGGCGCCCAGGTAGAGCCGCTCGACCCCGGCGGGCAGCAGCGTCGCGTCCGGCACGCAGCACTGGATCGCGTGCATGAACGCGTCGCGCGCGCCCGGGTCGCCGGTCAGCCGGTTGCCCGGCAGGAACACGGCGAACCAGGACTCCGCCGCGCGCGTCGAGATCTCCGCGACGCAGTGCGTGGCGGCGAGTTCGCGGTAGCCGAGCACGCGCTGGAACCGCGCGCCCTGGAAGAGCACCGGCCCGTAGAGCTCCTCGGCCGGTTCGATCGGCAGCCGCGCGCCGGGCGCCTGCGCGCCGGCGGCACGGTCCGGCAGCGGCACGCCGTAGCGCAGCGTCGCCCGGAAGTGGTCGGCCTGGAATCCGGTCTCGCCGCTGCGGATCACGGCGCGCACGGTGTCCGGGCCGTCCAGGAGCACCGCGACCCGCAGGGTCGTCTCGCCGTCCGGCGGGACGACGATCGGGCGCAGGAACTCGACGTCCTCGAGCACCGGCGGGTCGCCGCGGTCGGTGAGCGCGAAGGCCGCCTGGACCATGGCCTCCATGCCGAACACCGCGGGGAACAGCAGATCGCCGTCGAGGAGGTGGTCCGGCAGATAGTGGTCGCTCGCGCCCGAGAGGTCCGCGTCCACGACGAGCTCGATGCCCGGGTAGTGCACGACCGGCCGCTCCACGAAGCGCAGCAGCGGAAGCTCGCGGCGCTCCAGGGCGATCGTCGGCAGGCCCTGGGCGCGGCCCATGACCACGACCGTGTCCGGGGTGGACGGGTCGGCGAGCAGCGCGCCGAGCATGGCCACGCCCTCGTCGGTCGGGATCGGGTCGATGCCCTCGCGCATCAGCGATTCGAGCACGCCGAGCTTCTCGCCCATGCCGGAGCCGGACCAGACCGACCACTCGATCGAGAGGCTGCGGCATTGCGGATACTCGGCGCCGACGCGGCGGGTCAGGTCCGTCATCCAGTCGTTGGCGACGGAGTAGTCCGCCTCACCGCGCAGCCCGGCGCGGCCGATGATGCTGCCGAAGCTCACCAGCAGCCGCAGGTTCGCCGGGTCGATCGCGGTGAGTACCGCCTCGAGCCCGGCGATCTTCGGTGCGAGGGTGCGCTTGAACGCGTCCTCGTCGAGGTTCGCCAGGGCCTGCGGCACGTTGCGTCCGGCGCCGTGCAGCAGCGCGGTGATCCGGCCGAGCCGGTCGCCCACCTCGGCCACGGCCGACTTGACCTCGTCCAGCGCGGTCACGTCGGCGCGCACGTAGTGGCAGCGCAGCCCGGCGGCGGCCATCCGCTCCAGGTTCGCGGCGAGCTCGGGGTCCTCGGCCGGGTCGGAGCGCCCGAGCAGCCCGACGGAGGCGCCGGTGCGCCGGCCGAGCCAGAGTGCGCACTCGGCGGTGATGCCCTTGCCGCCGCCGGTGACCAGCAGCACGTCGGCGGGTCCGAGGCCGTAGTCCGGTTCGGCGGCGGCCGGCTCGGCCGGGTCCAGCAGCCGCAGCACGGGCTCGTGCCGGGTGCCCTCCGCGTCGTACCAGACCTCCGCGAAGCCGACCGTGGCCGCGACGTCCGCCGCGATCCGTTCGGCGGCCGCGAGCGCCTGCCGGTCGGAGAGGTTCTCCGGCAGCGGCAGGCCGATCACGGTGGTCGTGACCGACGGCGCCTCCAGGTGCAGGGTCTTGGCCAGTCCCGCGGCCGAACGCCGGTCGCCGACGGCGACGAAGCGCGCGGTGCCGTTCGCCGCGAGCGCGGCCCGCGCGGCGTCCAGCATCAGCGAGACGTGCTCGGGCTCGGTGCCGCGCGGCAGGCAGAGCAGGACGCCGTCGCCGAGCCCTGACTTGCGCAGCACCCGGTGCAGCGTCGGGGCGAGCGGGTGGAGTTCGGGGGCGAACACCTGCCAGGTGCCGTGCGCCGCGGCCGGGCCGCCGTTGCCGACGGCCTGGCGCGCCGCGGTGGGCACCTGGTCGATCGCGAAGGCGCGCACCCACGGCGCGACGCCCTGCGCGGCCCGCGGCCGCTCCCCCTCGGCGTGTTCGGTCGCGGCGAGTTCGTCGAGCATCCCGGCGAGCTCGCCGAGCGTCGAGGTGGCGTACGCCGAGGTCGCCAGCGGAGCGGTGATCCCGAGCTGCTGGGCGGCCTGGTTGACGATCTGGCCGACCGTGATCGAGCTCAGGTGCAGTTCGTCGAGCGGATTGGAGCCGACGCTGACGGCCTCGATCGGCAGTTCGGCGCGCTGCGCCGCGAGCCGGCGCAGGACTTCGAGCGTGTCCTGCGGACCGTCCACGGCGGCCGCCGCCGGGCTCGTGGGGACCTCGGTGAGGGCACCGATGACGGCGTCCTCGAGGACGAAGTCACCCCCGGGCGCGGTTTCGCAGGGGTTGGCGAAGAACCGGAACTCCTTGGTGAGCGGGAGCGGTTTGGTGTAGCGGCCGTCGAACAGCACCCGGTGCTCGATCGGCGCGCCGAGTGCGTAGGCCGCGGCGACGGTGCGCAGCAGGCCGACCAGCGAGTCGGAGTCCGTCTCCAGCGATACGGTGGGCACCGAGGGCGCGATGCTCCCGGCCAGCGAGCGCAGGATCCGTCCCGGGCCGACCTCGATGAGCAGGTCGGATTGGGCGGCCAGCGCCTCGACCGCGTCGGCGAAGCGCACCGGCGCGGTGACCTGACCGGTGAGCAGCCGCGGCAGGTCGGTGTCGTTCGGCAGCAGGCCGCCGGTGACGGTCGAGTAGACCCGGCCGGCCGGCCGGGCGAACTCGACGCCCTCGAGCCGCCGGGCCAGTGCCTGCGCCGCCGGGGCGACCAGCGGCGAGTGGAAGGCGTGCGACACGGCGATCTCGGAGGCCTCGATCCCCTTGCCGCGGGCCAGCTCGCCGACCACGCGCACGGCGTCGGCGGGCCCGGACACGACGGTCTGCTCGGGGCCGTTGAACCCGGCGATCACCACCGGCGTTCCGGCCAGCAGCGGTCCTACCGCGTCCGGCGCGGCGGCGAGGCCGAGCATCGCGCCGCCGCCGTCGCTCGCCTGCGCCATCACCTCGCCGCGCGCCGCGGCGAGTTCGAGGAACGTGGCCTCGTCCATGGCCCCGGCCCAGTGCAGGGCGGTGAGCTCGCCGAGACTGTGCCCGGCCGCGCCGACCGCCGTGATGCCGAGCGCGTGCAGCATCCGGAGCCCGGCCGCCGACGCGGTGGCGATCCGCGGCTGCGCGATCTCGGTGGCCACCAGGTCGGCGCCGGGCGGCAGCGGATGCGCGCGGTAGAGCTCGTCGACGGACTCGAAGCGGCGACGCAGCGCCCCCGCGTCCGCACGGCGTCCCGCGCCCTGGCCGGGGAAGAGCAATCCGATCCGGAGCGCGCTCGAGACCGAGCCGAGGTAGACGTCCTGCGCGGTGTCGAAGGCCGAGCGCACGCCGCGGTCCAGCAGATCGAGCAGTGCGGTGAAGCGCTCCTTGGCCTGCTTGGGCGAGGAGGCGACGACCGCGGCCCGCAGCGCGCGTCCGCCGAGTTCACCCTCCAGCGTGGCGGCGAGGTCGCCGAGTTCGGCGTAGGAGAGCCGGCCGGACAACTCCGCCAGCTCCGCCGCGCGACCGCGCAGGTCGGCCGGTCCGTCCGCGTCGAGCAGCAGAATCTCCGCATCCTGACGCGAGCGCACCAAACGGGCGGTGCTGCGACTGACGGTAGCCCTCCGAGCCCCGCCCGCATGTTCGACGATCACGTGAGCGTTGATCCCACCGAAGCCCATCGAGGAAACACCCGCGCGCACCGGAGCTCCCTGCGGCCACAACTGGGCCGTGTCCGGAACCCGCAGCGCGGGACGCTCCCCGCCGAGTTCCGCGTGCGGGTCCTGATGCCCGGTGGCCGGCGGGATCACCTGGTGGCGCACCGCGAGGATCGCCTTGAGCAGCCCGGCGACCCCGGCCGCGGCCTTGGTGTGGCCGATGTTCCCCTTGACGGTGCTGATCGAGGCCGGGGCCGCGTCGGGGTTCGCCTCGCGGCGCTCCTCGGAGAACGCACGCAGCTCGGTCGCGTCGCCGACGGCCGTGCCGGTGCCGTGGCCCTCGAGGTACGCGACGGTGTCGATGCCGAAGCCGGCCTTGGCGTACGCCCGCTTGAGCGCGAGCCGGTGGCCGGCCGCCTCGGGCCGGGTGATGCCGCCCTTGCCGTCCGAGGAGTAGCCCCAGCCGGCGATGGTCGCGTAGCGGAAGCGACCCTGCGCGACGGCGTCCTCGTCGCGCATCAGCACGAGCATGCCGCAGCCCTCGCCGGGCCAGAATCCGTTGGAGCGCTTGTCGTAGACGCGCATCTCCGTCGTGGCCAGCGCGCCGGTCTTGGCGAAGCCGATCAGCTCGAACGGGTCGATGCTCAGGTCCACGCCTCCGGCCAGCGCCACGTCGAGCTGCCCGTCGGCCAGCGCACTGCACGCCGTCAGCACCGAGAGCAGCGAGGAGGAGCAGGCGCCGTCCACGGTGAACCCGCCGCCGCCGAGGTCGAAGTGGTTGCACAGGCGCCCGGCGATGGTGTTGGCCAGGCCGCCCGCGAGCGTGTCCTCGTCGATCGGCGGGAACGGGCTCTTGTACCGGGTCTCGAGCCCGGCCAGGAACTCGCCGAGCACGGCGTCGTCCCACCCCTGCTCGCGCAGCGCGGCCCCGACCGTGCGGCGCACATAGGGCCAGCGCAGCCGCATCAGGTTCGCGCGGCTGAACTCGCCGGTCAGGCTGTTGCCGACGATCGCGCCGGTGCGCGGCCCGGGAAGCCCGGCGCCGTCCGGGAAGCCGGCCGACTCCAGCGCCCGCGCGGCGGTGTCGAGGGCGAGCCAGTGGGTGTGGTCGGTGGAGCGGTAGGTGGATCCGGCGACCCGGTACTTGACCCGGTCGAATTCGAACCCTTCGATGACCGCGGCCATCTCGGTGTAGTGGCGGTCCGGCGCGGCCGGGTCGGGCGAGTAGTAGTCCTCCCGGCGCAGCCGCTCGTCCGGCAGCCGCCGGAAGGCACGCCGGCCGGAGAGCACGTTGCGCCACAGCTGCTCGGGCGAGTCGGCGTCCGGATAGCGGCAGGCCAGGCCCACCACCGCAATGCGCGCGGCACTCATGCGGCCACCGTCCGGCGCTTACTGACGAGGTGCGCCACCCACCAGCCCGCGCCCCGCACGAAGCAGACGATCGCGGTGGCGAAGAAGAGCGTGTAGACCACGTTGAACTCCATCAGTACCCCGTAGACCGTCGCGACCGAGGCACCGAACATGAACTTCGGCCAGCCCTTGGACGGTGTGGTCCCCGGATCGGTGATCATGTAGTTGGTGAAGAGCACGAACGCGACTCCGGTCATCGGGCCGAGCGCCCCGAACAGCGAGACGTGCCAGATCGCGTGCCGTACGAACGCCTGGATCGCGAAGCCGCCGAGCCAGCCGACGATCAGCGCGGTCCGCTTCGTCAGCAGGGCGTTGATGACGGTGCCGGCGGTGATGATGATCACCGGGACCATCACCCGGAAGAAGGTGTTCGCCTTCTCGGTGAACTCGTAGGGCGGCGCGATGTTCACCCAGGACCCGAAGGCCACCAGGGTGACCGCGATGCCGAAGTTGGACGGGTTCATGAAGTGGCGCATCCGGCCGTTGATCGGAGCCTGCAGGATGTACTTGCCGCCGACGCCGACCACCACCCCGAAGGCGACCGGCAGGAACTGGTTGTTCGCGTAGAGCAGCATGTTGACGGCGAGCGAGGTGATGTGCGCGGGCAGCAGGAACTCGTAGAACCCGCGCATGCCGCGGCCCCGGTAGCGCGGGGTGCGCCGGTAGGCCCAGCCGGTGATCGTCTCGAGGGTCAGGTCGGTGAAGTAGCCGACGGCGACCGCGAAGATCGGCCAGATCCAGGGCTGTTCGAAGCCGAGCAGGGTGTAGCCGAAGATGTTGAACGCCGTGATGGACATCGCGAAGTTGCGCAGCGCGAGGTACCGGGTGTCCGGCGCGGGCTTGGCGGCCGCGGCCGGGGCGACGGCGGGCTGGGTGGTCTGGACGACCGTGGACATCAGGACGCCACCTCCTGGGCCGTACTGGTCAGCATGAGGTTGTGGGTGCCGGGCTGGAGGGTCTCGGTCTCCTGGTGGGCGACGCCGTGCACGTCCTGCCACTGCAGGTGCACGGTGACCGGCCCGTCGTACGTGCCGAGGCCGAAGTTGACCCCGAAGCTGCGGTAGCCGCCGTGGCCGCCACCGCCGTCGAGCTGGCCGATCTGGCTGCCGGAGGGGGTGCTGATGGTGACCGTGGCGCCGTAGGCCGGCGCCCCGATCCCCTCGAGACCGGTGTCGGCCGCGCCGTCGGTGGACGGCCGGTAGAGGTTCAGGTCGAGGTAGTTGCCGAGGTCAGTGGACTCGTTGGCGTAGAACGCCGGGGGTCCCCACTGCCGGGCGACCGCGAAGTCCAGCGCGCCGTCACCGGTGGTGACGCCGGTGGCCACGCCGCGGGTCGGGATCTCGTCGGCGATGCCGAGCTGCTGGCTGATGTTGACGTACGTGCCCTGCGCGTTCTTGGCGTAGAAGCCGATGAACTCGTGCCCCGCGATGTCGTCGCCGGGCTCGACGTTGGGCCACATCGCCGGGTTGGACAGCAGGTCGTCGTTGGTCATGGCCATCTCCTGCAGCCAGTTCCACCGGTCGGTGGTGCCTTGGATGAAGCCGTTGGCCTGCACCACCTCCTGTTCGCCGGTGTTGAGGAAGTCGCCGGTCTTCACGTCCCAGCTCCAGCCGTTCCAGGCGAGGCCGTACTGCTGCGCCTCCTGGGTGAACGGGGCCAGGCCGGACGAGAGGTCAGAGGTCATGTCAGCGTCGCTCTTCGCCTGGTTGACGAAGACGAAGTTGCTCTCCTCCAGGCCGTACGGCACGGTGATGTTGCTGACCAGGATGTCGAACTTGCCGTTGTCGTTGAGGTCGGCGAAGTCCACACCCATGCCCTTGAACGAGCCGTTGCCGAGCACGAAGGACTTCGGCGTGGTCGGCGTGCGGTCGCCGGTGGCCTCGGTGAAGTCGATGTGGCCGGGGGTGGAGCGGTTGTAGAGCAGGTGTCCGTGGCCGAAGTCGTTCGCGATGTAGACGTCCGGCTTGCCGTCGCCGGTCAGGTCCGCGCCGGAGATGGCGAGCGTCCAGCCGGTCGAGTCGGCGTACGGGATGGCGTCCGCGTCCTGCTCGTACTGCACGTTCGGCGAGGCTCCGCCGGTCGCGTCGGCCCACTGGAAGACGAAGTCGCCGCCGCCGTTCTTGGCGCTGGAGAGTGAGTTGAGCATCACCACGTTGTTCTGCCCCTGCGGGTCGAGCACGTCGGAGATCGGGAAGTAGTTGCCGATGATGATCGAGGGGTGCCCGCTCCCGTCCAGGTCGCCGACGTACGCCGCGTCGGTGTTCCAGCGCGGGCCGTGGTACTTGCCGTCCAGGCTGACGTTCGGCACCAGTTCGCGCGCCACGTACGCCGAGGGGGACGGGGTGCTCGCGGTGGACTTCGGCAGGAAGAGCACCGGGGTGCGGCCCCAGTAGGTGACCAGGAAGCCGGTGCGTCCGTCGCCGGTGAAGTCGCCCGGGGTGCAGCCGGTCGGCGCCATCGTGTCGTCGTACGGCAGCGTGGGCGCCGGGTTGAGCACGAACGGCGTGAACCGGTCCGCGGCCGGGGCGGTCGGAGTGTAGGTGACGATCACCTCGTTGGTGCGGGTGTCCACGATGCACATGCCGTCGGCCCGGCCGTGCCCGGTCACGTCGTTGATGGCGATGCTCGCGCCCACCGAGGAGATCCAGGCGTCGATCTTCTGATATGCCGGGTTGACCTGCCGGATCGTGTTCATGTGCTGCTCGTTGTAGCCCGGTGGCAGCGCGATGGGCTCAGAGACGAACTTGAAGGGCGCCGCGGCCTGCGCGGCGCCGCCGACGGCCACCGCCGCCCGCGCGCTGGTGAACAGCGCGGCCAGCACCATCAGCGCGGCCAGCCCAGGTATCAGCCTGCGAAAACGCTCGCCAAGCGTCACCATGCTCTCCTTACGTATCATGACGGGATACTCGTCGGTCGACTCGTCGCGCCGCGGGCGCACCGCCGGCAGGACGACGTGAGGCACGAGGGGACCTCGCCGTCCCCGACCCCGGCCCGCACCAGTCGGACCTGACGTACTCCCCTGAATGTGCTTCACGCCGAGCGTCCTTACTTCTCCGTGGTTGCCCACCCGTCCTCAGCGGCCCAGCAGCATACATAACATTGATATTTATAACGTTGATATTTAACAACGCATTCTGATTCTTCGGCCGCAACCGGGGAATAGGGATACGGCTTGCTCGATCAGCCGCGGCGAGGCCGGCCCGGCGCTCGGCCCGGGGCTCGGTGAGGCCCCTCGGGACGCGGGCCGAGAGGTGGGCAAGGTGGAAGGTGACGCGGAGGTGCCCGACGCGGTGCGCCACGGTCCGGTCGGGCGCCGGAGTGGGCCGGCTCCCCGCGCGGTCACTCAAGGTCTTGGGAAGTGCGTCGACCTCCGCCCCTCGGCCATCAGAACTCAAATTCCATCCGACCTGGGCCGCAATTCGCCGGGCAACTCCGAAGATGCGCGCACTCCGAATCAGCCGAACAATCCGTCTCACAGAAGTTCACTGATTCACCGGGAGTCCGCCATGCCAGAAACCGAAGACGAGGCGAGGACGCCGGTCCTCGAGGCCTTCGCCGACACGATCATTCCCGGGGCCAAACGGCATCCGGAGGACCACGCGGTGGCCGGGGTCAGCCGGGACGGCGGCGCGGTCGCCGCGGGCGCGATCCCCGTGCTGGAGTCGCCCGAGGGCGGCATGGCCCCGGCGCTGGACGACCTGGCCCGCGCGCTGAACGGGCACGCGGTCCGGTACCGCACCGAGCACGACCTGCCGCCGGATCCGCAGGCCTTCGTCGGGCTCGGCTACGACGACCGGCTCGCGCTGGTCGGCGAACTGCTCGCGGCCGACCACCCGGAGCGGATGATGTGGGCCGGCCTGGCGATGTTCAGCTTCATGGCCTTCGACACCGGCGCGCACCTGCACACCGTGGACGCGATCGCCGCCGGGCACCCGGGCCTGGCGATCCTCGGCTACGCGCCGCCCGGCCAGGACGGGCTGTGGCGCTTCCCGAAGTACTCGTACGGCTTGCAACTCTCCGACATCCACCCGCGCACCGACCACACCGGGAGCCCCGCGTGAACGCCACCGAGACCACGGACGCGCTGATCATCGGCAGCGGCTTCGGCGGCGCGATCGCCGCGTACCACCTGGCGGCGGGCGGCGCGCGGGTCACCGTGCTCGAACGCGGGCCGTGGCTCAACAGCGAAGAGTTCGACCACGACTTCAAGTTCGGCTCCTCGACCACGCGGGTGTTCGACTTCGTGGTCGGCGACGGGATGAGCGTGCTCGGCGGCAACTGCGTGGGCGGCGGCAGCGTCGTCTACTTCGCCACCATGCCGCGCGCCCCGCGCTTCGTCTTCGAGCGCCGCGGCAGCATCGGACGCCGGATGTGGCCGGCCGCGATCAACCGGGACGCCCTGGAACCCTGGTACGACCGGGTCGCCGAGGCGCTGCCGATCACGCCCACCGACTGGAGCGACGTCCCCTACATCGGCGGGGTCTTCGCGGCCGCCTGCCAGGCCGCCGGCCATACCTGCAATCCCTCGCCGTCCGCCGTGGACGCCGCGCTGTGCACGAACTGCAACTGGATGATGTCCGGCTGCCGGTTCGACGCCAAGCGCTCGCTGCTGCTCAACTACCTGCCCGCCGCGCTGTCGCACGGAGCCGAGATCAGGCCCCTGCACGAGGTGCAGAAGATCACCCGGCTGGCCGACGGCGGCTACCGCGTGCACTACGACACGATCCACGAGGTCGACTACCGGCAGCACACCGGCTCCGGCACGATCGACGCGAAGATCGTCATCGTCGCGGCCGGCGCGGCGGCGACTCCGGTCATCCTGCAGCGCTCCGAGCCCGAGCTCGGCCCGATGCCGCACGCGGTCGGCCGGTACTTCTCCGGCAACGGCGAGCGGCTGAACACCGCCGTGCTGGAGGAGGACAAGGTCAGGGAACTGCTGGGGCTCACCCGCGACGAGCAGAACGCCTACGCCGCCTACCAGATCGGTCGCGGCCCGGTCGTCGCCTCCTGGGACCGGCTCGACGGCGACCTGCCCGAGTACGAGCGCTTCTCGCTGGAGCAGCTCTACTTCCCGCCGGGTTTCGGCACGATCCTCGCGCAGGTCCCGGACGCGAAGGGCCCGAGCTGGTACGGCCCGGAGAAGAAGGAGATGCTGCGCAAGTGGCGCTCCTGGCTGACCGTCTTCACGATGTCCGAGGACGACAACGAGGGCGTGTTCGGCCCGCCGCCGCCGACCGGCAACTCCGATCGGCTCTCGCAGCAGCTGCTCGGCTTCGGCCCGCTGCGCTACCGGCCGACCGAGAACACGCGGCGCGGCTGGGAGCTGTCCGACGCGGCCGTCCGGCAGATCCTGGAGCACGACGGGCTCTCCCGCGTGATGCCGTGGACGAACGAGGTGATCGGCGCGTACACGGTGCACCCGCTCGCCTCCTGCCGGATCGGCGACGACCCCGCGACCTCCGCCCTCGACGACCGGCACGAGCTGCGCGGGCACCCGGGCATCTTCGTGACCGACGGCTCCGCCGTGCCCGGCGCGCTGACCGTGAACCCGGCCTTCACCATCGCGGCGCTCGCCGAACGCGCCATGCCCGGGATCGTGGGCGCGCTGCGGGATCGCGGCGTCGAGGTGAGCTACGGCGCGCCCGCCCCGGACGGTGGCGGCGCGGCCCGACGTGGCACGGCCGAGGCCGTCCGCGCGGTGCTGGGGTGACGGCCGTGACCGGAATCGCGGCACGTGCCATGCGCGGACTCTCGCTCGCCCAGATCCGCTACCTCACCCCGACCCGGCCGCGCGCGGCCGAGGGGCTGACCGCACAGGTGTACCGGCAGATGGAGCAGGAGTTCGGGATCCTGCCCCCGCCGGTGGCGCTGCACTCCCCCGCGCCGGAGGCGATGGCCGCGGCGTGGGTCATGCTCCGGGAGACGCTGCTCGCCCCCGGCCTGGTGGACCGCGCGGTGCGTGAGTCGGTGGCCGCGGCCGTCTCGGCGGCGAACGCGTGCCCCTACTGCGTGTCCGTACACCGGGCCACGCTGCACGGCCTGCTCGGCGCTCGCCCCGCGAACGACGAGACGGTCCGGGACGCCGCCGCGTGGGCCACGGAGGGGGTCGAGCGCCTCACCGCCGGCTCCGCCTCGCGCATCCCGTTCACGCCGGACCAGGCCCCCGAGTACGCGGGCGTCGCCGTGGTCTTCCACTATCTCAACCGGATGGTGAACACCTTCCTGGAGGACGTCCCGATGCCGCCGAGCGCGCCCCGGGCCGGGCTCGGCATGGTGCAGCACGTGCTCGGCGGCATGATCCGCTCGGCGAGCCGGCGGATCGGCCCGGCCGGAGCGTCGCTGGAGCTGCTGCCGCAGGCGCCGGTACCGCCGGACCTGGCGTGGGCGCAGCCGAACCTCGCGGTCACGCAGGCCTTCGCGCGTGCCGTCGACGCGATCGAGCGCGCCTCGGCCCAGGCCGTGCCGCAGTCCGTCAGGGACCTGCTTGCGCGGGAGCTCGCGGTCTGGGACGGGCGCCCGCTCGGCCTGAGCCGGGCCTGGGTGGACCGTCCGCTGGCGTCGCTGCCGGCCCACGCCCGTCCGGCCGGGCGCCTCGCGCTGCTCGTGGCCTTCGCCTCGCACCAGATCGACGGCTCGGTCATCGAGGCCTACCGGGTGGATCGGCCCGAGGACGCCGATCTCGTGGCGCTGGCCTCGTGGGCCGCGTTGTCGGCGGCGCGCCAGGCCGGATCCTGGCTGCCGTTGAGCGCTGCGCCGGAACGCCGTCATGGCCGCTGACCGGTCCACTCCCCGGGCCGCGCTCCTCGTGCTCTGCGTCGCCAACTTCCTGATCCTGCTGGACACCACGATCGTCAACACCGCCGTGCCGAGCCTCATGAGCGCGCTGCACACCGGGCTCGACACGGCGCTGTGGATCCTCAACGGCTACCTGCTCGCCTTCGCCGCGCTGCTGATCGTCTTCGGCCGGCTCGGCGACGCGCTCGGGCCACGCCGGCTGTTCCTGGCCGGGCTCGCCGTCTTCACCCTCGCCTCGGCGTTGTGCGGCCTCGCCGGGACTCCGGCCGAACTCATCGCGGCCCGCGTACTCCAGGGCACCGGCGCCGCGATCCTGATTCCGCAGGCGCTCGTGCTGATCTCGGTGATCTTCCCACCCGAGAAACGCGGCGCCGCCTTCGGGATCTTCACGGCCGTCGCGGGGATCGCGGCCGTCAGCGGTCCGACGCTCGGCGGCCTCCTGCTCGAACACGCGGGCTGGCGCTGGATCTTCTTCCTCAACGTGCCGATCGGCGTCCTGGGCGCGCTGGCCACGCCGTTCTTCGTGCCGGACGCGCGGATCGGGCGCGCGCACCGGCTCGACCCGGTCGGCGTGCTGCTGGCCACCGGCGGCATGTTCGCACTCGTGTTCGGACTCGTGGAAGGCTCTCGGCTCGGCTGGGGGCACTACCCGCTGCTCGCCGGAGCCGTGGCGCTGCTCGCGCTGTTCGTGGCCTGGGAACGCGGCCAGGCCGAGCCGATCGTGCCGCCGGCGCTGCTCGGCGTCGGCGCCTTCGGGCTCGCCTCGCTGCTCGCGCTGCTGGCCTCGTTCGCCATGTACGGGTTCTTGCTCGTGTACGTGCTCGAGACGCAGTCGGCGCTCGGCATGACGCCGCTGCGCTCCGGCGTCTGGGCCCTCGCGCTGACGGTCACGCTCAGCGCCGTGGCCCCGGTCGCGGGCCGAGCCGTGGACCGCCTCGGCGCACGCACGCTGCTGTGCACCGGATTCGCGTTGAACGCCGCCGGCACGGTACTGGCCGCCGTGCTGCCCACGGCCGCGTCGAGCGGCGCCGTCTTCGTGATGCCGCTGGTCCTGATCGGCGCGGGCATGGGCCTGACGATCGCGCCGACGACGACCGAGGCGATGCGCGCGGTCTCGCCGGAGCAGGCCGGTGCGGCGTCCGGCGTGCTCAACACGGCGCGCCAGCTCGGCTCGGTGCTCGGCGCGACGATCGTGGGCGCGGTGCTGCAGAGCCGGATCGCGTCCTCGCTCACCGCTTCGACGCGCACCACCGCGGCCACGCTGCTCGACGCCGGTCGTCCCGCTCTTGTTCTGGTGGCGGCACTGTTGCTGATCGGCGCGTTCACCGCCGCACGCCTCACTCGTTCCGGTGAATCGGCATAGTCGCCCTTGCCTTATGATCCAAACGCCCTATCCTTCATCAGGGATCGTACTTTCCGTTTCTGCTGCTCCCCCAGGAAGACGACATCCGTTGAGACTCGCTATGACCGCAGGAGTCAGCGGAGGGCAAAGGGTCGGCGACCACCGCCCCTGGCTGCCTCTGATGGCGCTCACCACCGTGTCGGTGGTATCCATGGACAGCCTCGCCGTGCCCATCGCGCTCGACCAGTCCGAGACCGGCCCCCAGGTCTCGCTCGCGCTGCTGGAGTGGACGGTCATCGCCTACAGCCTGGCCTTCGCCGCGCTGGTGCCCATGGCCTGCACGCTCTACGCCGCACACGGCTCGCGCCGGATGCTCTGCATCGGCCAGATCCTGCTCGCCGTCGCCTCGGTCGGCTGCGCGCTCGCGCCGCTCGGCCCGTGGCTGGCGCTCGGCCGCGCGGCGCAGGGCGCGGCGGCCGCGCTGGTGGTGCCCGCGGTGCTCAAGCGGGCCGGGCGCATCTCCTCGCCGCGGATCAGCGGACTGGTGCTGCCCGGCTGCGCGGGAGGAGTCATCGAACTGTCGGCGGCCGCCGGTCCGCTGGTGTGCGCGGCCGTGGCCGAGGGCGAGGACTGGCGCTGGATCTTCTGGCTCAACGTGCCGATCTGCCTGCTCTCGCTGGCCCTCGCGGCCGCCTGGGACGAGGACCGGCACGACGTGCCGGGCCGGCCGGACCTGGAGGGCGCGCTGGTCGCGGGCTTCGGTTCGTTCGCGCTGGCGTGGGGCGTGACCGAAGGCGCGTATCAGGGCTGGGGCAGCGCCCTGGTGCTGCTCGGCCTGGTGCTCGGCGCGGCCCTGCTGCTGGTCTCGTTCTACGGCAGGCGTCCGCTCGGCGGCTTCCGGGCGACGGAGTTCATGGCCACACGGGTGGGCTACGTGTGCGCCTGCGCCGGCCTGTACTGCATGGTCCTGCTGCTGCAGCGCTACTTCCTCGCGACGGACCCGGCCGGCCGCCCGCTCGAGGCGTGGCTGCATCTGGCACCGTTGTGTCTCGGACTGCTGGTGTGCGCCCCGCTGTCCGACCCGCTCGCGCTCCGGATGGGTACCAGCAGGCTGATGTCACTGGGCCTGATGACGACGGCAGCCGCACTCGGCGCCCTGGCCTGGGGCGCGCACCAAGGCGCCTCGTACGACAGGCTGCTGGTTCCACTGCTGCTGAGCGGCAGCGGGATCGCACTGGCCCTGCCCGCCGGCCGCACACTCGCGCTCGTCGTCCCGGCCAAGTCGGTGCCCGGAGCCGGACCCGCGTCAGTGGGCGTGCTGCGGAATCTGGGCGGCGCCTTCGGGGTGGCCGCCGTCGGAACAGTGCTCACCTACCCCACATCCGGCCCGGCCCCGCGCGCCGCGCACGACCTGGCCCCAGCCATAGCCCTGGTCGGCCTCATCTGCCTGGCCGGCGCCGCCACCTACCTAGCCGTACCGAGCCGCCGCACTCCGATCTAACCGAACAATCTCCTGATCCGAGGAGGTAGTGAGTTGCCGGGTGGCTCGCCTGCCCGGCCGTGCGCGCGTCCAACACGGCGGCCGGCAACCCCTCGAACCTCCGCCAGACTCGGCGTCGATGACACCCCTTACCTGACCGCCGTCCCATGCGAGCAGGCGACGCACAGCCCGCACCTGCCCGACAACCCCTGCCCCCCCTGGCCGCACGCCGGTTGTACGGGTGGGTTGTACGGGTGGGTTGTACGGGTGGGTTTCAAGATCAGCCTCCGGCGGGGCCCTTCCCTCGGAGAGGGGAGTCGTGTCGGCTTGTGTGGCGGCTTGAGTTTTTGGGGTGGTTGGGTGCGGGGTGGGTCTCTCTCCTCGGTCGGTCACCGGGGGCATATCAGGAAC
>FSXZ01001302.1_pt1 | contig 18766 bp, 17 predicted proteins | sample 1638121 | NCBI WGS metagenome assembly FSXZ01 (sample SAMEA3914788, study PRJEB12502) | metagenome | biome: forest; material: soil | place: Canada | collected 2011-07-03 | depth 0.1 m
CGGTGCCGCTCCCGCGGGTCGGCGTCGCTGACCCGCAGCGCGGCCACCGGCGCGCCGCCCAGCACGGCGGCCGCGTTGACCGCCTCGCCCGCGGCCACGCCGGAGAAGCCCCACCGGGTGCCGGTGCCCAGGTTGCCCGGGCCCTGGGTGACGACGGCCAGCTCGGCGCCGAGCACGTGCCGGGCGGCCAGCAGGCCGCTGTGCACGGTGACCGTCTCCAGGTCACCCCCGAACGACTGCCCGGTGGTCACGGTGCCGGCCAGCCAGCCCGCGTCGCGGAGCGCGGCCGCCGTGCGGGAGAACCACGCGGGCAGCGCGCCGCCGTCGAGCATCACGTAGGCGACGGCCGGGCGCGGCTGCTCCGCCCGGGCCGCGTAGTAGCCGGCCAGGATGGCCGGCAGGGCCGAGTGCAGGTCGGCCACCACGACGGGCATCCCGCCCAGGTCGTCGGCGTCGCGCAGCACCTCGTACTGCGGCGAGCCCGGCTCGTCGGCGCCGGCCACGGACGCCTGCATGGGCGTGTACCGCGCCTTGACCAGGTGCCCGGACCCGGGCGGGTCGGCCGGGAGGCGGCCCGGCACCGCGATGACCAGGGCATAGCCGCCGGTGCCCAGGCCCAGCTCGAGCGCGCCGGTGTTCAGCAGCACCCGGTCGCCGGGCTCCGGGGCGCCGGTCAGGGCGGGGTAGGCCAGGGCCCGCACCGCCGTCCCGCCGACGTTTACCTCAAGCTCCAGCGCGCCGTTCCAGGAACGCCGCCGGGCGGAAACCTCGCCACTACGCCACCTGATCACTCCGGCAGGGTAGCGTCGGTGGCAGGGCAGTGCGCGATGAGGCGGGCAGCACTCGGCGGCGCGCGGCCCGCAGCGTCTGGCCGGCGCGGTGGCGGCCCGGGCCCGGCCCCGGCGGGGAAGATAGAGGTGCGATGTCCAGGCGGAAAACCGAGCGGCTGCTCAGCCTCGTGGTCTGCCTTCTGTCCGCGAGCCGGTACCTGACCGCGAGCCAGATCCGCGCGGCCGTGCCGGGCTACCCGGACTCCTTCGAGGCGTTCAAGCGGATGTTCGAGCGCGATAAAGACGAGCTGCGCGAGCTGGGCATCCCGCTGGAGACCGGCACCAACTCGGCCGGCGACGACGAGGTCGGCTACCGGATCTCGCGCCAGGCCTACGAGCTGCCCGAGATCCGGCTCGAGCCCGACGAGGCCGCCGTGCTGGGGCTGGCCGCCCGGGTCTGGCGCCGGGCCGAGCTGGCCGGCGCGGCGCAGGGCGCGCTGCTCAAGCTGCGGGCGGCCGGGATCGAGGCCGAGGACACCACCCAGCCCGGCATCGAGCCGCGGCTGCACACCGGCGAGGCGGCGTTCGGCCCGCTGTGGGAGGCCGTCCGGGACCGGCGGCCGGTGTCGTTCGCCTATCGCGGGGCGGGCCGCAGCGAGGCCCAGCAGCGCCACCTGGAGCCGTGGGGCGTGGTCAACCGCAACGGCCGCTGGTACGTGACCGGGCTGGACACCGACCGCGGCGAGGAGCGGGTGTTCCGGCTGAGCCGCGTCGACGGGCCGGTCACCTTCACCGGCCCGCGGGGCGCGGTCGTCGTGCCCGCCGGGACCGACGCCCGGGCCGCGGTCCGCGCCTGGGACTTCGACTCGCCCGTGCAGCGGACCAGCACGCTGCGGGTCCGGGACGGCGCCGGGCTCGGGCTGCGCCGCCACGCGACCGAGACGGCGCCCGCGGGCCAGCCCGGCTGGGACATCATCCAGGTCCCCTACTCCGACAGCGGCTGGTGGAGCGAGCACCTGGCCTCGTTCGGCGCCGACGTCGTCGTGCTGGAGCCCGCTGACCTGCGCGAGGCCGTCATCGGGCGGCTGAAGGGAGTGCTGGCATGACCCCCGAGGCGACCCGGCCGCCGACCGCGACCGACCGGCTGGCCCGGCTGCTGGCCCTGGTCCCGTACGTGGTCAGCCGCAAGGCGGTCGGGATGGCCGAGACCGCGGCCGCCTTCGGGATCAGCGAGCGCCAGCTGGTCGACGACCTGAACATGCTGTGGTGCGTGGAGCTCCGGTCGCCGGATCCGTACTGCCCCATCGACCTGTCCTATGAGGGCGGCGAGATCGTCGTCAGCGAGGCCGAGTCCATCGACCGGCCGCTGCGGCTGGGCGTGGACGAGGCCAGCGCGCTGCTGGTCGCGCTCCGGATGCTGGCCGAGCTGCCGGGCATGGGCGACCGGTCCGCGCTGGGCCGGACCATCGCCAAGCTGGAGGCGGCGGCGGGCGCCGCCGGCATGCCCAGCGCCCAGGTGGCCGTGCAGGTCGACGACGGGGCCGGGAGCGCCGTGCTGGGCGAGGTCACCAGCGCGCTGGGCGACGGGCGGCGGCTGCACCTGTCGTACTACGTGCCGGGGCGGGATGAGGCCACCGAGCGCGACGTCGACCCGATGCGCCTGGTCATGGTGGACGGCCGGCGCTACCTGGAGGGCTGGTGCCGCTCGGCCGAGGCGGTCCGGCTGTTCCGGCTGGACCGCATCCTGGGCATCGCGGTGCTGGACGTGGCCGCGGAGGTGCCGCCGCAGGCCGAGCCCGTCGATGTCGACCAGGGGCTGTTCCGGCCGTCCCCGGCCGACACCCGGGTCGTCCTGGAGCTGGCCACCGCGGGCCGCTGGGTGGCCGAGTACTACCCGTGCGAGGAGGTCCAGGAGCTGGGCGACGGGCGGCTGCGGGTCAGCCTGCGGACGCCCGACACCCAGTGGGTGCGCCGCCTGGCCCTGCGGCTGGGCGAGGACGGCAAGGTGACCGCCCCGGCCGCGCTGGCCGCCGAGATCGCCGCCGACGCCCGCGCGGCCCTGGCCCGGTACGGCTGACGGCCGGGCACCGGGTCGGCCGCCCGGGAATACTAGCGATCGAGTAGGGATTGTCAGACTCGGAGCAATCCGCGGGCCGGTCGGCTCCGGATAAGCTGCGAAGAGAATGCAGCCGCAACACCGGCTTCACCCCGATGTCACCGGCGCTACGCCGCCCGGCCAGCTGAGCCGGGTTCGATAGAGCGCGCGATGTACACTCGGCACGAAGCTCGGCCTGCGGAAACCTCCCGCTGAATGGGGAAGACATGTTCGATCCCAGTGCGCCACACATCATCATCCTGCTGGTCGTCGTGCTGCTGCTGTTCGGCGCCAAGCGGATGCCGGGAGCGGCGAAGTCGCTCGGTGAGTCGATGCACATCTTCAAGAAGTCCATCCACGGCGAGGACGAGAACGGCCAGCCGATGAGCCAGCCGGGCGCGGGCGCCAGCACCCCGGCCGCCCCGGTGCCGCCCGCGATGCTCCCGGCGGCGCCCCAGCCGGCCGCCTTCACCCAGTCCTACGACGCGGTGAACCACCAGCAGCAGCTCGCTGACCTGCAGCGGCAGGTGGCCGACCTGCAGCGGCAGAACGGCCAGCCCGACAGCGTGCCGAGCGCCGCGGCGCCGGAGGCCCAGCACAGCCAGCAGCCGTTCTAGGAGAAGCTGCCCACCATGGCGCTGAGTGACGACCCGGATCAGCCCAAGGCCGGGCCGGGGGTGCGGCTGCCCGGGCTGCGGCATAACCCCGAGGGCAGCATGCCGCTCATGGAGCACATCCGCGAGCTGCGTAACCGCGTCTTCAAGATGGTGCTGTTCATCACGGCGGGCGCGATCGCCGGCTGGTACCTGTACCCGCACATCTGGCAGTTCATCGAGGCCCCGTACTGCCGCCTCAACCTGACCACCCATGTCCAGGTCACGGGCGGCAACGCGAAGGGCTGCCAGCTGTTCGTCACCGGCATCTTCGACGCGTTCTTCCTCCGCCTGAAGATCGCGATCATCTCCGGCGTGATCCTCTCGTCGCCGCTGTGGCTGTACCAGTTCTGGGCCTTCCTGGCCCCCGGGCTGTACGCCCGGGAGCGGCGCTGGGCGTACTTCTTCGCCGGCTCGGCGATCCCGCTGTTCGCCATCGGCTCGGCCCTGGCCTACTTCGCGATGACCAAGGGCCTGCACTTCCTGCTGCTGCTGGTGCCCCACAACGTGGTGCCGATCATCACGATCAACACCTACCTGGGCTATGCCATCGCGATGCTGACCATCTTCGGCATCGCCTTCGAGCTGCCGCTCGGCTTCGTCCTGCTCAACGTGGCCGGCGTGCTGACCCACCAGCGGTTCGCCAAGTGGCGCCGGATGATCATCTTCGGCGTGTTCCTGTTCGCCGCGGTGGCCACGCCGAGCCCGGACCCGATCAGCATGCTGCTGCTGGCCGTGCCCTGCGTCGCGCTGGTCGAGCTGGCCGAGATCTTCGCGTTCTTCAATGACCGGCGCCGGGCCCGCGCGCTGGCCGCCAACCCGTACCCGGGCCTGACGGCGGAGGAGGTCGTCGAGTTCGGCCTGGCCGAGCCCGCCCCGCCCGCCGACGCGGTCGACGTGGCCGGCGGCAGCCAGTCCGACTAGCACTGGCTGGGCCCGCTTAGGGTGGGCCTATGACGACGTCGGCCAGCCCCGCCGATCGCTACGCGGCTTCCCGGCGGCGCCGGGAAGCCGACGGCAGCCGGATCGCCGGATTCCGCCAGCTGTACGACTTCGAGTTCGACGAGTTCCAGCTGGCCGCGTGCCGGGCGCTGGATGCCGGGCACGGCGTGCTGGTCGCCGCGCCGACCGGGTCCGGCAAGACCGTGGCGGGCGAGTTCGCGGTGCACCTGGCGCTGGCCGAGGGCAAGAAGTGCTTCTACACCACGCCGATCAAGGCGCTGTCCAACCAGAAGTACAACGCCCTGGTCCGCCGCTACTCGGCGGCCAGCGTCGGGCTGCTCACCGGCGACAACAGCATCAACAGCGAGGCCCCGGTCGTGGTCATGACCACCGAGGTGCTCCGCAACATGCTGTACGCGGGATCGCCGACCCTGGCCGGGCTGGGCTACGTCGTGCTGGATGAGGTGCACTACCTGGCCGACCGGATGCGCGGCGCGGTCTGGGAAGAGGTCATCATTCACCTCGACCCGTCGGTCCGGCTGACCGCGCTGTCGGCCACGGTCAGCAACGCCGAGGAGTTCGGGGACTGGCTCAGCCAGGTCCGCGGCGGCACCACCGTGATCGTCGATGAGCACCGGCCGGTCCCGCTGTGGCAGCACATGCTGGCCGGCCACCGGCTGTATGACCTGTTCTCCAGCACGGCGGGCCGCCAGGGGGTCAACCCCGAGCTGCTGCGGCTGGCCCAGCGGGAAGGCTGGGGGCGGGAGCGGGGCGGCCCGGGGCGGGGGAGCGCGGGGCGCCCGCAGCGCGGCGGCCACCGGCCCGCCCGGTTCCGGCCGCCGGGGCGGGCCGCCACCATCTCCCGGCTCGACGGCGCGGGCCTGCTGCCCGCCATCACCTTCATCTTCAGCCGGGCCGGCTGCGACGCCGCCGTCGCGCAGTGCCTGGAGTCCGGGCTGCGGCTGACCACCCCGGCCGAGGGCGAGGAGATCGCCGACCTGGTCGCCGAGCGCACCGCGGGCATCCCCGACCGGGACCTGCCCGTCCTGGGCTACGACACGTGGCTGGCGGGCCTGCAGCGCGGCATCGCCGCCCATCATGCCGGCCTGCTGCCGACGTTCAAGGAAGTCGTCGAGGAGCTGTTCGAGGCCGGCCTGGTCCGGGCCGTGTTCGCCACCGAGACGCTCGCCCTCGGCATCAACATGCCCGCCCGCACGGTCGTCATCGAGCGGCTGGACAAGTGGAACGGCGAGACCCACGCCGACCTGACCCCCGGCGAGTACACCCAGCTCACCGGCCGGGCCGGCCGGCGGGGCATCGACGTCGAGGGGCACGCCGTCGTCATCTGGCACCCCGGCCTGGACCCGGCGTCGGTGGCCGGGCTGGCCGGCACCCGGACCTACCCGCTGAACTCCAGCTTCCAGCCCTCCTACAACATGGCCGTCAACCTGGTCGGCCAGGTCGGCCGGGAGCGCGCCGCCGACCTGCTGGAGTCGTCGTTCGCCCAGTTCCAGGCCGACCGCGGCGTGGTCGGCGTGGCCCGGCAGGCCCGCCGCATCCGGGCCGAGCTGGCCCAGCTCGCGACCGGCTGCGAGCGGGGCGACATCGCCGGCTACGCCGGCCTCCGCCGCCAGCTGTCGGAGCTGGAGCGCGACTACGCCCGGCACCGGTCGGCCGCCCGCCGCGACCAGGCCGCCGCCTCGCTGGGCCGGCTCCGCCGCGGTGACATCATCCAGGTCCCCGGCGGCCGCCGGGCCGGCGTCGCGGTCGTGCTGGAACCCGCGGCCGACGGCCAGCCGCTGCCCCTGGTGCTGACCGAGAACCGCCAGGTCAAGCGGCTCATCCTGACCGACTTCCCGGCGCCGGTCAGCGCCATCGACCAGGTCCGGATCCCGTCCTCGTTCAGCGCCCGCTCGCCCAGCCACCGCCGCGACCTGGCCGCCACCGTCCGCAACAAGCTGGCCGGGCGGCCGCTGGACCGGCCCGGCCGGGGCCGGGGCGAGAACGGCGCCGGGCCCGGCGGCGCCGGGCCGGGCGGGGACGACGCGCAGATCGCGCGGCTGCGCCGGGACCTGCGCGAGCACCCGTGCCACCAGTGCCCGGACCGGGAGGAGCACCTGCGCCAGTCCGAGCGCTACATCCGGCTGGAGCGCGAGGCGGAGTCCCTGGAGCGCCGGGTGGCCGGGCGGTCGCACGTGCTGGCCCGGACCTTCGACCGGGTCTGCGCGGTCCTGGAGGAGCTGCATTACATCGAGGGCGACGCGGTGACGCCCGAGGGCCGCCGGCTCAGCAGCCTGTACAACGAGCTCGACCTGGTCGCGGCCGAGTGCCTGCGCCGCGGCACCTGGGCCGGGCTGACCCCGCCCGAGCTGGCCGCCTGCGTGTCCGCGCTGACCTTCGAGTCCCGCCGTCCCGACGACGCCGGGCCGCCCCGGCTGCCCGGCGGCCGCGTGACCGAGGTGCTGGCCGACATGATCCGGCTGTGGGGCGACCTGGACGGCGTGGAGCGCAGCCACAAGCTGTCGTTCCTGCGCGAGCCGGACCTCGGCTTCGCGCGCAAGGCCTACACCTGGGCCAGCGGCACCAGCCTGGAGAAGGCGCTCGGCGAGCTGACCCCCGGTGACTTCGTCCGGGCCGTCAAGCAGCTGATCGACCTGCTGGACCAGATTGCCCACGCCGCGGGCCGGGACCCGCTGGCCGGCGTCGCCCGCGCGGCCATCGACAGCCTGCGCCGGGGCGTCGTCGCCTACTCGTCGGTGGCGTAGCGCCCCGGACGCGAAGCGGCCCGGGGATCGCGTGATCCCCGGGCCGCCGTGGCTCCGGCCGCTCAGCCGCTCAGTGCGGGTCGGCGGCCGGCACTCCCTCCGCGGCCAGCCCGCCGGCCTGCGCCGGGCTGTCCGCCAGCGCCGGACGGCCGGCCAGCGCCGGGCTGGCCGCCGGGACGGCACCGCCCGCGCCCGCCGCGCCGGCCTGGTCCGCGGCACCCGGCTCCAGGGCCGCGTTCCGCAGCTCCTCCAGCCGCCGCCGGGACGGGATCAGCAGGACCGCGACGATCACGCCGACGCCGAACAGGATGGCGGACACGGTGAAGGCCAGGCTGTAGCCGTGGACCGCGGCCGTCGCGGCGGCCAGCGTCCCGGTGTGGTGCAGGGCCAGGTACGTCGAGGTCGCGGTGAGCGCCACCGTGCTCAGCGCGGCGGTCCCGATCGAGCCGCCCACCTGCTGCATCGTGTTGACCAGCGCCGAGGCGACGCCGGAGTCCTGCCGGGACACCCCCGCCGTGGCGGTGTTGATGGCCGGCGCGAAGATCATGCCGAAGCCCAGGCCCATGGCGATCAGCGCCGGCACGATGTGCGTGGCGTAGCTCGAGGCCACGGTCAGCTGGGTCAGGTAGGCCATCGCGCCGCCGCCCAGCACCATGCCGGTCACGATCAGGTTCCGCGGCCCGAAGCGGGGCAGCAGGACGATGCTGGACAGGTTCGAGGCCAGCAGGATGCAGCCGATCATGGGCAGGAAGGCCAGGCCGCTGAGCACCGGGCTGTAGCCCTTGATCAGCTGGAGGTAGTAGGTGAGGAACAGGAAGACGCCGAACACCGCGATGCCGGTCAGCCCGACCGAGATGTAGGAGCCGCCCCGCGCCCGGTCCATGATCACCCGCAGCGGCAGCAGCGGGTGGCTGACCCGGCGCTCGGCCAGCACGAACGCGGCCAGCAGGAGCGCCCCGGCGACCAGCGAGCCGATGGTCAGGCCCGCGGCCCAGCCCGCCGTCTCGGCGTGCGAGAACCCGAAGACGATCGCGAACAGGCCGGTCGAGGCGAGAATGGTGCCCGCCCAGTCCATCCGCGGCCGGGTGGCGGGCCGGTTGCTGGTCATGTAGGTCAGCGCGCCGGCGATGGCGATCGCGGCGAAGAACAGGTTGACGTACAGGGTCCAGCGCCACGAGACGTACTCCGTGAGGACGCCGCCCAGGATCAGGCCGACGGCGCCGCCGCCGCCCGCCACCGACCCGAACACGCCGAACGCCCGGCCGCGCTCCCGCGGGTCACGGAACGTGCTGATCAGGGTGCCCAGCGCCGACGGCGCGAGGATGGCGCCGAACGCGCCCTGCAGGGTCCGGGCCGCGACCAGCATCCCGAAGGACACGGCCGCGCCGCCCAGCGCGGACGACAGCGCGAAGCCGGCCAGGCCGGTGATGAAGACCCACTTGCGGCTGAACATGTCGCCCAGCCGGCCGCCGAGCAGCAGCAGGCTGCCGAAGGCCAGGGCGTAGGCGGTGACCACCCACTGGCGGTCACTGTTCGGGAAGCCGAGGGCGTGCTGGGCCGACGGCAGGGCGATGTTCACGACGGTCGAGTCGAGGATCACCATGAGCTGGGCGATGGCCACGATGACCAGGATCAGCCAGCGATGGTCTTTCTCCGCGGTGTGCTGGCCGCCCGCGGTCGGTGCGACATGTGACATAGCGAGCTATACCCCCGGGTCTGAAAACGGTGAAGTATGAGGTGCGCCGGGCGAGGCCGCGGCGGTTATGCGGATACGGGCGCGGCGGCAGCCGCGGGCGGTTTCGGAGCTGCCTCGGCCGGGGCTGGGGCCGGGGGAGCGGGGACCTGCTGGGCGGCCCGGTCGAGGCTGTCCAGGAGGCGGAGCAGGGTGGCCCGGTCGTCCTCGCTCAGCGCGCCGAAGATCTGGGTGAGCAGCCGCTCGCGGATGCCGGTGGCCACGTCGAGGCAGGCCTGGCCCGCGTCGGTGATGGCGACGAGCTTGGCCCGGCGGTCGGTGGGATCCGGCCGTCGCTGGGCCAGGCCCTGGCGCTCCATCCCGTCGACGATGTCGGTGATGGAGTGCGCGGCCAGCCCCAGCTCGGCGGCCAGCACGCTCTGCCGGGTCGGCCCCTGGTCCTGCAGCCGCATCAGCACCTTGGTCCGGGCCATGGACAGGCCGCAGCCGTTCATCTCGTCGTTCACAGCCCGGAACATCCGGTGATGGACAGCGAGGTACCGCTCGCCCAGCTGCTCAGGCGTGATCATGGCTGCTCTTCCCGGCCGGCCCGGCGGCCCGGCCTCTCCCGACGCTGACCCGCCTCACATTGACGGGCATCACGTTGATGACTGTCATAATGAGGATCCTCACGGATTTATTTCCGGGCCGCAGAAAATTTCCGGAGCCGCCGTCCGGGCCGGTCAGGACCTCAGGGCGCCTGGGTGGGGCCGCGGCGCAGCCACTGCCCGCGGCCGGGCCGGGCCGCGATCTCGCCGCCGTCCAGGACGACCTCGCCCCGGCTGACCGTGAACCGCGGCCAGCCCGTGACCTCCCGGCCGTCATACACAGAGTAGTCAGCCCGCGACTGCATCGACCGGCCGTCCACCCGGCGGCGCAGCTGCGGGTCCAGGACCACCAGGTCGGCGTCGCTGCCGACCGCGATCGTGCCCTTGCGCGGGTACAGGCCGAACAGCCGGGCCGGCGCGGTCGAGGTCAGCGACACGAAACGCGGCAGCGAGATCCGCCCGGTGACCACGCCGGCGGAGTACAGCATGGGCAGCGCCGTCTCGAGGTCGGCCACGCCCTGCCGGGCCGTCGTGACGTCCAGCGCCGGGTCGGTCTTGTCCGCCAGCCGCCACGGCGCATGATCGCTGCCCAGCGTGTGCACCGTCCCGTCGGCCAGCGCCGCCCACAGCGCCGCGACGTCGCCGGCCTCCCGCAGCGGCGGGCTGCCGATGTACTTGCCCCCGTCCGGCTCCTGCAGGACCGCGCTGGTCAGGTGCAGGTACACCGGCCGGGTCTCCACGAACACCGGCAGCCCGGCGGCCTGCGCCCGCCGGGCCGAGCGCAGCGCGGCGCCGGAGGACAGGTGCACGATGTAGACCGGGGACCCGGTGGCCTCGCAGATAGCCGCGGCCCGGTCGACGGCGACGCGCTCCGCGAGCGTCGGCCGGCTCAGCCCCCAGCTGGCCAGGCCGCCCTGCCCGGCGGCCAGCAGCTCCTGGCCGGCGAACCGGACCAGCGCCGCGTCCTCGCAGTGCAGCAGGGTCAGCATCCCGTTGCGCCCGCCCGCCGCGATGGCCGCGATGACGTCGTCCAGGTGCTCGTCGAAGGCGGGGTCGACCATGAAGACCTTGAGGCTGGTGTGCCCGTCCGCGGCCAGGCCCGGCAGCTCCGCCACGGCCGCGGGCGACGGGCGGTCCAGCACCGGGTGCAGGACGTAGTCCACGGCGGCGGTGCCGGCGGCCGCCGCGAGGTCGCGGTCGAGGGCCTGGCGCAGCGACTGGCCGTCCCACGGGAAGGTCATGTTGCCGACGGTGGTGATGCCGCCGGCGATCGCCGCCCGCGAGCCGCTGCCGAAGTCGTCGGCCCAGTCCGGCTCGCCCGGCTCGGGCGGCCCGCCCGGCGACAGGTGCACGTGCATGTCGATGCCGCCCGGCAGCACCAGCGCGCCCGACGCGTCGATCTCCGCCCGGCCGCGCATCGGCCCGCCGAGCTGGGCGATCTTCCCGTCGCGGACGCCCACGTCGGCCAGGCCCGAGCCCCCGGCCGTCACCACCGTTCCGCCGCGCACCACCAGGTCGCACTCGGCCTCAGCCATCCGCCCGCCTCCGCTCGCCTGGTCGACGCGGGCCCCGGCCGATGCCGGAGGCGCCGCGAGCGATGGTAACAGCGGCTGGCTCAGGGCGGCACGGCCCGCCGGGCGGCCCGGGACCCCGGGGAAAGACCGGGGTTGTCCCTGATGCGGCGGCCGGAGGCCCGGCGTCACCGTGGAGGCATGCGGTATTTTCCTGCTCCGGCCCGCTGGCGGCCCCGGTCCCTGCTCTGGCACGACCGGCGGGTGCTGCGGTGGCTGCCGGCCAGCCTGCTGCTGATCGCGGCCGGGCTGACGGCCTGGGTGGTGGAGCTCGGTGCTGTCCTGCAGGGCCAGGCGCAGGTGCGGAACTGGTCCTCCACCTGGGTCGGCCTGGACCTGATGGAGATCACCGGGCTGGTCCTGACCGCTATTCTGCTGAGCCGCCGGTCGGTGTACCTGGCGCCGGCCGCGGCCGTGACCGCGACGTTGTTCGGGCTGGACGCGTGGTTCGACGTGCTGACCGCCGCGGCCGGTGCGGCCTGGTTCGAGTCCCTGGCCGCCGCGCTGTTCGGCGAGATCCCGATGACCATGCTGCTGGCGGCGCTGGCCCTGTGGGCGCCGCGTCATGCCGCCGGGCGCGGGCCCGATCAGTGACCGTCGCCGGGGCCGGGCCGGGCCGGGCGCGGGCGGGCCGAGCCGAAAGCCGGCACGCGGACGTCCGAAACTAGGGGACGCCGTAACTGTTGCAGGTGTACCCCCGTAGCGGGGTGAAACTGCAACAGCTGGCCCGGCCGGCCCCGGTTTTCGGTCAGCCGGCCCCGGCTCGACGCCGGCACGTGGGGCCTGATCATGGCGTCCGGGACGGGCGCCGCCGCCAGGCCCGGCGCCAATCGGGTTGCGCTGGGCCGCGCGGGTGCGCGACCGTCGGGTCATGACCGCAGATGCCGCCGCTCGCCCGGCCGGGGTCCGCCGCCTGCTCCCCGGTGACTGGGCGGCGCTCCGGGAGGCCCGCCTGGACGCGCTGGCCCAGGCCCCGGACGCCTTCGCCTCGACCCTGGAGCGCGAGCAGGCCTTCGACGAGCCGGAATGGCGCCGCCGCCTGGCCACGACCGCGTATTTCGGGGCCTGGGCGGCCGCCCGGCTGGCCGGGATCGTGGCGGCCTTCCCGGAGACCGGGCCGCAGGCGCCCGCGATGGAGCACGCCACGCCGGGCACCTGGCACCTGGTCGCGATGTGGGTCAGCCCGGAGCACCGGGGGCAGGGGATCGCCGGGCAGCTCGTCGCGGCCGTCTGCGACCTGGCCCGCGCCCGGGGGGCCGACCGGGTCGCCCTGTGGGTGGCCGACGCCAACCCCCGCGCCCGGGCCGTGTACCGGCGGCTCGGCTTCCGGCTCAGCGGCGAGCGCGGGATCCTGCGGCCCGGCCCGCCCGGCGCGCCTGACCCGGAGGAGGCCCGCATGACCCTCGACCTCCGCGCCCGCCCGGCCGGCTGACCCGGCCGGGCCGGCCTGCCCTCAGCCGGCCGCCGGCGCGGCGACCGGCAGGTCGTAGGTGCGGCGCACGCTGCTGCCGAGCCGGGTGATGTCGGCCCCGTACACGTGCATCGAGATGGCCACGGTGTCCCCGCAGTTGCGGACCCGGTGGATGTCGCCGGGCGGCGCGAAGCCGCTCACCTCGCCGGTCAGGTTCTGGCTGCGGCCGACCTCCCGCAGGCTGCGCTCGTCCGCGCTGAGCGCGTACAGCTCCTCGTACTCGATGCCCGCCAGCACGCCGAACACGCACCAGGTCACGTGATCATGGACCGGGGTGATCTGGCCCGGCCGCCACACCATGGCCGTCACCGAGAACGACCCGTCCGGCTCGGCGTGCAGCACGTGGCTGCGGTAGCCGGCCGGGTCGCCCTCCCGCTCGGCCGCCGTCAGGATCTCCGGCCCCGGCAGGTGCGCGCGGAGCTGGTCCGCGACCAGGACCGCGGTCCGCGACCAGTCGGCCCGCTGCGCCGTGGCCGCGCGGATGGCGGCGACCAGGCCGCCCGGGCATCGGGTCCGCACAGGGCTCATCGTGATCATGTTCGGCCTTCCGGCTGGCGGGCAGGACGTGATCACCTCAGCCTAGGGACGCGATCCGGCCCGGATCCAATGCGACCGGCCGGGATCTGATGCCAAAGTACTCGCTAATCCATAGAGGAAACGTATGAATAGGCGCCGGCCTGCATCGCGGCGCACATCAGGCCCGGGTGCGGCAGGATGACCGGCGTGGGAACCCTGATGCTGCTCGACACGGCCACGCTCTACTACCGCGCCTTCTACGGCGTGCCCGACACCATGACCGCGCCCGACGGGACGCCGGTGAACGCCGTCCGGGGCCTGCTGGACATGATGTCGCGGCTGCTCCGGTCGCGGACGCCGGCCCGGCTGGTGGCCTGCCTGGACGCCGACTGGCGGCCGGCCTTCCGGACCGCGGCGATCCCGTCCTACAAGGCGCACCGGGCCAACCCGGACGGCACCGAGGAGGCGCCGGCCGCGCTGACGGCCCAGATCCCCGTCATCGAGCAGGTGCTCGCGGCGGCCGGGGTGGCCACGGCATCGGCCCCCGGCTACGAGGCCGACGACGTGATCGGCACGCTGGCCGCCCGTGACGCCGGGCCGGTCGACGTGGTCACCGGCGACCGTGACCTGTTCCAGGTGGTCGACGATGCCCGCGGCGTGCGGGTCATCTACACCGCCCGCGGGCTGTCGAAGCTGGAGGAGGTCGACGAGGCCGCCGTGACCCGCCGCTACGACATCCCCGGCCGCTGCTACGCGGCCTTCGCGGCCCTGCGCGGGGACCCCAGCGACGGCCTGCCCGGCGTGTCCGGGGTGGGCGAGAAGACGGCCGCGGCGCTGGTCCGCAAGTTCGGCTCGGTGGACGCCATCCTGGCCGCCCTGGACGCCGGGCACGGCGGCTTCCCGATGGGGAGCCGGGCCAAGCTGGCCGCCGACCGCGCCTACCTGGAGGCGTGCGTGCCGGTCGTGGCCGTGGCCACCGACGCCCCGGTCCCGGCCGCGGGCGGGGAGCTGCCCGCCCGCCCGGCCGACCCGCGGAAGCTGGCCGAGCTGGACGAGCGGTGGGGGCTGGGCTCCTCGCTGGGCCGCCTGCTGTCGGCCCTGGCCGCCGCCTGACGCGGGCGCGCGGCGGGCGCCTCAGAGCACCTGGAGCGCGACCAGGCAGGTGTCGTCGTCGGTGGCGGTGCTGCCCAGCGCGCTCAGCACGGTGGCGACCACGTCGTCCGGGTCGCCGCACCCGGCGGCCGCGCCGACCAGGGTGCTCAGCCCGTCATCGAGGGACTGGTAACGCCGCTCGACCAGGCCGTCGCTGTAGAGCAGCAGCAGGTCGCCGACGATCAGCTGCTGGCTGGCCACGTGGTACCCGCGGTCGCCCGCGCCGAGCAGGATGCCGTCCGGCTGGGGCAGCGCCCACGCGTTCTCGCCGCGGACCAGGATCGGCGGGGGATGGCCGGCCTGCGCCCAGCTCAGCATCTGGGTGGCCGGGTTGAAGTAGCCCGCCAGCACCGACGCGGTGTGCTCGGCGTCCACGTGCCGGGCCATCTCGTTAAGCCAGCCGACCAGCTGCTGCGGCGGGGCGCCGGTGATGGCCAGCCCGGCCAGGGCGCCGCGCATCCGGGCCATCCCGGCCGCCGCGGCCAGCCCGTGCCCGGCCACGTCGCCGATCGCGATCAGCACCTGCCCGTTGGGCATGTCGGCGGTGATGTACCAGTCGCCGCCCACCCGGCTGTCGTGCGAGGCGGGCAGGTAGCGGACCACCGCGCGCAGGCCCGGCAGGTCAAACGGCTCGTCGTGCAGCGGCAGGATCGCGCGCTGGAGCTCGACCGTGACGTGCCGCTGCTGGGCCAGCTCGGCCTCCAGCCGGGCCTCCACCGCCCGCGGCCCGGACAGCTTCGAGCGCGACGCCGAGGCCGGCGGGTGCGAGGCTGCGGGCGGGGACGACACTGATTCCTCCGGGCGGGGCACGGATATCTCCGGGCGCGACAATACCCGTTCCGGGTAGGTTTGGGCGGCGCGCGGCCCGGGAACCGCCTGTGGCGCAGCTTTGACCGACTTAGCTACGGGGACCTCGACAGTCTCAGGACTCATGACAGTTCACATCAGGTCAGGTTGTGTGCACCAAGCGTGAGGCATCTGGGGCCTGCCTGTCTAGATGAGGACGGACTCAATTGCCGCCGTGAGATGATCGGGAGGGTGCCCCGGCGCGGTGCCGGCGGCCGTGGGGAGGCGCGGGTGCTGTATCCAGAAAGCCGCCTGAAGGACATCGCGGCGGCGGCGGGCGCGGCCGGGCTGGACGCCCTGCTGCTCACGCCCGGGCCGGACCTGCGCTACGCGACCGGCTACGCGGCCAAGCAGCTGGAGCGGCTGACCTGCCTGGCCGTGCCCGCGGCGGGCGAGCCGTTCCTGGTCGTGCCCAACCTCGAGCTGCCCGCCGCCCGGGCCTCGCGGGCCGGCCAGCTGGACCTGGAGATCATCGGCTGGGACGAGACCGACGACCCGTACGAGCTGGTCGCCGGCCGGCTGGGCCGGGTGACCTCCGTCGGCCTGGCGGACCGGATGTGGGCGCTGATGACGCTGCGGCTGCGCGCCGCAATGCCCGGCGCCCGCCAGGACCTGGCCAGCCTGGCCCTGCGCGGGCTGCGCGCGGTCAAGGACGCGGACGAGATCGAGGCCCTGCTGGCCGCCGGCCAGGCCATCGACCGGGTGCACGCCCGGGTGCCCGGCTGGCTGCGGCCGGGCCGCACCGAGCTGGAGGTGGCCGCCGACATCAGCGACGCCATCATCGAGGAGGGCCACGCGCACGCTGACTTCGCCATCGTCGCGTCCGGCCCGAACGCCGCCAGCCCGCACCACGACCCGGCCGGGCGGATGCTGGCCCCGGGCGACGCCGTGGTGGTCGACATCGGCGGCACCATGCCCAGCGGCTACTGCTCGGACTGCACCCGGACCTACGTGATCGGCGCCCCGCCGCCGGAGTTCGCCGAGTACTACGCGGTCCTGCAGGCCGCCCAGGAGGCGGCCTGCGCCGCGGTCCGCCCCGGCGTGAGCGCCGAGGCCGTGGACGCGGCCGCCCGCGAGCCCATCACGCAGGCCGGCTACGGCGCCTACTTCATGCACCGGACCGGGCACGGGATCGGCCTGGAGAGCCACGAGGACCCCTACATCGTGTCCGGCAACACCGAGCCGCTGGCCGCCGGGAACGCGTTCTCGATCGAGCCGGGCATCTACCCCGGGCCGCACGGGGCGCGGATCGAGGACATCGTGGTCTGCACCAGCGACGGCGTCCGGCGCCTGAACAACGGCCCCCGGGACCTGGCCGTCGTGGACGCCTGATGGCGCCCGCGCTGCGCGACGTCCGCGATGACGCCACCCGCGAGCTGCTCGGGCTGACCCGCCAGCTGGCCGACGAGCAGCTGCGCCCGGCCGTGGCGCAGGCCGAGCGGGAGGGCCGGTTCCCGCGCGAGAAGTTCGCCCTGCTCGGCGAGGCCGGGCTGCTCGGCCTGCCCTACCCCGAGCGGCTCGGCGGCGCGGGCCAGCCGTACGAGGCCTACCTCCAGGTCATCGAGGAGCTGGCGGGCGCCTGGCTGGCCGTCGGGCTCGGCGTCAGCGTGCACACCCTGTCCTGCTTCCCGCTGGCCCAGGCCGGGACGCCCGACCAGCAGGAGCGCTGGCTGCCCGGCATGCTCAGCGGCCGCCAGCTCGGCGCCTACTGCCTGTCCGAGGCGGGCAGCGGCTCCGACGCCGCCGCGCTGGCCACCAGCGCGACCCCCGACGGCGATGACTACGTCCTGAACGGGGTCAAGGCGTGGATCTCGCACGGCGGCCAGGCGGACTTCTACGCGCTGTTCGCCCGGACCTCGGGCGACCACGCCGGGCCCGGCCGGTCCCGCGGCATCAGCTGCTTCCACGTCCCCGCGCCCGCCGGCGGGCTGTCCGCCGCGCCGCCCGAGCACAAGATGGGCATGCGCTCCTCGGTGACCGCGCAGGTCCGCTTCGACGGCACCCGGGTCCCCGCCGGGCACCTGGTCGGCGAGCCCGGCAGCGGGCTGCGCATCGCCCTGGCGGCGCTGGACGCCGGCCGGCTGGGCATCGCCGCCTGCGCCACCGGGGTGGCCCAGGCGGCCCTGGACGCGGCGGTCAGCTACGCCCGGCAGCGCCAGCAGTTCGGGCGGCCCATCATCGAGTTCCAGGGCGTCGGCTTCATGCTCGCCGACATGGCCACCGCGGTGGCCGCGGCGCGCGCCCTGTACCTGGACGCGGCCCGGCGCAAGGACGCGGGCCTGGACTTCGGCCAGCAGGCGGCGATGGCCAAGCTGTTCGCCAGCGACGCGGCCATGCGCGTCACCACCGACGCCGTCCAGGTCCTGGGCGGCGCCGGCTACGTCGAGGACTTCCCGGCCGAGCGGTTCATGCGGGAGGCCAAGGTGCTCCAGATCGTCGAGGGCACCAACCAGATCCAGCGCCTGGTCATCAGCCGCGGCCTGTAATCCGCCCGGCTCGCTCGCCGGTAATCCGCCGGGCGAGGCCGGCCGGGCCGGTCACCGGAACGACCCGGCGGTCAGCCCGGACACGATGCGCCGCTGCGCGAACAGCACGAGCAGCGCGATCGGGATCGAGATGATCACCACCGCCGCGTCGATGAGGTTGTAGAAGACCTGGAACTGGCTCTCGCCGAAGGTGACGATGGCGAGCGGCGCGGTGAAGTGCGACTGGGTGCGCAGGAACGACACCGCGAAGATGAAGTCGTTCCAGGCCAGGATGAACGACAGGATGGCCGCGGTGAACACGCCCGGCACGGCCACCGGGATGATGACCTTCCGCAGGGTCCGCAGCGGGGTGGCGCCGTCGACCAGCGCCGCCTCCTCCAGCTCGCGGGGGATCTGCTCGAAGAAGTTCTTCAGCAGCCACGTGGTGATCGGCATGGTGTAGACGCAGTAGACGATGATCAGCGGGTAGATGCTGTCGAGGATGTTCAGGTCGCGGAACAGCAGGTAGAGCGGCCCGATCATGGCCAGCGGCGGGAAGAACCCGGCCAGCAGGATGAAGCCCAGGATCGCGCCCGCCCCGCGCAGCTCGAGCCGGGCCAGCGCGTACCCGGCCAGCGACCCGACGATCACCGTCAGCACCGTCGTGGCCAGGGCGACGATCACGCTGTTGACCAGCGGCGTGAGGAAATGCTGCTGGCGGAAGATCGCCGTGTAGGCGCTGAATGACAGGTGAGAGGGGATGACGCCGTTGCTGCCGCCCACCCCGGCCGCGATCTGGCTGCTGGACTCCAGCGACGTGCGCAGGATCCAGTAGAACGGGAACAGCGCGATCACGACCACGATGAGCGCGGCCAGGTAGAACAGCGTCTCCCGGACGGCCTTGCCGGCGGTCATGGCTCGGTCCGGAAGAAGCGCACGTACCCGCCGGCCACGATCAGGGCCAGGATGACCAGGACCACGCTGATGGCGCCGCCGTAGCCGAAGTCGGTGCTGTCGATGAAGGTGTAGAAGTTGAAGAACGACAGCGTCTCGGTGGACGTGCCCGGGCCGCCGCCGGTCATGATGAAGACCACGTCGAACACCAGCAGGGCCTGCAGGGTGCGGAAGATGAGCGCTACGACCAGGGCGGGCCGCAGCAGCGGCAGGGTGACCCGGCGGAACGCCCCCCAGCCGGTCGCGCCGTCGATCCGGGCGGCCTCGTAGACCTCGCCCGGGATTA
>FSXZ01002718.1_pt1 | contig 18763 bp, 14 predicted proteins | sample 1638121 | NCBI WGS metagenome assembly FSXZ01 (sample SAMEA3914788, study PRJEB12502) | metagenome | biome: forest; material: soil | place: Canada | collected 2011-07-03 | depth 0.1 m
ACGGACTGGATCTGGTGCACCGAGCCCTGGACGGTCGCGGTCCACAGGTAGTGCGGCACTCCGTCCGTAGTCGGGGTGCCGTCGAGGGCGAACACGCCCCGGCTCTGGCCGCCGACGATCAGATCCGCGGCGCCCTTGCCGTTCACGTCCGCCTGGACGCCGGTGTAGGCGTCGCCGAGCAGCGGCTGGACCGTCTTGAGCGCGCCGGTGGAGATCCGATATCCGTACGCGGTGTCGTCCGCGGCGACCGAGAGCAGTGTGTCACCGTCGAGGGCCGGCACCAGGCCGGTGCCGACCGCGCCCTGACGGTCCCAGGTGATCGCGCCGGTAGACGCGTTCAGCGCCATGATCTGGGTGTCGTCCGGGCCGTCCGGGTTGGTTTCGGTGGACGGCTGCGGGTCCTGCGACGTGAGCAGGACGGTGCCGTGGTGCTGCGGCGCCAGGACCAGGCCGCCGACCACGGGCGCGTCGCCGGAGAACTCGGTGGGCACGGCGGTGGACCACTGCACGTTGCCGGACGCGTCCAGGCCCTGCGCGGTCGAGCTGGTCGGGTCGCCGTCGGCGTCGATCGCGACCGTGGAGACGAGATAGGCCGGCCCGGCGGAGGTGTCGCCCTCGGTGAGGGTGGTGGGCAGCACGCTGTTCTCGGTGGCGAGCACGGACCGGGCGCCGCTCTTCGGGCTGAAGGCGGTCAGCTGCCAGGACACTTCGTCGGTCGGGTCGGTCTCCTCGGCGGCCACGATGCGCCCGTGCGCGGAGTCGTCGATCAGGATGCGTGGATAGCCCGCGGTCGGGGTGTCGTGGATCAGCCTGCCGGTAGCGGGATCGAGCAGGATGACGTGGCCGTCGGCCGGGCGCGGATCACCGAGGCCCTCCGGTGTGTCGGTCCAGCCGGCCGCGATGCCGTAGGGCGTGGAGATCACCGAGGTCCACCGGGCCCAGGGCACGTCGCGGCCGTAGGTCCAGGCCGTGGTCTGGGTCACGCCGTTCCCGTGGGCGCGGAAGGTGAGCAGGGACAGGTTGGAGCGGCTGTCCCCTTGCTCGGCCACCGGGTTCACCTCCCAGTCCGGCCCGGTCTCATTGCCGACCAGGAGCCCGCCGTCGGCGGCCACGAGCTGGGTGACCACGCCCGGGTAGACCTGGTGCCAGAGCGTACGCCCGTCGTTGCCGTCGAGCACGGTGACGAAGGTGGCCTCGTGGGTCAGGGCGGAGTCGGGCAGGGTGAAGGGGAAGGCGCCGCTCAGGTCGATGGAGTAGGCCACTGCGATGTCGTGGCCACCCGAGCGTCCGCCGAAGTCGCCGACGGCGAAGGTGTTGTCGGAGACCTGGGTGCCGGCCGAGACCGGGTCGTAGCCGGCCAGCATGGACAGCTGGGTGGGAACCGGAAGGTAGGACACGGACGCCTGCACCCCCCAGTCGGTCAGGAACGACTGCTCGGTCCGGGTCCAGCTCGGCTGCCCGCTCGGGTCGACCAGCGCGACCTGGCCGGAGGTGTCCACCCGGTACCAGGAGGCCGAACCCGGGATGGAACCGGTCAGGCTCAGTCCGGTGGCCGTCTCGACCTCGTTCGTCTCGGTGAGCGTGTTCGCCGCGGCGGCGGTGCCGGTGCTCGCCCCCGAGTCCGAACTCGTACTCGGGTCCGCCGCGGTCTGCGCGCTCGCCAACGGGGCGGCCGCGGCCGCCGCGGCGGACTCCCGGCTCGCGGTCGTGCCGGAGGCGGAGACGCCGACGGTGAGCTTGTTCGACAGGGTCCTGACTTGAGCGGTGGTGAGCCGGACGGCGGTCGCGGCTCCGGCGGTGGGCAGCGCGGGGCCGAGCAGCAGGCCGGCTCCGAGCGTGGTGACCACCGCGGCGGGCAACCACGCGGATCTGCGCGCGGTCGCCGCCGGACGGGGAAGGGTGGGTCTCATGCGTCCTCCGTTGCGAGTCACGCCGGGGCACCGGGCCACGGGCTGCGGGCTGGACCGGTGCCCGGCGGGGCTTGGGATAACGGGATGCTTCCAGGCCATCGGTGATCTCCGATAGGATCCGCGGATTCCGGTTCCGGACGATGGCCGGAACCGGACAGGGCCCCGGACGAAGGAAGGACACGCGGATGCTCGAACCGCTCGGCATATCCGGATTCGAAGAGTCGGTGCTGCGGTCGCTGTTGACCGCGGAGCAGCGCAGCGTGGTCGAACTGGCCGAGGATCTGGACGTGCCGCAGGACACGGTGCGCCGCGCGGTGCGGCGGCTGGTGGAGGCGGGGCTGGCCGAACGCGACGGGGCCGCAGTGGCCTCGGTGGACCCGCGGGTGGCGCTGTCCGGCACCTTGCGGCAGCGGCGCACCGAGCTGGAGAACACGGCGCAGGCGGTGGACGAGCTCTCCGCCGTCTTCCACCAGCGGGCCCAGCGCGGTTCGCGGAGCCGGCTGGTCGAGCTGGTCGAGGGCCGGGCCGCGATCAACGAGCGGGTCGACGCGATGCTGCTGCGGGCCGAGGAGGAGGTGCTGGCCTTCGACACCCCGCCCTACGTCGTGCACTCCTACGGCGACCGGGAGATGGAGACGGAACTGCTCGCCCGCCGGGTGCGCTGCCGCGCCGTGTACGCCACCGAAGTGCTGGACCTGCCCGAGCGCGCGGAGCACATCAGGGCACTGGTGGAGCTGGGCGAACAGGCGCGGGTGGTGCCGGTGGTGCCGGTGAAGCTGATCGTGGTGGACCGGCGCGAGGCCCTGCTGCCGCTGCGCGCGTCTGGCGAGGGCGCCCAGGTGAACGCGGTGGTGGTGCACCGCTCCGGCATCTGCGACGCGCTGGTGGCGATGTTCGAGGTGATCTGGTCCCGGGCGGTGCCGCTGTTCACCGCGCACGGCGAGGAGGGCGGCGAGATCGCCGCCGAGGATCGCGCGATCCTGCACCTGCTCAACGCCGGGATGAAGGACGACGTGATCGGCCGTCAGCTCGGGGTGAGCGAGCGGACGGTACGTCGCCGGGTCGCCGAGATCGCCGACCGGCTCGGCGCGGCCTCGCGGTTCCAGATCGGGGCGCAGGCGGCGCGTCGGGGCTGGGTGTAGGCGGGGCTCAGCCCCACGGGTCGAGTCCGGCTTCCGCGTCCGGCGGCGGGAACCTGGGCCGGCGCAGCATCGCCACCGCCTCGGCGGCCCGGCCGCGGCTGATCAGCAGGCGGGCGCGCAGATCGGTGCTCATCGCGTGGCCCGGGTTCGACTCCAGCACCTCGAGCGCCTCCTCGTCCCGGCCGTCCGCGGCCAGCAGTTCGGACAGCCGCCAGGCCGCGTACCACTCGCCGGAGTGCGGGTGTTCGCGCAGTTCGGCCACCGCCTGTTCGATCCGGCCGACCGCCGCGAGCAGGTCGAGGCGCTGTTCGAACAGTTCCCAGGTCATCCCGAACGGGCCCTCGGCCAGATCGTCGAGCACGGCCAGGGCCTCCTCCACCCGGCCCGCGGCGGCCATCAGCTCGGCCCAGGTGTGCAGCAGCCAGTCCTGTTCCCCGTCCGGCTGCACCCGTCGCAGCACACTGAGCGCGTCGTCGGCGCGCCCGGCCCGCACCAGCAGTTCGGCCAGCAGCACCGAGGGGTTGGGGCGGCCGCTCGCGGCCAGCGGCTCGAGCAGCTCGACCGCGCCGGCCACGTCGCCGGCCTGCTCGAGGTGCCGGGCCAGCCGGAAGGCGGCCTGATCCCCGCCGTGTCCGTGGATCAGGGCCCGCAGTTCCTCGTGCCGGCCGTGCCGGGCGAGCAGGTCGGCGAGGTGCTCGACCACGTTCACGAAGGTCATCTGCTGCACGTGGACCTGCTGCTGGAGGGTGGCTACGGCGTCGTCCACCCGGCCCGCGCGCTCGAACACCGTGGCCCGCAGCTGGGCCGCGCGCCAGCGTTCGCGCGGCGCGGTGGCGGCGGCGAACTCGCCGAGCGCGTCGAGCACCTCCTCGTCCCGGCCGAGGCCGTCGCTCAGGTGCACCAGCGCCTGGGCGTGGCTCCAGTGCCCGATCCGCGGGCGCAGCAGGGCGAAGGCCTCGTCCACCCGGCCGTCCCGGGTGAGCAGTCCGGCCGCGTAATTTACAGCCGGGCGCGCGCCCGACTCGGCGTGTTCGATGGCCAGATCGATCGCCTCAGCCGCCCGTCCACTGTCCTCGAGCAACTCCGCGATGCTCTCCACCGCGTACCACCAGCCGGTGTCGGCGAACGGGGTGAGCAGCGCGAGCGCGTCCTCGTGCCGGCCCCGCGCGGCGTGACGTGCGGCGATGGCCCGGGCGCAGTACCAGTCGCCCTCCTCGGCGAGTCGTTGCACTTCGCGCACGTGTCCGTGCTCGATCAGCACGTCCACGTGGTGCGGCGCGATCCAGCCGTCGAGCAGCCGAGCGCGCCGGTCGAGTTCGGCGGCGTTCTCCACGAATATCACCGATAACCCCGGGCCCTGACACGCAAACGTCGCCGCCGCACAGTAAGGCCCCCGGCCGGCCTGCCCGCATGACAGAGATCGAGCACGCGCGTCCTCGTTCGCGGCTTACGAGCGGAGTCGCTCCGGCCCGCCCTGGACGCCGTGGCGTTGGCGGCGGCCTGAGCCGCGGCTGCCCGGGCCGCAGTGCCCCGCTCAGAGGTCGATGACCACCTTGATGTCGTCCTCGCCGCGCTCGAACGCGTCGGCGGCCTGGGCCAGCGGGACCCGCCGGGTGATCAGCCGCTCCAGCCAGGCGGTGTCGGCCTTGGCCAGCGCGGCGGCCGCGGCGTGGTAGTGGCGCAGGTTGGCGTTGACCGAGCCGAACACGACCCGGTTCTCCAGCACCACCTGGCGGTTGAGCGTGCCCGCGTCCAGCTCGACCATGTGCCCGACCGGGGTGACGCTGGTCATGCACACCACCCCGGCCGGGGTGACCAGGTTGACCACGCCCAGCGCCACCTCGGGCGAACCGGTGGCCTCGATGATGACGTCCGGCTGCACCAGCTTGGCCACCTCGTCCAACTCGCCGTGGTGGTACTCGCCGCCGAGCGCGGAGACCATCCGCGGCTTGGTTCCAGTGGTGGAGCGGTCCAGCACGTGCACCTGCAGTCCGCGCTGGGTGCCGAGCAGCGCGGCCAGCAGCCCGATCGGCCCGGCGCCGGTGACCAGCACCCGCTTCGGATCGTGCCAGGACCGCTCGTTGATCTTGTCGATCTGCTCCCAGGCCTTGGCCACGATCGTGGTCGGCTCCATCAGCATCCCGACGGTGGACAGGGACGGGTCGAGCGCCACCGCGTATTCGGTCTCGATGCTCCACAGCTGCGACGCGAAGCCGTCCCTGGCCTCGATTCCGCGCTCGGTGTAGCGGTTGTTGCGGCACATGTCGAACTCGCCCTGCGCGCAGGCCGGGCAGGGCTCCGGGTCGGGCCGGCGCACCACGCCGACCACGAGGTCGCCGGGCTTGAACCCGCTGCCCGCGGGCGCGGTGCGCACCCGGCCGAAGGACTCGTGGCCGAGCACGAGGCGTTCCCGGCCGTCCGGGGCGGTGCCGTAGTCGCCGAGGGAGATCTCCACGTCGGTCCCGCAGACCCCCAGGGCCACCCCCTCGACCAGCAGTTCGCCCGGCCCGGGCTCGGGGTCGGGAACTTCCAGCACGGCGAGCGAGCCGGGCGTACGCGGCTTCACGGTGAGCGCGAGCATGCGGATCGACCTTCCAGTCCGACGGCCCGAGGCCGTGCGCGGATTGCCTGGCGTTGCATCGTAAGCATCCGCGCCGCCCGGGCTCGCGGGCAACCGGACCGGACACGGCGCGGGAGCGCGCGCTGGTCTGTTCGGGTGGGCGGGTGCTCCATTCGCGCCGCGCCGCCGCGCCGCGCCGCCGCCCCGGACGAGCCCGCGCGGCCGGTCCGTGTGAGCCTGGAGGGGTGAGCCTGGGACCGCTGGGGAACGACGCGCCGCCGCCCGCCGAGTCGCCGCCGCCCGCGGTGGTGCTGATCGGCGTCTCCGGCAGCGGCAAGACCACCGTGGGCGCGCTGCTGGCCAAGCGCCTCGGCTGGATCTTCGCGGACGGCGACCGCTTCCACTCCCCCGAGAACATCGCCAAGATGACGGCTCTCAAGCCCCTGACGGACGCCGACCGCAGCCCCTGGCTGAGCCGGATCGGCACCTGGCTCGATGCCGAGGCCGCGCAGGGGCACTCCTGCGTGGTCGCCTGCTCCGCGCTCAAGCAGGTGTACCGGGACGTGCTGCGGGACGGGCGTCCGCAGGTGCGCCTGGTCTACCTGGTCGTGCCCTCGGAGCGGCTGCGCACCCGGATGCTGGCCCGCGAGGGGCACATGTTCGCCGCGGACATGCTCGCCAGCCAGCTCGCCATCCTCGAGCGTCCCACCCCGGACGAGGGGGTGTATCAGGTCAAGTCGATGCCGACGCCCGCGCAGACGGTCGAGGCGGTCATCCGGGCCGCGCACCTCGAGCAGTTCCTGCCGGTCGGCCCGGAGCCCCGGCCGGACTCAGCCCCCTGATCTCCTGCCCGCTGTCCGCGCGCCCGGTTGGGATAGGCTCGCCGAAGGTCAGCCGGCGAGTGAGAGGACCTTTCCATGAGCGCGCGTCCGAATCCCCCGGCCCGCACTCAGGACGGCAGTGCGGGCGACGCCGACTACGGCGCCATCGGGCCGGGCTACCGCGACTACCGCCGCCCGGACGTGCGGATCGCGGCCCTGCTCGAGCAGGGCCTGGCCGGCGCGCGCACCGTGCTGAACGTCGGGGCCGGGACCGGTTCCTACGAGTCCGGCGCGTTCGAGGTCACGGCGGTCGAGCCGTCCGCCGCGATGCGGGCCCAGCGTCCGGCCCACCTCGCCCAGGCCGTGGACGCCGTGGCCGAGGACCTGCCCTTCGCCGACGACGCGTTCGATGCCGCGATGACCACCTTCAGCGTGCACCAGTGGAGCGCGCTCGAGGCCGGCCTGCGCGAGATGCGCCGGGTCACCCGCGGTCCGGTACTCGTGCTGACCTGCGATCCGGACCTGGTGCTCGACTACTGGCTCCACCGCTACGCCCCGCTGGTGCTGGAGACCGAGGTGCGCCGCTACCCGCGGGTCGAGGAGATCGCCCGGATCCTCGGCGGCGAGGTCGAGGTGACGAACGTGCCGATCCCGCGCGACTGCACCGACGGCTTCAACGAGGCCTACTACGCCCGCCCGGAGATGCTGCTGGACCCGGCCGCCCGGCAGGCCTGCTCCGCCTGGAGCTTCGTCGGGCCCGAGGTCGCCGCCCGGTACACCGAGGCGCTGCGGGCCGATCTGGACTCCGGCGCCTGGGACACGGCGTACGGCGCACTGCGCGGCCGGGAGGCCTACCATGGTTCGCTGGTCCTGATCAGGGCCTGCTGACGCCGCACCGCCCCCAGTTTTGTCGACACGGCGTCGGGATCTTCGGGCCGCCGCCGTCCCGAGACCGGCTCATCCGAACAGTACATAAGCGCCCTGACCATTCTGAGGATTTTCGCGATGGTCGGCGCGCCGGGCCACTCGGACACGAACGGGTAAAAAACTCCATATTCCGCGACAATACGGCGCCGTTCTTCGCCTAGCCTCGGGCCGGTTTTCCGATCCGCGCTCACCTCTGGTGAGACCACTGCTTACCGGAGAGGCGAGATGCCGGACAAAGCGGCGAAGTTCCCCCACGTACCCAGGCAGGCGACGCTGCGCCTGCCCACGCTCCGGGCCCGCTCGATCCGGGCCAAACTGGCCCGCATCCTGGTGCTGTCCCTGGCGATGGTGCTCATCCTGCTCGGTGCCGCGATGGACAACCAGATTCGCGACGCGAGCGCGGCGGCGGCCACCAAGCGCACCGTGGACCTGGTCACCGACGTGCAGGACGTCATCCAGCAGGTGCAGAAGGAGCGCGGACTGACCCTCGGCGAGCTCGGCGGTTCGGCCGCGCTCAAGGCCGAACTGCCCGCCCAGCGCGCCGCCACCGACCAGGCCCTGACGCAGCTGCGCGCCCTGCTGCGCACCGATCCGCCCGGCACGGACCAGGTCACCGCGGCCATGAAGCTCATCGACGCGCTGCCGCAGCAGCGCACCACCGCGGACGCCGGGCAGGAGACGCAGCCGGCCGCGCTGAGCTACTTCGCCGACGCGATCGCCGCCCTCAACGACCTGCCGCTGGGCCTGGACCAGTCGCAGGACCCGCAGATCAGCACGGACCTGCAGACCCTCTACGCGCTCAGCCACTTCAAGGAGTACAACGGCCGCGAGCGCGCCCTGCTCAGCGGCGTGTTCTCGGCCGGCGCCTACCCGGCCGGCGAGTTCCTCCAGCTGCTGCAGATCAAGGCGTCGCAGTCCGCGTACCTGCTGCAGTTCCAGGGCTACGCGACCAAGGCGCAGAACGAGCAGATGAACATGGTCCACGCGAGCGCCCCGGCCCAGGTGGTGGCCCGGATGGAGACGGTCGCCATGGCCGTCGGGCAGAGCGCCGGGCAGAGCCTGACCGCGGCCGAGCGCCTCGAGGTACCGCCGCAGACCTGGTACACCCAGATGACCGCGTACATCACCGAGATGTGGGGCGTGCAGAAGTCGATCGACGCCTCGATCGAGGCCCGTGCCTCGCAGCTGCGGTCGCAGGCCCAGGACCAGGAGATCGCGTTCGCCGTCTTCGCCCTGCTGGCCGCCGCCGCCGAGATCCTGCTCGCGCTCGGCGCGCTGCGCTCCATCATCTCCCCGCTCGGCCGCCTGGTGCGCGAGGCCGACGCCCTGGCCGGCACCCACCTGCCCGAGGCCGTGGCCGCCGTGGCCGACGCCACCGAGGAGGAGCCCCGGCCGCAGCTCGCCCCGATCGTGGTGGACGCGCGGGCCGGGACCGAGATCATGTCCGTGGCCGCCGCCCTCGGCCGGGTCCAGGAGTCGGCCATCGACCTGGCCACCGAGCAGGCCGCGCTGCGCCGCAACTCCAACGACTCCCTGGTGAACCTGGCCCGGCGCAACCAGAACCTGGTGCGCCGTCAGCTCGGCTTCATCAGCAAGCTGGAACGCGACGAGCTCGAGCCGACCGCGCTGGCCAACCTGTTCGAACTCGACCACCTGGCCACCCGCATGCGCCGCAACGCCGAATCCCTGCTGGTCCTGGTCGGCGAGGGCGCCCCGCGCCGCTGGGCCGAACCGGTGCCGGCCAGCGACGTGGTCCGGGCCGCGCTCTCCGAGGTGGAGGACTACCGGCGGGTCACCCTGCGCCGGCTGGACGACGCGCGCATCGCCGGCGGCGCCGTGGCCGAACTCGCCCACCTGCTCGCCGAACTGCTGGAGAACGCACTGACCTACTCCCCGCCGGACAGCGAGGTGGAGATCCTGGGCCGGGTCTCCGGCAAGGGCTACCTGCTCGCGGTGATCGACTACGGGCGCGGTATGACGGCGGAGCAGCTGGACCGGGCCAACCGCCGGCTGCGCGGACAGGAGCGCTACGACGTGGCCCCCACCCGCTTCCTCGGCCACTACGTGGTCGGCCGCCTGGCCCAGCGCCTCGGCGCCCAGGTGCAGGTCGGCGACTCGCCCACCACCGGCGTCACCGCCAGGATCCTGATTCCGGCGGAACTGGTCAGCGGCGTCGGCATCGACGCGCCGCTCATCGGCTCCGGGCAGAGCAACCCGGTCCCGGCCGCCGAGGCCTTCCCGGCGCTCAGCTCCCGCCAGACCCTGGCCGCGAACGGCCTGTTCGCCGACCCGGCGCAGACCTCGACCCAGCTCTCGCCGGTGCCCGTCGCGGCGTACGCGGCGCCGTCGGCGGCCAACGGCCAGTCGATCCCGGGCCAGCGCCCACTGCCCGCGCACGCCGCCCGGCCGGCCGCGTCGCAGGTCTCGGACACCGCGGCCGCCCCGGTCGCCACCCGTACCCGCAACGGCCTGGCCAAGCGGGCCGCGCGCGGCGAGGCGCAGCGGCGGACCGACCCGCCGGCCAAGCCCGAACTGCCCGCGTGGCGTTCGCCGGAGGACGTCAAGGCCCGGCTGACCGCGTTCAGCGGCGGCTACCGGCGCGGTGCGGACGCCCGCCCGGGACCCGCCCCGGCACCCGCGGAACCGGACCGCGCCGCCGCACCCGAATCCGTTCTCGGCAGGGAGAAGTAGACACGTGAGCACCCATCTGGACGCCACCACCCACACCTTCGACTGGGTCCTGGCCGACTTCGTCCGGCAGACCGACGCGGTGCGCGACGCGGTCGCGGTGTCCGCGGACGGACTGCTGATCGCGATGAGCGCGGGCCTGAACCGGGACGAGGCCGACCATCTGGCCGCGCTCGTCTCCGGCCTGAGCAGCCTGGCCAAGGGCGCGGCCCGGCGCTACGACATGGGCGGTATGAAGCTGCTGATGGTGGAGATGTACCGGGGCTACCTGCTGGTCTCCTCCTTCGCCGAGGGCGGCTGTGTCGGGGTGCTGGCCGAGGAGGAGGGCGACCTGGGCCTGATCGGCTACGGCATCGCCGTGCTGGCCGACCGGGCCGGGGACATCCTCACCCCGGCCACCATCGCGCAACTGCGCGCCGCGCTGCCCGCATCCTGACGGCCGGGAAGGCGAGAGGTTCCCCGCATGGACGAGAGACTGCCGGATCCGCGGATGATCCCGCTCTGGGCCGGTACCCGGGCCGATCCCGAGTCCGGCCCGGGCCGCCGGCGCGGGCCCGAGGCCGAGGAGTCGGCCGCGCAGGCGGCCGACGACATCGACGACCCCCTGGTGCGCCCGTTCATCGTCACCGGGGGCCGCACCACCCCGCTCAGTGACGACCTGCGGCTGGAGACGCTGGTGAGCGCGCCGCCCGCGCTGCTGACCGCGCCGCTCACCTTCGAGGCCCGGCGAATCGCCGAACTCTGCCAGCGCCCGACCTCGCTGGCCGAGATCGCCGCGGCCCTGGCCGTCCCCACCGGTGTGGCGAAGGTGCTGGTCGCCGACCTGGTGGCGGCCCGAGCGGTGCTCTGCCACGAGCCGGCGCGCACCAGCCGCGCCACGATCGAGAGGATCAGGGATCTTGTCAAGGCACTCTGAGAGCCTGGCCGACCTGGAGCGCGCCGCGCGGCCGCCCGGCGAGCGCCCGACGGCGCAGCTCGGGCCGGGATCCGTCCGGGCCGAGGGCGCCGCCTCGGTGAAGATCGTGGTGGGCGGCGGATTCGGCGTCGGCAAGACCACCTTCATCGGCGCGATCTCCGAGATCGATCCGCTCACCACCGAGGCCACCATCACCGAGGCCGCGGTCGGGGTGGACCTGGACGCGGGCGGCGGCAGCCTGAACGACGGCAAGACCACCACCACGGTGGCGCTCGACTTCGGCCGGATCACGCTGGACCCGAGCATCGTGCTCTACCTGTTCGGCACGCCCGGCCAGGACCGCTTCTCGTTCCTGTGGGACGACCTGGTGGAGGGCGCGATCGGCGCGGTGGTGCTGGTGGACACCCGCGACATCGCGGCCTGCTTCCCGGCGATCGACTTCTTCGAGGACCGCTCGGTGCCGTTCCTGGTCGCGGTCAACGACTTCTCCGACGCCCGGCTCTACGACCGCGACGAGATCCGCGAGGCGCTCGGCGTGCACGACGCGGTGCCCCTGATCACCTGCGACGCGCGGCTGCGCACCTCGGTCAAGGACGTACTGGTGGCGCTGATGGACGAGATCCTGCTGCAGTACGACCGGCGATAGGGGGACGGCTGAGGGGAACGGCCGCGGCGCGGGCGGCCGCGCTGCTCTAGACTGGCCGCTGCGCCCGGTTGGATCAAGGAGCGACGGATGCGGATCGACGACGTACAGCACCAGTACCAGACCACTGACCTGCTGCGGATCCGCGTCGAGACCCATCAGCGCTATACCGAGCAACCGCTCGATCTCGACGCCGAATGCGCCGCCGTGCTCGGCCTGAGCGGAGACGAGGCCCTACTCGACGTCGGCTGCGGCCCCGGCGCCTTCCTGCGCTACCTGCGCGCCCAGGGCCACCGCGGGCGCCTGGCCGGTCTGGACCAGTCCGCCGCGATGCTCGCGGACGCGGCCGCGCTCGCCGATCCCGCCGCCCCCGCGCTCGAGTTCCACCAGGGCGTGGCCGACGCACTCCCCTTCGCCGACGGCGAGTTCTCCGTGGTCAGCGCCCGGCACATGCTCTACCACGTCCCCGACATCCCGGCCGCGCTCCGCGCGTTCGCCCGCGTCCTGGCCCCCGGCGGCGTCGTCCTCGCCGTCACCAACGGCCCCCGCAACACCCCCGGCATCGCCGACCTCGAAGACGCCGTCGCGGCGCGGTTCGGCCTCGACCCGAGCCCTCGCACGGCAGAACCCTTCCACACCGAGAACGCGCCCGCCCAGCTGAACGCCGTCTTCCGCACGGTCCGGCCGACGATCCGCTCCAGCGCCCTGGTCTTCACCGAGCCGGCTCCGGTCGTCGACTACGTCATGACCCTGTCCGTACCGCAGCAGGCCGCGTCCGACCCGGCCCTGTTCGCCGAAATCCGCGCGTGGCTGTTCGACCGGGCCACCCGGCAGCTCGCCGCCCGCGGCGGCGTCTGGCGCGACCCGAAGACGGTGGGCCTCTACCGCTGCCTCACCGATTAACCCGTTGACACCACGCGGCCGTGCACGATTGCCTGGCCCGCGTGCGTATCACGGAGCTCACCGAACAGTATGCGGCCGATATCGTCACCTGGGCCTATCCCGAGCCGTATCAGTACTACGACCTCGTCGGGGCCGATCCGGCGTACTTCCTGAACCCGGGCAACGGCTTCTTCGCCCTGGTGGACGAGCACGACCGGCTCATCGGCTACCGCTCCTTCGGCCCCGACGGCCAGGTCCCGGGCGGCCGGTACGACGACGCGGCGCTCGACACCGGCGGCGGCCTGCGCCCGGAATGGACCGGCCGCGGCCTCGGCGGCCAGGCGATCGCCACCGGCCTCGCCTTCGGCCGCGAGCGCTTCCACCCGGCCGCCTTCCGCGTCACCATCGCCGACTTCAACGTGCGCGCCCGCCGGGTGGTCGAGTCCCTGGGCTTCGGCTTCGTGTCGAGCTTCGCCGCCGACACCGACGGCCGCCGCTTCACCGTCTTCCAGCTGAGCGGCCACGACGTACGTCGTGGTCAGGGGGTGAACGGGCAAGCGCACCAGCGGCCGTGACCCGGCCGTCGAGGCGGCCCGCGGCGTTATCTGCCGATCTGCGCGTACACCTCTTCGGCGGCGTGCTTGGCCGCCGTCCACCAGCCGCGGTGATCGCTGTACCAGGCCACCGTCGCCTCGAGGCCCGCCTCGAGATCCCGGTAGCGCGGGCGCCAGCCGAGTTCACCGCGGATCTTCGCCGGGTCGATCGCGTAGCGCACGTCGTGGCCGGGACGGTCCGCGACGAAGTCGAACCAGTCCTCGGGCTTGCCCATCACGCGCAGCAGCGTGCGCACGATGGTGAGGTTGTCCACCTCGCATTCGGCGCCGATCAGGTAGGTCTGCCCGATCGCGCCCCGCTCCAGGATCGCCTGCACCGCGCTGTTGTGGTCATCGACGTGGATCCAGTCGCGCACGTTGCTGCCGGCGCCGTACAGCTTCGGGCGCACGCCCTGGAGGATGTTCGTGATCTGCCGCGGGATGAACTTCTCCACGTGCTGACGCGGGCCGTAGTTGTTCGAGCAGTTGGAGATCGTCGCGCGGATCCCGAAGGAACGCGCCCACGCGCGCACCAGGTGGTCCGCGCTGGCCTTCGTGGCCGAGTACGGGCTCGACGGGCGGTAGCGCGTCTCCTTGGTGAACCTGGCCGGATCCCCGAGCTCGAGATCGCCGAACACCTCGTCCGTGGAGATGTGGTGCAGTCGCACGTCGTGCCGGCGCACGGCCTCGAGCAGGTTCCAGGTCCCGATCACGTTCGACTGCAGGAACGGCGTCGGATCGTTCAGGGAGTTGTCGTTGTGGGTCTCGGCGGCGAAGTTGACCACCGCGTCGGCCTGCGCGACCAGGCGGTCGGTCACGGCCGGATCGGCGGTCGAACCCTCGACGAACTCGATACGGTCGGCCACGGGGTCCAGGCTCGCGCGGTTGGCCGCATAGTTGAGGGAGTCGAGCACGGTGACGCTCGCGTCGGCCCGCTCCGCCAGAACCTGCAGCACATAGTTCGAACCGATGAACCCGGCTCCACCGGTAACCAGGACTCTCATACCCGCTCCTCTCTCACGGCAGTAGCCTAGCCGCAGCTAGTGCGACGCTGCTGCGAGCGCCCTGACAAAGTCCGGCGCGGGGAGCGGTCCCAAGGCCTCGCCTGGCACTCGACCTCCAGCTCCCGCAGGTTCCCCGTCGAGCCGTGACTCATCGTCGTCTTGGTCGTTGCTGGATACGTGGGTGTTTCCAGAATCGACATGCGGTCGCTTTCCTGAGGCGCAGCAGGGTCTGCGGCGTCGGGTGGTGCGCCGCACGATCGTCTCCCAGAGCCCACCTACACCGACGCCAGATGCAGCCGACGCTCCTGCCGGTGGATCAGTTCCGCGACCGCCGAGCGCGTCCAGAGCACCCCCTGTTCCACAGGCCGGAAGTCGCCTACGCAGCAGCCTGGGGAGGACAACGATGCGTTATGCCTCGATAGCTACGCGGCATTGGCGTCCCGTCCACGGCTGCCGTCTTGTCCCCCACGCAGACATACGCCGTCTGATCCGCGACGCAACCAGCAGCCGTGGACGGAACCCGGTGCCTTGACCGGATCGGCGGGAACGCCGGCGTTGATAGAGCCCTGGCGTGTCCCAGGTGTCGGGCGGCCCAGATCTCACCGTCGGGGCGAGGCTTCAACGGCGGGTCGCGATAAACACGAGTACAGCGGAGTTCGGGCCGAAGCTGGACACCAGGTGAGCCGACTCGTTCAAGACCGCCGATGTGATCGTGAAGTCGAAGCCCAGCGGGGATAGCACGGCCAGAGGGTCGCCTACTTCGGCGGCGCTCATGTTCCGATAGGTGAGCTCTACCGTGTCCAGTTGGTCGATCATTCTTGCGCCGTTCGCGGGGTTGGCGGCCAACAGCGGGCTCAAGTCCGGCAGCCGATGGCGGAGATTGCCCAGGCGCAGCTCGCGCAGGTCTCCGCCTGCTTGCCTCTCGATTCCGTCAAGCGACGCGAGCATCATGCAGTCTCTCACCTCCAGGCTTTCGACGTGCGATGGGAGAGCCAGCCCGCTGAAGTCCGTCAGCCTCGTGTCGCGCTCGATCACGAGTCTGCGGATGTCCCCTTCCAAATGCAGATCCGCAAGTGCGCGGGCCGCGTCCAGCTCGAGGATCCGCAGCGTCGCACGCGGCCGTGTGCCCGCGGATCCGCCGCCGGCCCAGACCAGCTCCGAGTCTGAGGATGCCGTGCTCGTCGGCCGATTCCAGTGCTTGGGGGTGGACAGCAGCAGCGTCTGCACGCCGGGAGGTATCACTGCGCGTACAAGCCCGTGGTTGCGCTCGACAAAGATCGCGACGTGTCGGAGATTGGGCAGTTGCGCGAAGAAAGAGAAGTCGTTGAACTCGCGGCCGCATCGACAGCTGATGGCTTCGATGCTTGGCAGCCGTACCACCCCTGGGATCAGCTGCGGGTCGACGATGTTCACTGAACGGATGTGCCGGTTCGCGAGGATCCGCTCCGCGTACTCCACGGGTTCGAACTCGTCCCAGTACGAGACGAGCGCCTGTGAGGGCACCAGGTCGTTGGGAGCGCCCTGGCTGTTGGCTATCCTCTCGATGAACTGCAGACCCACGGGACCACCGAGGTTCGCGGCGAGCCTGGTGCTGTGCACGGCGGCGTTCACGTCCTCGATCGTCGCGTCGGCGAGCAGGTCGAAGGTGAACTCGCCGGCGCGCGTCAGGGCCAGGACCTGGTCCATATCGCGCGGTGGAATGAGGGTACTGACTCGCTGTCCTATTTCCTCGGTGGTCGCGGTCTCCACGTCCGTCGCCGTCTCCATGCAGCCCAGAGCGGTGAGGTCGAAGAGCATCTGTTGGTTGCGCAGTCGGCGCGGAGGGTTGAGCAGGCTTTTGAATAGTTGCTCGGACTGCCGGGCGGTGGCGAGACCTGCGGCGAGGATGACGACCTGGCGCCACTGGTCGTCTGCGGCCCGCGCGGCCAGTGCCTCGATGTCGTCCAAGTCGATGGCAGCCTGAGCTGCCAGGAACTCTTGGAAGCTGCGGTGGATGAAGTCGATTCGGCCGACTACGGGCTCGCGAATGAGTCCACTGCGCTCAAGCAGGTACTCCAGAACACCCTCCGCGTCTCCGACTACGCGATGACGGCGCGTGCGCAGCCTCGAGAAGATCAGGTCGAGGACCCGATTGCGTTCCGCGTCAGCCAGCCCGTTGGTCATCATCCAGTGGGCCAGGTCCTGCAGGAGTTGCCGTTTGTCCGCATAGTTCATCCGCACCGGTGTCGGTGCCATGCCCCGCTCGATGTCCCGCCGTTCGAGGAACATCTCAAGCGAGATGCGGAACAGCTCAATCCTGTTGTCCGGCAGTTGCGTGTGACGTTCCCGGTTAAGGGCGCACAACAGCGCGCAGAGCAGCGGGCTGGTGGCGAGCTGCCGCAGATGGCGCTTGGCGAAGACTCTCTCGATCAGCACGGCGGACAGGCTGGCGAGCTCCTGCCGGGCCGAGGAGTCGACCAGGCTCTGGGCCACCGCCTCGTGCCAGTGGGCGATGAACAGGCGGATGTCGGGCAGCGTCATGGGCTGAATGGCGTAGGCCCGGAAGCCCTGCAGTTCCAGCCAGCTCGTCGGTGCCGCGGCTGGACGGGAGGTGACGACGAACTTCGCGTCCGGGAACGCGCCGATCAAGCTGCGCAGCCACTGCTGGATCTCCTGCCGCTGGTTCTTGGGCACCTCGTCCACCCCGTCTACCAGGATGACGCCTCGGCCTGCCTTCAGGACGCGGCGCACCCAACCGGTAGGCATCTCCTCGGCCAGGGACGCGGCGGCACCGTGCGCGAGGAACTGCTCGGGCTGGGGCAGGGAACCGTTGTCCGCGAATCGGCGCAGTCTGATGAAGAACGGGACCAGGTCATTCCAGTGGGCCAGCGGTTCCGGCAGCGCGCGCCGCGACGCCGAGACGGCCAGCCACTGCATCAGCGTCGTCTTGCCGGAACCGGCCTCGCCTCGCAGGAAGATCCGATCCGACTCCGCGAAGACGCTCTCCACCGCGATGCCTTGGAGCAGTTCGGGGTCGCCAGCGGTAACCGCACCCTTGAGTCGACTTTTCCCGCCGAGCAGCAGCGGGTCGCGTTCCCGCAGAGGAACGGTCTGGACCCGGCGCGCCGTGGACTTGGCGTCGAGTACGGCCAGGCTGATGTAGGCCACTGACAGCTGGTATCCCCTGCTCTGTTCGAAGGATGTCGCCCCGAACAGATCCATGAAGTCCAACTCCTTGGCGATCTGGCGCCGGAAGTCGGTTTCGAAGCCTGCGTCGCCGCTCATACCGGTCCGGGCCGGCAGCCTCTCGAGCACCTCGGCGATCTGTTGCGAGATAGCGCTGCTGCGACGCAGCAACTCGGCCAACGCCTGGCCGTTGAAACGGGGCAGCGTCTTGGTGATCTCCAGCAGATACGAGCAGGATTCGCGGAGAAGAAAGTCGAAGTAAGCCGTCCCCAGCTCACTCAGGCCCCAGGCGTTCTCGCGTCCGCCGACCCACGTCCGCAGACTGCGTTCGAGCAGGCGAGCATTCAGATCGAGCGCGTACAGCGCGGCGTCGTCGAGCCGAGCATGCGCGAAAATCTCGGCGACGGCGGTGACCGCGGCCACTCGCTCGTTCTTCGGCAGGTGCTGAAAGCGCGGATCGTCCGCGTGCCTGGCCTTGTCCGCTACGCTGAGCGCGAACTCCTCGAAGGTCGCAACAAGTCGCCGGTGCTCGATCGCGTCGGTCACCCGATCCGCAAGCAAGTCGGAGACGGTCTCGGCGATATCCCCGGCGAACCCCTCACCGAGCCAGAGGCGACAGGCGCTCTTGACCACTTGCGTTCCCAGAGCGAGTGCAGCCGTGCCGATCGCATCCACGCATGTCCTCCCCGGCAATCAACCGTGCACACATGCCACACTACTTGGCGTCCCCGTGCCGCACTAGAATTCTGCTGAAGATCCTCGTGTTCTGACACGGTAAGCCGGATGGTCCCGGCTGCCGCTCGTGCTTGGTTGTTGACGCCGCAGCCGCGTATGCGTTGATCAGTCCACTAAGCATCGCCTTTCGGCGCCCCAAGGCCCGTTAATTACTATAAGCACGGGAACACAGGCACCCTTCGGGCACGTGCGGACAACAGGCCGTGAACATATCACGGAGACATGTCGGTAGGTCGATCTATGGTGGACTGCATGACCGAGAAGGCACTTCCGGGCGTGCGGCCCCAGCCCATGATCAGCGTGGTCGACGTCGGGGGATCCAGCCGCTGGTATCAGCACGTGCTCGGCGCGCGCAGTGGGCATGGCGGCGGCGAATACGAGCAATTGCTGGTCGACGGTGTGATGGTGATGCAGCTGCACAAGCTGGAGGAGGCGCACCACCATGGCACGATCGGCGACCCGGATCTGCCGCTGGGCAACGGCGTGGCGCTGTGGTTCGAAGTGGCCGAGTTCGACGAGGCGGTGGAGCGGATCAGGGCTCGGGGGCTTGACGAGGTGCGGATCGTGACGGACGTGCACGTGAATCCGAACGCGGGGCACCGCGAGATCTGGCTGCGCGATCCCGACGGTTACCTGGTCGTGCTGGCCGAGGCCGACGGGGCTTAGGACTGGAACCAAATCAGCCCTGCGGCCGCGCTGGGAGTGACGGGCGCCGGGCGGGTCGCTCGGGCTACGTCAAACTGTCTTTCAGGACGCAATCGAGCGCTGCCCGGCCTA
>FSXZ01000609.1_pt1 | contig 18747 bp, 18 predicted proteins | sample 1638121 | NCBI WGS metagenome assembly FSXZ01 (sample SAMEA3914788, study PRJEB12502) | metagenome | biome: forest; material: soil | place: Canada | collected 2011-07-03 | depth 0.1 m
AAGAATGTTCGAGGCCTGCGGGCCCTTGGCGCTCTCCGTCACCTCGAAGGTGACCTGCTGTCCCTCCCGCAGTTCGCGGTAGCCCTGGGTGGCGATGGCAGAGTAGTGGGCGAACACGTCAGGTCCGCCCTCATCCTGCTCGATGAACCCGAAGCCCTTCTCCGAGTTGAACCACTTCACCGTGCCCGTTGCCATACTCGTGACTCTCCTCCACGGAACGCCCGCCCCGGACCTGAGCGTCCAGGCCCGCGCTGCGACTTTCGTCCCAATTCGCCCCGAGCCTACCCGAATCGACACCCCGTCATGCGGCTCGGCACGGGAGCATCGCACAGATGGCGGACGCGTGAGCGCAACGCCGCCTGCCACAGAACGTTGATTTAAATTCATACGTTTAAACAAGACGGTTCCGGCGGTCCGGCGGCCGGGCTAGTTCGCCGGCTCGGCGAAGGTGCGCACGACGGCGCGCAGGGTGGCGGCGATGGTGCGGGTGAGGGCGTCGAGCGAGGCCTCGGCGGACGGGTCGCCGCCGCGGGCCCAGTCCTCGACCGCGATCCGCATGGCCAGGTTGAACACGGCCACGTGCACCCGCAGGTCGAGCTCGTGCGGGGAGCGGCCGGTGGCCTCCGCGACGATGCCGGCGAAAAGGCTCTCGGCCTCGGCGTGCGTCTCGAGCCAGACCGCCCGCAGGCCGGGCTCGCGCTCGGTCAGCCGGACGAGCTGGTGCAGCGCCTCGGCGTGTCGCGGCTCCATCTCGAGTTCGCCCTCGCGGCGCACGGCCTCGAACAGCGAACCGGTGCCGTCCCAGGTGCGCACGCGCGCCGCCATCGCGTCCAGGCCGGTGGTCAGCAGCGGGCGGACGCACTCCTCCTTGGTGCGGAAGTACCGCCACAGCGTGCGGGTGGACACCCCGGCCGCCGCGGCGATCTCGTCGGCCGAAGTCGCCGCGACCCCCTGCGCCGCGAACAGCCGCACCGCCTCCGCCGCGATCTCCCGGCGCGTCTCGGCCCGGCGCCGCTCGGTCAGCGGCGGCCGCCCGGTCCGGCGCGGGGCCGGCCCGGCCGGGGCGGGAGCCTGCTCGGTCATGGCCCCATGATGTCACACCGCGCCTTCTTGTCATTGAGCGACAGAAAGTCGTACAGTCGGAACGGCGCCAAGATCCACAGCGCCGTGGAACGCGCGGTAGCGCACGAGTGCAAGGAAACCGTCATGAGCAGCAACGGCAGCACGGGCCTGTCCGGCCGCAGCGTCATCGTCACCGGGGCGGCCTCCGGTATCGGCCGGGCCACCGCCCTGCGCTTCGCCGCCGAGGGCGCGAAGGTGGTGGTCGCGGACCTGAACGCCGAGGCCGCGAAGGAGACCGTGGCCGCCATCGAGGCCGCCGGCGGCACCGCCCTGGCCGTGGCCGGAGACCTGAGCGAGCCCGCCGTCATCGCCGAGGTGGTCGCGCAGAGCGTGGCGAGCTTCGGCGGCATCGACGTGCTGGTGAACAACGCCGGGATCATGGACACCATGACCGCGGCGGGCGAGGTCACCGACGCCGAGTGGGACCGGGTGCTGCGGATCAACCTGACCGCGCCGTTCGCGCTCACCCGCGCCGTCCTGCCGCACATGCTCGAGGCCGGACACGGCGCCATCGTGAACACCGCCTCCGAGGCCTCCCTGCGCGGCAGCGCGGCCGGCACCGCCTACACCGTCTCCAAGCACGGCGTGCTCGGCCTGACCCGCTCGCTCGCGGTCATGTACCGGGACAAGGGCATCCGCACCAACGCGATAGCCCCGGGCGGCACCGTCACCAACATCCACACCTCGATGGCCGGCCTCGACACCGAGGGCCACGGCCCGCGCACCATCGGCGCCTACATGGGCAACGTGGGCCGCACCGCCTCGGCCGACGAGCAGGCCGCCGCGATCGTCTTCCTCGCGTCCGACGCGGCGAGCAACATCAACGGCGTGATCCTGCCGGTGGACAACGGCTGGGCCGCGGTCTGATCGCGCGAGGCTGAGACAGGGCCGCGGCCCGGACGCAGCGCGCGTCCGGGCCGCGGCTCTCCCGCCTCTGCTCCGGTGCGCTCAGGCCTGCGCGGGGGCGGCGGCGTCCTGCGGCAGGGCCTGTCCGGGCAGCTGCGCGGCCGGGGCGCGGGTGGGGTTGAACGGGATCGCCAGGGCGACCAGGGCGGCGCCCACCGCGACGGCGCAGCCGATCAGCATGCCGATGCGGAAGCCGGCCATCGAGGGCAGCGCGTACCCGGCGAAGTTCGTGGTGAGCTGGGCCAGCACCACGCCGATGACGGCGGAGCAGACGGAGGTGCCCAGCGAGCGCATCAGGGTATTGAAGCTGTTGGCCGAGGCCGTCTCCGAGTGCGGCACCGAGCTCATGATCAGCGCGGGCATCGCGCCGTAGGCGTAGCCGGTGCCGACGTTGGTGACGCAGGCCGCGAGCATCAGGGCCCAGGGCGCGCCCAGGCAGGCCTGGGACAGTCCGTATCCGCAGGCGATGACGGTGGCGCCGACGATGAGGGTGAGCTTCGGGCCGCGCCGTGCGGACAGGCGTCCGCCGAAGGGCGAGGCGAGCATCATCATCAGCCCGGACGGGGCCATCCAGCAGCCCATGGCGAGCATCGACTGCCCGAGCCCGTACCCGGTGGCCCTGGGCAGCTCCAGCAGCTGCGGCAGGATCAGCATCTGGGCGTACATGCCGAAGCCGACCAGGATCGAGGCCAGGTTCGTCAGCAGCACGGTGGGGCGCGCGGTGACCCGCAGGTCGACCAGCGGGTGGCGCCGGCGCAGCTCCCACCAGCCCCAGGCGAGCAGCAACACCACGCCGCCGATCAGCGTGCCCAGCGTCCTGCCGCTCCCCCAGCCCCAGTCCGCGCCGTCGGAGACGGCCAGCAGGACGCAGACCAGCCCGGCGCCGAGCACCAGTGCGCCGAGCAGGTCGAAACCGCCCTCGTCCGCGTCGACGGAGGTGGACGGCACGAGCGTGAGGATCAGCACCAGGATCACCGCGACCAGCACGGCCGAGCCCCAGAACAGCACCCGCCAGCTGAAGTACTGCGCGACCGCCGCGGATATCGGCAGGCCGAGGCCGCCGCCGATCCCCATCGAGGCGCTGACCAGCGCGATGGCCGAGGAGAGCCGCTCGCGCGGGAGCACGTCGCGCAGCAGGCTGATGCCGAGCGGGACCACGCCCATGCCCATCCCCTGCAGCGAGCGGCCGACCACCATCGGCGCCACCGAGGAACTCAGGGCACAGACGACCGAGCCGATCAGCAGCGGGGTGCAGCAGACCAGCAGCATCGGCTTCTTGCCGTAGAGGTCGCCGAGCCGGCCGCTGACCGGGGTGCAGACCGCGGCGGCCAGCAGGGTGGAGGTGACCACCCAGGTCGCGGCGGAGGAGGAGGTGTGCAGCAGCGTGGTCAGCTGGTCCAGCAGCGGCATGACCACGGTCTGCATGATCGCGGCGACGGTGCCGGTGAACGCCAGGACGGCGACGACGGCACCGGAGCGCGCGGAGGCCTGAGGGCCGTCCATGGGGGTCTCCTGGGGGGAAGCGGGCAGGCGGAGCGGATCTTGATGTGCAGCGTACACGTCATATGTATCGTACATATTCGAGGCCTGTGCGGAAGTGCGGATGCGGCCGAACGGCGGGCGGATGCGGTGAACGGGCACGGTCGGCGCCGGGGCGCCGGTCCGGCGTGATACTGCTGAGGTCGGAGAAGGAGGCGACGGGACGCATGGGCGAGAGCACGGACACGGGTGTGGGCGAGCGGGCCGGCGTCGAGGACGCCAAGCGCACGGACCTGGTCGAGTACGAACACATGGTGCTCGGGCGGCACACCCTGCGGGCGATCCCGATCACGCCGGAGACCGAGGAACTGCTCGAACGCAGCAGCTACATCATGCTGAGCCGGATCGAACGGCAGGGCCCGCTCTCGATCGGGCAGCTGAGCGAGGCCTTCGGCCTCGACGCCTCGACGCTCAACCGGCAGACGGCCGCGGCCGTGCGGGCCGGGGTGCTCAGGCGGATCCCGGACCCCGAGGGCGGCATCGCCCGCAAGTTCCAGCTCACCGCGGCGGGCATCCGGCGGCTGAAGCTGACCAGGGACTGGCACGTGGACGCCCTGAACAACATCATGGCCGGCTGGAGCGAGCAGGACGTGCTGGACTTCGCGGCGTTCCTGCGCCGGTTCAACACGGACATCGAGCGCCTGGACCGACGCCCGTGGCCGCGGCCGCAGGACGAGGAGAACGGCGGCGGCGGGACGAATCCCTAGGCCGATCTTGGGAAACGGCGTCGTGTTAGTCTCGCGCCATGGCAGCAGCATCCATACCGGAGCAGCACGGTACGCACAGCTCGGGCGAGGCCTTCGTGCGCCGCTACCGGGACCAGGACGCGGAGGCGGTCGCGGAGATCTGCCTGCGCACGGCCGACGCCGGGCAGGACGCGACCGGGATCTATCAGGACCCGGCGATTCTCGACCACCTCTTCGCCGCGCCCTACCCGGCCCTCGATCCGCGACTCGCCTTCGTACTCGACGACGGCACCGGCCGAGCGGTCGGCTACGTCCTCGGCACGGACGACACCCACCGCTTCGCCGACCGGTTCCGGGACGAGTGGCTGCCGCGGGTGGCCGGCCGACACGCACCCGCCCCGGCCGGGGCGCCGCAGGGCCCGGACGAGCTGATGGCCTGGCTGCTGCACAATCCGGACCGGCTCAAGGTGGCGGGTCTGGAGGACTACCCGGGCCACCTGCACATCGACCTGCTGCCCGGCCACCAGCGCCGGGGCCACGGCTCGCGGCTGCTCGAGCGGCTGGTGCGGGAGCTGGCCGAGCGCGGCACCCCGGCCCTGCACGTCGGCATGCTGACGGCGAACACCCCGGCCCGCGCGTTCTACGACCGGCTCGGCTTCCACCGGATCCCGATCGAGGATCCGGCACTGACGTACCTCGGCCTGAAGGTCGCGCCGTGAGCTGGCTGCCCGAGGACTTCGTCCACCCCGTCCACGTGCCGGTACCCGGCACCGCGCTGCACCTGCGCCCCATCCGCGAGGCCGACACGCCCCTGGACTTCCCGGCGGTGATGGGCTCTCAGCCGCGACTGTGGGAGATCTTCGGCCCGGCCTGGGACTGGCCGAAGCCGACCATGACGTATGAGGAGGACCGGGTCGACCTGCTGCGCCACGAGCGCGAGATCGCCGCGCACCAGTCCTTCAACTACGCGCTGCTGGACGAGCCGGAGACGGCGATCTTCGGCTGCGTCTACATCGACCCGCCCGAGCGCACCGGCGCGGACGGCGAAGTGTCCTGGTGGGTGGTCGACGAGCTGACGGGCAGTGCGCAGGAACACGCCCTCGACGCCTTCGTGCCGCAGTGGATCGCGGCCGACTGGCCGTTCCGGTTCCCGCGGTATCTGGGCCGTGAGATCTCCTGGTCGGGCTGGCTGGCGCTGCCCCGGGCGTAGCCGCGCGGCCGCGCGTTCGGGCCCGGCGGCAGCGGCCCCGGGCGCGTCATCCATTCGCCCGGATGGCGCGCCGGACCGGTCCGGCGTGCGCGAAGCTGGTGTCCGGGAGGACCACCATCGGAGCACTCCGTTCGAAGGCGCGCCATGACCACGACCGCGGCCCCGTCTGACACCCCGTCCGGCGAGGACACGCTGCGCCGCAGCCTCGGCTTCCGCGACCTGGTCGTCTACGGACTGCTGTTCATCGCGCCGATGGCGCCGGTCGGGGTGTTCGGAGCGCTCCAGGCCCGGGCGCACGGCGCGATCGCGCTGGTGTACGTGGTGGCCACGGTCGCGATGGCGTTCACCGCGTATTCGTACGCGCAGATGGTGCGGGTGGCCCCGCAGGCCGGGTCGGTGTTCACCTACGCCCGGGTGGGGCTCGGCGAGAGCGCCGGGTTCATCGCCGGGTGGATGGTCATGCTCGACTACCTGCTCATCCCGGCGGTCGCCTACCTGTTCTCCGGGATCGCGATGCACTCGCTCGTCCCGGCCGTGCACCAGTGGATCTGGACCGCCCTCGCCGTGCTGATCACCACGGCGCTGAACCTGACCGGAGTGCGCGCGGCGGCCGCGGTGGGCTTCCTGGTGCTGGCGATGGAGATCGTGGTGCTCACGGTGTTCGTGGTCGCGGCCGCCGTGGAACTCGGCCTGCACGGAGCCCGCCAGGGCTGGCTCTCCCCGTTCAGCGGCCAGGGCGGCCTCTCGCTCGGGGTGCTGCTCGGCGCGGTCTCGGTGGCCGTGCTCTCCTACCTCGGCTTCGACGCGATCGCCTCGTTCGCGGAGGAGACGACCGGCGGGTCGGCCAACGTGGCCCGCGCGGTGCTGACCTGCCTGGCGGTCGCGGGCGTGCTCTTCGCGGCGCAGACGTATCTGGCCGCGCTGCTGGATCCGACCCCGGCGGCCGCGTTGGCGGCGAATCCGGGTGCGCAGGGAGCAGAGTTCTACACCGTGGTCGACGCGGCGGTGGGCTCCTGGCTGCACGATCTGGTGGCGGTCAGCAAGGCCATCGGCGCCGCCTTCGCCGCGCTGGCCGGACAGGCGGCGGCCGGCCGGCTGCTGTTCGCGATGGCCCGGGAACGGCGTCTGCCGCGCCTGCTCGCCCGGGTCGACGCCGGCTCGGGCGTGCCGCGGCTGGCGCTGAGCTGCGCGGCCGTGGTGACGCTGGCGGCGGCGGTGTGGGCGGCCAGCCGGGACGACGGACTGGACCGGCTCGTCTCCGTGGTGGACATCGGCGCGCTGGTGGCGTTCACGCTGCTGCACCTGTCCGTCGTCGGCTACTTCGCGGTGCGCGGACGCGGCCGGGACGAGCGGCTGCGCCCCGTCGCGCACGTGGCCGTCCCGCTGGTCGGAGCGGCCATCACCATCGCCGTGATCACCCAGGCCTCCGGCGCCGCGCAGGTCGTCGGGGCGATCTGGCTGGTCCTCGGGCTGGTCGTGCTGGCGGTACAGCGCGGCCGGCGTGCGCACGCCGGCTGAGCCCGGGCCGAGCAGGTTCCTCGGCTTCTCCGGGCCCAGCCGGGTGGCGCCGCGGCGGCCGGACACCCGGGAGCGCGGGCTCAGGCGCTCTTCACGGCCGAGATGTCCAGGGTGAGCTTGACCTTCTCGCCGATCAGCACGCCGCCGGTCTCCAGCGCCGCGTTGTAGGTCAGGCCCCAGTCGGTGCGGTCCACGGTGGTGCCGCCCTCGAAGCCGGCCCGGTTCAGGCCGTAGGGGTCGGTGGCCGCACCGGTGAACTCCAGGTCGAGGGCGATCGGCCGGGTGACCCCCTTGATCGACAGGTCGCCGTGCAGGCGATAGGTGTCGCCCCCGACCTCTTCGGCCGAGGTGGAGCGGAAGGTGATCTCCGGGTAGGTCTCGGCGGCGAAGAAGTCGCCGGTGCGCAGGTGCTCGTCCCGCTGGGCCTGCTTGGTGTCGACGCTGGCGACCTTGATGACCAGCTCGGCCGTGGACTTGGCCGGGTCGGACCCGTCGAGGTGGAGCTTGCCCTCGTACTCGGTGAACTCGCCGCGCACGTTGGTGACCATGGCGTGGCGCACCGCGAACCCGATCCTGCTGTGCGCGGGGTCGATGGTGTAGTCGCCGGTCAGGTGCGACAGGTCGTGCTCGACCGGACCCCCGACGGTGGCGACGGCGACGGCGGACTCTTCCTTGCGGCCGAAGATCCCCATGGTCTGCTCCTCTGCTTCGCTGCGTTTGGTTGAATGTTCAACTACTAGGCTCAGCGTAGCCCAGGATTGTTGAAGTTTCAACCATGCAGCCGGGCGCCGATCCCCGCGTGCGGATCGGCGCCCGTTGCGCGCACCGCGACGAGCGCGGTGCGGGGCCGCGTCAGACCTTGGTGTGGGTGGACCACTCGGCCTGGCCGGCCACGCCGATGGCGTTCGCCGGGTAGATGACCACGTTGCCGTCGGCCTGGACGTCGAGCACGTTGTTGCCGGACGTCCCCGAATCCCATTTCGCATAGAAGGGGTTGCCGGCCGCGTCCTGCGGATAGACGACGAAGTTTCCGTCGCTCTGCAGTACGGCCACGTTCACCCCGGTCGTCCCCGTCGCCCACAGGGACGCGTTGGTGCCGTCGCTGTAGACCACCAGATTGCCGTCCCGCTGCATGACGAGCCGGATCGAACCGGAGTCGACGGAGTCACCGGGATTGAGGGTCCTGATCGGGTAGACGACCTGATTCGCCGCACGCGGCTGCGGGGCCGCCTGGAGGCCGGGGGCGGCCGCCGCGAGGGCGGGGGCGCAGTTCAGCGCGGCAAGCGCGAGAGCGGCGCCGGTGCCGAGGAGAACAGGGCGTCGGAAGGCGGAGGACAAAATCTGACTCCTTAGGTAGCGGTAGGCGGTCGTGGGAATCGGAGGCCCACTGACCTAGCGACTACTGCAACACTAGTAACACCCTGCACACCCGACCACTCTAGTTTCATCATATTGAATCCAATGAGTGAAGCATCCTCCGATCAAGGCATGCGGCCGGCCTGCGTGGAACTGCCCTCGCGTCGGATGACGCGGGGCTACGCCGACGTGATCTCGACCTTGCCGTACGAGACGGCAGCGACGCCCCTCTTCGAAGGCCGCTGCGATTGACGTCTACCCGGGCAAGGGCGTGAGGCCGCCCAACTCGCCGTTGGGCAGGACGGCGACGCGCAGGACGACCGGGCGGGGGTCGTCTTTTCTCGGCGGGGTGGGGCGAGGCGGGCGTGTACGTGTTCGAACTCGCCCGCGCGCAGCGACCGGACGACGTCGAGGGCCACGGTGCGCCAGTCAGGGAAGGGTTGCGGGGGCTGGGGGGCGCGGGGGTCTTCGGCTCTCAGGACCCGCTGGGCGGCGCTCTTCATATGGGATGCGGGCGCGATGCTGCCTCCGTACGCCGCGAGCAGGGCGACCGCTCGGCCTTGCCGCGGATCCAGGCTGACGCACGCGGTGAATCCGGCGGTGGCGCCGCTGTGTTCGCGGATCGTGGTGTCGCGGACCAGCCAGCCCAGTGCCTGTTCGGTGCTGCCGGTCTCGTCCGGGCTCGACGGTGCGCCGATGCGGACGCACGCCGTTTGGGCGCGGCGGAGGGCGGCGCCCAGCCTGGTGGGGGGCGGGAAGAGGCAGGCGCGGGCGTAGCGGGCCAGGTCGGCGATGGTTGCTTCGACGCCGCCCGCACCGAGGGGATGATCTCGGTCGGCTCTCTTGCCGGTATCGCCGCTGCCTTCGAGCAGCAGGCCGTCCTGGGCATGGCCGACGCGCGAGTCCGCCATGCCGAGGGGTTCGAAGACGCGCTCGGTGAGCAGCCGCTCGTAGGGCAGGCCGCCGGCTCGTTCGAGGATCAGGCCGAGGAGTTGGTATCCGAGGTTTGAGTAGGCCCATCGGGGCGCGCCGGGGACGGGCGCCAGCTGTCGGAGGTCTTGCTCGGCGTGCGCGAAGTCGTAGCCGGATTAGGGGCTTTCGGGGTCACGGGCGGCTCGGGCGCGCACGCCGAGCCCTGCCGCGGGCTGTCGGCGGGGCCCGGCATCATGGGCGCCATGCGGACTCGACTTCCCGGAATGTGGTGGGGACCGGCCTTCGAGGCGCCGGATCCCGGTGCGCTCGCCCGGTTCTACGCGGCGCTGCTCGCCTGGCCGATCGTGCACGAGGAGCCCGGCACGGCCGTGGTCGGCGTGCCGGGCGCAGGGAGCTTCCTGGTCTTCCACGCGGCCGAGGGGTACCGGCCGCCGGTGTGGCCGCCGCAGCCGGGCGAGCAGCGGCCGATGATGCACCTCGACTTCCAGGTGGGCGATCTCGAGGACGCGCTGGCCGAGGCGCTCGCGCTCGGCGCCGTGCTCGCCGAGCATCAGCCGCAGCCGCAGGTCCGGGTCCTGTTCGACCCGGCCGGGCATCCGTTCTGCCTGTGCCGGGACGAGGGCTGAGACGCTCGGCGGGCGGCTTTGCGCAGGCTCCGGCGGAAGGGTGACGCGAGCGCCGGGGCGATGCGGATCGGGGCATACAGTGAGGTGCATGGACTATCGAACACTGGGTGCGAGCGGACTGCTGGTCTCCGCCGTGGGTCTCGGCTGCAACAACTTCGGTTCCCGGCTCGACGCGGACCGGACGCGGGCGGTGGTGGACGCGGCGATCGACTCCGGGGTGACGCTCTTCGACACGGCCGACATGTACGGCAACGGCGGCGGCTCCGAGACCTACCTGGGGCTCGCGCTCAAGGGGCGGCGCGAGCAGATCGTGTTGGCCACGAAGTTCGGGCATCAGCACGCCGACCTCGGATACGGCCCGGCCGCGGGGGCCAAGGGCGGGCGCGCCTACATCCGGCGCGCGGTCGAGGAATCGCTGCGCCGGCTGCAGACCGACTACATCGACCTCTACCAGCTGCACACGCCCGATCCGAAGACGCCGATCGGCGAGACGCTGGACGCGCTCAGCGACCTGGTGCGCGAGGGCAAGGTGCGCTACCTCGGGCACTCCAACTTCGCCGGCTGGCAGATCGCCGAGGCCGCGCACGTGGCCACCGAGATCAACGCGGTGCCGTTCGTCTCGGCGCAGAACGAGTGGAACCTGCTCCAGCGCAAGGCGGAGGAGGAGGTCGTGCCCGCGGCCAACCACTACGGCCTGGGCGTGCTGCCGTTCTACCCGCTGGCCAACGGACTGCTGACCGGGAAGGTGCGCCGGGCGACGGGCGTGCCGGAGGGTTCGCGGCTGGCCTCGCGGCCGGAGCGGGTGACCGAGGAGTACCTGGACACGGTCGAGCGGCTGGCCGCCTGGGGCGAGGCGCACGGCCGCAGCCTGTTGGAGATCGGCGTGGGGGCGCTGGCGGCGCGGCCGGGCTGCGCCTCGGTGATCGCGGGCGCGACCTCGCCGGAGCAGGTGCGGGCGAACGCGGCGGCCGGATCCTGGGTGCCGAGCGCGCAGGAGCTGGCGGAGATCGACGAGGCGCTCAAGCCCGCGGCGAAGTGAGCGGCGGGAAGTAGGAAGACGCAAGAGCGCGGCGGACCGAGGCCGTAGCCGCGGCCGCGGCGGGTTGCGCGCGGCGTGCGAACGGCCGCTCGGCCCGGCCCCCGTGGGGGTCGGGCCGAGCGGTGCGCGCGGGGCGCGCGGGGCTACATGGAGTAGGAGTCCCGGTCGTCAAGGCCCTGATCCGGGTCGTCCTCGTCCTCGTCCATCAGCTCGCCGGGGTCGTCCGGGACGCGCAGCGAGTCGGGGTCGGGCATGGCGTTCGGCCCGAACCGCTCGAGCAGCTCGCTCGGGTCGTCCGGGACCTGCGGCGAGCGCATGGTGCTGGCGTCTTCGTGGTCGGAGTCGAACGGATTGGTGGTCATCGACGATTCACTCCCTGGTGAGTCGGGATGGCGTGAATGCGGACTTCCGGCCGGACGGCGTCGCCGCGCGACCGGAGGCTCCAGTCGACCACCGGCGTCCGGGCTCGGCAACCGTGGTAGCCCGGAATGTGGATAAAACCGCAGGCCAAGGGCTCTAGACGGGGATATCAGGGGGCTCGGCCGCTCAGGTGACGGCCCGCGGCGGCCGGGGCGCTGCGGCCGGTTCGGCGGGGCGCCTCAGCGGCCCTGGAAGGTGGCCGGGCGCTTCTCGGCGAAGGCGGCCATGCCCTCTTTCTGGTCCGCGGTGGCGAACGCGGCGTGGAACAGGCGCCGCTCGGCCCGCAGGCCCTCGGCCAGCGGGGATTCGAAGGCGCGGCCGACCGCCTCCTTGGCCGCCAGCACCGCGATCGGGGACATCGCGGCGATCGTGGCGGCCACCCGCAGCGCCTCGGTGAGCAGGTCGGCGGCCGGGACGATGCGGGAGACGAGGCCCGCCCGCTCGGCTTCCTCGGCGTCCATCATCCGGCCGGTCAGCACCAGCTCCATCGCCTTGGCCTTGCCGACGGCGCGGGTCAGCCGCTGCGAGCCGCCCATGCCGGGGATGACGCCGAGCTTGATCTCGGGCTGGCCGAACTTCGCGGTGTCCGCGGCCAGCAGGATGTCGCACATCATGGCCAGTTCGCACCCGCCGCCGAGTGCGTACCCGGCCACGGCGGCGACCACGGGCTTGCGCAGCCGGGCGAAGCGGTCCCATTCGGCGAACAGGTCGGACCGGTAGGCGTCGACGAACTCGAGGTGCTGCATCTCCTTGATGTCGGCGCCGGCGGCGAAGGCGCGCTCGGAACCGGTGAGCACGGTGGCGCCGACGGCCTCGTCCCGGTCGAACTCCTCGGCCGCGCCGACCACCTCGTGCATCAGCCGGAGATTGAGGGCATTGAGAGCCTCGGGGCGGTGCAGGGTGATCAGTCCGACTCGGTCCCGCCGCTCGACCTTGATCGTCTCGTACTGCGGCATCGGTGTACTCCCTGGTGGCGGCGAGGACGGCGGACTCTCGCGCCGACCCTATCGGCGCCCGGACGAGCAAGTCCAGCACCGCCGGCCGCGCCGCCGCCGAATTACCGCTGCATCCCGTCGGACCGTACGGCTACGATCACCGGCATGCCGGACGAGCTTGCCGAAGACCTCCATTCCTTCCAGGTCGATTTGCGTGGCCTGGTGGATCTGCTGTCCCAACACCTCTACTCCAGCCCGCGCGTCTATATACGTGAGCTGCTGCAGAACGCGGTCGACGCGGTGACGGCGCGGGCCAAACTGGAGCCGGACGCGCCGAGGTCCATCAGGATCCTGGTGGACCGGGACGGGCTGCGGATCACCGACCCGGGTATCGGGCTGACCGAGGCGGACGCGCACCGCTTCCTGTCCACGATCGGGCGTTCGTCCAAGCGGGACGAGCTGGCCGGGGCGCGCCAGGAGTTTTTGGGCCAGTTCGGGATCGGGCTGCTGGCCTGCTTCACCGTGGCCGAGAGCATCAGGGTCGTGACGCGCTCGGCGGCGGCCCCGGACGCCCCGACGATCCAGTGGCTGGCGACGTCCGACGGCACCTACTCGGTGGAGCGGGTGGCGGCCGGGCAGGAGCTGGCCGAGCCGGGCACGCGGGTGGAGCTCGTACCCCGGGCCGGGGCCGAGCGCTGGTTCGTGCCGGAGCGGGTGGTGGAGCTGGCCCGGGAGTACGGCGCGCTGCTGCCGTACGAGGTGACGGTCGGGTACGAGGGCCGGGTCGTGCGCACGACGGACAGCCCGCCGGTGTGGGACCGCGCGTATCCGAGCCCGCTCGCGCGGCGCACGGCGCTGCTGGAGTACGGCGCGTCGGTACTCGGGTTCGCCCCGCTGGACCTGATCGAGTTCGACCTCCCGCTGGTCGGCATCCGGGGTGTGGGCTACGTGCTGCCCCAGCCGGCGAATCCGACCGAGTCCGGCCGGCACCGGATCCATCTCAAGGGCATGCTGCTCGGCGACGCGGTGGCCGGGCTGCTGCCGGACTGGGCCTTCTTCCTGCGCTGCCTGGTGACGGCCGACGCGCTCAAGCCGACCGCGTCGCGCGAGGCGCTGTACGAGGACGAGACGCTGGCGGCGGTGCGCGAGGCCCTGGGCGGGCGCATCAAGGACTGGATGACCGAGCTGGCGGCGCAGGAGCCCGCACGGCTGCACGCGTTCCTGTCCGTGCACGCGGTCGGGGTCAAGGCGCTGGCCTGCCACGACCTCGACCTGCTGCGGATCATGCTGCCGTACCTGGTGTTCGAGACCACGGACGGGGCGGTGACGCTGCCGGAGTTCGCCAAGGCGCACCGGGAGATCCTGGTCGCGGCGACGGTGGAGGAGTTCCGCCAGGTCGCGGCGATCGCGGCGGCGCAGGGCGTGGGCGTGGTCAACGGCGGCTACACCTATGACAGTGAGCTGCTGTTCCAGCTGCCGGAGCTGCTGGCGCGGACGCGGGTCGCGCGGCTGGAGGCGGATTCGATCACCGACGCGCTGGATCCGGTGGATCCGGTCGAGGAGCTGCGGCTGGCCGGGTTCCTGGCCGCCGCGCGGGCCACCCTCGATCCGCTGGACTGCGACGTCATCCTGCGCGAGTTCCAGCCGTATTCGGTCAGCGCGCTGTACGTCGAGGGGCGGGCGGCGCGGCAGGAGCGGACCCGGGCGCAGACCGAGGCGGAGTCGGAGGGGCTGTGGGCCGAACTGCTCGGCGCGCTCAAGTCGACCCAGCCGCGGGCCCGGCTGGTGCTCAACCATCGCAATCCGGTGATCCGCAAACTCGCGGACATCGCGGATCCGGTACTGCTCGGGACGGCGGTGGAGGCGCTGTACGGGCAGGCGCTGCTGATGACCCACCGGCCGCTGCGTCCGGCGGACACGGCACTGCTGAACCGGACCTTCGGCGAGCTGCTCGGCTGGGCCACCCAGATCACCCGCTCGAGCGACGGACGGGAAGCGGCATGAGCATCGAGGAGATCCGCACCGGGCTGGCCGAGGCGGGCCGGCTGCCGAACGGGCGGCTGAAGGCCGAGCGGCTCGAGCTGCTCACCACCCAGGCGAAGGCGGAGTCGGACCGGGTGCTCGAGACGAGCGCGCTGCTCCAGCTCGTCTCAGCGTACGAGTACGGCGGCGAGCGGGAACGGCTGCCGGTGGTGTTCGCCCGGCTGCTGAAGATCTACGACGAGTTCCCGACCGAGCTCGGCCGCTTCACCCACCGCATCCACTGGCAGCTCAAGTGGATGAGCAGCGCCCTGCTGCTCAACCCGGCCGTGCCGCTGGCGGCCGTGCACAAGTGGCTGGACGAGTTCGAGTCGCGGTACCGGCAGCGCGGTTACAGCCCGCGGCCGGTGCTGGCGCTGCGGGCCTGGGTCGCGCAACTCGAGGGAGACGACGCCGCGGCGAGCGCGGCCATGGACGCCTCCATCGCCGCGCCGCGCGACCAGATGGCCGACTGCGAGGCCTGCGAACGCAACGACTGGGGCGATCTGCGCGTCGACCTCGGCGACGACGAGGGCGCCTGCCGGGAGTGGGAGCCGGTGCTGGCCGGTCGGCTGCGGTGCATGGAGGAACCGGCTCGGGTGCTGGCGATGGCGCTCATGCCGCTGGCCCGGTTGGGCAGGCTGGACGAGGCGCGCGGCGCCCATCTGCGCGGCTACCCGCTGGCGCGCGGAAACGTGAGCCTGCGCAAGAGCATCGGTTACCACCTGGAGTTCTGCGCGCTGTCCGGGAACGAGGCGCGCGGCCTGGAGATCCTGATCGAGCACAAGGCGTGGCTCACTCACGAGCACGAGGACGTCCACCAGCGATTGCAGTTCATCACCGGTGCGCTGGTGCTGCTGCGTCGGCTCGCGGCGCTCGGCCTGGGCGATACGCCCATCGGCACGGGCACGGTGGACAGCGTGGGCTCCGATCTGGCGCGCGAGGCGCAGGAGCTGTGCGCCCGCTACGACGCCCGCAACGGCAACACCGTGATGAGTTCGACGACAGCCCGGCGGCTGAATCAGGAGCCGTTGACGGACTGGCTGCCGCTCGGCTTCTCCGCGCAACTGCCGCAGCCGCCGCGGCCGCAGCCGGTGTCGGCGGACCCGGCGGCGGGCGCCGCGGCCTCGCTGGAGCAGGAGATCGCCGAGGCGGCGCGGCTGACCCGAGGGCGGCATCCGGACGCGGCCCGGGCCTGGCTGCGGGTGGCCCGGCGGGCCGAAGAGGGCGGGCAGAGCCTGCCGGAGTCGGCGCGGGCCGAGATCGACCGGCGCCGGGCCGAGAAGCTGTTCGAGTCCGATCCGGCCGAGGCACAACGGATCCTGCTGGACGTGGCCGAGCGGCTGGCCGGCATCCCGGAGCCGGGCGGCGCGCTGTGGGCGCGCAGCCAGGCCACGCTGGCCCTGGCCCGCACGGGCGATCACGCGGGGGCTCGGGAGGCGGCGCGGTCCGTCGCCGAGCAGGCGCGGGCCGGGTTCGAGGCGGCGGAGATTTCAGGGCACGAGTATCTGGTGGCCGCCCGGGCGCCGCTGAACGTCGTGTTCGACGCGCTGCTGCGGCGGGAGGGCGAGCGCCCGGCGGACGAGGTCAAGGAGCTCGTCGCCCTCGCCGAGGCGCAGCTCCGCTCGGCCGAGGAGCTCGGGGACTTCGCGATCGTCGCGAACTACCACGAGATGTTGGCGCAGCCGGCCTTCTGGGCGCAGGACACGCAGACCGCGACCGCGCATCTCGACGGCGCGCTGGAGGCGTACGTCCGGGCCGAGCAGCCCTGGTCCGCGTCCGGGCCGGCCGCGACGCTGGCTCAGCTCTCGCTCCAGGGCGATCCGCCGCGAGCCGAGGCGTACGTGCGCCGGGCCGTCGAGCTCGGCGGTCCGGCGCACGATCCGCAGCGGGCCGCGCAGCTCGGCTCGCTGTGGGTGGAGGCGTTGTCCCGCCAGCGCGGGCGGGAAGCAGACCTCATCGACGCGGCGTTGCGCGCGTCGGCGCGCTGGCAAGGGATATCGGAGCCGGACGAACTGCACCTGCGATTCATCGCGGCCCGGGCCTACCACGCGCAGGGTCGGCACGCGGAGGCGGTGACCTTGTTCGCCGAGCTGATGCCGCGGGTGGAGGTCCCCTATCACCGGCAGTCCATCGCGCTCACCCGCAAGGCGTACGGCGAATCGCTCAGCCATCTGCGACAGGCCGAGGCGGCGGCCGAGCAGTTCCTGCTCGCGGCGGCGGCGCTGGAGGACGATCCGGACAACGTGATCGCGTACGCCCAGGTCTCCTGGTCGGCCGCCGAGGCGCTGGCCGCGACCGGGGACGCGCAAGCCGCGATCACCGCGTACGAGAAGACCGTGGAGCTGTGGCGGGGCATCGGCGCCCCCGGCCCGGTGGCGCGGTGCCGGCGCTCGATCGCGTGGCTGGTGTACGACGAGGACTCCGAGCGCGCGCTCACGCTCCTGCGCGAGGTGCGCGACGAGCTCCAGGCGGCGGTGCGGGCAGCCGGGGAGTCGGGCGCGCCGGAGGCCGCGGCCGAACTGGCGGAGACCGAGAAGCAGCTGGAGCAGATGGCCGAGGGCGAACAGGACTGACGGAGCGGCCCGGAATCGTTGATCCCCCGCACGCGTTGCAGCCCTCGATACGGTACCGAGTTTCTCCGGAGGTTTCGCGTGTTCGACGTCGTGACGGCGGATCTGGCCGACGCCGCGGCCGCCCCGCTGCTCGAGGGTCTGCGGCAGGAGTACACCTCGCGCTATGGGAGCCTCGCGGCGAAGGAGTTCCTGCATCCGCAGGGGCACTTCACCGCCGCGCAGGGCGGGGCGCTGCTGCTCATCCGGGAGGACGGGCGCACGGTGGCCGGCGGCGCGCTGCGCCGCTACGACCCGGCGTTCGCCGCGCCGAACGTGGTCGGCCCGGACTTTCCGGCCGCGCACACCAGCGAGTTCAAGCGGATCTGGACCGACAGCGGGTACCGTCGCCGCGGCCTCGGCCGCCGCGTGCTGCACGAACTCGAGCAGCACGCGGCCGGCCTCGGCTACCGGCGGGTGTTCCTGACCACCGGACCGCTCCAGCCCGAGGCCGTGGCGCTGTATCACGCCGCGGGCTACACCGAGCTGCCCGACCTGGGCGCCGCGGAGCGGGGCTTCACCGTGCACCCGTTCGTCAAGGACCTGAGTTGAGGTGCCGGGGCCGCGTCGTGCGGGCAGCGCCGCGGCCCCCGGCGCGGTTCAGCCGCCGAGGACCATCGTCAGCACGCCCGCGCCGACCAGGCAGCAGGCCCAGATCGGGCCGAGGTTGACCCAGGCGGTGCGCAGCACGCGCAGCCCGAGCACCCGGTAGACCAGGACCGCGAGCGTGCCCGCCACGGTGATCATGGCCAGGGTGTGCACCAGTGTCACCGCCCCGGCGTCGGTCAGGGCGGTGAACACCCGGGTGGCCCGGTCCGCGCCGGCCGGGCCCGCCAGGCCCGGCATCCCGGGCATGCTCGCGGCGCCGGACGCGGACCCGCTCGGCAGCACCAGGAACGGCACCAGCATCAGGCCCGCGCCGTCCACCGAGCTCATCAGGAAGGACCAGGCGGTGAGCTGACGCGCGGTCAACCGCATCCCGGCCCAGCGCAGATGCCGTTTCGTGCACATCCGCCACAGGCCGAAGCCGACCATGACCAGCCCGCCGCCGATCGCCACCAGGCGCGAGGCGGCGACCGAGTCGGTGCCCACCACGACGAGCGCGACCACGCCGATGGACAGGGCGTGGCCGAGCGCGATCGGCGGCAGTGCCCGCAGCAGTGGTCTGAGACCGCCCTGCTGCAGCCCGATCGCGACCGCGAACAGCCAGCCCATGGCCGGATTCAGGCCGTGGAACGCGCCCATCGCCGCCACCGCCGCGAGCCGCTCCGCACTCACCGCCGCCCGCCGCGGCCGGGCCCGCGCCCGCGCCGGGCCGTCACGGGTAGCAGTAGGAGTCGGAGGAGGCGTCGCCGCCCTGCAACCGGGTCTGGTGCACCCGGCGGCCGCGGAAGTCCGCGCCGTGCGGGAAGAAGCGGGGGTCCACCCTCAGGCCGCCGCCCGGCTGCGCGTCCAGCTTCGCCGCCCAGGCCCCGACGCCGTCCGGGTAGAACTGGTCGTCCCAGGACCCGTAGAGCGAGTTGGTCAGGTAGACGCGGCGGCCGTCCCGGCTGATCTCGACCATCTGCGGCCCGCCGGACAGCGGCAGGCCGGGCTCGGCCGGGTGCGCGGCGCGCCCGACGATGCCGCCGAGGCGCACCGATCCGGTCTGCACCGGCTTGAACGGGTCGCTCACGTCGAACTGGAGCAGTTCGCCGGTGCCCCAGGCCGAGACGTAGAGCTGCTGATCGTCCACGGACAGGTCGATGTCGGTGACCAGCGGCGGCACCGCGCCGAAGGGCTTGAGCGCGGGCGGCAGCAGGTCCGGGTCGGCCGGCTCGGCCGGG
>FSXZ01002466.1_pt1 | contig 18629 bp, 12 predicted proteins | sample 1638121 | NCBI WGS metagenome assembly FSXZ01 (sample SAMEA3914788, study PRJEB12502) | metagenome | biome: forest; material: soil | place: Canada | collected 2011-07-03 | depth 0.1 m
TCCCTGGGCGGGCATGGTGCTGTCCAGGCCCGCGGGCCTGGACAGCACCATGCCCGCCCAGGGACATCTAATCCTCGGGTGGAACCTCTTGGGCCGACCTCGAATCGGTCCAGAGCACGATGGCGATGCTGGGTGCAGGCCTCTAGAGATGCCGTTGATCTGCGGCGGGACATTCGCTGCCCGCCCCGTGACATGGAAACTGCCTCTTCCACGGGACATTTTTTTGCCCCATTCGCACCTTCCGACCCGCCGGTGCGCCTCGCGGCGCCGCGCCATCCGGCGAGGCTGGTCCTCGAGACCGTGATGAGGCTCTTCGGAAAACGGACGCCGCCGCGCTCCCGTCGCGGTTGCGTCTCGTGCTCTGCTGGTCCTATGCCGAGCGCCGATGCATCCATTTGTGCCATACGGTGGCGTGCGAGCTGTGGCCGTTGCGGCGCAATGCCTGCTGCATCGGGACGTTGAGGACGTCGGTATCCGAGAGCATGGCGCGGAAGCCCAGTTCGCGTGCGGTGCGGTTGGCCAGCTTCAACAACTCGTCGACGTATCCGTGGCCGCGGTGCTCGGGCAGAACGGCGATGTAGGTGATGGTCCCCACCCCCGGATCGAACGCGCCGACGGAGACGAGACCCACCGCCCGACCCTTGGCGTCCTCGGCAAGCAGCCAGGTCGAGTCCTGCGTGGCGTCGAGGAACGCGGATGCCCAGGCCCCTGGCGCCATCGCGGCCATGGCGTCCGCATCGATGCGGTCGAGCGTCCCGGCCGAGCACGCCGCGATCACTTCGCCGAAGCGCTCAGCGCCGACCTCTGGCAGCGGGCGCACGCAGATGCGCCGCGGGGCCGGCAGATCCTGGTCCTCATCGGCCCACCAGAATCCCTCCTTCTCCTGCCACAGCACGAATCCGCAGGACTCGAACACCGCGATCCGCTCGGCCGGATCACGGTGGATCTCGGCGTTCGTAGCCGCGTTCAGCACATCGCCTGGCCGTGCGGCGGCGACCGCCGCCTCGACGACGAGCCGCGCCGCGTCGCTGTGGCCCGGCTCCCAGCGCACGTTGACCAGGCGGCCGGTCTCGTCTCCCATCCATGACCGAGCCATGAGATCGCCCTCGGCAACCTCAACCCCGTCCGACTGCGCGACGAACGGGATCCTCGGGCCCAGCGGATTCCCGTCGCTGACGACATCGAGCCGGGTAACCAGAGTCAACGTGTCCTCCAGGTGGGTGTCATGGGGCTCGGCTGCGCCTCGTCGCCAGGACTTGGGCGATCATGCACCGAAAGGCGACCGCATGTCCAGCAACCGGTCACCCGCCCCGCTGCGCATCGAGCCGAGCCTGCTGGATGTCGTCCAAGTCACGCAACACCATCACGATGCGGGAGATCGCGGTGGCCGGCCGTGAGCAGGGGAGTGGACTGGGCAAAACCTGCTGCGCACCCGGGAGAGCAGGTGTTCGACGCGGGCGGCCATCGCGCCGCGCGCGCCCGCTGTCCGATACACGTCGAGGAAGGCGAGCACGGGCCCGGCGGAGAAGTCGGCGGATCCGTCTGGACGCGTATGGCGTTCCACGAACTCGTCGATGCCCTGCACCAGGACCCGGGGTATCTCGACGCTGTCGCCGAACGGCGCCAGCGCGAACACCACGTCCTGCGGGGTCGCGTCGGGCGAGGGGAAGGCCACTGGCCGGGGGCCGTCCGCGCGGCCGGGCCGCTCGAACGGGGCGGTTGTTCCGGTGGCACCTTTTCGCGACTGGTCAAGGCCATCGTCGAACCCTGGCGCACAGGTCCCGGTGCGGGTGACTATCGCTTCGGATATCGCCGCGAGAAAGCCCGGAGGGAGGCTCGATGTCCGAGATGCATTTCGTGGGGCGGCGTCTGAACGCGATGGTCGGAGCCCGGGCATGAGGATCCAGGGGATCGAGTACGAGGAGCTGGCCGAGAGGTTCGGCACGCCGCTCTACGTCTACGACGGCGACGTCCTCACCGGGAAGATCAGCGGTCTGCGGCGGGCGCTGCACCCGAGGCTCGAGTTCTTCTCTTCGCTCAAGGCGAACCCGAACATCAGCGTCTTCGACGTGCTGCGGGCCGGCGGCGCGCGGGCCGAGGTCTCCTCGCTGGTCGAGCTGCGCACCGCGCTGGACGCCGGAGCGCCGCCGCAGGACGTCGTCTTTCTCGGTCCGGGCAAGAGCGAACGGGAGCTGGTCGCGTGCCTGGAGGCCGGGATTTACGCGATCGTGTGCGAGTCCTTCGTCGAGCTGGACTCGATCGAGCGGCTCGCCGAGGCGCGGGGGGTGCGCCAGCGGGTACTGCTGCGGGTCAACCCCGAGGTCTCGATCGGCGGATCGCGCCTGACCATGGGGGGCAGGCCGCGGCAGTTCGGCATCGACGAATCCCAGGTGCTGTCCGCCGGGAACCTGGCGAAGAAGTACGAGTACGCCGACGTGGCCGGTGTGCACGTCTACCTGGGCACCCGGATCCTGGACGCCGAGGTCGTCGGCAAGAACACCCGGTACATCCTGGACCTCGCCGATCGGGTGGCGCGCAGCACGGGCATCCGGCTCGACGCGGTGGACATCGGCGGCGGCCTCGGCGTCGCGTATTTCGAGGGCGAGCGGGACATCGAGGCCGCCGACGTGGCCGAGCAGCTCAACCCGCAGCTGGAGGCGTTCGCCGCGAGCCACCCGGACACGCGCCTGATCATGGAGTCCGGGCGCTGTCTCGCGGGCGAGGCCCGCGTCTACGTGCTCGGCGTGCGCTCCGTGAAGGAGTCGATGGGGGAGCGGTTCGCGATCGCGGACGGCGGCACCCACCACCACATGGCCGCGGTCGGCATCGGCTCGTTCGTCAAGCGCAACTTCCCGGCCGCCTTGCTCAGCGCCCGCGCCGAGCAGGCGGGCGAGGCCGGGCCGTGGAATGTCACCGGGCCGCTGTGCACGCCGAACGACTCGATCCTCAAGCACGTGTCGCTGCCGCCGCTGGTGCCCGGCGATCTCCTCGGGATCCTGCGTTCCGGCGCGTACGGGCCCTCGGCCTCGCCGGGGCTGTTCCTGAGCCACGGGTTCCCGGCCGAGGTGCTGGTCGTGGACGGTACGGCGCATCTGGTGCGGCGCCGTGACGAGCCCGAGGACCTGATGTGTTCTCAGCAGCTCTACCGCCGGACGCCGTCCGCGCCCGGTCAGGGCGCTGGTTTCCCGTCGAGGTTCGTCGAGGTCGAGGAGGATTCGTGAGTATCAGTACGACTGCGGATGTCGACATGGCGCAGTGCGAGCGGATCGGGCGCGAGTGCGGCCTGGCCGCGGGCCTGGCGCTGGCGCTGTCCGGGATCAAGGTCGCCGAGGCGGCTCCCGGCCGGTACGCGGCGGTGCCCGCCGAGGCCGTCGCGCTCGATGCCCCGGTGCTCCGCCACCGCCTGGCCGAGTTGGAGGGCATCGCCCTGCTGGAGTGCCCCGGCGGCTGCCCGGCCGGGGACGGCGCGGCGCTGGCCGAGGTGGGCCGGCGGCTGGCCGCCGTCCGGCTCGGCGTGCTGCGCGCCGTCCTCGACCAGGCGGTCGAGCACCTGTCCGACCGGGTCTCCGGCGGTGAGCCGCTGGTTCGCAAACAGCTGATCACCGGTGCGATCGCCGACGTCGTCTGCGGGATCGAGATGGTGCGCACCTACGCCGAGGCGCGGTCCGAGCCGGCCGCGCTCGGCGACGTCCACTCCCAGATCGACGCGCTGGGCTGGGAGGTGGCGAAGCTGTACGGGGCCGCGGGTTATCTCGCGGACGGTCCGGGCCGCGCCCTGTACGTCTCCGCGCTGGCGGCCGGAACCTGGGTCGCCCGCGAGGAGGCGCGCGGCGGTGAACGGGCCCGGTGACCCGGGGCCCGTCGTATCGACGAGCCGGGTCGAACGGACGGCGCAGAGCCGTCAACCAGGACAGGAAGACACAGGTCTCAATTCCCTCGAAGGAAGTGGATTGTGATGGATCGCTCCGCCATCCTCGGCCAGCTGCGCAGCAGCCTGGCCGACGTGCTCAACCGCGACATCCCGGAGCTGCACGAGCAATCGCGGCTGTTCGAGGACCTCGCGCTGGATTCCACCAGCGTCATCGAACTGCTGATGAGCCTGGAGGACACCATCAATCTCGAGATCGACCCCGAGGCGATGGGGCCCGAGATCTTCCAGACCGTGGCCAGCCTCGCCGACTACGTGCAGGCCGAATTCGCCAAGTACGAGACTGCGTAGCCGCCATGCCGGACGCGAGCGTCGGGATCTCCCGAGTGGCGGTCCGCCTGCCGAGCCGGGTCGAGGCGGTCGACGACATCCTCGCGCGCAACGGCGTCGGGCGCCGGGACCGGTGGATGTTCGCCAAGCTGCACGGGCTGCGCGAGAGCTACTCGCTCGCCGAGGGCGAGAAGATCGAGGACCTGCTCGTGCAGGCGGGCCTGGCGGCGCTGGACGGGCAGAGCGTCCGGCTGGTCATCTACGGACACACCCTGCTGCCCGCCGATCCCGAGCAGGGCGGGGCGTTTCGGGAGCGGCTGCGCGCGGGGCTCGGCCTGCCGGGCTGCGAGTTCTACGGCGTCTCGCACGTCAACTGTGTCTCGGTGCTGCGCTCGATCGAGCTCGGCCGCCGCTACCTGGCCAGGCCGGGCGCCGATCCCGCGGACCAGGTGCTGGTGCTCGGCGGCGATCAGGGCAGCTTCCACGACCTGGCCAGGATCGTGCCCGGCGTCACGGTGGCCGGGGACGGCGTCGCCGCGATCCTGGTCCAGGGCGCCGGTGCGCCGCGGCGGCCGCGCTACCGGTATTTGGGCGGCGCGGGCGCCAGGGACGTGCGGTTCCACCGCAACCTGCGGATGCCGCCGGAGGAGGCCGCGGCCTTCGCCGCATCGGTGCGCAGGCACGCGGTGCGCACGGTCCGGCAGGCGGCGCGCGAAGCGGGGCTTAAGGGCCTGGACCAGGTCGACTGGCTGATGCCGCACCTGTCGAACCGGATGCTGTGGCGCGGGTTCGCCGCCGACGCGCAGTACCCCGGGGACCGGATCTGCCTCGACCTGGTCCCGCAGCGCGGACACAACTTCGGCACGGACGCGCTGATGGCCCTCGACCACGCGGAGCGCGCCGGGCGGCTCGGTCCGGGCGACCGCTGCGCCCTGGTCGCGGTGGGGCAGGGCTCGTATGTCCAGTCCATGATAGTCGAGGTCGAGGAGGATTCGTGAGCATCGACGAGCCGGAGCCGGCCGCGGCCGAGGCGCCCGGGCTGAGCGTGGAAGCCGTGAGCGTGGCGACGCTTCCGTTCGAGAACTACCTTCCGCTCGCCTCCTTCCCCGACGCGCCGATCCCGCTGACCCGCCTCGAGCGCGAGCACGGAATCGCGCGCGAGCACCTGCTGGTGCTCTCCTCGGCGGACTGCACGGGCCGCGAGCCCGACGTGAGCGCGCTCGTGCTGGCCGGACTCGGCGCCCCGGCCGCCGCGCAGCCGCTGTTCCTGGTGCGCTCCGGTCCGCTGCGCGACTCGATGGTGGCCTCGCTCGCCCAGCTGGTGCACGAATCCGGCTGGGCCGGCGAGGACATCGGGATCACCCACCTGGAGGAGCTGGGCGGCACGGTGTGCTTCGGGCTGCTCGGCTGGGCCGTCCCGGCGCAGGCAGGCGCGACCGTGCTGATCTGCGACGAGCCGCTGTTCGGCGACGCGCGCGGGCCGTGCCGGTTCGCCGCGGTGGGCCTGCGGCTGCGCCGGGGCCCGGGTCCGCTGCGCGTGCTCGGGTACGGCGAGGGCGCGCCGGGCGAGCGGGCGGGCGGGGCCGCGCACCGGTTCTCCGGCCGCGGCCCGTGTGACGGCTGGCTCGCGTTTCACCAGGCCCTGGCCGCGGGCGTGGTCCGCGACGGCGAGCGGGTGCTGGTGCACGCGCGCGGTCCGCTGCGGGAAGGCTGGCTGCTGCTGGACGCGGTGGACGCCGCCGCGGTGCGCCTGTCCGACGATCTCGCCCCCGCGGGACGCTGACCATGCTGCGGGTCGGGGTGGACCTGATGTCGGTGACCCGGTTCGCCCGGGTCGCCGAGCACCGGCGCTACCGGGCGCTGGTGTTCACCGAGCTCGAACTGGGCCAGGCCGGGACGCCGGGCTCGGCGCGCTGCCTCGAACGGCCGGCCGGGCGTTTCTGCGTCAAGGAGGCCGTGTGCAAGCTGCTCGGCCGCGGCTTCGGGCAGGGACCGCGCCGGGCGGAGATCGAGGTGGGCACCGACGCCTGGGGCGCGCCGGCGGTCGTGCTGTCCGGCGGGGCCCGGCAGGTGGCGCAGCAGGCCGGGGTCCGCGAGATCGCGGTGACCCTCGCGCACCAGGCCGACCTGGCGGTGGCCTTCGCCGCCGCCGACCACGGCCGGCCGCCCCCGCCCTACCGCGCCGCCGAGGCGCAGGACGCCGGCGGCGCGGAGCCGACCGCGCCGTGGGCGGACGTGGCGCGGCCGGCCGCCGAGGTGTTCGGGACCGGCGCCGACCGGGTCGAGGCGGCCGAGTCCTTCGCCCGCGACCTCGGCGCCACCCCCGCGCTGACCATCGAACTGCCGGCCCGTCTCGAGGAGCGCTACAGCGTGCTGATTCCCGAGCCCGACTTCTCCCGCATGACCGACCTGCGCGCCGCCCGCCGGGCCGTGGCGCGGGCCCAGCCGAAGGGATCACCATGGACAGCCTCAGCGTTCTGACGGAGCAGGCGGCCGCCGAGGGCTTCCTGCACAGCTGGTTCCTGCGCGGTGCGCGGATCGCCCCGGAGGCGACGGCGCTGCGGATAGGCCGGGAGCGTTTCAGCTACCGGTGGCTGCACGAGCGGGCGCTCGCCCTGGCCGGGGAGCTGACCGCGCGCACCGGGCACCGGCCGCGGCGCGTGGGCCTGCTCGCCGCCCGCAGCGAGCAGGCGTACGCGGGCGTGCTGGCCGCGGGGTACGCGGGCGCCGCGGTGGTGCCGCTGCATCCCGGGTTCCCGGCCGAGCGGACCATCCGGATGATCGAGGCCGCGCAGCTCGACGGCCTCGTGGTCGACGCGAGCGGCCTGGCCGTCCTGCCGCACCTGGCCGAGGCGCTGGCCGGGGTGCCGGTCGTGCACGAACCGGGCGGCGCCGCGCTCGAACGTCCGGTCGAGCCCGGGCCGGAGGAGGTCGCCTACATCCTGTTCACCTCGGGCTCCACCGGCCGGCCCAAGGGCGTGCCGGTGCTGCACCGCAACGTCTGCTCCTACCTGCGCTTCGTGCACGAGCGCTACCGTTTCGGGCCACAGGACGTGTTCTCCCAGACCTTCGACCTCACCTTCGACCTGGCGATGTTCGACCTGTTCGCGGCGTGGGGCAGCGGCGGCACGCTGGTGTCGATGCCGCCACAGGCCTTCGCCTCGGTGCCGGGCTTCGTCGCCCAGTACGGCGTCACCGTGTGGTTCTCCTCGCCGAGCGTGATCCCGCTGCTGCGGCGGCGCCAGGCGCTGGCCCCGGGGGCGCTGGCCGGACTGCGCCACAGCCTGTTCTGCGGTGAGCCGCTACTCGCCCGGGACGCCGCGGACTGGCAGGCGGCCGCGCCCGACTCCCGGCTGGAGAACCTCTACGGCCCCACCGAGCTGACCATCTCGTGCAGCGTGCACCGCTGGGATCCGCTCACCTCGCCCGAGCGGTGCGTCAACGACATCGTGCCCATCGGCGCCCTGCACCCGGGAAGCGACATGCTGCTGCTCACCGCCGACGGCGAGCCGGACGCGCACGAGGGAGAACTGTGCGTCACCGGCCCGCAGACCTTCCCCGGCTACCTCGATCCCGCGGACGACGAGGGGCGCTTCGTCAAGCACGACGGGCAGCGCTGGTACCGCACCGGGGACCTGGTGCGGCGTGAGCCCGACGGCGAGCTGGTCTATCGGGGCCGCCGGGACCACCAGGTGAAGATCCGCGGGATCCGGGTCGAACTGGCCGAGGTCGAGGCGGCGCTGCGCCGCTGCTCCGGGGTCGTGGACGCGGTGGCCGTCGCGGTGGAGGGCGAGCTGTTCGCGTTCTACCTCGGCGAGCCCCGGTCCCCCGGCAGCCTGATCGAGGAACTCGCCGTGTTCTTCCCCAAGGCCCTCATCCCACTGCGCTACCAGCGCCTCGACGAGTTCCCGCTGAACGCGAACCGCAAGACCGACCGCCCCGCGCTCACCGCGCTGGTGCCCCCGCTGCCGCCCCGAACCGGAAAGCGAGCCCCGATGACCCTCCCGCCGACCGTCCCGCCGCAGCCGAGCACGGAGGGCTGAACCATGGCCGTCGCCACCCCCGCCCTGGGCCCGGTGGACCTGTCCCGGGTCACCGTCCGGCTGCCCGGCCTGGCCGAGCCCGTCGAAGACGTCGTACTCAGGGCGGGGCACACCGCCCGGGACGCCCGGATCTTCAAGGCGCTGGGTCTGCGCACCACGCGGAGCCTGGCCGAGGGCGAGCGGATGGAGGAGCTGCTGCTCGACGCGGCCTGCGCCGCGCTGGACGGAGCGCCGGCCGGCCTCGTCCTGTACGCCCACACCCTGATGATGCGTCGGATCGAGCTCTACGGCGGCCTGCGCGACACGCTGCGCGACAAGGTCGCCGGGCCCGACGGGCGCGTCTTCGGGATCTCCCACGTCAACTGCGTCGGCGCGCTGCGCTCGATCGAACTCGCCCGCCGCTACCTGGCCCGGCGCGAGAGCGGCCCGGATGACCGGGTGCTGCTGCTCACCGGCGAGCAGGGCAGCGTCAACCCCTACGCCAGGGTCTTTCCCGGCCGGTCGATCTCCGGGGACTGCGTGGCCGCGGTCGTGCTCCAGCGCCCCGGCGACGGCGCCCGGCCGCGCTACCGGTATCTCGGCGGCGCCGCCTCCCGCGACGCCAGGTTCCATCGCAATATCCGGATGACGGAGGCGGAGATCGCGACGAACACCGAGGTGATCAGGGCCCAGACGCTCGACGTGGTGCGCCGGGCCGCGGACGCCGCGGGGGTGGGCCTGGACCGGATCGACTGGGTGATGCCGCACCTGTCCAACCGGATGGTGTGGACGCACTTCTGCGCGCACTCGGGCTACCCGTTCGAACGGATCTGCCTGGACCTGCTGCCGGAGCGCGGGCACAACTTCGGCGCCGACGAACTGATGGCCCTGGAGCACGCCGACGGCGCCGGACGGCTGCGCCCCGGGGACGTGTGCGCGCTCGTCGCGAGCGGCCGGGGCGCCTACTTCCAATCGGTGATCGTCGAAGTCCTGGAGGATGCCTCATGATCGAACTCGACCGGCGCCTGCTCGCCGTGCGGGAGACGGCCCGCGAGCAGAGCGCCGACCTGCGCGGCCGGGCGCTGGCGATCGACGCGGACCCGGAGGCGATGGAAGCGCACTTCGACTCCCCGCTCTACGCGACGGTCCGGCGCGCCGAGACCCCGCCGGAGTTCCGCGAGGCCGGGCCCTGGCCGGTGGAGTCCACCGGCGGCAGCAGCCTGCGGACCGTGCTCGCCTTCACCGAGATCGCCTACGGCGACGCGGGCAGCGCGCTGGCCTGCCCGGCGCCCGGCCTGGCCGGGGTGGTCGTGCGGGTGCTGGGCGACCGGGCGCAGCAGGAGCTGTTCTTCCGCCGCCTGCACGGCGGTCGGACCTGGCCGTTCTTCGCGATGACCGAGCCGCGGCACGGCAGCGACGCGGAGGCGATGGAGACGCGGTTCGAGCCGGACGGTTCCGGCGGCTGGCTGCTGTACGGGAAGAAGAAGTTCGTCGGCAACGCCGCGCGCGGCGGGGTCGGGGTGGTGTTCGGGCGCACCGGGCGCTCCGCGATGTCGATCCGCGCGGCGCTGGTGGAGCTGCCCGCCCCGGGATGGACGGGCCGGCGGCTGGAGACCGTCGGGCTGCGTGGGGCGTTCCTGAGCGAGCTGGAGTTGGACGGGGTGCCGGTGCCGGGGGAGATGATGCTCGGCGGGCACCTGCCGGCCACCCAGCGCGGGCTGTGGGGCGCGGTCAAGACGTTCAACCAGGTGCGGCTCCAGGTCGCGGCCGCCGCGGTGGGCACCGCGCTGGCGATCACGGACTACGTCGGCGCGCACCACAAGAGCGCTTCCGGGCTCGCGGTGGCCTCCGCCCGCGCGCTGGCCGCGCGGGAGTCGGTGTACGAGGGCGCCGTGCGGATCGACCGCGATCCCCGGCGCGGGTACTGGTCGAGCGCGGTGAAGCTGGGCGCGGTGCGGATGGCGATCGAGACCGGCCGCTGGGCGCAGCGGGTGCTGGGTCCGGGCGGGCTGCTGGAGCATCCGCTGCTGGAGAAGTGGACGCGGGACGTGTGCGCTTTCGAATTCATGGACGGCACGAGCAACATCCAGCGCCTGAACGTGGAGCGCGGCTACCGCAAGGGAGACGCGGATGCTTGACATCGGCGTCGAGGCGTTCGGTATCGCGACCCTGCCTTATACGGCGTACCTGCCGCCGTCCGAACTCGAGGAGATCACGGTCGGGCCGGTCCGGTGCGAACGCGAGTCGCGCGGCATCCCGGTCGAGCACCGGATGGTGGTGGCCGGCAATGACCGGGTGGATCTCGCGGGCGAACCGGACGTCGCCGCGCTGGCCCTGGCCGCGCTCGGCGCCCCCGCACGCGCGGAGACGCTGTTCCTGGTGCGCGGCGCGCTGCGCGACGCGCTGGTCACCGGGCTGGCCGGACTGGTGCACGCCGCCGGGTGGGTCGGGGATGATCTCGGCATCACGCATCTGGAGGAGCTCGGCGGGACCGTGGCGTTTCAGCTGGTCGACTGGGCCATGCCGGCCGAGCTCGGCGCCACCGTGCTGATCTGCGACGAACCGCTGGTCGCCGACGCGCGGGTCGGCGGGGCACTGTTCGCGGCGGTCTCGCTGCGGGTGCGCCCGGGCGATGGGCCGCTGCGGATCCTCGAGTGCGGGGAGGGCGAGCCGGGCGGCGCGGCGGTGAACGGGGTCGCGCACCGGTTCGGCGGCACCGGGCCGTGCGACGGCTGGCTGGCCCTGCACGAGGCGTTGAGCGCGGGCCGGATCGGCGACGGTGAGCGGGTCCTGATCCAGGTCAGCACGCCGCTGCACCAGGGCTGGCTGCTGCTTCAGGCCGCGGCCGTCGCGCAGCTGCGGCTGGCCACGGGCGCGGTGGCCGAGGCCGCATAAGAACGTGCACGGCGTGTCGGGCGTCGGCGATGGTCACCCACCACCGCCGGCGCCCGACGCGTACCGCGCGGCTGGACGCGGTGGACCGAATCCAGGCCGCACAGCAGGAATCAGCTCCCGTCGTCCCTATGGAACGGAGTCTTGTCATGACCATCGGCGTCGCTCTTCCCGCCGGAGACACCGGCGGCGCGGCCAATGTCGTCGACGAACTGATCGCCCAGACCCGGCAGGCGCACGCGGCGGGGGTGAAATCGGTCTGGTTCTCGCAGCTGTTCGACCACGACGCGATCACCCTCGCCGCGCTCGCCGGGCGCGCGGTTCCCGGGATCGAGGTCGGCACGGCGGTGGTGCCGCTCTATCCGCGCCACCCGCTGCTGCTGGCGAGCCTCGCCCAGACGGCGCAGGCCGCCACCGGCGGGCGGTTCGTCCTCGGTGTCGGACTCGGCGTCCAGTCGCTGCTGGAGCCGGCGTACGGCGTGGCGTATCCCCCGCCGATCGGCCACCTGCGCGAATCGCTCACGGTGCTGCGCCAGGTCCTCGACGGCGAGGGCCCCACGCGTTTCGCGGGCCGCTGCGTCACCGCGATGCCGCCGTTGCCGACCGCGGTGGCCGGCGGCGAAGACATCCCGCTGATCGTCGCGGCGATGGCGCCGCTCGCGTTGCGGGCCGCCGGGGAGCTCGCCGACGGCACCGTCACCTATCTGGCCGGGCCGCGCACGCTCGAGCGGGACATCGGGCCGGCGCTGGGGAAGGCGGCCGCTGCCGCGGGGCGTCCGGCGCCGCGGGTGATCGCGGCGGTGCCGGCCGTGGTGACGGACGACGTCGAGATCGTCCGGCAGACCGCTGCCGTGCACCTGGGCGCCTACGCGTCGATCCCCTCCTACCAGCGGGTGCTGGCCGGTGAAGGGGTGTCACATCCGGTCGAGCTGGCGCTCATCGGCGACGAGAAGACGGTCGAGGCCGGCATCCGGCGGTACTTCGACGCGGGCGCCACCGACGTCGTGATCATCCACTCTGGAATGCGCTCGTCTCGGGAGCGGCTGCGCACCTGGGCGCTGGCCGGTCGGCTGGCGTCCGAACGGGATTGAGGGGCCTGAGTCCGGCGCCTCGCGGAAACGCCGATGCGCGATCCTGATCATCAGGATCGCGCATCGGCGTTTCTCACGGCCTGCGCCTGCGGGCCGCGGCGGCACGCTGCCCGGCGCGGCGCAGCTCGGCCGCCTGCGCCGCGCTCTCGCCGGCGCGCGGCGGGTCGGCCGGCGCGTCCGAGCGCGCGGCGCTCTGCTCGACGGTCTTCGCGAGGGCCGCCACGGTCGGAGCCTCGAAGATGACGTGCGGCGGCAGTTGGGCGTCGGGGAAGCTGCGCCGCAGCGTCGCCAACAGGTTGATGCTGAGCAGGGAGGTGCCGCCCAACTCGAAGTAGTTGTCGATGACACCGACGCGCTGGAGCCGGAGCGAGGCGCACCAGGCCTCGGCGATGGTCTCCTCGACCGGGCCGCTCGGTTCCTGGAACGGGGTGAGCAGCTCGGGGCGCGGATGCCGGTCGGCCCCGGCCGCGGCCCCGCCGGCCGCGGGCGGTGCGCCCACCGAGGTCACCGCGTCGACCGTGAACCGGCCCGCGATCTCCACCACGGCCGTCAGGTCCTGGGTGGAGACGACCACGTGGGTCTCGCCGCAGGCCAGCGCGCGCAGCAGGGTGCGCCAGCCCTCTTCGAATCCGATACCGAAGGTGGCCCGGTGGTTGCGGAAGAAGTCCTGGACGTCCTGTGCGTACCCGCCCAGACCACCGTCCCAGGCGTTCCAGGTCCACTCGCCCCACGCGACCGACAGCACCCGCCGCCCGGCCGCGCTGTGCTGGGCGGCGTAGGCGTCGAGGTAGGCGTTGCCCGCGCAGTAGTCGACCTGGCCGGGTCCGCCACCGGTGACCGAGGTGATGGAGGAGAAGAGCACCAGGAAGTCCAGCTCGATCTCCCCGGACCCGCCGACGCCCAGCGCCTCGTCGATCGCCCGGGTGCCGGCGATCTTCGGGGCGAGTACCTGGGCCGCGTCGCCGGGCTTCTTGAACTGCATCAGCCCGGTGCCCGGCACGCCCGCGGTGTGCAGCACGCCGTGCAGCGCGCCGAACCGCCGCGTGGCCGCCTCCACCGCTCGGCGCACGTCGGCCGGCTCGGCGACGTCGCCCACGACGATCTCGACCTGCCCGCCGAGCCCGACGATCTCCAGGACCTTCGCGACCCGTTCACGCACGTGCTCCGGCGCCGCCACGGTACCCGCCGCGATCTGCGCCCACTGCTCGCGCGGCGGCAGGCCCCGGCGGCCGAACAACACCAGGCGGGCGCCGCAGTCGCGGGCCAGGCGTTCGGCCATCGCGAGCCCGATCCCGCCGAGGCCGCCGGTGATCAGGTAGACGCCGCGTTCGCGCAGCATCGCAGCGGCCTGCTCGGGCGCCGCCGGCTCCACGGCCTCGTAGCCGCAGACCCACCGGCGTCCGGCGCGCAGCGCGACCTTGCGGGCCGTGGGCGGGCGCAGCAGTTCGGCGACCACCTCGGCCGGGACCGGGTCGGGGTCCACGTCGATCAGCCGGGCCCCGACCGAGGCGTACTCCATCGGGATGACCAGGGCCGGGCCGATCAGCGTCGCGGCGTTCGGGCGGGCCTCGCGGTCCTCGATCACCCGTTGGGCGCCGGTGGTCACGATGTCCAGCGACCACGCGTCCTGGCCGAGCTCGCCGGCCGAACGGGCCAGTTCCACGAGCGTGTGCAGGCCCCGGTCCAGCGTCTCGGCGCTCCCGGCCGGCGCTGCGCCCGCGGTCCACAGGTGCACCACCCGGTCCAGCCGGACACCGTCGGCACGCAGGGCGCGGAGCATGGCCGTGGTGTCGTCCGGGTTTCCGGGCCGGATCGTCCAGCCCTCGTCCGTGTGGCGGTAGGCCTCGCCCGGGCGCACGACGGTCATCCGCACGCCGGTCGGCGCGGTGGCCCGGCGCAGTGCGTCGAGCACCCGGTCCGCGGCTCCGGGCGCGGCGAACACCAGCCAGGACGAGGGCGTGCGCGGGTCGGCCGGGGCGGCGGCCGTCTGGCGCCAGACCGGGAGGTGGATCCACTGCTCTTCCGGCAGCAGCGGGATGCGGTCGAACTGCTCGAGCGCCGTTCCCGGCGCCGCGCCCGGTATCGCGGTGTCCGCGCGGGCCGCGGTGGCCGGGGTCCGCTCGATCCAGTAGCGCTGGCGTTCGAAGGGGTAGGTCGGCAGCGGGATGCGGCCGGGAGCCGCGGCGTCGAGGTCGCGGCCGTGGTGGGCGTTCCAGTCGATCTCGACGCCGAGCAGCCACAGCCGGGCGAGGCAGTCGGCGAACACCGCGTCGGCCGGCTGCGGGTCGTCCGCGGCCGGCAGCGTCGCGGTGATCAGCGGCCAGCGCTCCGGCGGGGCGCCGGCGGAGCGCAGCAGCGCCCCGAGCGAGGGGCCCGGCCCGATCTCGATCACGGCGAGCTGCTCGTCCGCGAGCAGTTGCGCGGCGCCCTGCCCGAAGAGCACCGGCTCGCACATGTGCCGGGCCCAGTACGCCGGGTCGCAGACGAGTGCGGCGTCCACCGGCGCTCCGGTGACGTCGGAGAGGTAGGGCAGCGTCGGCGGGTGCAGCCGGATGTTGCGGGCGATCCAGCCGGTGAGCTCCTCGGCCAGCGGTGCGAGCATCCGCGAGTGGAAGGCGTGGGTGGTGCGCAGCGGCCTGCAGGCGATCTCCTGCGCGCGCAGATCCGCGGCGAGTCGGTCCACCGCGGCCGCCGGGCCGGCCACGACGGCCAGCTCCGGGCCGTTGATCGCGGCGATGTCCAGGCCGCGCTCGGCGAGGGCGAAGCGTGCGGCCAGCTGCGCCGCAGGAAGCTGGACCGCGGCCATCGCACCCGGCTCGACCTCGGCGATCAGCCGGGCGCGGTGGGCGACGAGCGCGAGTGCGTCATCGAGCTCGAGTACGCCGGACAGGCAGGCCGCGACGTACTCGCCGAGGCTGTAGCCCAGCATCATCGAGGGGCGCACCCCCCACGCCATCAGTGTGGACGCGATCGAGTATTCGACTGCGAACATCAGCGGTTGCACTATCTCGGTGCGCTGGAGCGCCTCGGTGCACGCGTCCGACGCGGTGGCGCGCCCGAGCAGCGAGGCCAGGTCCGCCCCGCCCCGGCGGGCGCCGGTGAGCAGGTCGGTCAGCTCCGCCGCGCCGCCGCCGGCCGGCGCCGGGCCCAGCAGCTCGGCCACCCGGGCCACGCAGGCGTCCAGGTACGCGCGGAAGACCGGTTCGCGCCGATAGAGCTCGCCGACCATGCCAGGGTACTGTTCTCCGACCCCGGCGAACAGGAACGCCACCGGCCGGCCCAGCACCGGCTCGGTCCGCCCGGCCGGCGGCCGGGCGTCGGGCGCGCCGGTCAAGGTGGCCACCGCGGCCGCGAGGTCTGCGGCCACCACCACCCGCCGGTGCTCGAACGTACGGCGGCCCACCTGCAGGGTGAACGCCGCATCGTCGAGCCGGGTCTCCGGCCGCTCTCGCAGATGCTCGCCGAGGCGCCGCACCGCCTGCTCGACGGCGGGGGCGGTGCGCGCCGAGACCGGCAGCACCTGGTACCTGCGGGCGGTGTCCGGGTCTGCGGGCCCCGAGCGCTCCCGCTGCGGCGGCTGCGTCACCACCACGTGCACGTTCGTGCCGCCCATGCCCAGCGAGTTCAGGCCCGCGATGCGCGGGCGGTCCGGCGAGTCAGGCCACGCAGAGAGCTTCGCGTTGACGTAGAACGGGCTGTGCTCGAAGTCGATCTCCGGGTTCGGGCTGGTGTAGTGCAGGGTCGGCGGGATCAGCCCCTCGCGCAGCACCAGCGAGGTCTTGATCAGGCCCGCGGTGCCCGCGGCCCGGTCCAGGTGCCCGACGTTGGTCTTGACCGATCCGATCGGGCAGTACTGGAGGCTCTCGGTCGGGCCGAAGGCCCGGGTGAGCGCGGCCATCTCGATCGGGTCGCCCAGCTTCGTCCCGGTGCCGTGGGTCTCGACGTATCCGACGTCCTCGGGCCGCACCCGCGCGTCGGCGAGCGCGTCGGCGATCACGGCGGCCTGGCCCACCACGCTCGGCGCGGTGTACCCGACCTTGAGCGCGCCGTCGTTGTTCATCGCCGAGCCGCGGATGACCGACCAGATGTGGTCCCCGTCGCGCAGCGCGGCGTCGAGCCGCTTGAGCACGACCACCGTGGCGCCGTCGCCGAACATGCTGCCCTCGGACCGGGCGTCGAAGGCGCGCACATGGCCGTCGGGCGACTCCATGCCACCGGGGGTGTACACGTGCCCGATCCGGTCGGGGACGCGGATCGAGACGCCGCCGGCCAGCGCCATCTCACAGTCGCCCGCGCGCAGCGCGCGGACCGCGGTGTGCACGGCGACGAGCGAGGTGGAGCAGAAGGTCTGCACCGCGACGCTCGGACCGCGCAGGTCGAACAGATACGAGACGGTCGTGGTCAGCGCGTCCTTGTCGTTGCCCATGACCAGCTCGTACATGCTGACGTCCGGGTCGGCGGCGAACTGGTCCATCATGCCGAGCAGATAGGTGCTGAGGTTGGAGCCGCCGTACACCCCGACCCGGCCGCGGTGCTCGGGCCGGGCGTAGCCGGACTGCTCCAGAGCCTCCCAGCACACTTCCAGGAACAGCCGCTGCTGCGGGTCGGTCAACGCGGCCATGCGCGGGCTGAGCCCGAAGAACGCCGCGTCGAACCCCGCGACCTCCTCGAGCACCGGGCGCGCCGGGACGTACGCGGGGTCCCGGACCGTCTCGGGGTCCACGCCGGCCGCGATCAGCTCCTCCGGTGAGAAGAAGCTGATCGACTCGACGCCGTCGCACAGATTGCGCCAGAACCGCTCGACGTCCCCCGCGCCGGGGAAGCGCCCGGCCATCCCGACGATCGCGATGTGGCGCTCGAGATCGTCGGCGGCGACGGGAACGGCGGGAGGGAGCGGCGCGAGCGTCTGGACTTCGACCGGCGCCATGGTGGGCGCAGCCACAACGAGCGGAGCCATGGTGGACGGTGCCGCGGCGGCCGGACGGTCCAGCAGGGCGGCCAGGGCGCGCACCGTGGGAAGTTCGAACAGTGACACCGTCGGGATCGCGATCCCGAACCGCTCCTTGACCATGGCCAGCATCTGCAGAGCGATCAGCGAGTTGCCGCTCAGGTCGAAGAAGTTGTCGTGGGTGCCCACCGGTTCGACGCCCAGCACCGAGGACCACACCTCGGCCAGCTCCCGCTCGGTCGCGCTCAGCGGCGGAGCGTAGGGCTGGGGCAGGTCGGGGCGCGGGAATCGCTGCGCGGCGGGCGCCGGGCGCGGCGGATCCGCGCGGCGCGCGGCGGGCAGCCGGTCGCTCAGCCCGCCGGCCGCCGCGATCACCGCGCTCGCGCCGAGGGCGAGAACCCGCTCGAAAGCGTTCAGCGCGGCCGTCTCGCTCATCGCGTGCGCGGCCATCGAGGCGCCGAGCCGCCCGTCGAGCCGGTGCAGTGTGCCGGGCCAGGTGTCCCACGCGGCGGCGATCCATCGGGTACCGCCCGGCGTCCGGGTGCCCGCCAGCGCGGTCAGTGCCGCGTTCGCCGCGGCGTAGGCGCCGAAGGTCACGCCGCCGAGCACCGCGGAGGTCGAGGAGAACAGGACACACCAGTCCGGTGTGCGCTCGGCCGGGAGTTCGTCCAACACCGAGGCGAGCACCTTGGCGCCCTCGACCTTGGCCCCGAAGTGGCGGGCGACGGCGTCCCCGGCGGTCTCGGACAGCGGCACGAAGGCCTCCGGCGGCGAATCGGCCGCGGCGTGCAGCACCCCGTCGAACCGGGTTCCGGCGAACAGCTCCCGCATGGCGGCCCGGTCGGTGACATCGACGCACGGGGTCAGCACCTGCGTGCCCAGCGCCCGCAGCCGGGTGACGGCCGCGGTGCGCGAGTCCGCCGCGTCTTCGGGCAGACCGGTGCGGCTGGTCAGCACGATGCGCGCGGCCCCGCGCGCGGCCAGGTGGCCGGCCAGCAGCAGCCCGACGCTGCCGAGGCCGCCGGTGATCAGATAGCTGCCGCCGTTGCGCACGCTCGCCACCGGGCGAGGCGGCACCGGGACCGGCTCGTACTCGGGCACGAACCTTCGGCCCGCACGGGAGGCGGTCAGTACGGTGACGTCCTGCGGGAGGGCGAGTTCGGCGGCGATCGCCTCGGCCGCGTCGTCGATGCCGTATGCCCGGTCGAGGTCGAAGCTGCGGCTGTCCAGGTTCAGGTATTCCTGACGGGCCACCACGGGGAGCACCGCGACCGCCGCCTGAGCGGGTGAGGCCGATTCGGTGCCGGTGACGACCCGTCCGCCACGGGTGACGGTCAGGACCCTCACGGTCTCGGTGCCGTCGCCGGCCAGGGCCGCCAGGGTCCGGGCGACGGAGGCCACCACCGCGGCCGCGTCGCAGGAGGTGTCGCAGTGGTCCAACGGGGAGAGGTCCACGACGTTCGCGGCGCCGTCGACGA
>FSXZ01001824.1_pt1 | contig 18513 bp, 21 predicted proteins | sample 1638121 | NCBI WGS metagenome assembly FSXZ01 (sample SAMEA3914788, study PRJEB12502) | metagenome | biome: forest; material: soil | place: Canada | collected 2011-07-03 | depth 0.1 m
GACCACGTACTCGGCCCGGATGAACGGGCGCTCGCTCGACCTGACGTTCAAGGAGTTTGAGCTGCTTAAGTTCCTGACCCAGCAGCCCGGTCGGGTGTTCACCCGGGCGCAGCTGCTGCAGGAGGTGTGGGGCTACGACTACTTCGGCGGTACCCGGACCGTCGACGTGCATGTCCGCCGCCTGCGGGCCAAGCTCGGCCCGGAGAACGAGTCGCTGATCGGCACGGTGCGCAATGTTGGCTACCGGTTCGTCCCGGCCCGGGCCGGAGCCGCCCGGGCCGAGGACGGCGACGACGCGGCCGAGGCCGCGGAAGGGGCCGCCGAGCTCGACCCGGCCGGCCTCGAGCCGGGCGACGCCGGGCCCGGCGACCCGCAGCCTTCCGGACGGCGGCGTCCTGCCTATGTCGACCGCTGATCAGGCCGTGACGGTCAGCGAGGGGCTGGCCAGCGCCCCGGCGGCGGCCGTGCTCGCGCTGGCCGAGCGGGCGGCGCGCGCGGACGGCGTGGCGCCGCTTTCCGAGCAGGGCCTGCTGCACGTCCGGTACGGCGGCGCCCCGGCCGTCCGCGACCTGCTGGCCAGCAGCGGCGGCCGGATCGCCGGGTACGCGCGCCTCGACCCGCCGGCCGCCGGGGAGCCGGCCAGCGGCGAGCTGGTCATCGACCCGGAATTCCGGCGGCGCGGGCTGGGCCGGGCACTGGCCGAGGCCATGGCCGGGCTGGCCGGCGAGACCGGGCTCCAGGTCTGGGCGCACGGCGACCAGCCCGCGGCCAGCGCGCTGGCCGCGGCGGCCGGCTTCGAGCGGACCCGGTCGCTGTGGCAGATGCGCCGGCCGCTGGCGGAGCCGCTGGCGGAACCGCGCCTGCCCGGCGGCATCACGGTCCGGGCCTTCCAGCCCGGCCGGGATGAGGAGGCCTGGCTGGCGCTGAACGCGGCGGCGTTCGCGTCCCATCCCGAGCAGGGCGCCTGGACGCCGGCCGACCTGGAGCAGCGCGAGCAGGAAGACTGGTTCGATCCGGCCGGGTTCTTCCTGGCCGAGCGGGGCGCCCGGCTGGCCGGCTTTCACTGGACGAAGGTCCACCCGGCGGACGGGGCGTCACCGCCCATCGGCGAGGTGTACGTGGTCGGGGTCGACCCGGCCGAGCAGGGCACCGGCCTCGGCCGGGCGCTCACCCTGATCGGCGTGCACTACCTGCGGGACCGGGGACTGGACCAGGTCATGCTCTACGTCGACGAGTCCAACGTCGCGGCCGTCCGGCTGTATGAGTCGATGGGCTTCGCCCGCTGGTCGGTCGACGTGATGTACAGCCGGGGCGGCTAGCCGGCGCCGACCGAGGCGGCCGCGCCGGGCCGGACGCCCAGGACATCGTCCAGCTCGGCCAGCGTGAGCGGCCGGTCGCTGGCCGCCACCGCGCTCAGCACCTCGGCGTACAGCGCGATCTCGTCCAGGGCGACCAGGTCATGGACACGAAGATCGAGATACTCGCCCATCGCGCCCACCTCCGTCGCGGTGCCGGACTGGCTGTCTCAGCTCTGAGCCTGCCGGGCCCGGCTGAGCTCACGCCGGGCCTTTACCTAGGACCTCCTACAGGTTACGTCCGCAACGTAAGGCCGGGCATGGCCCATCGGGACCATTTCTCCACCACCCGCAAAGCCGGTCGATACCGTCCAATCGGACAAAGCACCTGGTCAGGCCGGGTGAGATCGATAATGGCCGGCCGGCGGCGGCCGGAATTGGCCCCGGCCCGCACATCCGGAAATTTCCGGACGCCGCCTGGGCCGGGGGCCGGCCCCGGCCGGCGTCACTCGCTCCAGACCACGCCCCGGTGCCGCTGGGCCCGCCGGACATACCCGTCCGCGGTCTGCGCGAAGACGGCCCGGTCGGCGTCCGTCAGCTCGCGGACGATGCGGGCCGGCACCCCGGCGACCAGGACGCCGGCCGGTATCTCCCGGCCGGGCGGCACGACCGCGCCCGCGGCCACCAGGGTGCCCGCCCCGATCCGCGCCCCGCCCAGGACGATGGCCCCGATCCCGATCAGGGACCCGGTCCCGATGTGCGCCCCGTGCACCATGGCCTTGTGGCCGAGGCTGACCCGGTCCTCCAGGACGGCGGGCTGGCCGGGGTCGACGTGCAGGCAGGACAGATCCTGGATATTGCACTCATCGCCGACCACGATCTCCTCCTCGTCAGCCCGGAGCACGCAGCCGTACCAGACGCTCGCGGCGCGGCCGAGCCGGACCGAGCCGACCACGACGGCGCCGGGCGCCACCCAGGCCTCCGGGTCGATGACGGGAACCCGGTCGCCGAGCGACCCAATTGCCCCGGAAGATGCCATCTGCTGCCTCCGTCCCGCGGCGCCAGGAGCTGGCCCGCAAACTGCCGTTACGGCCTAATGAAGAATCGGGACAAAACATCGTTTCGGTTGCGCGGGCGGCCCCTTCGGGACAGAGTCGACCCCGGACATCTCAGCATTGCACGCGCGCGTTCGGGCGGCCGTAGCGCAGCCATCCCGGGCGGGCATAGGAGCCCAGCCGCAGGCCGGCACCCTCGCACCGGTTCAGCACGCCAGAGCCGAGTCGGCCAGGTCTGCCTGAAACTCTCGACGGGTGTGAACCATGAGCGACCAGAACGACTACCACGCCGACCCCAACCACGAGGATCTCTTCGAGCGAGAGATGCGCGGCTACAGCCGCCGGCGGGTCGATGAGTTCGTGGCGAAGACCCGGAGCCAGATCCGCGACCTTGAGGACCGGCTGTCCCAGGCCCTGGACAGCACCGAGCGGCTGCGCAACGAGCTGGTCGCCGCGCAGGCGGCCGGGGCCGAGAAGCCCGCCCATGAGGAGATCAGCGAGCGGATCGGCCAGATCCTCAAGCTGGCCGACGATGAGTCGAAGGCCCAGCGCAACCGGGCTGACGAGGAGATCGCCAAGCTGCGCGAGGACGCCCGGCTGGACACGGTCCGGCTGCGCGAGGAGGCCAAGGCCGACACGGACAAGACCCGGGCCGAGGCGCACGAGCAGGCCGAGCGGATGCTGAGCGCCGCCCAGGAGCAGGCCGAGAGCACCGTGGCCACCGCGACCGCCGAGGCGGACAAGGCCCGGACGTCGGCCCGCACCGAGGCCGAGCGGGCGGTCAGCGAGGCCACCAAGCAGGCTGAGAGCGCGGTGTCCACGGCCAAGGCTCAGGCTAAGCAGCAGCTCGACGAGGCCACCGCCCGGGCCACGGCCATCCACGACGGGGCCGAGCGCCGCCTGAACCTGCTGACCTCGCGGCACACCGAGGCGATCCGCCGGCTCACCGAGATCCGTGACGTCGTTACCACCCTGGTCGCCGGCGAGGCCGCGCGCGGCTCGCTGGAGGAGGAGGTCGCCCGCGCGGTGGCCGCCGCCTCGGAGGGCAGCCCGGCCCAGGCCCCGGCCGGCAACGGCGGCCGCCCGGCCGGCCCCGCTGACCGCCGCGCCGCGCCGGTTCCGGCGCAGGCGCAGGCCCCCGCCGCGGCCCCCGCAGCTCCCGCCCCGGCCCCCGCATCCGCATCGGCCGAGCTTCCGGCCGGCCAGCGCTTCGTCCCGCCCGCCCCGGCGACCGCCACCCAGGCCGCCGTCCCGGCCGGCAAGGGCGTGCCGCCCAGCAACGTGCGGACCACGCCCGCGCGCACCAGCGGCGGCCAGCACGAGACCGCGCGGCACGCGGCGGCCGGCAGCCGCTCCGACGGCGAGGACACCAACGAGAGCCTGCGGGCCGTCCGCGAGTAGCGCCGCACCAGCACCGCGCCGGGACGCCCGGCCGGCCCGCCGCCGATCCGGCCGGGGCCGGCCGGGCGTCTCCGCGTCTGCGGGCCGGGCGGTTACGGGAGGGTCGAGCCCGGGGCGGACGGCACGCCCACCCCGGCCAGCATGTCCAGGCGGCGCAGGATGACGCCCTCGCGCAGCGCCCAGGGGCAGATCTCCAGCTCGGGCAGCTCGAACAAGTCCATGGCCGCGTCGGCGATGATGGCCCCGGCGGCGAGCTGTGGTGCGCGGTGCGCGGACACGCCCGGCAGCTGGACCCGCTCGGCCACGGGCGTCGCGGCCAGGGTGGCGGCCAGCTCGGTGACGTCGGCGTGCCGGAGCCGGCGCCGGACGTAGGGGCCTTCGCTGGAGGGCGCGGCGCCGGCGATGCGGGCCAGCTGGCGGAAGGTCTTCGACGTCGCCACCGCGTACGTGGGACGGCCGTCCCGCAGCACCGCCCCGACCGTGCCCGCGATCTCGGCCCGGACGTGCTTGCGCAGCCGCCGGACATCGGCGCGCGCGGGCGGGTCGCCGGGCAGCCACTCGCGGGTCAGCCGGCCCGCGCCCAGCGGCAGCGAGATGGCCGCCGAGGGGTCCTCGTCCTGGCCGGTCGCGACCTCCAGCGAGCCGCCGCCGATGTCGAGCATCAGCAGCTTGCCCGAGGACCAGCCGAACCAGCGCCGGGCGGCCAGGAAGGTCAGCCGGGCCTCATCGGAGCCGGGCAGGACCTGGATCGACACCTGGGTCTCGGCCTCGATCCGGGCCAGGATCTCCTCGCCGTTGACCGCGTCCCGCACCGCCGAGGTCGCGAAGCCCATCATCTCCTGCACGCCCTTGTCCTCGGCCAGCCGCAGGGCCTCGCCGACGAACGAGCGCAGCTCCCGCTCGTGCTCGGGGGTCAGCCGGTTGCCGTGATCCAGGTGCTCGCCCAGGTGCAGCTCGGCCTTGTGCGAGAACGCGGGAATGGGGCGTGCCCCCTGGTGGGCGTCCACCACCAGCAGGTGAAGCGTGTTCGAGCCGATGTCCAGCACCCCTAGTCGCATGCCCCCGACGCTACTAGCGCGGGCCGCTGTTACGGCACGCCCGCACCGTCCAGCTCCTCGATCGTGGCGCCGGACGGGCCGCGGCGGGCGGCCAGCGCTACGGCCGCGGTTTCGGCGTCGCCGAGCACCCGCAGAATGTTTCCGCTGGTCAGGGCAGCCAGTTCCGGTTCGCTCCAGCCGCGGCGGGCCAGCTCGGCGATCAGGTCCGGGTAACCCGACACATCCCGCAGCCCGTCCGGCTGCCGGCCTACCCCGTCGTAGTCACCGCCCAGGCCGACATGCTCCGCCCCGGCCACCGACCGGACGTGATCGACGTGATCGGCCACGTCGGACAGGGTCGCCGACGGCCGGGGCTCCCGCTGGGCCAGCTCGTCGCGCACCGCCCGGCGCCCGGCCTGGTCCCGCGGGCTGACGCCGCGCCGGTCCAGCTCGGCCAGGAAGTCCCGCTCCCAGTCCCGGCAGCGCTGGGAGACGAAGTCCGGCACGAAGGTGACCATGCAGACCCCGCCGTTGGCCGGGAGCCGGGACAGCACGGCGTCGGGCACGTTGCGCGGGTGGTCGCACAGCGCCAGGGCGCTGGAGTGGGAGAAGATCACCGGCGCCTGGGCGGCGTCCAGAGCCGCGGTCATGGTGGCCGGGGCGACATGGGACAGGTCGACGAGCATGCCCAGCCGCTGCATCTCGGCTACCACCTCGCGGCCGAAGGCGGTCAGCCCGCCGGCGGCCGGCGTATCGGTGGCCGAGTCGGCCCACGGCACGTTGCGGTTGTGGGTCAGCGTCAGGTACCGGACGCCCAGCTGGTACAGGGTGCGCAGCACGGGCAGGGACGAGGCGATCGAGTGCCCGCCCTCGGCCCCCATCAGGGACGCGACCTTGCCCGCGGCCATGGCCGCCCGGGCCCCGGCGGCGGTCAGGGCGAGCTCCAGCGCGTCCGGGTAGCGGGCGATGAGCTGGCGGACCAGGTCGATCTGCTCGATGGTCGCGGTGACGGCGGCCTCGCCGGCCAGGTCGGCCGGCACGTAAACCGACCAGAACTGGCCGCCGACCCCGCCGGCCGCCAGCCGCGGCAGGTCGGTCTGGGTGAACGCGACCGGCGCGGCGATGTCGGTGGCCCACGGCGGCCCCGGCGAGGCCGCCAGGCGCAGGGCCCACGGCAGGTCGTTGTGCCCGTCCAGGACCGGGAACCGGCCCAGCAGCTCGCGGGCGGAACGGCGGTCATCAGGGGCAGCTGGGCTCACCCGTCCAGGTTAGTGGCAGGATGGCCGGGTGACCGCTCGACGCACGATGCTCCTGATCGCGGTAATCGCGGTGGCCTGCGCCGGCCTGGGCCTGTGGCTCGGGACGACCGTCGCGGATGACCTGGGCTCCATCGCGGTGATCGTGGCCGCCTGCGCCGTGCTCGGCTCGTTCGCGCCGACCACGATCCGCTGGGTCGCCTCGGCCCGCCGGCGCTCCCGCTCGTAGCCGCTCCGCGGCTGCGGCCGCCGCGCCACGGGCGCGCCGCGCATTGGACGTGCCGTGCCGTGCACGCACAGTGCGATATCTGCGGCTTTGCGTGACACGCTATGGCAAAGTATCCGGGTATGAAGCCAGACCTGGACCGCCTGCTGAACGTCACCACGTACCGGGCCTTCGACATCGATCCCGAGCGCCGGATCCTGGCCGGCAGCGACGAGAGCGGCTCCACCCAGCTGGCGGAGATCTCCGCCGACGGCCACGCGATCGCGCTGACGGCCCTGCCGGGCGCGTGCTCGGGCCGTTACGTGCCGGGCCAGCGCGCGGTCATCGTCTCCCACGACGACGGCGGCAACGAGCGGCACCAGCTGTCGCTGCTGCCGCTGCCGGCGGCCGGCGGCGGTGCCGCGGGCCCGGCCGACCTGGTCCCGCTGGTTCGTGACCCGCGCTACGTCCACGCCCTGGCCGCCGCCGGGCCGGGCTGGGTCTGCTACTTCACCAACCGGCGCGACGGCGTGAACTTCGACCCGGTCATCCGCGATCTGGTCACCGGCTCAGAGCGGCACATCGTCATCGGCGATTACCTGTTCGAGGAGGCGGCCCGCTCCCCCGACGGCCGGTGGCTGGCCCTGAGCGTGGCCTCCAAGGTCACGGCCAACGCCGAGTATGTCGCCCTCGTCGACCTGGCCCCCGGTCCCGGCCGCGAGCAGGTCACCTACGTCACGCCGCCCGACGACCCGTCGATGAACCGGTCCCTGTACTGGCTCCCGGACTCCAGCGCCCTGGTCTTCACCTCCAACTACGGCCGCGAGTTCACCGGGATCGCCCGGCATGACCTGGCCAGCGGGCAGCTGACCTGGCTGGCCGGCGACGACACCGCCGACCTGGCCGGCTACCTGTCCCCGGACGGCGCGGTGCTCCTGGTCGAGCGCAACGACGACGGCGCCTCGGTGCTCTCACTGCGTGACGCCGGCACCGGGGCGGACCGCGCCGACGTGCCGCTGCCCGCGCCCGGCTGCATCGCCGACGGCCGGATCCCGCCGCCCGCCTGGGCACCCGGCTCCGGCGCGGTGGCGATCTCGGTCACCGGCGCGGAGCTCCCCGGCGACGTGCTGCTGGCCGACGGCCGCGGCGGCGCGGTCACGCAGGTGACCCGGTCCGCTGACGGCCTGGGCGGCGCCCGGCCGTCGGTTCCCGAGCAGCACCAGGTGCGGACGCCCGACGGGGAGACCGTGCCCTGCCTGGTCTACCGGGGCGCGCCGGCCGACGACCCGGCCCTCGCCGGGTCGGCGGTGCTCCTCGTGCACGGCGGGCCCGAGGGCCAGTCCCGGCAGAACTACAGTCCCTACGTCCAGGTCCTGGCCGCGGCCGGGCACACCGTGCTGGTCCCCAACGTCCGCGGCTCGGTGGGCTACGGCAAGCGCTGGTACTCGCTGGACGACGTCGAGGGCCGGCTGGACTCCGTCGCCGACCTCGCCGCGCTGCACGGCTACCTGCCGCAGCTGGGCCTGGACCCGGCCCGGGCCGCCCTGTGGGGCGGCTCCTACGGCGGCTACATGGTCCTGGCCGGGCTGGCGTTCCAGCCGGGGCTGTGGGCGGCCGGGGTCGACATCGTCGGAATCTCCTCGCTGGTGACCTTCCTGGAGAACACCTCCGCCTACCGCCGGGCCTACCGCGAGCGCGAGTACGGCACCCTGGCCCGCGACCGCGCCTTCCTGCACGCGGCCTCGCCGCTGACCCGGATCGACGACGTGACGGCGCCGCTGTTCATCATCCACGGGGCCAATGACCCGCGGGTGCCGCTGAGCGAGGCCCAGCAGATCCACGCGGCGCTGACCAGCCGCGGCCAGGAATGCGAGCTGATCGTCTACCCCGACGAAGGACACGGGCTGGCCAAGCGGAGCAACCGGGCTGACGCGGTGCCGAAGGCGCTAGCCTTTCTCGCACGGCACCTCGCGGGCTGAGGGACCGCGGGGGGCGTGACCACCGGGGGGGTACCGCGATGGCGGCAGCAGCTCACGCCGGCGGCGGGGCCGGCCGCGAACCGGGAGCGGGCCGGGCCGGCGGGGGGAACCGCAAGGCCCTGACCCTGGCGGCGATGATCTTCGCCGTCGCGATGACCTTCATCGACCAGACCATCGTCTCCATCGCCGTCCCGAAGATCCAGTCCGAGCTGCACCTGTCCATCAACGGGGTGCAGTGGGTGGTCAACGCCTACCTGCTGGCGCTCGCCGCCGCGTTCACCTTCGGCGGGCGGCTGGCCGACATGATCGGCCACCGGCGCATGGTCGTCATCGGCATCGTGACGTTCGCGGGCGCCTCCACGGCCTGCGGCCTGACCCCGACCGGCCCGGCCGCGGCCGGCTGGATCATCACCTGGCGCGTGGTGCAGGGCATCGGCGGCGCCATCATGTACCCGGCCGCGCTGGCCATCGTGGTGTCGGCGTTCCCGGTCCGCGAGCGGGGCCGGGCCATGGCCATCTTCTTCGGCGTGGCCGGCGGCCTGACCTCGGTCGGGCCGATCCTCGGCGGCTACCTGAGCGAGTGGACCTGGCGGGCCATCTTCTGGGTCAACGTCCCGGTGGCCGTCATCGCGCTCATCCTGCTGGCCATCGCGCGGCCGGTGACCCAGAACCGGCCCGGCAAGATGGACTGGACCGGCCTGGTGCTCATCGCGGGGGGCGTCGGCCTGGTCGTGTTCGGTCTCCAGCAGACCCAGGTCTGGGGCTGGGCTGATGCCACCACGATCTCGTGCATGGTGGCCGGGCTGATCCTGCTGGCCGTCTTCGTGCCGGCCGAGCTGCGCGTGGCCCAGCCGCTCATCAACGTGCGGATATTTGCCATCCGGGCGTTCTCGGTGGAGAACGTCGTGCTGTTCACCTCCATGATCGTCTTCATCCCGGTCTTCTTCTTCGCCAGCATCTACGCGCAGGTCGGGCTGGGCGACGGGCCCCAGGAAGCCGGCCTGTACCTGCTGCTGTTCTTCGCCGGCTTCGCGCCCGGCGTCCAGATCGGCGGCCGGCGGCTGGACCGGCAGGGGGCCAAGGGCGTCGTGGTGGCAGGCTGCGCCATCGGCGCGGCCGGGCTGGCCCTGTGGGCCAGCCGGGTGACCCAGCTCAGCCTCGGCACCCAGTGGTACTTCATCGTGATCGCCGGCGCGGGCCTGGGCCTGATGGTCGGCCCGGCCAATACCGACGCCATCAACCAGGTCGGCCGGCTGTCCTACGGCGAGGCGACCGGCATCACCCAGACCGTCCGGAACTTCGGCGCCAGCTTCGGCCTGGCCGCGCTGGGCACCTTGCTGGTCACCGTGGAGCGCACCCACCTGGTCGGCCGCCTGGAGAAGCTCGGGCTGCCGTCCCCGGCCGCGCACACCACGGCGGCCGCGCTCGCGGCCTCCCGCGGCAGCGGCGGCGCGCCGGCCGGGGTCCCGGCCGCGCTGGCCCGCCAGGTCTACCGCGCCGCGCAGCTCAGCCTGGGCGTGGGCATGCGCGCGGTGCTCTTCGCCATGGCCGCCGTCATGCTGGTCGCCGCCATCGTGGCCGCCGCCGGGCTGCGGCGCGGCCTGCACGCGGCGGCCGACGCGGATACCGGCGCCGGCACCGGGCTGGGCGGCGAGCCGGCCGCCGAGCCCAGCCCGCGCTAGCCGCCCGTGACCGCCTCCAGGGCGGCCAGCTCGGCCGGGGCCCAGGGCGGCTGGGCACCGCGCCGGGAGGCGACCAGGGTGCCCAGGGCGTTGGCCCGGCGCAGCGCGGCCGCGGCGGGCCGCCGCTGGCCGATGGCGTCGAGCAGGCCGGCCGCGAACGCGTCGCCCGCGCCCACCGCGTCCACCACCTCGGCGGGCGGCGGGGCGGCCCGGGCGAAGTCCCCGTCCAGCCAGAGCGACGCGGCGTCCGGGCCAGCCGTGATGGCCACCCCCCGCAGGCCGTGCCGCCGGGCCAGGCCGGCGCTGAACGTCTCCGGGTCGTCGGTCCAGGCCAGCTCCAGGACGCCGGCCAGCTCCCGGGCCTCGGACAGGCTCAGCTTGACCACGCTGGCCAGCTGGATGAGCTCGGCCACGGCGCCGGGCGCCCACCAGCCGTCGCGCAGGTTCACGTCATACAGCGCGACCGCGTCGGGGCAGCCCGCGGCGATCGCGGCCAGCGCGGCCCTGGCCCCGGCGTGCAGCTGGGCCAGCGTCCCGAAGACCAGGAACGCCGGGTGCATGGCGACGACCTGGCCGCGGTCCCCCGCGGGCCAGTGCTCGAAGGCGGCCGGGCGGCTGATCACGAAGGCCGGGCTACCGCCGGGGTCCACCGTGACCTGGGCCAGCCCGGTCGGGACCCCGTCGGCCCGGCCGACCAGCGAGGTGTCGATGCCCCGGCTGGCCATCTGCGCGATGATCGCGTCGCCCCGCGGGTCACGGCCGACCGCCGTGAGGTAGGCGGCCCGGTGGCCGAGCCGGGCCAGGTGGGACACGACGTTGAACGGCGCGCCGCCGATCTCGTCACCGCCGGGCAGCCGGTCCCACAGCACCTCGCCGACGCCGACCGCGAGCGTCGCCGGCCGCGTCATCCTCGCGTACCTGTCTTCGTGCACACGATGCACATCCTGACACTCCCGCGGTGACCGTGACGCCGGCCCGGGCGGGCGATCCCCGGCGACTGCCTAGCCTCGATTAACGAGACGGTAACGTCGGGAGGCCACACTATGGAGATGACGGTGCGGCGGGTAAAGGTCGGCTGCGAGTTCATCTACGCGGCCGCGATCGACACGCCCGTCGTCTTCCAGGTCCGGCCGGGCGAGTCACCGCTGGTCAAGATCGAGTCGGAGTGGTGGTCGTCGGACCCGTCCATGGCCATCCACGGCTACGCCGACCTGTACGGCAACCCGTGCGCCCGGGCCGTCCTCCCGGCCGGCCGGTCCAGCTTCGGCTATCACGCGGTCGCTGTCGTTCCGGACCAGGCCGAGGCCGCCGACCCGTCCGCCCCCGAGCTCGATCCCGGCCAGCTGCCCGACGACGTGCTGCTCTACACGCTGCCCAGCCGGTACTGCCTGCCCGACGTGCTCGGCACCGAGGCGTGGACCCGGTTCGGCTCGCTGCCCCGCGGCTACCAGCGGGTTCAGGCCATCTGTGACTATGTCCACAACCACCTGACCTTCCAGTACGGCAGCTCGTCCCCGCTGTCCACGGCCGCCGACGTGTACGCGGCCGGGCGCGGGGTGTGCCGGGACTTCACCCACCTGGCCATCTCGTTCTGCCGGGCGCTCAACATCCCGGCCCGCTATGTTTTCGGCTACCTGCCGGACATGGACGTCCCGCCCGACCCGGCGCCGATGGACTTCGCCGCGTGGATGGAAGTGTGGCTCGGCGACGGATGGTGGACGTTCGACCCGCGCAACAACATGCGCCGCAAGGGCCGGGTCGTGATCGGGCGCGGCCGGGATGCCTCGGACGTGGCGATGGCCACCACGTTTGGCGGCCCGGTGCTGGAGAACATGCTCGTCGAGGCGGAGGAGGTAACCGGGTGATGATGAGCTCCGCTCAGCTGCAGAGCCTCGGTGACGCTGAGCTGCTCGACCATCAGGCGCTCGACCTCGACGCCGCCAGCCGGGTCACCTACGTGCTGCAGCAGAGCTTCCGCTACGACTACGACGGGCCGGTCCGGGCCCTCCGCCAGCGACTGGTCATCGTGCCGCCGGAGCGGCACGGCGGCCAGTACCGGCGGGCGCATGCCCTGTTCGTCGGCGGCGCGCCCGCCCAGCGCCGCATTCGCCATGACGCCCACGGGAACGTGGTGACCGCGCTCAGCGCCGATCACGTCGAGCAGACGGTGGAGTTCCGGCTGACCGCCCTGGTCGAGCGCGTCCAGGCCGATGACCCGGTGCAGCTGCCGCGGGCCGCGCTGACCCGCCCGGCGCTGCTGCGCCCCACCCGCCTCACGGCCGCCGACGACCGGCTGCGCGAGCTCGGCCTGGAGCTGGCCGGCCGGGCCGGCGCGCCGCTGGACCAGGCGGCGCGCATCTGCCACGGCGTGCACCAGGTGATGACCTACGCCGACGGCGTCACCTCCGTCGGGACGACCGCGGCGCAGGCGCTGGCCGGCGGGGCAGGCGTGTGCCAGGATTTCGCGCACGTGATGCTGGCCGTGTGCCACCTGGCCGGGCTGCCCGCGCGTTACGTCTCCGGTCACCTGCTCGGCCAGGGCGGGACGCACGCCTGGGTCGAGGTCATCGTGCCGGATGGGGAGCAGGCCCGCGCCGTGGCCTTTGACCCGTGCAACGACCGCCCGGCCGGCAGCGGCTACCTGACCGTGGCCACGGGCCGGGACTACGCGGACGTCGCGCCGACCTCCGGGTCCTACGTCGGCGCCTCCCGCGGCCGGCTGACCGCCCAGCGGCGGGTCGGCGTCCTGTCGGCCGCCTGAGCCTGCCGCCGTCCCGCCCGCAGGAGTCTTTCTCCCCGGTGCGCCGCCCCGGGCCGGCCTACCGGGTGAGCGCGCGCGCCCATTGCGCGCGGTGGCGGTCGATGTAGCCGGCGGCCGCCCCCCAGTGGCCGCCGTGCCCGGCGGCATACAGGCCGGCCCACGGCTGCTCGCCGTTCCGGGCGCCCCGGCGGAGCAGGTCGTACATGGCCCGGACCCGGGCGGCGAGCACGCCGGGCAGCTCCGCGCGCTGGGCGGCGCCGAGCCCGTAGCCGTCGGCCAGCGCCCGCAGCCGCGGGCCGTCCGCGGCCGGGTCGCCGCCGGGGGCGAGCGGCACGAAGCCGGCCGCCGCATGGGCCAGGTCCCACAGCCGGGATCCCGGCCCGGCCAGGTCCCAGTCGATGAACACCCATCGGTCGCCGTCACAGACCAGGTTCCACGGGGCCAGGTCGTGGTGGCAGATGAGGTCGCGCCGGTCGGGCGGGATGACGACGTTCCACCGCGCGCCGGGCGGCGGCGTGAAGCCCGCCGTCGTGTCGTGCAGCTCGCGGATCACCCGGCCGGCCCGGTGCAGGCCGTCGGCGTCCAGCGGCGGCAGGGTGTCGGCGAGCGAGCCGGGGACGTACTCCAGCACGTGCCGCCCGCGCTCGTCGAGGCCCAGCGTGCGGGGCGCCGCGGCGAAGCCGGCGGCGTTCAGGAAGGCCAGCAGTGCCTCGACCGCGGGCGTGCCGGGCGTGGCCCGCTTGCGGACCGTACCGCCGACCCGGATCACCTCGCCGGATACGTTCCCGCCGGGGAGGACCTCCTCGGCTCCGGCCCGCCCGGCCCGCGCCGGCCCGGCCTGCGCCGGCCCTGATGGCGGCTGCTCCGGCTTCACCCGCGTCATTGTCGCAACCGGCGGCCGCCCCGCCCAGCCCTTTTCCGGCGTGGCAGCATGGCGCGATGGAGCCCACCGTGCCGCTGCCCGTCATCGGCGTCGTCCGGACGAGCCACCGGGACCGGGCGAGCACGCCGGTCCAGTCCAGCGTCAACCGCGCCGAGCACGGCACCCTGGAGATCGCGCCGGAGTACCAGGATGGCCTGGACGGGCTGGCCGGCTTCGACTACGCGTGGCTGCTGGCCTGGCTGGACCGCAGCGGCGAGACCGGGCCGGCCCCGCTGCGCCAGGTGCCCTTCCTGCTCCGCCGCCGGCGGCGCGAGATCGGCATCTTCGCGACCCGCGGGCCGCGCCGGGTCAATCCCATCGGGCTGAGCCTGATCCAGATCCTGGCCGTGACCGGCGGGACCGTCTCGTTCGCGGGCGTCGACCTGCTCGACCAGACCCCGGTCATCGACCTCAAGCCGTACGTCACGCGCTTCGACCGGCCGCCCGGCCAGCCGCGCTGCGGCTGGCTCGACGCAGTCGACATCCCCGAGGGCATCACCCCCCGCGACCTGGCCCCCTAGGAACGGCTGATCCCGTCCGCCCCGCTGGCCCGGGCCGCCCCCGCCCGGCGGCTACGGCAGGCCCGGGTACAGGGCGCCGACCCCGCCCGACAGCCCGGCCAGCACCCGCGCGCTGGTGTCATCGGCGACGATCTCGTAGCGGCCGTCCTCGATGCCGTCCACCGCGATCCGGGCGATCTTGGCCGGGTCCTGCTTGGGACCGGTCACGGCGGCCGCCATGTCGGTGTCCATGTAGCCGACGTACAGCCCGCTGACCCGGATGCCGTCCGGGGCGAGCTGCACGCGCAGGGCGTTGGTCAGCGACCATTCCGCCGACTTGGCCGCGGCGTAGGCCGCGACCTGCGGGAAGGTGACCCAGGACAGTACCGACAGGATGTTGAGGATGGAGCCGCCGCCCTGCGCGGAGATCTGCGGCGCGAAGGCGCGCACCACCGACAGCGTGCCCAGGAAGTGGGTCTCGAGCTCGGTGCGGATCTTGTCCGTGTCGCCGGAGTCGAGGATCTGCGCGCCGGTGGCCGAGCCCGCGTTGTTGACGAGCAAGGTGACGTTCCCGGTGGCGGCGGCCGCGGCGGCCACCGACGCCGGGTCGGTGATGTCGATCGCGACCGGGATGGCGCCCGGCAGGCTGACCCGGGCCGGGTCGCGCGCGCCGGCGTAGACCGTGGCGCCGCGGGCCAGCAGCTCGCTGGCCAGGTGGCGGCCGAGGCCGCGGTTGGCGCCGGTGACGAACGCGGTGGCCTGGCTGATTTCCATGCATGCTCCCTGAGCCGGAGTGCTGAGTTTGTTTTTCCAACTTACATAGCTGAGTCGGTAAAGACAACCCAGAGGTACAGTGGGCTCATGACACCGGAAGTGCCGTGCTCCATCGAGCGGTCCCTCGGGGTGGTCGGGCCGCGCTGGACGCTGCTGATCCTGCGCGAGGCCCTGTCGGGGGCGACCCGGTTCGCCGAGTTCCGGGATGCCCTGGGGATCGCGCCCGACGTGCTCACCGAGCGGCTGGCGACGCTGACGCAGGCCGGGGTCCTGGTCCGCGAGCCCTACCAGGATCCAGGGCGCCGGACCCGGTTCGCCTACCAGCTGACCCCCGCGGGCCGGGAGCTGCTGGTCGTCCTGGGCGCGCTGCAGCAGTGGGGCGACGAGCACCTGCCCTGGCCGCAGGGCCCGACCGTGGTGCGCCGGGACCGGCAGACCGGCCGGCCGCTGCACGTCGGCTACGTCGATGACCGCGGCCGCGAGGTGCCGACCGGGGACGTGGAGTTCGTGCGGACCGCCGCCTACCCGGTGGCGCAGGGCCAGGGCTGACGTAAGTGCCGGAGGTTACCGGCGCGCGTGCCAGTTTCGCTGGTGGGCAGCCAGGTCGAAGCGCTCCAGCGGGCGGCCGTCGGCGCCGAACCCGGTCACCGCGGCCAGGCGCAGGTCCCGGGGGACGAGCAGCGCGGCGAAGCGCACCTCCGGGAACTCGGCGGCGTCATGGACCGGCAGGTTCAGGCTGCTGCCCGCCGCGGTCGTGACCGCGACCCGGCGCACGTCCGGGTGCACGCGGGCGAGCAGGCAGTACGGGCCCTCGGCGCCGCCGCCGGCGCTCACGTTCATCAGCTGGCCGGGATCCAGCGCCGGGCCGCCGGCGCCGCCCTCGCGCAGAACGCGCCCCGCGGGGTCGGTGATCCGGACCATGCTCACCAGCTCGGCGCCGGGCCCCCCGCTGAGCGGGCGGCGCTGCGCCCACAGCAGCCATGACAGGCCTCCGTCGTAGCGTCCCCGCGCGACTGTCGTCCGCTCGCTCACTGGGCCCCCTGCCCGTTGCGTCCGGCCCCGGCCAGCGCCACTGCGCAGCCGGCCGGACGAAACGGATCTTAACCAGCGCATTCAGCCGGGGGCCGGCGACACACGGAACCGGCCGCGGGGCGCTCAGGCCGGGCCGGGGCTTCCGTCCGGCCCGGCGGGGCCGCCGGCCACCGCGTCGCGGACCTGCCGGGCCACGAGCTGGTAGGCAGCGACCTGCTGCGGCACGGCCCCGGTCACCATGACCGGCAGCCCGCGGTCGGCGTCGCGCGCCGCCGCGGCGCTGAACGGCACGCGGGCCAGCCGCGGGACGCGGGCCCAGATCGCCTCGTCCGCGGCCGCCGCGGGGAACAGCTCGGTGAGCTCGCCGCAGCTCGGGCAGACCTGGCCCGCCATGTTCTCGATGCCGCCGAGGATCACGGCCGTGCCCCGCTCCAGCTCGTGCAGGAGGCGGTGAGCGTCCCGGTGCGCGATCAGCTGCGGCGTCACGACCAGCAGGGCGTAGGTGGCCCGCGCGCCCGGGGCGAACACGAGCTGCTGGATGCAGTCGACCGCGTCCCAGGCCGTCCCGGTGATCAGCCGGCGGACGAGCAGCCGGGCCAGGCTGGCCTCGACGCCCAGGCCCTGGGCCTCGCCGATCAGCCGAGCGCGGTGAGCGCGAGCGCCACGTTCACCGCGACGGTCGTCTTGCCCACGCCGCCCTTGCCGCTGGCCACCGCGACGACCGGCACCTGATCGGCACTCACGACCATGCTGGCTCCGTTCCCGCCGCGCCTCGCGGTTGTACCCGCTACCGGTCGAGGCCGAGCGTGAAGGTCGGCTTCGGCGCCGTGGCCGGCGTCCGGTGCTCGTCGGGGAGCCGCCGGATGGCGGTGCCCGTGGCCAGGAACTCGGTGGCGTGCGCGCCCCAGGCGTGGTTGTGCACCCCGACGTCCACGCCGACGATGCCCGAGGCCCCGGCCGCGGCCGCCTCGGCCTGCATGCGCTCCAGCGCGAGCTCGCGGGCCTGGTAGACGCCCTGGGTGAACTGGGGCATCTCCTGATTCCGGCCGACCTGGCGCATGCTCTGGATGACCCCCTGGTGAGCAATGTGATACACGCAGGTGCCGAGCACGAAGGCCACCGGCACGGAGCCGGTGGCCAGCAGCCGGTAGAAGTCCTGGGCCGACAGGTCGGAGGTGAAGGCCCGGCCCGCGGGAGTGCGATGCGCGCCCGTCCCGGCCAGGGCGCGGACGGCGGTGCCGGCGGCCACGAACTCCAGCACGTCCGTGCCCCAGACATACCGCTGCATCGTCAGGTGCACGCCCACGATGCCGTCGGCGCTGAGGTGATCGGCCTCGGCCTGCATCCGGGACATGGCCAGCTCGCGGGCGTTGTACATGCACTGCGTCAGGACCTGCAGTTCCTGGTTCTTGCCCCAGCGGGCCACCTGCAGCCCGGTGTGGTAGATCGAGGACCCGATCACGAAGCCGAGCGGCTCGAAGCCGGCCTCGCCGAGCAGCACGTACTCGGACACCGACAGGTCGGAGGTGAAGACGCCGGACGGGTCAGAGCCCGCCGTGTGGGCGAGGCGGCTGTCGGCGGCTTCCGGCTCCCAGTTGGGAGCGGAATCAGGCTGACGCGTGAATGACATGACGCGACCCTTCGGAATGGGCGAATGGCACGCGTAGCGTACTGCGCGGGCCTGGTCCCCGGAACGGCCCGGCGCCGGGCCGTGACACCCGCGCGAAGACCGGCCCGCAGCGGGCTTGAAACTGACGTCGCGTCAGGTGCCATGCTGGATTTATGGCCGTTCACGAGCGCACCTGGCGGATCGGGGAGGTCGCCACCGCGACCGGGCTGACCGTGCGGGCGCTGCACCACTATGACCAGATCGGCCTGGTCGTCCCGTCGGGGCGGACGGCCGGCGGCCACCGCCTGTACACGAGCGCGGACCTGGCCGTGCTCTACCAGGTCACCGCCATGCGGCAGCTGGGCCTGTCCCTCGACCAGGTGGCCACCCTGCTGGCCGGGCGCACCGACGTGGACCAGGTCATCGACGAGCAGCTCGCGCACGTGGACCGCCAGATCCGCGTGGCCCGGCGGCTGCGCCGCCAGCTGGTGGCCGCCCGCCGGGCCGGCGGCGACGCCGGCTTCGCGGAGATCATCAGGCTCACCGGGGACCTGACGGGCTACCTGAGCCCGGCGCAGATCCGCGCGCTGGGCACGCGGATGGGCGACCTGGGCGTGGTCGGCGAGCACGCCGTCGGGGTGGAGATGCCCCGGCTGTACGGTGAGGCCATGGCCGAGATGCGGTCCGGCACGCCGCCCGCCGACCCGGCCGTGCGCCGGATCGCTGACCGGCTGGATGAGCTGGCCGCGCTCATCCGCGGCCCCGATACCGCGGCCAGCGCCGCGGTCCGGACGATGTGGGCCGACCGCGGCCAGCAGCTGCCGCCCGGCAGCGGCGGGGCCGACTGGGGTGCCCTCGTCGATTACCTGGACCAGGCGCGCGCCGCTCGCTAGCCCCGCCGTCGCCCGCCCCGACCCGCCGCGTCCGGCTCCGCCCTGGCCGCCCGGCCTGTCCGGGCTGCCCGGAAGCAGGAGGAATCACGATGACCATGACGACCGAGACGCC
>FSXZ01000642.1_pt1 | contig 18222 bp, 17 predicted proteins | sample 1638121 | NCBI WGS metagenome assembly FSXZ01 (sample SAMEA3914788, study PRJEB12502) | metagenome | biome: forest; material: soil | place: Canada | collected 2011-07-03 | depth 0.1 m
CACGTGCCCCTCGATCTGGCCGAACACCACGATCAGCACCAGCACCACCACCGCCGTGGTCACCCCGCGCGAGGCCAGCGCCACCACCGTGCCCACCGCCATCGCGATCGGCGAGCCGACCAGCGGCACGAAGCTGGCCAGGAACTCCAGCAGAGTCAACGGCAGCACCAGCGGCACCCGCAGCAGTTGCAGCGAGACGCCCACCATCAACGAGTTCGCCGCGGCGACCAGGATGATCCCGCGGGTGTACCCGGCGAAGGTGAGCCAGGCCGCCTGCCCGCAGCGGTCCCACAGATCGGTCAGGTGGCGCGGCAGCTGGCCCAGGAACCAGCGCCAGATCTGGGTGCCCGAATAGGTGAAGAAGATCGCGCAGAACACGGCCAGCGCGAGCACGGTGATCACGTCCACCACCCGGCTGGCCTCGGTCAGCGCCTGGGTCAGCAGCGAGGAGCGGTGCTCGGTGACATAGGAGCCGATCTTGCTCTGCAGATCGGACAGCGCGCTCGCCTTGACGTGGAACGGCGGCCCCTGCAGCCAGCTCTTGATCTGGTCGATCCCGCCGCGGAACTCGTCGCCGAGATCGCTGGTCTCGCCCGCCACCGAGTCCTCCACCAGCCAGGCCACCCCGGCCAGCACCGCCAGGCCGGCCAGCGCGGTCAGCACCAGCGCGAGCGTGCGCGGCATCCAGCGGCTGAGCCCGTTGACCGGCGGGCGCAGCAGCGAACACAGGATCAGCGCGAGGAAGAGCGCGACGAACACCAGCTCGAACCGCAGTGCCACCCGGAAGACCAGGTACACGGCCACGCCCAGGATCAGCACCCGCGCGGCGTACTCGGAGGCCCGGCGCAGGCCTGGGCTCACCGCGTGTCGGCCCGGCTGCTGATCCATGCTCAGCTCGCTACCCGCTCCGCGGTCCGGGAAGCCGGGCGCGGCGGTGCGCGCGGGCCGAACGAGTGAATCCCGCCCCGGGCGGCCGAACTGGGGCATGCTCACGGGTATGTCGAATCCCGCCGCCCTGCGCGTCGCGCCAGACCTCTGGCGTATCCCGGTCGCCCCGTTCCAGTTCGTCAACGTCTACGCCTTCGTCGATCAGGACGGCCAGGTGACGCTCGTGGACACCGGCATGAAGTCCTCGGTCAAGCGGATCGAGGCGGGCCTGGCGCTGATGGGCAAGTCCGTCGCGGACGTGACCCGGATCGTGCTCACCCACGCCCACCCGGACCACGCCGGGTCCGCCGCCGGGCTGCTCGAGCGCACCGGACTGCCCGGAGTGGCGATCCATCAGACCGACGCCCCCTTCGCCCGGGACGGCCACGCCCCGCCGCGCGACCACTCCACCCTCCTCGGCCGGCTGGCCGACCGCGGCTCGAACGCGTTCCCGGCCGTCGTGGTGGCCGAGGAGTTCGTGGACGGCGACGTGCTGCCGGTGGCGGGCGGCCTGAGCGTCCATCACACCCCGGGCCACACGGCGGGGCACGTCTCGCTGCTGCACCAGTCCAGCGGCGTGCTGATCACCGGTGACGCCATCTGGAACGTCAGGAAGCTGAGCTACGGGGTGAAGGCGTTCTGCCAGGACGTGCGGCTCAACGAGCTCTCCGCGCACGTGCTCGGCGAGCTCGACTACCAGGTGGCCGCCTTCACCCACGGCCCGCACGTGAGCGAGAACGCGCGCGAGGCGGTACGCGGCTACCTGCGCGACGCCGACGCCCGCCACCGCCGCTGAGGTGCCCCGGCTCAGCCATACCGGGCCTCCACCGCCGCCGACGCCACCACCGTCACCGCCTTGAAGCAGCGGATCATCGCGTAGGCGGACGCCGACTCGAACCCCACCCGCCGCGCGTCCAGCCGCTCCACGCCGGGGATGATCGTGCTCGCCGCGGCCAGGTGCGCCGCGTCGAACTCGACCTCGACCCGGTGCGCTCGCGGCTCCGGCCGGTCTCGCCGCCCGGCCAGCGCCACCGCCTGCCGCGCCGCGTCCCGGATCAGGGCGGCGGTGACGGCGGGCGGGCGGCAGTGCGCCGCGTAGCGCGAGACGTGGTCCTTGACCGCCACCGTGCGGGCGCCCGGCGCGTATGCGGCGGCGTCGGCGCAGGCCCGGTCATCTCCGGTGAGCAGGATCACCGGCACGCCGTACTCCTCGGCCACCAGCGTGTTCAGCCGGCCCTCGCTCGCCAGTACTCCGTCCACGGACACGGCCGTGATCGTGTTGGGCAGATACGTGTGCGCCAGCACGCCCTCCGCGCCCGCGCCCACGTGGTAGCCCAGCATCACCACGCCCGCGACCTCGGGATCGTCGATGCCTTCGAGCATCGACAGGTCCTTGTGCCGCCCGGTGATCAGCGTCGCCGACCGGTCCAGGGACTCGATCTTCAGGTTCCGCATGGTCGAGTGCGCGTCGTTGACCACCACCGAGTCCGCGCCGCCCGCGCGCAGCCCCTGGATCGCCGCGTTCACGTCGCCGGTGAGCAGATCCCGGCAGCGTTCCCAGTCGGGCGAGCCGGGCTCTACGTCACCGGGCCAGGTCACCCCGGTCGCACCCTCCATGTCCGCCGAGACGAGGATTCTCACCGGCCCGGATCCCGCCCGGGCCGCGACCGAAGGTGACCGCTCATGGGGATTACTGTGCGTCGGATCCGCGGAGTCCGTCAATGCCGCACGGCCCTGATGGGCGCTCGGCCGGTCGGCGCACGACAGGACCCTGCTGTTGATTTCCCGCCCCCGGCCTGGCAGCATCCCCCGCGAACCCACATCTGCCCGCGCCGCCCCCACTCTGCTGGGAAGGATGGTCCGCCGCCCGTGACAGCCCGGCTCGTGCTCGGCCTCGACGTCGGCGGCACCTCGACCCGCGCCCTCGCCGTCGACGCGGACTCCGGCGTCCGCCTCGGCACCGGCCGCGCCCCGGGCGCCAATCCCCTCGCCCACGGCCTCGAGCGGTCCGCCGAGAACATCGCCGCCGCGCTGAAAGAGGCGCTGGCCGGGCGGGATCCGGCCGAGGTGCACGGCTGCGCGGTCGGTCTGGCCGGGGCGAGCAGGCTCGCCGCCGATCCGGCGGCCGCGGCCCGGTTCGCGGAGCTCTGGCATGCCTGCGGGCTGCGCTGCGCGGTCACCCTGGTCTCCGACGTCGCCGCCGCGTACGCCGCGGGCACGCCCGAGCCGGACGGTTCGGTGCTGGTGGCCGGCACCGGCGCGGTCGCGGCGGCGGTGGCCGGGGGTGAGCCGCGGCGCTGGCGCGACGGCCACGGCTGGCTGCTCGGCGACGACGGATCAGGGTTCTGGATCGGTCGGCAGGCCGTCCGGGCCGCGCTGGCCGCGCTCGACGCCGCGGCGGCGACCGGCCCGCTCGTCGAGTCCGTACTCGCCGCCTATCCGAGTCCTGATCCGGCCGGCCCGGCCCCGGCCGGGCCCAGGGCGCGCACCTCCGCGCTGATCGCCGCCGTCGCCGCGCGGCCGCCGGTGGAGCTGGCCGCGCTGGCCCCGCGGGTGTTCGCCGCCGCCGAGGCCGCGGACCCGGCCGCGCTGCGCATCCTGGACCAAGCCGCCGAGCACCTCGCCGCGGCGCTCGGCCAGGTCCGCGAACCGGCCGCGGCCAGCCCGATCGTGCTCGGCGGCGGCCTGCTGGGGCCCGGCACCCGGATCGGCCGGCGGGTGCGCGCCGCGCTCGCCGCCGACTGGCCCGCGGCCCCGATCCACACCGCCGCCGACGGCGCGGCCGGCGCGGCCTGGCTCGCCGCGCTGCCGCACTACCCCGCCGACCGTGTCCGCGACCTGCACGCCCGGCTCACCGGGCGGGCAGCGGAAGGAGAATCCGGGAATGCCAGGACGAGACGCGGTTGACGTGCTCGCGACGCTGCTGCCGGCCGGCCGCGTCGTCACCGACCCGGCGATCATCGAGGGCTACCGGCACGACCGGGCCCGGGACACACGGGTGGGCCGGCCGCGCGCGGTGGTGCGGCCCGGCAGCACCGGCGAAGTGCAGACGGTCGTGCGCTGGGCCGGACGGCACGGCGTGCCGGTGATCCCGCGCGGCGCCGGCACCGGGCTGTCCGGCGGGGCGGGCGCCGTGGACGGCTGCGTCATGCTCAGCCTGGAGAACCTGCGCGCGGTGAGCGTGGACCCGGACACCCGCGTCGCCGTCGCCCAGCCCGGCGCGCTCAACGTCGAGGTCAAGCGGGCCGCCGCCGAATACGGGCTCTGGTACCCGCCGGACCCCTCCTCGTTCGAGACGAGTTCCATCGGCGGCAACGTGGCCACCAACGCCGGCGGCCTGTGCTGCGTGAAGTACGGCGTGACCGGCGACTACGTGCTCGGACTCGAGGTGGTGCTGGCCGACGGCACGGCGGTGCGGCTCGGCGGCCCGCGGATCAAGGACACGGCCGGGCTCTCGCTGCTGAAGCTGTTCGTCGGCAGCGAGGGCTGCCTCGGCGTCATCACCGAGGTCACCGTGCGGCTGCTGCCCGCCCCCGCCCCCACCTCGACCCTGGTGGCCGCCTTCCCCGATCTGCGCCGCGCCGCGGACGCCGTGCTCGCCGTCACGGCCGGCCTGCGCCCGTCCGTGCTCGAACTCATGGACGGCACGAGCGTGAACGCGGTCGAGGACAAGCTCGGCATGGGCCTGGACCGCTCGGCCGGGGCGCTGCTGCTGGTGTGTTCGGACGCGCCCGGCGCCGCGGCCGCCGCCGAGATCGAGGCGGTCGGGCAGATCTGCACCCGACACGGCGCCACCGAGGTCCACCACACCGACGACCCGGCCGAGGGCGAGGCGCTGGCGGTGGCCCGGCGCACCGTCCTGCCCGCCCTGGAACAGCGCGGGGACCTGCTGCTCGAGGACGTGGGCGTGCCGCTGCCGGCCTTGCCCGCGCTGATCGAGGGCATCGGCGCGATCGCCGACGAGTACGACCTCACCATCGCCCTGGTCGCGCACGCCGGGGACGGCAACACCCATCCCATGATCGTCTACGACGCCGCGGACCCGGACTCCACCGCCCGGGCCGGCCAGGCCTTCGACGCCGTGATGGACCTCGCGCTCTCCCTCGACGGCACCATCACCGGTGAGCACGGAGTGGGCCGGCTCAAGCGCGGCTGGCTCCCGGCCTATCTGGGCCCTGAGGTGCTCGCGCTCAACCGCCGGGTGAAGTCGGCGCTGGACCCGCAGGGCATCCTGAACCCGGGCGCCGTCTTCGAGCACTGAGCCGACGCGGATCCAGCCGCGCTGCGCCGCCCGCAGGCCCGGCTCGAACCGAGCTCTCCTCCGGCAGGCTCGTCGCCGTCAGCTCGTCAGCTCCACCGCCGCGACCTTGCGCACCGCCGGGTGGAAGCAGGCGTGGTGCGCGGCCACCCCGTCGACCTGTTCCAGCCGCAGGGTGGGGTGTTCGGTCCGGCACCGGTCGGTGGCGAAGGGGCAGCGGGGCTCGAACAGGCAGCCGGGAGTCTCGACGGCGCCGTCCATGAGCGCTCGGGGAGCCAGCCGGTCGGGCCCCGGTTCCTCGATGCCCTGGAGTACCGGGACGGCGGAGAGCAGGCACTGGGTGTAGGGATGGGTGGGGGACTGGATCACGGTGTCCACCGGGCCGCGTTCGACGACCTCGCCGCGATAGATCACGTGCAGTTCGCCGCCGTCGCCGAGATACCTGGCCGTCGCGACGTCGTGGGTGATGAAGACCAGCCCGATGCCGAGCCGGGTGCGCAGGTCCCGCAGCAGGCTGAGAATGCCCAGGCGCATCGAGACGTCGATCATGGACACCGCCTCGTCCGCGATCAGCACCTTCGGGTTCACCGACAGGGCGCGCGCGATCACCACGCGCTGGCGCTGGCCGCCGGAGAGCTGGTGCGGGTACTTGGGCAGCACGGCGTCCGGGTCGAGGCCGACGAGCTCGAGCAACTCGCGCGCCCTGGCTTCGAGCGCGTCCCGCCCGCCGCCGCGCCCCTCGCGCTTGGCCGTCATCCGCAGCGGATCGCGCAGCGTGGTGGCGACGGTGCGGGTCGGGTTCAGCACCGAGTACGGGTCCTGATGAATCAGCTGGATGCCGCGGAAGGCCTCGGCCCGCTGCCGCCGGCTCAACCCCGACACGGCCTGGCCGTCCAGCCGCAGCTCGCCGGCGTCGTAGGTTTCGAGCCCGGCCAGGATCCGGCCCAGAGTGGTCTTGCCGCAGCCGGATTCGCCGATGAAGGAGACCGCCGCGCCGTCCGGCAGGCTGAAGTCCACGCCGCGCAGGGCCCGCACCACCCGGGGGCCGGTGAACGCGCCGTGCGCGTGGAAGGTCCGGGCCAGGCCGCTCGCCTCGATCACGCCCCCATCACCTCCGCCGCGGCCACGTGGCAGGCCCGGCGGCGATCGCCGACCCCGCCGTCGGCCGCGTCCCAGGCCGCCAGCCGCGGCTCCTCGTCGGCGCACCGCTCCACCGCGAAGGCGCAGCGCTCCCGGAAGACACAGCCGCGGCGCGGAATCGAGGCCAGGTCCGGTGGCCGGCCCGGCAGCGCGCGGGCCAGCGCCACGTCCCCGGACACGCGCGCCGTCGCGTTGATCAGAGCCCGGGTATACGGGTGCGAGGGCTTGCGCAGCACCTGCGCGGCCGGGCCGTCCTCCACGATGCGCCCGCCGTACATCACCGCGAGCCGGTCCGCGAGCTCCGAGACGACGCCCATATCGTGCGTGACGATGAGCGTGGTCAGCCCGATCTCCCGATGCACCTGGCCGATGATCGTGAGTACCGCCGCCTGCGAGAGCATGTCCAGGGCCGTGGTCGGCTCGTCCAACACCAGCACCCTGGCATTGAGTACGAGGGCGAAGACGATACCCACCCGCTGCCGCATCCCGCCGGACAGTTCGTGCTGGTAGGAGTCGAGCACCCGCTTGCCGTCCAGGCCCATCAGCTCGCACAGCTCCCGGGCCCGGTGCACCAGCGCGGCCAGATCCGCCACGTCGTGCGCGCGGCCGAGATCGAGCAGCTGCTTGCCCACGGTCTTGAGCGGATTCAGCGAGTTCTGCGACGCCTGGAAGACGTAGCCGATCTGTCCGCCGCGCACCCGGCGCAGCGCCGCGCCCTTGAGCCGGGTGACCTCGCCGATCCCGGTCAGGTGCACCGCGCCCGAGGTGATCCGGCCGGGCGCGGGTACCGCGCCGAGCAGGGTGAGCGCGAGGGTGGACTTGCCGGACCCGGATTCCCCGACCAGGCCGGTGATCAGGCCGGCCGGCAGGGTCAGGTCGGCGTGCGCGACGGCCGGGAGTTCCTCGCCGCGGTCGGTGCGGAAGCACACGCTCAGATCGCGCACCCGCACCTCGGTCGGCTCCGCGGCGGCCGCGGCGGGCGAGCCGGGCGGAACCTCCGGGGCACTCTGCGGTCCGGTGTCGATCACGAGCGCTCCCTCAAACGCGGATTGAACAGTTCGTCGACGGCGTCGAGGAACAGCACGATGCCCACGGTGATCAGCAGGATGCAGATCAGTGGGGCGAGCAGGTAGCTCAGCGCGGCCGGGCTGTCCATGGCGCCGCCGGAGAACACGGCCTGGTTGAGCATGACGCCCCAGTTGCTGCTGGAGAACGGGACCACGCCCAGGAAGAAGAGAGCCACCTCCGCCCCGATGAAGGCGATCACCGCCAGCAGCATGTTCATCGCCACGAAGGGCGCCAGGTTCGGCAGCAGCTCCCGCAGGATCACGTGCCGCGAGGAGAGCCCGAGCCCCCGGGCGGCCTCCAGGAAGCCGCGCTCGCGCAACGAAAGCGTCTGCGACCGCACCGCCCGGGCCACCCCGCCCCAGCCGGTCGCGCCGAGGGCGAGCGCCATCTCGTACGGCTGGCCGAAGCTCCAGATCGTGGAGAGCACGATCAGCAGCGGCAGCCCGGGGATGGTCAGCACGAAGTCCGTCAGCCGCATCAGCACCGAGTCGGCCGCCCCGCGATGGTAGCCCGCGGCCAGCCCGACCAGCGTCCCGATCGCCGCCGTGAGCAGCGCGGAGAGCGCGGCGGTCTCGAGCACGTAGCGCGCGCCGACGACGACCTCCTGGAGCACGTCCGAGCCCGCGAAGTCGGTGCCCAGCCAGTGCTGCGCGCTCGGGCCCGCGTAGATCGCGTTCGGGTCCACCGCGAGCGGCCCCGAGTAGAGGTAGGGCCCGAACACGGCCAGCAGGGCGAACAGCACCAGGATCAGCAGGCCGCAGACGCGGCCGGGTTTGCGGGTGAGCACCCGCCACGTCGTCATGGTCAGCGCCTCACTCGCGGGTCGATCACGGTGTAGAGCAGATCGGCCACGATGTTCGCCAGCACGATCGCGACCGTGATCAGCAGGAAGGCCCCGGACATCAGCGGGTAGTCGCGCGAGCCGATCGCCTGGAACAGCAGGTTGCCCAGGCCCGGGTAGTCGAACACGTTCTCCACCAGGATGGAGCCGCCCAGCAGGTACCCGACGGACAGGGCGAAGACGGTGAACATCGGCAGGATCGCGTTGCGCGAGACGTACCGCATCCGGGTGCGCGGACGCAGCCCGCGCAGCTCCGCCGCCAGGATGAAGTCGTCGCCGAGCACGGAGATGACGCTCGACTTCATGGTCAGCAGCCAGGCGCCGTACCCGAGCAGCGTGTAGGTGGCCACCGGCAGGATCGCGTGCTGGACGACGGAGGCGATGTAGGGCGCGTTGAAACCGGGCGCCAGGGTGACGTCGCTGGTGTCGCCGTAGGGCAGCAGGTTCCACTCGGTGTGGAACAGGAATGCCAGCACCAGCGCGAGCACGAACACCGGGATGCCGGCGAAGAAGGATCCGGACATCGACAGCAGCCCGCCCCAGCGGCTGGAGCGCTTGACCGCGGCCAGCGCCCCGCCGACGGTGCCGATCAGGAAGGCGATGACCAGCCCGGCCAGCGCCGGGAAGATCGTCCACGGTGCGGCCGCCCGCAGCACGTGCGAGACCGGGACGCCGCTGTAGGAGATCGACTGGCCCAGGTCGCCGTGCAGCAGCCGCCAGATATAGCCGCGGTACTGCACCAGCAGCGGGTCGTGCGAGGTGAAGCCGTAGATCGAGGTCACCTTCGCCTGCGCCTGGACCGGGGACATGCCGCCCAGGATGTAGTTCTCGTACGCGGCGTCCCCGGGGCTGCCGGGCAGCGCGTGCACCAGGAAGAAGGTGAAACTCGCCACGGCCCAGATCATCACGAGCCCGACGGCGAGCTTGGGCAGCAGCCGCCGGGCGAGCGTCCTCACGTCTGCCATCTCTCACTTCGCCTTGACGTAGCCCTGCATCATCCACACGCCCGGCGCGTTATACATCAGTCCATTGATGTTGGGTGAGCTCTGGTCCGGGAAGTCGGTGAAGCGCTTGTCGTAGGTGAAGTTCACCGAGGTGTAGTCCCAGATCGGGAGCACCGGCAGCTGCTCGTTGGTGGCCAGCGCCAACTGCTGCACCGTCGACTGTTGGGCGGTGGCGGAGAGAGTGGCCAGTTGGGCGGTCAGCTGCCCCGGGTCGATCGTCGCGCCGTTCACGGTGTAGCTGGTCGGCGTGTGCTGCCAGTTGCCGCCGCCGTCCGAGTGGGTCACCGTGCCGTCGGCGTTCTCGGTGTAGCCGTCGTCCTGGCCGTAGAGCCGCTGATACGCGGACGCGGCGGACGGCCCGAGCGCGATCAGCCAGAACCCCACCGCGTACTTGCCCGCGGCCATGTCGGTCTTGTACGTGGCGAAGTCAGAGGTCAGCTTCACCTGGGTCGGGATGCCGAAGGCGGTCAGCTCCGCGGAGATCACGGTGGCCGCGGCGTTCCAGTCGCTGAACCCGCTCACCGACTGCAGGGTGATCTTCCACGGGGTGCCGTTCGGCAGCAGCCACTGCGATCCGGATTTGGTGAAGCCGGCCGAGGTCAGCAGCGAGGCGGCCTTGGCCTGGTCCGGCGCGTACGGGTTGAGCGCGGCGATCTGAGTCGGGGTCAGCCACTGCTTCGTCGCGGACGCGATCAGTCCGGTCAGGTCGGTGGCCGCGGTGCCGCCCACCGGCTCGCCCACCTTGGTCGCGGCCTGACGGTCGATCACGTACGCCAGTGCCTGGCGCACGGCGGTGAGGCTGTAGGGCGCGTCGGACTCGTTGAAGGCCAGGGCCGCGTCCACGTAGGAGGCCGTGTTCAGCCGGGTGTATCCGGCGCCGACCACGGAGTCGAGGATGTTCGTCGGCATCGAGGTGTACGGCGCCGAGTCCAGTTCCCCGCTCTTCATATAGCTCCAGATGTCCGAGTTCCCGCTGTAGTGGCGCAGGATCACCTCGGTCGGCGCGATCTTGGCGAGGGCGTAGAAGTACGGATTGCGGGTCAGCTCGGCCGAACCGGGGTTCACCCGCGCGATCACGAACGGTCCGGCCGAGACGTCCTTGGCCGGGGAGAAGGCGGAGACGCTCTTGCCGATCGCGTTCAGCTTGGTCACCGCGGCGTTGGCGGTGGCGGAGTTCGCGGAGGTCAGATCGGCGATGGTGCTCCAGATCGTGGCGGGCACCAGCGAGCCGAAGACCTCGGCCGGCACGATCGTCTGGCCCAGCACCAGCCGGGCGAAGTCCTGGTTGCTGCCCCCGGCCACCTGGTCGATCCGAATGGTGGAGGCGTCCACCTGGGTGATCGAGCCGATATCAAGGCCCTGGGACTGGAACCCGGCGCCGACGGTGGCGCTGCCCTGGGTCAGCGCGATGGCCATGGACAGTTTCACATCGGCCGCGGTGACCGGTGTGCCGTCGGACCATTTCGCCCCCGGTTGCAGCTTCACGGTGATGCCGGCGGAGGTGATCGTCCAGCTCGCCGCGAGGCCGGGGAAGAAGTCGTCGGGGTTCGTCGGGTTCTGCTCGTCGAAGCCCAGCTGCATGGTGTCGAAGCTGGGGAAGTAGTTGCCGGACGCGTTGAAGGGGTTCATCGGCGCGCCCGCCGTGATCGGGTTCGTCTCGGAGACGGTGGTGTAGATCAGGGCGGCGGAGGCGGACTTTCCGCCGGCCGAGCAGGCTGCGAGCAGCCCCGCGCACGCGGTCAGGGCGAGCGGGGCGCGAAGACGGTGGAGCCGGTTCATGATCGTCGGATCTCCGATCGGCCGCGAATGTGGGTGGTGGCTGCCGTGGTGGTACCGCGAGAACTCCGGTGGTGTGAGCCGATGATAGGAGCGCCTTCGACGGTCGTCAATAATTAACTTACGAAGTTGACCTCGCCGGAACTTAACGCCATGCTGACTGGGCAGCACCCTCGCTGAGCTCGAAACTCGTGGGACCGCTCCCGCGGGCTCTCCGGAGATCGGTGGGAAAGCACCACACAACCTCCCCATGCCGTAGGCAGTGCCGCCCACGGTTCAGCCAGGCCCCCGGCGCTGGCCGAAAGGACTGCGTGATGAGCACTCAGTACGCCCCCCGCGTGCAGGCCCCCACCGAGGAACGCAATCCCCGTACCACCGAGATCGACCTGGTGCCCACCCTCGATCTGCTGCGCCTGCTCAACGCCGAGGACCGCACGGTGCCCGAGGCCGTGGCCGCCGTACTGCCCGCGCTCGCGCAGGTCGTGGACGAGGCCGCGGCGCGCCTCGGCGCCGGGGGCCGGATGCACTACTTCGGCGCCGGCACCTCCGGGCGCCTGGCCGTGCTGGACGCCGCGGAGCTGATCCCCACCTTCGGCCTCGACCCCGGCCTCGTCGTCGCGCACCACGCCGGGGGGCAGGCCGCGCTGGAGCAGGCGGTGGAGAACCGCGAAGACGATCCGGACGAGGGCGCGGCGGCCGCGGCCCAGGTCACCCGGGCGGATCTGGTCGTCGGCCTGACCGCGAGCGGCCGCACCCCCTACGTCGGCGGCGCCCTGCGCGCGGCCCGCGCGGCCGGCGCGTTCACCGTACTGGTCAGCTCGAACCCGCGGGCCGAACTCGCCGCCCTGGCCGATATCCACCTCGCCGCCGACACCGGCCCCGAGGCGGTGGCCGGCTCGACCCGGCTGAAGGCGGGCACCGCCCAGAAGCTGATTCTCAACGCCCTCTCGACGGCCCTGATGGTGCTGCTCGGCCGGACGTACTCGAATCTGATGGTGGAGATGAGCGCCAGCAACGCGAAACTGCGCGGCAGGCTGCTGACGATCCTGGCCGAAGCCTCCGGCGAACCGACCGAAGTCTGCGCCGCCGCCCTGGCCGCCGCCGACGGCGAAGTCAAGACCGCCCTCGTCGCCATCCTCGCCGACGTCCCGGCCGAAGCCGCCCGCGCCGCCCTGGCCGCCACCGCGGGGCGGGTGCGCCCGGCCATCGAGACGGCGCACCGGCCCAGCCCGGCCACCACCCACCGCGCCGCATCCGATCCAGCGCCCGCGCCCGCCACCACCGCGGCTGGCCCGGATGCGGACCCGGCCGGCGCAGCCGCAGCGTGCGCAGGGAGATGATGGAAGAGCCGGGCCGCCGGAAAGCTCCTCCGTGACAACCCCAGAGCATGTCCGAGCTGCCTGCTAGGCTCGTTCACGTGACGCCGGAGGAACTCGCCAACCTTGCCCACCTGCGTCGCGCCCGGGACTTGATGGACCGGGAGTACGCCCGTCCACTCGAGGTCGCGGAGATCGCGCGTACCGCGCTGATGTCCAGTGGGCACTTCGCCCGGCAGTTTCGCGCGGCGTACGGGGAGACGCCCTACTCCTACCTCATGACGCGGCGGATCGAGCGGGCGAAACTGCTGCTGCGGCGCGGCGACATGTCGGTCACCGAGGTGTGCATGGCCGTCGGCTGTTCGTCGCTGGGCTCGTTCAGCGCGCGCTTCACCCAACTGGTCGGGCAGACGCCGACCGCCTACCGGTCCCGCGATCACGGCGAGTTGGAGAGTGTGCCGGGGTGCCTGGCGAAGGACATCACCCGGCCCACTCGCCGCTAGAGCGGTAGAGCTAGAGCTAGTGCTAGAGCGCCGGGGCGCCTCACCGCCCGGTCAGGAACAGCTCCGCCAGCCGGGGCAGCCGCGCCCGCATCTCGGCCGGGTCGTCGAAGTCGAAGTCCTCGCCGAGATCCTCCGGCTCGGGCCGGGCGGGGCCGGCGAACGCGCCGTAGGCCTCGTGGAAGTCGCTCAGCTCGTCCTCGCCGTCCTGATCGCCCCCGGTGAGCTGCTCGTAGGCGTGCGCGGCGATGTAGTTCACGATCTCCTGGAACAGGGCGAATCCGCGGGTCCCGGCCGCGACCGACCGGACCTCGGGATGCTCGGCCAGCGCGTCCGGCTCGGCCAGCACCCGCTCGTACCAGGGCTGTCCCTGGACTATCAGGGCCGCGCGGAAGTCCATGAACGAGTCGTCCGAGCAGCCGCGGTTGATCAGGTACGCGGCCGCCCACACGTCCCACCGCAGCAGCGCGGCGTGCAGCCGGGTGAAGTGCTGTTCGAACTCGAATATCGTCAGCTCCGACGTGCCGGCCAGCCGCTGCACCAGGAACGCCGAGACGGCCTTCCCGTCGGAGTCGGCGTCCGGGCCGGTGTCGGCCAGGTGAGCGCGTGCGCCCTCGATGAGGCTCCAGAACTCGGTGATGTCCACGGGCGGCACTCTTTCATGCCGGACGCGCCCGGATCGAGGCGCCGCAGCCGCATGCTTTAGCGCACGCTTCATACTGTCCATGACGGCAACACGGAGGCGCCGGGGCGGTGCTCCTCGGGCGGACCTGGACGGAGGTCTCATGGGGCTGCTCTCACCGCGCTGCCCGGTTCCGCCGCGCGAGCAGGCGTGGATCGAGAAGATGCTGGCCTGGTGCGTCGACCGGTTCGGAGAGCCGCCGCTGCGTCGGCCGGTGGTCGAACCGACCGCCGAGTTCTTTCCCGATCCCTACCTCGGCGCGGGCCCGGACGTGCTGCGGGTGGTGGAGCGGGTGCGGGTGTTGATGGGGATCGACGCGGACCGGGTCGAAGTGGCGCTGGAGGTGCACGGGGCATCCGGCGACCTGGACGCCATGTGGCTCCAGCCGGGTCGGCGCACCGTCGTCGCGGGCCACTACGAGCAGCGCGGGGAACGCGGTTACATCCGCATCGATCCGCTCGAAGCCGGCGACCAAGCGCGCCTGGTCGCGGTGGCGGCGCACGAGTTCTGCCACGAACTGCTGCTCGGCCGGGGCGGGGTGCCGGGCGCGGACGGCGAGGACCACGAACCGCTGACCGATCTGCTCACCGTCTTCACCGGCTTCGGCATCTTCACCGCGAACGCGGCGTTCCACTTCGAGTCCTCCGACTCCGGCTGGCGGACCAGGAGGCTGGGATACCTGACCCTGCCGATGTTCGGCTATGCGCTGGCCTGCTACGCCTGGCTGCGCGGCGAAGCGGAATCGCATCGACAGCCGCATTGGGCCCGGTTCCTGGACACCAATCTGCGTGCCTACCTCAGACAGGGAAGCAGATATCTGCAAGCAAACGGGCCGTCGCCCGAACTGGCACGTCTCAAGCTCCTGCGGAACGGGTAGGGTCCGACCATGACACTGGGGGCAGACCTCGTCGCACTGGCCGTGGACGAGACTCGGGGAGAAATACGCTTCGCATCGCAGCTCGGATACGTGCTCGCGGCCGCGGAACTGGTGGACTTGGCGAAGGCGCGGCGGATCGAGGCGGCGGGCTCGGACATCCGCGTCGTCGAGGAACTGCGCACCGGCGATCCGGTGCTCGACCGGACCCTGGCGCGACTGGCAGCGGGAGACAAAGAGCCGTCGATCGGCTCCTGGATCGACCTGGCCGCACCTGACCGCCTCCCCGTGCATCTGGCCGCGATGATCGAATCCGGCGAACTCGAGGGCAGACTGGTCCGCCCGAGCCTGAACTCGCCGCCCCGACCGACCAGACTCCGCGTCGCCGATCCCGGCCGACGCAAGCTGCTGGCCGAGAAGCTGGTGGCCGTGGCCTTGCACGAGTCCTCGCTCGAGGACGACGCATTCGGCGCCTTGGCCTTCGCCGCCGGCCAGTCCGCCCACGTCGCGCCCGCGCGCTCGAAGGCCCGCGTGCAGAAGCGCCTCAAGGAACTGACTTCATGGTTCACCGACACCTGGCGCTACCTGCCGGGCGTGCCCGATGAACTGGCCCTCGGCGACGACGACGTCGAGCCGGGAGGCGTCAATCCCGTAGACGACGAGCCCTGGCGGCTGCTGGTCCGTCTGGCCGTGTACGAGGCGACGAAGCGGGCCGCGGAACGCACCCGCAAGTCCGAGCGCGACAACGGACTCTCCAACGACGTCAGAAACGCGGCGCTCCTGGCCTACGCCTGGGAGCACGGCCTCTAGATCTAGCTCCGGGTGACCGAAGCGCGGTTCAAGGCGGTGGGTCGGCGTGGAAGCCGACCCACCACCGTCGGCTGGCTGAGCCGGTATTCCTTAGGATGACGACGCGGACGCCGCCGTTGAGGGCGATGCGGCGGCCGCCGTCGAAGGCACGGCCCACGGGGTGGGCGTGGAGCCGCCGTAGGCCCGGGCGACGGCGGACTGCAGCGCCGACTGGACGGCCGTCACGTTCGCACCCTCACCGGCGGCGGTGGTGTTCGCGGTCACTCCGGCCTTCGAGGACGTCGTGAAGAGCTGGGCGTCGCTCAGCGCGGTGCCGTTGATCTCGATCGTGGGCGTGCCCTGGAGTTTCAGGGTATTGAAGTCTGCCCAGTTCTGGTCGACCAGGCCGCCGTAGGTCGTGTTCTCGACGCAGGACTCGAATGTGGGCGTGTCCAGGCCGGGTACCTGCTTGGCCAGGGTTATCAGCGCAGAAGCCTGTGACCACGGGTCGGTGGTCTCCTCCGGCTGGTTGTCGTAGAGCACATCGTGGTACGCGTCGAACATCCCGGCGTTCTGCGCGCAGCCAAGCGCACTGCCCCCCTCCCGGGAGCCGGAGGCGTTGTCACCCGAAGCCTGGTCGTTCTCATCGATGAGCTTGACGAGGTGGAACATGACCTTGACCTCGCCGGCGTCGACGTACTGCTTGTAGACGTCGCGCGCACCGAGCTCGAAGACGTCGCAGAACGGGCAGCGCACATCCTCGAACACGGTCATGGTCACCTTGGCGTTGGGTGAGCCGTAGAGAATCGCGGTCGGATCGTTCGTCTTGGTCAGGGCATTGACGAACGGGTCGACGACCGTGCCGCTCGGCGCAGCGGACGCGCTCGCGCTCTGGCTCGAATTCGACGATGAGGACTTGACGGCGAATCCGATGCCGACGATCGCGACGATCACCACGAGGGCGATCGCACCGGTCAGCAGTTGACGCCGGCGCCGGGTCTTGGCCCGTTCCGCAACCAGTGCGGCCGCGGCGCGCTCACGCGCGCCGCGCTTGGCGTCTCGATTGGCCTGACTCTTGGCCTGACTCATGGTTCTTCTCTTCTTTCTTCAGTCTTCGGTCTGGAGGGAGCCGGCGGCAGGATGGGGATGACCGGTCACCGGCGCTGTTCCAGCGGCTCGCCGAGGAGCCAGGCGTCGAGGGTGAAGGGTGAAAACGGCTTCCAGATCAGCCAGGCGGCCGGGACGAGGTAGCCGATGTCGCGCAGCACGTCGAGGGTGTAGCGGGTGTGCCCGGCCGCCACCGTGCTCGCGATGCCGCCGCAACCGCAGTTGATGGCGATGCCGCGCACACCGAGCGAGACGATGCCGCCGATGTACACGAGCAACAGCAGCGCGGAGAGCGCGGCGGTGATCCGGGTGCCGAGGCCGACGATGACCAGCAGGCCGAGCGCGAGTTCGAGGAACGGCTGAGCCGTGCCGAACGCGTCGGCCAGGCCGGGCGGCCCGATCCGGTACTCGCGGACCGCGAGTTGAAGGGCGTCGCTCGAATAGGACAGCTTCGGCACCGCGTAATACAGCCACATCGCGCCGAGCCCGGCGCGGGCGACGAGGCTGAGCCACGGCTGCGACCGTGCGGGAATGACCATGGGGATTCTTCCTCTCTCGCCGCCAGGGCAGGCCTGGGGGCGGGTACCGGACGGCGCGCGGCGTCGGACCGCGCCCGGCGGCGTCATATCAGTACTCGAATTAGTAAGCGAACGCGCGGACCCGCCCCGAGGCCGCGCGGATGCGGCGCGACGCCGGATTGCTACAGGTACGCGAGCGGGCGCGGCGGCCCGCGCCGGACGAGCGTGCCGCGCAGCCACTGCTGGGATCGCAGTACCCTGGGACGCGGCGCCAAGCGCGTCCGGCGCGGAATGCGGTCGACCGCCGGCAGGACGAGCACCGCGACGACCCACACCCCGCACAGCCGGAAGGCGGCGCTGCGGACCACGGCGTAGAGCGCGGCCTCACCACGGCGCAACCACCATGCGCAGGCCAGCACGGCGAGCGCATGCCCGAGAAGCACTCCGGTGCTCAGGTGCAGTGACGCGGACGCCGCCGCGCCGGCCATACCCGGGATCGGCGACCCGGTCGGCATACGCACGATCTTCGGCATCATGTCGGAGGTGCAGCTAGGCTCGCTCACGCGCTGGGCGTAAGAGAAGAAGGGGTGGTAAGCGACCTGGCAGGCGATCATAAGCCCGGCGATGGCGGGCAGTGCGCCCTCCCCGCGGCCCGCCGCGTAGCGCGCGGGCACGTACACACCGATGCCGCCGATCACCAACGCCCACAGGGGAATCGCCGCACCCGACGTCGCCCGGTACGCATCAGCGCCCAGCCCGAGACACACCGCGGCGAATACCACAGCGCGTAGCGTCGGCATGACGGGTTCACGGGCCATCGTGACGCCATCTTCCCACGCAGACCGGGTCTGCGATAGGTAATAGACGAGCATTCCAATCGCCCGCGGGATCGGGCTGAGGGTGTCCTGCTCTGTTTGTGACGACAGGCCTAGGCACCACACCACACCCTCATCGCCGCGCTCTACGCGAAAATCGTCGACGGCCTCGCCGGAATCCGCCGAGTTGGCTGACCGCCGCAGCTCACCGGCAGCGAACGTGTCTGCGTGGCCGTAGCCCAGGGGCTGCTCTGCTGCGCCCGCGGAACACGTCGTCCAACTGCGATACCGGTGGTTTTGGTCTTCTTGCGCGGTCGGGCTTGGTTCTGGTTGGTGCGCTGACTCGCTGCGGCGAGCACGCGCGGTGTCTGTCCACCCGCCCACCCGTTGCGTGGGTGGGTGTGCTGGGGTTTCAAGACGAAGTCAACGGCGCCTCTGGCAGGCCCTCTCTCGGAGAGAGGGGGTCGTGTCGGTTTGTGTGGCGGGTGTGGTTTTTGGGGGTGGTGGGGTTGGGGTGGGTCTCTCTCCTCGGTCGGGCAGGCGCAGCCCAGATCAGGGTTCTGGCGGGGGGGCACACGGCGGAGCGAAAACCCCCCCCCGAACCCCA
>FSXZ01002412.1_pt1 | contig 18199 bp, 34 predicted proteins | sample 1638121 | NCBI WGS metagenome assembly FSXZ01 (sample SAMEA3914788, study PRJEB12502) | metagenome | biome: forest; material: soil | place: Canada | collected 2011-07-03 | depth 0.1 m
AGTGCGGACGCATGACCAACGCGGCCGTCCAGATCTGAGCGGAACGGTCCACGAACGAGAGCGGGGGTGGGCGTGAGTGGCGAGGAGCCGGTCACCCGACGGGAGTTCGACCTCTACAGGGATCTCGCGAGACAAGTCCAGCAATCGACGGACCGCGAGCTCCAACGCCTAGACCGCGAAATCGACCTCGTAATCAACACGCATGCCACGGACATGGCCGCGGCCGCACAAGCGCGCGAGGCCGCGATGGTGCGGATCGATGCACGCCGCGAACAAGACCTCGATGCGCAGCGCCGGCAACGCGAAGAAGACCAGGCCGAAGCGCAACAGGCAGCCGAACACAAGAAAGAGTGGTCATGGCAGACGAAACTCATGGTGTTCGGCCTGGCGATCGGCCTAGCGGGCCTGTGGGTGCAGGCCATCGCGGCGCACAAGTAGCCGTGCGCGGCCGGTCGCTGCCCGCCGCGCTCGCGGTGCTCACGGCCGCGACATTCGGGCTGATCGTCTTCAAGGCCGCCGACGGGGGCGTCCTGCCCCCGCAGGCCTCGGGCGGCAGCCCGGGCGCGGTGGTTACGGCCAGTCTCCACCCGTCGTCGCCCGGATCGGCCGGCCCGGTCGGATCGGTCGGATCGACAAGCCACGTATCGACGCTCGGGTCGGCGCCAGGCGTGGGCACGGGCGGCGGCTCGACGGGGAACGCGCAACAGGTCAGCCTGCCGCTCCCCGGCCACACGGGCGCCGCGCCGGGCCCAGGCGGCGGCCCCAGCACGCCCGTGCCGTCGTCCAGCCCAGCCGGACCCAGCAGCGTCCCCACAACCCCCGTGACGACCAGTTCCAGCCCGCATCCGACACCGAGTCCGACCGCGTCCAGCACGGCGCCCGTCACCGTGCTCGCCGGAGTCGGCAAAGTCGTGACCGACATCGGGAAAGTCGTGGTGATCGTGGCGACTGACGTGCTGTAGACCGCGGCTTCCAAGCTTCGCGCCTCCGTCCTCCCTGCCTCCGGGCAGGGAGGACGGAGGCGCTTTCGGCGTTTCGGGGGCCACTTTGGGCCGTGGCCACTCGATGGCCACCGTGTGGCCAATCGGCGCGTGCGGGCTGGCGGACGATGTAGCCTGGACGGCGTAGGACGTAGTCACATATCGGGCGTTCCAACGTTTCCGCAGGTGAGAGGATAATCACACACGGGTTCAAATCCCGTCTCCACCTCCATCGATCAACGCTCTGACCAGGGATTCTAAGGTCAGGGCGTTTAATCTTTCCAGCGGAGTGGCCACGAGAGTGGCCAAACAGGTGAAACGATCACCCCGGTGGCGGCACACTCACCTGCATGGCCGCAATAGAACCCCGCCTCAACGACGACGGCACCACCACCTACTGGGTCCGCTGGCGCCAGCCCGGCCAGACGAAGAAAACCAACGAACAGTTCACCGGCCCCGACGCCCAACTGCGCGCCGAACGCTTCGCCATCGACGTGAAGCTCGCCGGCGGACGCTGGCCGAAACTGTGGTGGCCACGCGTCGGGTACATTACGCAGGAACAGTGGGACCACCTCACCGCGCCGGCTGCCGCCGAACCCGCCAGCGCCCGGGTCCCACTGCTGCCCTATCTCCGCGAACGCGTCTCCCTGCTGACGAAAGTCACGCCAGGCACCCGCAACGGCTATTACCGCCTGATCGCGAACTACTTCGACTCCTACGAGCCCTTCGCTACGGCGGACGTCGCGGACCCGGACACACTCAATGGCGACACGATCTCCGCGTGGGTCAACTGGCTCGGCGACGGCGAACCGCACCCGAAGATCGAAGGCGCCTGGCTGCGGGCCCCGAAGGCGCCGAAGACGATCCACAACGCCCACGGTCTCGCCTACCAGCTGCTCGACTACGCCACCCGCGGAGAGAAGCCGCTGCGTCGAACCAATCCGTGCGCCCATACGGACCTGCCGTCGCTCGACGACTCGACCGACGAGGAGATGACGTTCCTCGGCCATGAGGAATTCTGGCTTCTACATGCTGCTGGCGGTCCGATCGCTCAGGATGTCTCCCAGTTCGCCGTCGGCACGGGCGCACGGTTCGGGGAGTACACGGCCTTCCATGTTGGGGATGTGCGTCGCGACAGGCAGCCGGCAGCGCTCTATGTGGAGCGCGCATGGAAGCGCGACGAGGCGTCCAAGGAGCCTCCGAACCCGGGGTTCGTCATCGGGCCGCCGAAGTCGTCGGCCGGGCGCCGGTGGGTGACATTGGATGAGGGGACGCTCGGGGTGCTCGAAGGCGGATATCTCGACCGGCCGTCTACGGCATGGCTGCTCGCGGATACGGCCGGTCGGCCCTGGACGCATGCAAGGTTCTACCGGGGGCATTGGCAGCCGATGGTGTACCGGGCCCTGCGGTGCGAGGAGCATCGGGCCATCGACAAGGAAGAGGGCCGCCTCATCAAGGGCGAGCGGGTGCGGATGACATCGAAGCGCGAACTGTCGACGGCGTGGATGGTGCCGTGCCTGTGCCCGGGAACATTGACGAAGGTGCCGCGGATCCACGACTTGCGGCACACCTGGGTGTCGTGGCTGATTGCGGCGAAGGTCCCGATTCCGAAGATCGCGAAGGCTGCGGGGCACGACGACATCAAGACCACGTACAAGGTCTACGGGCACTTGATGGCCGAGTTGGACAAGGAGCAGGCCGAGGCGATCGGGGTGGCCTTGCGCGGGTTGCGTCGGGCCGCGTGATGGCGCGTCAGCCCGCGCTCTCGTCGCGGACGGCGTAGATGCGACGGACCGCCGGGAACTGCCCGGTGTCGTCCCGGCCCTCGTCGAGGGCTATCGCCGCGATCTCGTCGGGGTCCAGTGCGGCCGCCGCCTCGGCGACCGTCGGTCCGCACAGGGCCAGGTCCATCGCGTGCTCGTGGCGGGCCCGGTCCATGCCGACGAGCGACGAGACGGTGAACGTCACGCCTGCGGCCTGCAGGAGGACCATGGTCACGATGAGTCGGACGAGCGGCACGTGGATGACGCCGGTCTCGATCTGGACGGTGTATGCGCCGGCCAGCACCCAGCAGGAGACGCCGAGGTACGATTTCGCGCGCCACACCCAGGGGCGCGCTGCGAGGGGTTTGCGGTGGGGGTAGGCGGCGAGTTCCCTGCGGTCGGCGTCGGGCAGTTTCCTGATGGAGCGCCACATGAGCGCGGTGCGGCCGTCGGCGCCTCGCAGGTGCGGCGCCAGGTATGTGCCGAGGGATGCGATGGACAGGTCCCAGAAGATGGCGATGACCAGGGCTTGGCTGGAGAATCCGGGGTGGGTGCGCTGCTCGAATACTACGACGACGGCGCCGATCCACCCGATCTTCGAGATGATGCTCAGCGCTCTGATCGCACCGGTCTCCCAGCGGGATACGGGGGCTTCATCGAGGGCGGTTGATCGTGGTCGTGCAGTGCCCATGGGTGCGGCTCCCCTGTCGCTGGCGCTGGCATGTAAGCCTCCACAGAAGCACTGCCACTGGCGTCTGGCAACGGCCGGTTTCGCTCGATCGGGTGAATCTGGGCAATGGGCCGTTACTGGTGTGACGTTTGTGTTCTCTTTGCCTGAAGTTGCCGACACGTTGACGGTTCCGGGACCTACGAGACGTGCACGCCGCACGAGGACGCGCGGCGTGCACGATGCGCGCTTGGGATCAGGGCGCGCCCGTAGTGCGACGACCGGCCTGGGACTTTAGCCGGTCGCCAGCTGGTCGCCGGCAGCACCGGCTTCGCGCTCCCGCTGGGCTTCGCGCCTGGCCGTCACGGCGTCGGCAACGCGGCGCTCGAAGATGTGGACTTCCTCCCGCTGCCGGAGTTCCACCTCCCGGATCAGTGCGGCCTTGTCGCGATCGGTCAGTTCGGCGTCGGCGCGGATCCTCTGGATGATCGGGTGGTCCTCGATCACGTTCGCCCGTTCGCGGAGCATCGCAGCCGTCTTGGGGTGGCCTGCGGCGGCGACGGCTGCGACCGTGTCGCCGCCGAGCAGGTGCGCGATGTTGATGGCAACGTCCGCCGTGTGCGGGGCGGACTGGCCGGACAGCCAGCGTTCGACGGTGCCCATGGATACGCCCGCGCGTTTCGCAAACACGGTCGACGCGAGGTTCGCGTCGTCGAGGGCGAGGCTCAGCCAGCGCGCCCAGGCCAGGTACGGTCCCGTGGCTTCGGTGGTGGCGAAGCGTGCGGCGATCGTGTCGTGGCCTGCCGCGCGCAGAACTTCGGCGGCGGGGCGGTGGAGGAGTTCGGAGATCAGTAGCGCGGCTTCGATGCTGGCGCTGTTGTCTCCGTTGGTCCAGTGGGTGACGTGGCCGGTGCCGATGGCGCCGTTCGACCTTTTGACGAGGTCGATGGGGGCCAGTTTCTCGTCGGCGAGGGTGCGTCGGAGGTAGTCGGCCCACTGCTGTGCGATCTGGGCGCGCCGGGCTTTGCGCTCGTCCTGCGGTGTGGGTGTCACGGTAACCCATTCCTGTGCTGGCCAGGGGGCTCATCCTGGCCGGACTGAATGTTTTCAGTTCAGTCTAGTCAATGGCGACGGATGGCGTGCCCACTAACTGTCTCAAAACACTCATCCACACGCCAGGGCCAACGGGAGCGCAACCTCCTGAAGTGCGCCGATGCGCACCCGACGGGCCCGGGACCAGGCCGGAAAGCACCGTTGCAGACTCGTGACCCAGTTCAGCTGAACTGCTTCAGCTAGAGTGCTATGGTCGTAGCAGCTGGTTCAGCTAGGCCAGACCAGCTGATCCATTTCAGCCGACCTGCGGAAACGGAGGTACTCATGGCACATCGCCCCAACCGGCCCAGGTACGTACTGCAGGACAACGCCCTGCGGCTGATCGCCGACACCGACCCCGCGTTCCGCAAGACCGACGGCGACGTCCACGTAGCCGCCATCGGCATCGCCGCAGGCCTCGACTCCACCACCCTCGTACACCTGCGCAAGGGCCGGATCGGACTGTCGTCCGACGTCATGGCCGCGCTCGCATGGCTCTACATCACCAAGGCCGGCATCGAACGCCCTGTCGCCGAAGGCGCCCTGTTCGACCTCCTGTCCGGCAAGCGTGCCATGGCGGTCGCGGCATGAGCGTCACCGAAACCGAAACCGCCGCGCTCGAACCGGGCTGGTGGACGGTCGACGAGATGGTCACCCATTACCGGCTGCCGAACCAGCGCTGGCTCACCGACCGGTGCACCCCCGGACACCCGGGCCGGGTCCAACACCACCGGTTTGACCGGAACACCCCGGTCTTCTCTCCCGGAGATCGCCAACTATTCGAGGGCCGGCACGTCCGCAACGCCGTCGGCGACTCCGCTGCCGAAGAGCTGACGCCGCTCGTGGAGATCGACCCGGTCATGGCCGCGCGAGGCGCGAAGGCCCTCGGGCTCGGCGCATAAGAAGTGCCGCCTGGCCCGGGGGCAACCGGGCGCAAGCGGCCGACAACCACCTAGCAATCATTCGAATGAGGAGGTGGCCGTCCCCCATGACGGTAGCCCTGGACGTCCTGTCGAGCAAATCAGCACCCTGCACCACTCGCGGCGACCTGCTCGCGATCCTCCCGCCGTCCATCCGCGCGACGGCCGAGGACTACCTGCTGTACCAGCCCCGCATGGCGGCCGCGCTGCGCCTGTTGGCGTGCGTGGAGTCCGTCCCGTGGGAGGCGGCGGTGCGCAGCAGTCAGATCGACGCGTGGCCGTTGCTGACGTCGATCGGCCCGTACCGGTCGGACGAGAACCGTGACCGAGTGCTGGTCGAGGCTGCGGCTTGTTTCGTCGACCCGGACAACGTGCACATCCCGCTGGCCCTGATTCCGGGCCGGTTCTGCGAGGACGAGGATTTCACGATCCTGGTCGACGCGCTGCGGATCTCCCGCGAGGGGCTGACCTCGTGACCGCCCTCGACGAACGCCCTATCGCCCCTACCGCTCTCCCGCGCCCGGCCCGCCGCACTCCGTCGGACGCCTTGCACGCCGACCTGATCGCCGCCTCGAACAGCCTGCTCGACGCGGCCGCCTCGTCGGAGTGGTCGGCACTGGACGCTCTGAGCCTCCTCGTCGGCGCCTTGATCAACGCGATGCCGCCGAGCAGCCGCCCGCTCTCGAAGCACGGCCTCATCGGCCTGGTGGAGCGTACGGCCGGCGGTCTCGGCGGCCGGCTCTCGACCGACCGCTCGACGTCCGCGCTGATGCAGCTGTTCGAGGATCGCCCGGACGAGATCGAGCAGGCGATGGCCGCCGCTATCGCTGCCGCCCGTGCTCTGCGTGAGGCCCGCGGGTCGATGCGCGAGGAGCTCTCCGAGGCCGAGTTCGAGACCACGGTGCTGGACCTCGCCGAACTCGGGATCGGGGCCGGCCGGTGACCGCCCTCGACGAGCGACCCGTGGTCGCCACTGCCGCCGCACCGCTGGTGCGCGTGAAGTCGCGCGGCTACTACAAGGACTCCGCGACCGGCGACCGCTACACCTCGGTCACCACGATCCTCAGCCGCACGATCGCGAAGCCCGCGCTGCCGCCGTGGGCCGCGAACACGGTCGCGAAGTGCGCCATGGACAACCTGCCGTATCTGGCGAAGTCGTCCCGCGTGGACGCGGACCGGATCGACGCCTACGACTGGCTGCGCGGCGCGGCCGACCGGAAGAAGGACGAGCGCGCCGACATCGGCACGGCAGTCCATTCGCTGATCGAGAACCGGATCCTCGGCACCCCGCTGCCGCCAGAGGTTAGCCAGAACCCGGAGATGCTGCCGTACCTGAAGCACTTCGAGGCGTTCGAGCGGGACTGGAAGGTCACGTTCACCGCCTCGGAGATGATCGTCGGCAGTACCGCGCACTGGTATGCGGGCACTCTCGACTGGCTGCTGACCAGTCCGCTGCTTGCGAAGAGGCTCGGCGCCGACCCCGCCTTGGAGATCTTGGGCGACACGAAGACCGGCGGAGAGCTCGACGTCAAGGGCGTCTACCCCGAGGCGGCATTGCAGGGTTCCGCCTACGGCCACGCGGACTTTGCGCAGCTGCGTGACGGCTCGCGCGTACCGATGCCGCCGGTTGCCGAGATGGGCATTGTCCTGCACTTGCGCCCCGAGGGCTTCCGGCCGATCCCGATGAACATCGGCCGCGACACGTTCGCCGCGTTCCTGCGGCTGCGGCAACTCGATGCGACCTGGGTGTCGGGCCTGTCGAAGCACGTCATCAGCCCCGCCCTCACCCTCGACGACGAAACGGATGTGGCCTGATGCCAATCCTTGACCTGCAGTTGCGTCAGCGGGAGCTCGGCCGGATCCGTATCGGCCGGAAGGCGCCCGGGAAGGGCAACCCGCAGAAGCTCGACAAGTTCCGGTTCACGTCCGCGTCGGGCGAGCTGATTGAGAGCATCGCCGCCTTGTATGGCGGGGCGTGCGAACCGTGGGTGAACGACGGACAGTCGCAGTTCGAGGTGTTCACGACGGTCAACCGGCTGCCGATTCTGGTGCCGCCGCAGCCGATCTCGCAGTGGTACGAGATGTGGTCGGGTGGCGGCTGCCAGCGGCGCTGTGACGGCGTGAAGAACATCCTCGCGGGTGACGCGGCGTGCGCGTGCCCGTCGGATCCGCTGGACCGCGCGGACCTCGCGGCGAAGGGCAAGGCGTGCAAGCCGACGACGCGCTTGAACGTGGTGCTCGCGGACATTCCGGGGATCGGGGTGTGGCGCCTGGAATCGCACGGCTACCACTCGGCGGTGGAACTGCCGATGGTCGCTGAGTTCCTGGCGCAGGCGACGGAGGCGGGCACGTACCTGCCGGCCGAGTTGGCGTTGGCGCCGCGCTCGTCGAAGCGGCCGGGTGTGGGCAAGCGCGAATGGCTGGTTCCGATCATCGAGGTGAAGACGACGCCACGCGCCCTGATGGCCGGAGACGTGAGCGCCATCGGTGCGGCCAAGAAGGCCGAGATTGGTTCGGCGCGAAAGGCCCTCGAGGCGAGGCGTGCCGACCCGGCTTTCTACATGGAGCTCGGCGAGAAGTGCATCACTGCGGAAGCGGTCACTGTCGTCTGGAACGAGGCGCGCGAAGCGGGCTGTCTGACCGAGGAGGTCAAGGCGCGGCTCACCCCGATCGGGCAGAGGCTGCGTGATGAGGCGAACCGGCTCGCTGCGGCCGGGCTGTCCTGCGCGTGTGGCGGAACGCTCAACGAGGACGATCACGATGTCGGCTGCCCGAATGCGCCCGGCGCTGTGGTGGACGCCGAGATCGTGCCCGATTCGGAGGAGCTCGACCAGCTGTGGGCTCTGATCGTCGAGAACTCCGACGGCATGGAGTACAAGCAGCTCGAGCGTGAGTTCGCCGCCGCGAACGGCGGCCTACACCCGCAGTCTGCGAACGCCGTCCAGTTGCAGGCGTTCCTGGACCACCTGCGGAACACGCTGGCGGTGGCCAGGTGACGACTTCCTGGGCCCATGGGCGCCTGTGCGCGTTCGACTTGGAGACCGACGGGCCAGACCCGGGCGACGCGCGCATTGTCACCGCGACGGTGCTGTGGCTCGGTGGCGGTCGCGACCGTGAGGACCACGCGTGGCTTCTCAAGACCGAGCGGCCGATCCCGGCCGAAGCAACGGCGGTACACGGCGTCACGACCGAGCATGCGGACGGGCACGGTACGGACCGGCGTGAGGCGGTCCAGCAGATCGCGGTAGTGCTCGCGGAAGCGTTCATGCGGGCCGTGCCGGTGGTTGCGTTCAACGCCGCGTACGACCTGACTGTCCTGGCGCAGGAATGCCGGCGCGTGGGGGTGAGCACCGTCAGCGAGATGCTCGATGGCCCGCTCGGCCCGGTGATCGACCCGCATGTGATCGATAAGCAGGTGGATCGGTTCCGCAAGGGCAAGCGCACGCTCGGCGCCACGTGCGAGCACTACGGCGTGGATCTCGGCAACGCGCACGATTCGACAGCCGACGCGCTGGGTGCGGCCCGGCTCGCCTACATGATCGCGAAGCAGTACCCGGAGATCGGCGCCATGGATCCCGCAGAACTGCACAAGGCGCAGGTCGACTGGCGCCGGAATCAGTCGGCGTCGCTCCAGGCCTACAAGCGCAAGACCGACCCCGGGTACGTGGTGAACGGCGAGTGGCCGATTCAGGACGGTGCCTGATGCCTCCCTGGATCCCGTACGCCGTGGCCGCCGCGGTTTTCGCGACCGCGCTCGTGTGGATTCTCGCCGGCTGGCGCCGCAACGCCCGCGACGAGGCGGAGGCGGCGGCCGAGTGCCAGGCGTTCAACGCCCGCTTGGCCGCCGACCGCGAGGCCTCGTTCCAGCGGCAGGCGGCCGAGGTGCTCGCCTTGGCCGACTACTTCTGCCGCTACTCGGCGCACCAGCAGGGCTTGTCGCTGCTCGACGAGTTGACCGACCAGCACCCGATGCCGAGACGCCCCGCTCCCCCGCCGGCTGCTCCCGGTGAGCCGTGGCAGCTGCGCATCACGACTGACATGCCCGGCCTGGTGGGGCCGGCTGAATCCGATGACTGACCAACCCTCTGGTGGAGAGAACATGACGATCGCACCGCACACCGACGAACAGGCCGCTAGCGGCCGGGCCGACCTTGCCCGCACCGACGCGAACCGTGTCGCCACGCTCGTCCAGATCGCCCGCGACGGCCACAACGAGGCCCGCGACCACGGCGACGATGCCGAGCGCCTGCAGCACGCCTCGTTCGTCCTCTACGACCGGATCGCATCGAAGCCTGGCGACCGGCGTACCCGGCTGGATCGGGCACTGCACGGGGCCGATGGGTCGCTGGACGAGGAGGCGCTGCTCGAGTACCTGGATCTGACGGGCCGGGAGGGGTTCTCGGCGCGGCAGGCGTTGCAGAAGATCCTGGACCGTCGGACGCTGCCGGAGTTCGACGGCGGCCAGACGATTTCGGATCGGCTGCACGGGCTGGCGTACACGTGGGAGCGCGAAGACCGGGCGCAGGAGGCTCCGGCTGCGACGCGTCCGGCGCTGCCTGCGGGCGCTGCGCCTTCGACTGGCGGCCCGCTGCCGAAGCGTGTGCCGGGCCAGCGGCTTGGCCCGCAGCCGTCGCAGCCTCCGATGTTCCCGCCCGCACCGGAGCCGACTGCGGCTGAGACGACGGACCAGATGATCCTGCGGCATGTCGGGGACGGCGTGTATTCGCCGGAGGACGGGGTCCGGATGCTCAAGGGCGACCGTACGGCCGCCACTTCCCCGAGCGTGAGCGAGTCGTTCGCGGCGGCCGCGCTGCCGCAGGCCCGGAGCATCAGCGACACGGTGACGATGCGCGCGGACGCGGTGCTGGCGGAACTCGCGCAGGACGACGTGTTCGAGCCAGCCCCGGTGGAGCCGCGCCCTTTCGCCGCGCCGGCCGTGGAGGCAAGCCGGGCCACGGCCGGGGACGCAAGGGCCGGAAGCGCTGAGCGCCCACACCTCGAGTTGACCGATACCACCGAGTAACAGAGACCCCGGTCGATGATCCCCTCCACCGTCGACCGGTCCGCCCCAGGGCGGTGCAAGGACCCGGGCCGCCTTTCGCGAAGCGGCCCGGGTCGGAGGGGCCAACAACTTCCGACCACCCGTGGAGGGAACCCGATGGACACCACTAAGACCAAGCCGCAGCCCGTCGAAGGCGCCTGCGAGTACTGCAAGCAGGCCCGGCCGCTGTTCCAGTACGAGCCCGACCACGGCGGCCACATCGACCCGTACGGCTTCACGTGCACCTGGTGCAACCGCGACAGGCAGCCGCTGCTGTGCGCCCGCTGCTGGAGCGTGGAGCGCACCAAGGAGGAGAACGACCCGCGGCTCAACGAGGAAGCCGCGGCGTGGGGCCGGATCCTCGCCACGAACACCGCGCATGCGGCCCGCCGCGAGCGCGACATGGAGACCGTCGCCGGGATTGCTGCTGCGAGCGGGATGGGCGGCGAGACGCAGTGAGCCTCTACGAGCACCTTCACGAGATCACCGGCCGCTGGTTCGACGCACTGCACCCCGCGCGCACCGAGGCGTTCGCATTCGACGCGGTCGTCACCAAGGCTGACGCGCCCGCCGCCCACGCCATGTCCGTGCTGGAGTCGGTGGACGACGGCACCGGCATGTGGCTGGCGGCCGGACTGGTCGAGTTGCACGACGAGGTGAACGCGTCCGGCGACTGGCACACGGTGACCGGCATCGACGTGACTAGGCCGCGCGATGGGCGGGCGCCGTACGTGGTGCTGTACTTCGCCGGCCGGTCGGTGCCGATCGACTACACGGCGCTCGTGTACACCCGGGACGCTGCTGCGATCATCGGCGAGCAGATCCGCGGTGCGCGATGACCGACATCGAGATCACCGCCGCGTCGCAGCCGCTCGAGCTGACGGTGAAGCGCTTCCAGTGCGTCTTCTGCGGCCCGCGGTTCCGTCGCGCGACGAAGAAGTTGGTCGTCGAGCACATGAAGCAGTGCTGGTCCGACCCGGCGGCCAAGACGTGCCGCACCTGCGTCAACTTCGAGCGCGGCCGCGCCACGGTCAGCTACAGCGCCTACGAACCGCCGGAAGCGCTTGACTCGCCGGACGCCTGCGCAATCGGCGAACCGCTGCCGGAGCGCGCGCCCGTGGTCGGTTGCCCCCTGTGGCGTGACCGTGACGAGCAGGAGGACGAGCCGCCGCTCGACGTCTGGGACCACGGGCTGCGCGGCCTGACCGCGGACGGCGGTGAGCCGCGATGACCGAGATCCGCGCCCTGACGGTGCGCCAGCCTTGGGCTTCGGCAATCGTCGGCAGGCCGGGCGGCGACGGCGGCCCGAAGGACGTCGAGAACCGGACGCGCCGGACCAACCACCGCGGCCTGATCCTCATTCATGCTGGCCTGCGCTACGACCACGACCATCCGCCGGCGCCGGACGTCCTGAGTCGTTGGATGCGTTCGGGTCACGCGCCCCAGGAGTGGGTGTTCGGCGCGATCATCGGCACGGCCGTGGTCGAGGACTGCCATCAGTGCGATGGGTCCTGCTCGGAGTGGGCCGAACCGGGCGCCTGGCATTGGGCGCTGGGCGACCGGCGCGCACTGCCCGAGCCGATCGGCGCGAAGGGTGCGCTTGGCATCTGGAAGCCGGATGCTGCCGTCTCCGCGCAGTTCGAGGTGGCGCGATGACCGGCCTCAGCACTGCGGCCCCGTCGGACGAGGCTCTCCTCGCCGAGCTCCGCGTGATGCAGGACGCGGAGATGGCCGCCGCTCCGGACCCGGCGTACGTGGCCCGGGAACGCGCCCTGCTCGCCGTCCTGTGCCGGTTCTACGCCGCGGGCAACGCCGTGGCCGACCCCGACGACTACGACGTAACCGGCTGCGGCGGTGTGTACGTGGAGCCCGGCGCGTGGCCGGTCCGCGGCCGCTTCGACCTGGGTGCGCTGGGGACCGCAGTCGACGCCGACGCTCGGGACGCGACTGGCGGTGCGAAGTGACCGCCATTCAAACTCTCCAGCCTGCTGCCGCCGCACGCCTCAAGGCGCTCCGCGCCATGAGCGAGGCGCAGTGGATGTCGAAGGTCCGCGAGATCGCAAAGCTCTACGGCTGGATGCCGTATCACACCCTCTACTCGAAGGGCTCCGACCACGGCTGGCCTGACCTTGCCCTCGGCCACCCCGGCCAGCGCCGCACCGTGTTCGCCGAGCTAAAGAAGGAAACCGGCAAGGTCACGCCCGCACAGCAGATGTGGCTTGAGCACCTGGACTCGTGCGGGTTCGAGGTTGCCGTATGGCGACCCCGCGACGAGGACGAGGTGCTCGCAGTCCTTGGGCCGCAGAAGCGCCGGGCCGTTTTAGTCGGTGCCGCATGACCCTGATCCTCGACGATGCCGGCCGTGACGACCTGATCGACGCCATGGCCGACGTGTCCGCGGACCTGGTGCCGGCGGTGACGGCCCGGGATCACGAGCGTGTCGCGGAACTGCTCGCCCCGTACGGGCTGATCCCGTTGCGGGCTTTGGCGATCGCTCAGGCCGCGCGGATCCATGTGCTGACGGACTTCCCGCGAGATGCGGTGCCCGTGAAGCGTGCGCCGGCCGGGCGGAGGCGGCGAGAACGCGGGGCTGACGAAGCACCCGCCGACCCGACCCCCACCGAAGCCTTGGAGCTGTGACATGCCTGCCGTAATCGAATCCCCCGCACCGCCCGGCCGACACCGCGACACCGACGCTGACGCCGCGTTCCTCGACCGGCTCCACGCCCTCGAGGTGACCGCAGTCCGGCTGGCCACCGAGCGGGATGCCGCCGTGGCTCAAGCCCGCCGTGACGCGTCCGAAGCCGCCTCGATGCGGTACGTGAACCTTCAGCTGCAACTGCACCTCGACGAATACAACGCGGACCGCCGCGCCTACGAGTCGACCATCGCGGACCTCCGCGCGCAGGTGGCCCTCCTCCTCGAGCAGGCCGCAGCGGCCGAGGCCCTGCGCGCCACCCCGGCCCCGCGGCGTAGGGGGCGACGGCATTGAGCCTGCGACTGTTCGCCCTCATGACGGCCGCGTATGCCGTCCTCGTCGTGTGCGCGTTCACGACGGTCGCGGCCCTATTCGCGGCCATCAGCGGCCACCCGTGGCCCGAGATCGGCTTCGGCCTGGCCGCGATCGCCACGTACCGCGCCTACCCGAGCCTTGACCGGCGGATCGACGAGGAGTGGGCGCATGCCGCCTACTCGACCCCCACCGATCAACGATTCGCGCACGGAGAGGACACGCCCTGATGCCCGCCCGCGTCCGGCTCCTGCGTACCAAGGGCTTCCGCCTCCAGCAGCGGCACCCCGGCGCGATCGTCGTGCGGCGCCCGACCCGGTGGGGCAACCCGTTCGTCGTCAGCGAATGCCTCGAGGACGACCCGGACCTGACCGAGCTCGAGGCCCGGAAGCGCTGCGCGACCCTGTTCGACCTGTGGCTCGGAGGCGACCTCGAGTTGACCAGCCCGCTCCGGATCGCCCAGCGCGAATGGATCCTCGACAACCTGTGGCGGCTCACCGGCCACGACCTCGCGTGCACGTGCCCGATGCCCGAGCCGGGTCAGCCCGACTGGTGCCACGGGGCGGTCCTCATCCGCCGCAGCACCCCCACCCTCAGCCCGAAGGAGGCGCCCCATGGCGCGAGGTAAGTACGCCGTGAAAGCAGCCGGCCAGCGCGCCACCGCTGCCGCCGAAACCGTTGAAGCACTCAAGGCCCAACTCGCCGAAGAGCGCGCCACCGCGGCCCGCGAGATCGCCGAGTTGAAGACCGAGAACCAGCGGCTCGCCGGGCAACTCACGTCCGCCGTCAAGACGATGGCCGCCGCGGAAGTCGACCGCGTCCGTGTCGAATGTCGAGCGGAGATCACCAAGGAGCGTGGCAGGCAAGTCGAGAAGGCCGTGGCTATTGCGGCAGTCCTCGATCGTGACGGCGCGCATCTGACCATGGGCGGCTATGCCGACATCGCTGACGCACTCGGCGTGTCTATGGGCGACTTCCTCAGCTCCACCGCGACAACGCGGGCTTCTCGCCGAGCCACCACTACGACAGCGCGGTACGTCGAGGCCCTGAAGGACCGCGGATTGAACCTGAAGCAGATCGTTGCCGGCCCTCCTGGGCAGTAGTCGAAGGGCTGAAATCGTGACAAAGGGAAAGTACGCAGCACGAGCGGCGAATGCTCGCGCAGAGTCCGTCAGTGAGCGGGCGGACCGACTCGACGCGTTACTCGCGAACGAGCGTCACGTTCACGCGCAGGAGGTCGCCGACCTCAAGACCCAGATTCAGCGACTCACGGGCAGATTGACGTCCGAGGTCAACAGGCTTGCGGCAGACGCTGTCAACGCAGCCAAAGCCGAGGCCGAGCGGCGAATCCTTGATGAGCGCGCCCAAGGCAAGCGAAGGGCACTGGCGGGTCTGCGAGTCCTAAACGACCACTCCGCGCGCATGAGCGGTGAGGGTTGGGCCGACTTGTACGAAGCCTTGGGGACCACTCTGGCGGAACACCGTGTCGACATTGGAGACCTCGGCACTCGTGCGCATCGAAGGCAGACGCCTGCGCAGTTCCGCAAGGTGGCACTCGCCGAGGACGCGAAAGCTGGCAAACCCACTCTGTCCACGGAGAGGGAGTCAGTCAAGTGAAGATCAAGCACCGGGTGCCGCCGTCGCCGTGGGGTTACGTGCCGCCCAGCCATGTCGAGACGGACGAGAGGTACCTCGCCGAACTTGAGGCCGCCCGCCTGAAGGCCGAGAAGGCGTGGCGCAAGGCCCAGGAGGCGCTGGAGCGCGCAGAGAAGCGGCTGGCATCCAAGCCGGACCCGGACCTGAGGGCGGCGAAGGAGGCCGCGCTCCTCGCGTTCGAGCAGCGCGCGCGGGAACTGCGCGAGATCGAGCAGCTGATGCGCTCCGGACGGTCTGGGACTCCCCGGGCAGTCCAGCGGACGGGCCGGCAGGAAGTCCTCGAAGTCGGCGAGTACCGGCCGGCGAAGAAGAAGCCGGCGCCCACGGCGCCCGTCCAGGCCCGACGCGGCGAGGCCAAGCCCACGTGCACCCGATGCCACGGCAAGCCGCCCACAGGCTTTACATGCCGCTCCTGCGGTGCAGACGGAACAGAAGCGTGGAACACGCAATGACCGACCTGCAGCACGCGACGACCCCGCCCGGACCGCTCACGGTCCCGGGCGGGGTCACCGTGCACCCGCTCGCCGACCGCTGCTTCGACTGTAAGGCGACACCCGTCGCCCGGCCCGACTCGTGGGGCATCCACGACGGGCAGGTCCGCGCCAAGTACCGGTGCGTGTGCGGGCACGTGTGGACGGCGTCGTGGGCGCTGGCCGTACTCGAGCCGGGGACGGCGGCATGAGCGGGGGTGGGGCATGCAGGAACCGCCCGCGGCACGAGGGGGATGCTGCGGGCGGCTGGGTGGTGCAGTTAGGCGTCGGGCTCCTGGTCGCCGCTGGCCTTCTTGAAGCTTCCGGCCGTCGGCGCGCGACGGCGGTCGCCGCGCCACTGCCGGATCGTCTCGGCGGACTTCCCGGTCATGTGGATCAACTCGCCCGGCTTGATGTCGCCCTTGGACGCTGCGGCCACGGCTTCGGCCAACTCGGACCGGCGCTTCTCGACGGCCTGCTCGGCGCGCGTCAGCGCCACCACGGCCTTCTTCACTGCGGCCCGGAGCGCGTCTTGGTCTGGATTGGTCGCCACGTGGACATGGTGCCACAGCCGATTGTGCTTGTCAGGGCGCCCTACGGGCCGTGCGTCCGCGGGGCGCCTTGTCGATCGACGACGGCTGGGTCGCCGGGGGTCACTGGTTCGCGTCATGGTTCACAGTTTACAGGCAAACCGAGCTGTGCCAACATGGAGGCACAGTCCACTTGGAATTCCTCGATCGACTCGAAGGGGGCCACATGGCCAACTCCGGCAACAACTCCGGCCGCTCCGGCGGTATCGGCTTCATGGGGGCGCTCGGCCTCCTGTTCATCGGCTTGAAGCTCGGCCACGTCATCCACTGGCCGTGGTGGGCGGTGACGCTCCCGCTGTGGGGCGGACTGGTCCTGTTCCTCGTCGCCGTGATCGTCATCGTCCTGATCGCACTCGTCGGGGCTGGCGTGAAGCGGGGTCGGCGATGAACCCGAAGGACTTCACCGCCCTCGGCGCCCGGCTGATGCTGACCCGCCGCTTCTACTTCACCCCGCAGGTCGTGGCCGCGATGCCCGACGACGCGGTCATCGCGATCGCCGCCGCCGCGCTCCGGGCCGACGACCTGATGCAGAACCCGACGGCGGTGTCCGCGTGAAGACCATCGCCGAGCTCTACTCCGCCGCCGACCTCGCCTACTTCCGCGAGAACTACGGCGAGACCGAGTTCCTCGTCCACGTCGCGGGCCCGGACCTGAAGATGGCCGCCGACGACGAGGGCAAGCCGTTCACGCTGCACGAGGCGGACCGTCTGGCGCGCCGTATCAACGAGGCGCCCGCCGCCTCCACGCCGCAGCACGCGACCGTGTTCCACTTCGGCGAGCCCATGTCGGCGGTGGCCCGATGACCGAGCCCCGCAGCCACGTGCTGGCACAGATCGCCCGCGACGCCGACATCACAGTCGTCGATGTCCGCAAGACCCTGGTTGCCGAGTCCTACGAGCGCTTCGAAGCCGTAAAGCGCGTCACGTCGCAGGCCATTCGGACCAAAGCGCTGACGGACGCCGAAGCCGACTTCGCCGAGGCCCAGGACGCAGCGAGCACGTACGCGTACCTGCTTGCCGCGCTGCTGCGGATTGTCGAGGACCGCCACGGGCCGGAAGAGGCGCTGGAGATGGCGTGCATCGTCGATACCGTCCGCGAGGCCGGGACTGAAGTCCTCGAGGACGCGAACGACGACCTCGACGAGCAGGTCCGCGGGGCGGTGGCGTCCGATGGCTGAGCTGAAGATCGGAGCGGCCGTCAGGATCAAGGTCGGCGCGCTCGCCGGACGGAGGGGCCTCATCGGCCACATCGAGGCGGAGGGTCCATTCCCCTACGGAGTGCACTTCGAAGGCCAGTCGTACAGCTGGTTCAAGGCAAGTGAGCTGGAGCTGGTCGAGGCGGTGGACGCGCGATGAGCGAGGCGACCCTCCCGGCGCTGGCCATCTCCAACCCGCTGTGCGCCGTGTGTCTCGAGGAGACCGACGGCGACGGCTACGGCTGGGACTGCTACGACTGCGGCATCCACTGGGACGAAGACGGCAGCGGCGCCGAGTGGCTGTACCCCGACGACGGCCAGTGCCCCTCGACGTACACCCGTAAGCGCGGCGGCCTGAGCGTCGAGACCGAGACGTTCCGGTGCATGCGCATGGCGAGCCACGACGTCGCCCTGACACATGAGCATTCGGACTTGCTGTTCGGCTGGAAGACCGGCGGCCCGGGCGTCAGCAAGGTGGCCGCGTGAGCGCCGAGTCGACCACCCAGATCGACGCCGCAGTCGAGCAGGTCGTCCGGTCCACCAGCGACCCGGTAGCGCTCGAAACGAGCGTCCGGGAACTCGCCGGACTGCTCGGGTTCGAGCTCGCGGCCAAGCAGCCCGAGCCGGCCGCGATGCTCGTGCACGCGAACTTCGGCGGCCACTACGAGCAGCACGGAGGCCGCGACGAATACGTCACCCCGTGCGGCACCGTCGGCGCGGCGAACCTGACCAGCCTGTGGAACTTCATCAGCTGCGACGGATGCGTCAAGGCGCTCATCGACAACGGGCTCGGCGGGACCGACGCGACCCTGCAG
>FSXZ01000897.1_pt1 | contig 18181 bp, 16 predicted proteins | sample 1638121 | NCBI WGS metagenome assembly FSXZ01 (sample SAMEA3914788, study PRJEB12502) | metagenome | biome: forest; material: soil | place: Canada | collected 2011-07-03 | depth 0.1 m
CTCGAGAGACTGGCCGACATCGGTCTGGGTTACCTCGGTCTGGGCCAGCCGCTCACCACGCTGTCCGGCGGCGAGCGGCAGCGGCTCAAGCTGGCCACTCACCTGGCCGACAAGGGCGGCATCTATGTCCTCGATGAGCCGACCACGGGCCTGCACCTGGCCGACGTCGAGCAGCTGCTCGGCCTGCTGGACCGGCTGGTCGAGTCCGGCAAGTCGGTCATCGTCGTCGAGCATCACCAGGCCGTCATGGCCCACGCCGACTGGATCATCGACCTCGGCCCCGGCGCCGGCCACGACGGCGGCCGGATCGTCTTCGAGGGCACGCCCGCTGACCTGGTCGCTGACCGGTCCACCCTGACGGGCCAGCACCTCGCGGCCTACGTCGGGGCCTGAGGCGGGCCGGGCGCCAGGTGAGTTCCGCCCGCCGGCGGCCACCACGGGAGGCGGCCCAGCGTATTGACCCGCTCATGGCCCCCTGATAGACAGAACTCGTTCTGGAAATTAGCCCTCGCGGGCCGGGGCCAACTGGCCAGCGGCCTGCCGCCGGGTGACCCGCGATGCCGCGGGAGGCAGGGAGACGCGATGAAGCTGGGCCTGTCCATTGGGTACTCCGGAGCCGAGCTCAAGCTTCCGGTGGACCGTGTCCTCCAGGCGGAGCGGCTGGGCTTCGACTCGGTCTGGACCGCCGAGGCGTACGGCTCCGACGCCGTCACGCCGCTCGCCTACCTGGCCGCCAAGACCGAGCGGATCCGGCTGGGCACCGGCATCATGCAGCTCGCCGGGCGGACGCCCGCGATGGCGGCGATGCAGGCCCAGACCGTGAACGCGCTGGCCGGCGGCCACCGGTTCATCCTGGGCCTGGGGGTCTCCGGCCCGCAGATCGTGGAGGGCTGGTACGGCCAGCCGTGGGGCGTGCCGTACTACCGCCTGCGGGACTACATGCAGATCATCCGCAAGATCTCCCAGCGCGAGGCCCCGGTCTCCCACGAAGGCCGGGAGATCTCGCTGCCCTACACCGGGCCGGGCTCCAGCGGGCTGGGCAAGCCGCTCAAGTCCATCCTGCACACGGACCCCGACCTGCCGATCTGGCTGGGCGCGGGCGGCGAGGGGACGACGCGGCTGTGCGCCGAGCTGGGCCAGGGGATCCTCCCGCTGCGGTTCGCGCCGGGCTCGCTGCCGACCATCGCGCCCTGGATCGAGGAGGGCTTCCGCCGCGCCGGTAACGGCAAGGGCTGGGCCGACTTCGAGATCCAGGCCAGCGTCGGCGTCACCATCACCGACGACATCGAGGGCGCCCTGGCCGAGCGGAAGCCGCAGATCGCCCTGTACGTCGGCGGCATGGGCGCGCGCGGCCAGAATTACCACAACGACTCGATGGCGCGGGCCGGCTTCCCGGAGGAGGCCCGCAAGATCCAGGACCTGTACCTGGCCGGGCGCAAGGAGGAGGCCATCGCGGCCGTCCCCGACGCCTACGTCGACCGCGGCGTCCTGGTCGGCTCGCCCGAGCGGATCAAGGCGGGCTACCGGGCCTGGGCCGAGTCGGGCGTCACCGGGATCACGATCGGCACCAAGCAGCCCGAGGTGCTCGAGCTGATGGCCGAGGCGGCCGCCGAGTACCCGGCCATCGGTCCCGAGGCGGCCCTGGCCCGGGCGGCCCAGGCCGCCGCCCCGGTGAGCTGAGCGCAGATGGCCAACGTCCGGTCCGCCATCACCATGACCGATCCGGAGATCGAGGAGTTCGTCCGGGACCGGCGGACCGCGATCCTGGCCACGATCGGCAAGGACGGCCAGCCGCACCTGGCCGCCATGTGGTTCGCGCTGGTCGACGGCAGCATCGTGTTCGAGACCAAGGGCAAGTCGCAGAAGGTCGTGAACGTGCGCCGCCAGCCGCGGGTCACGGTCCTGCTGGAGTCCGGCGTGACCTACCCGGAGCTGCGCGGGGTGTCCTTCGACGGCACCGCCGAGGTCGTCGAGAACTCCGATGAGAACCGGGACTATCTGCGCGCGGTGGCCCGGAGCGTGATCGAGCGCTACACCGGCCCGGCCGGCGGCGCCGACCACGCGGCGCTGGACCGGGTCATGCACAACCGGGTGGCGCTGGTCCTGCGCCCGGACCGGGTCCGGTCCTGGGACCACCGCAAGCTCGGGATGGATCTCACCGCCCCGCCGTCCGGCACGTCCGCGGCCGGCATCCGGGGCTGGGTGCCCGCGCCGCCCGCCCCCGGCCAGGGCTAAGGCCCGGCCGCTCCCGCGAAACGAGGAATCCATGCCTGATGTGCTGACCGAGAAGCTGCCGTCCGGGGTCATGATCGTGACCTTCAACCGGCCTGACGCCCTGAACACGCTGGGCGGCACCCTGCTGGAGGACTTCGGCGCCGCGATGGACGAGGCCCGGCGGGACGGGAACGTGCGCGCCGTGCTCGTCACCGGGGCGGGACGGGCGTTCTGCGCCGGGGCCGACCTGTCCGCGCGCGGCGGCAGCAGCCAGAACGGCAGCGGCCAGAACGGCAGCGCGCCGGCCCCGCTGGCCTTCAGCCGGCGGGTCACCTCGATGCAGGACCTGCACGGGAACCTGGCGGGCGCCGCCTTCCACTGCGACAAGCCCACCATCGCGCTGGTCAACGGGGCCGCCGCGGGCGCGGGCTTCGGCGTCTCGCTGGCCTGTGATTTCCGCATCGCCAGCGAGCAGGCGCTGTTCGTCTCGGCGTTCGCCCGGATCGGCCTGTCCGGCGACAACGGCATCACCTACGGCCTGGCCCGGCTGGTGGGCCGGTCCACGGCCCTGGAGATCCTCATGCTGTCGCCCCGGATCACCGCGGCGCAGGCACTGACGCTCGGGCTGGTCCGCTCCGTCGTCCCGCCCGAGGACCTGATGAGCGCCGGCGTGGAGTTCGGGGAGCAACTCGCGGCCGGCCCGACCCAGGCGTTCGCCATCATGAAGCGAAACCTGGAGCTCGCCTACATCTCCACCTACCAGCAGAACCTGGACCAGGAGGCCTTCACCATCGCGGTCAACGGCGTCGTCGGCGAGAGCGCCGGCGCCATCCAGGCGTTCCTGGACAAGCGCCAGCCCGACTTCCGCGGCAGCTAGGCCCCGCATCCGGCCGCCGCGGCACGGGGCCGCACGGCCGCCGGAAACCCGGGTGACGGCGGCCCGGCCGGGTCGTTACGGTGAGCGCCATGCAGACCATGGTGGCGGTCGGCGCGGACCGCCTGTGGGCGGAGGACTCGCAGGGCCCGGGGCCGGCCCTGGTCCTCTTGCCCGCGGGTCTGAGCGACGCGCGGCTATGGGACCCGGCGTGGCCGGAGCTGACCGCCGCGTTCCGGGTCATCCGGTACGAGAGCCGGGGCTCCGGCCGGTCGCCCGCCGCCAGCGAGCCGTTTACCGAGCTGGGCGACCTGCGGGCCGTCCTCGATCACTTCGCGATCCCGGCCGCGCACCTGGCCGGCTGCAGCCGGGGCGGCGGCACGGCCGCCGAGCTGGCCCTGACCCGGCCGGACCGGGTCCGGTCACTGGTGCTGCTGGGCCCCGCCTTCCCTGACCCGGTCTTCGGCCGCCTGGCCGAGCTGCGCGCCCCGACGGTGATCATGGTGGGCGACCGGGATGCCTCCGCACTGATCGCGAGCAACGTCCGGGCGGCCCGGCGCATCCCGCGCTGCACCCTGATCCGGCTGCCCGGCGTCGATCACTACCCGCCGGTCCGCGACCCGGCCGCCGTCATCCGCGCGATCATGATCCACTGCCTCCCGCCCGAGCCCTGGCAGATCCGCCCGGCCGGGCCGCAGGACGCGGGCTTCCTGGCCGACATGCTGGTCGAGGCCGTGAACTGGTCACCCCGGTGGAACCAGAGCCGCGACAGCATCTTCGCCACGCCGCAGATCGCGCACTACGTCAGCGGCTGGCCGCGCGATGGCGACCTGGGCGTGCTGGCGCAGGCCGGCGGCCAGCCGGTCGGCGCCGCCTGGCTCCGCTTCCTCCCGCCGGACGATCCCGGCTACGGCTTCGTGGCCGCGGACGTACCCGAGCTGACCATCGGCGTGGACCCGCTGTGGCGCGGCCGCGGCGTGGGGCGGGCGCTGCTCGCGGCCCTGGCCGGCCGGGCCCGGGCGGCGGGCATCGCGCGGATCAGCCTGAGCGTGGAGCGGGAGAACTACGCCCGGCGGCTGTACCAGGGCGCGGGCTACCGGGTCGTGGGGGCCAGCGACCGGCACTCCGACACCATGATCACGAGCCTCTGTGATACTGACGCCATGCCCGATACGGACAACATGCCCGGTCCCGAACGCTCGCCGGACCCGCTGCACGAGCTCGAGCAGGTGCTGATCTCGCGCCGGGAACTCCGCCCGGAGGGCTCGTACTCGGCGCAGCTCTTCGCCGATCAGGAGCGGCTGATGCGCAAGGTCATGGAGGAGGCGTTCGAGGTCTGCCTGGAGCTGGGCCGGGCGCCGGTGAACGCCGACGCCGTGGCGGCCGAGGCCGCCGACCTGGTCTACCACCTGATGGCCGGACTGGTGTCGGTCGACGTCGACCTGGACCGCGTGCTGGCCGTGCTGGCCGCACGGCGCCGGTGACCACCCGGGTCGCGCTGCCGTCGCGGGGCCGCCTGCGCGACGGCGTGGTCCGGCTGCTGGAGCACGCCGGGTTCCCCGCTGCGCCGTTCCCGGGCACCGAGTTCCTGGAGATGCGGCCGCGGGACGCCGGGGCGTGGCTGGCCACCGGCCGGATCGCCGGCGCGTTCATCTCGACCGACATCGTCCTGGAGGAGGGCCTGGCGGACCTGCCGGCCGTGCCGCTGGGCCTGGCCCGCTCGGACCTGATCGTCGCCTCCCGCGACGACGACGGCCGGGACGGGCTGGCCGACCTGGCCGGCGCGACGGTGGCCACGCACCTGCCGCAGGCCACCGCCCGCTGGTTCGCGCGGGCCGGCGTCCCGGTCAGCGTGGTCACCATGGGCGGGTCGCTGGAGGGCGTCTGCGCCGCCGGCCTGGCCGACGCCATCGTCGACCTCCGGGAGACCGGCACGAGCCTGGCCCGCAACCGGCTGCGGGTGCTGGACGTGATCGCCGGCTGCGAGGCCCTGTTCGTGCACCAGCCCGGCGATGCGCTGGCCGGCCTGGTGCTCCGGATCGGTGCCGTGCTGCAGGCCCGTGATCAGCGGTACGTCATGCTGCACCTGGCCCCGGACCGGATCCCCGACCTGACCGCCATCTTCCCCGGCCTGGCCGCCCCGACGGTCCTGCCCCTGGCCGGGCGCGACGATCTCGTCGCGGTGCACCTGGTCGTGTCCGGGCAGGCGTTCTGGATCCATCTGGCTAAGCTCCGGGAGCTGGGGGCCAGCGGGATCGTCGCCCTGCCGCCCGACGCGCTGCTGCCGTAGCCGCCGGCCGGGTCAGCGTCACCCGCCCGGCGCGCGGCGGGCGGCTGTTAGCGCTGCACCGCGTACAGGTCCCGCAGCAGCGCGATCTCGGCGCCGTGGTGGGACATCTCGTCCTGGGCGTGCAGCACGAGCCCGGCCCACAGGTCGCCGGGGAAGTCCGCCCGGGCCGGCCCGAGCGGCTGCCACAGGCCGTCCTCGCCCAGGTCGCCCAGCCCGGCCCGGAATGCCTGCCAGGCCTGGTCGAGAGCGGCCAGGGCCGGGCCGGGGGCGCCGAACCACTCCTGGCCCTTGACCTCCAGCGGCCACGGCCCGAGGCCCTGCGCGGTATACCCGGCCAGGCACTCGGAGCTGAGATGCCACAGCCGCCAGGCGATGGTCGTCACCGGGAGCGGGGACAGCCCCGCGGCCGGGCGGTCGACCCGCCAGCTGCCATCCGCGGCCTCCCGGACCGAGCAGCAGCCCGGTGCGGGCTCCCAGCGGTACTCATCCTCGGTCAGCCCGCCCAGGCGCCCGCGGATGCGCGACCACACGTGGTCCAGGCTGCCCAGCAGCAGCGGACCGATGTGGTGCCCGTTCCCGTCCTCTGGCATGGGCCCAGAACCTAGCAGTATCCGCATCAGTCCGCCAATACCGTCTGTGACCCGTTTTCGGCGGCCGGGTACCGGCTGTGACCGGGCGGATCAGAGGCTGATCCAGTAGCGGCAGATGCGGTCGGCGGCCGTCCCGGCGGGCTGCTCCAGGGCGCCGCCGTTGGCCTCGATGACCCGCCGCGAGCCCGTGTTGTCGGCGTCGCAGGTAACCAGCGCGTGCGTGAGGCCCAGTACCTGGCAGCGGGCCAGGGCGCCGGCCAGCATGGCCGTGGCGTGCCCGCGCCGGCGGTGCGCAGGGACCACGTTGTAGCCGATGTGGCCGCCGTCGCGGCGCAGCTCCGGGGTCAGCCGGTGGCGGATGGCCACGCCGCCGATGTACACCGGGCCGCTGACGTACCACAGCTCGGTCATCGGCACGCCCCACATCTCCCGGTCCTGCTGGCTGGCCCGGACGAAGGCCGGGAAGTCGGCCGCGGCGCGGTCCAGCCACTCCGAGGGGGTGCCGTCCGCCGCGCACGCGGCTCGCTCGCCGGCCAGGAACGAGGCCGCGACCGCCATCGTGGGGCGCACGAGCTCCGGCATGCCGCCAGGATGGCACCCGGCGCGGCGCCGGCGCCACCGGGGTTAGCCGCGTAGGAGGGCCGGCAGGGAGCCGGCCTCGTCGCGCGCCTGCGCGTAGCGGGCCCGCACCGCGGGCTGGGGCGCGGCCTCGTAGCGCTCGGCGGCCGCGGCCCGGCCCGCCTGGCCGGCGTCCGGCGCCCAGGCCGGGGCCGCACTGGCGCCGGACAGGACCCAGGCGGCCTGCCGGGCGGCGCCGTCGGCGACGTACTCCCCGGCCGGCGGGACCACGACCGGCAGGCCGAAGACGGCCGGGGCGATCTGGCGGACCGCCGCCGAGCGCGCGCCCCCGCCGATGAGCAGGACCCGGCCCGCCGGGACGCCGGCGGCGGTCAGCGCGTCGAGGCCGTCAGCCAGGCCGTTCAGCATGCCCTCGACGGCCGCCCGGGCCAGGTTCTCCGGCGTCGCGTTGCCGCGGGTCAGCCCGTGCAGCGCCCCGGTGTCGCCCGGCCGGTTGGGGGTCCGCTCGCCGTCCAGGTACGGCAGCAGGGTCAGCCCGCCCGCGCCCGGCTGCGCGCGGAGGGCCAGCTCATCCAGCTGCGTCAGGCTCACGCCCAGCAGGCTGGCCGCCGCGGTCAGGACGCGCGCCGCGTTGAGGGTGCAGACCAGCGGCAGGAACTCCCCGGTGGCATCGGCGAAGCCCGCGATGATGCCGGACGGGTCCGCCGTGGGCTGCCGCGCGCCGCCGAACACGGTGCCGGACGTGCCGACCGAGATCACGATGTCGCCGGGCCCGGCGCCGACGCCCAGCGCGGCGGCGGCGTTGTCGCCCGCGCCGGGACCGAGCAGCGCGGCGCCAGCGTGCCCGGCGGCCGCGGCCGGCCCCAGCACCTGCGGCACGGCCGGCCGGCGGCCGCAGGCCCGGTCCAGCAGGTCCGGCACGTAGGCCCCGGCCGCCGGCGACCAGTAACCGGTGCCGCTCGCGTCGCTCCGGTCGGTGCGCAGGCCGTCGAGGCCGCCGGCCCGGCCCGCGAGCTGCCAGGTCAGCCAGTCGTGCGGGAGGCAGACCGCCGCCGTGCGGGCCATCGCCCCGGGCTCATGCTCAGCCAGCCAGCGCAGCTTGGTCACCGTGAACGCCGCCAGCGGCACGCTGCCGACGGCGCCGGCCCACGCCCGGGCGCCCGCGGCCAGGTCGCCGCCGCCCAGCTCGGCCACCAGCGCAGCGGCCGCGCCCGCCGAGCGGGTGTCATTCCACAGCAGGGCGGGCCGCACGACCTGGCCCTGCTCATCGAGGCAGACCATGCCGTGCTGCTGGCCGGCCACCGCGGCCGCCTGCACGCCGGCCAGGCCGCCGGCCTGGGCCAGCGCCTGGCCGAGCGCGTCGAGCCAGGCCTGCGGGTCGACTTCGGTGCCGTCCGGGTGCGGGGCCGCGCCCTCGCGGACCAGCGCCCCGGTGGCCGCCTCCCGGATCACGACCTTGCAGGACTGGGTCGAGGAGTCGATCCCCGCGACCAGCGCGGTCACCGCGCGCGCAGCAGGTGCTCGACGGCGAGCTGGTGCAGCGCCACGAAGCCGTAGCCGGCAGCGCCCGCCGCCTGCGGGTCAAAGTCCTCGAACGCGCTGCGGTCGGCCAGCAGCCCGGCGAAGTCCTCGCCCGGGGCCAGGGTGGGCTCGCTCAGCTCGCCGACGCGGCTCGCCGCCAGCGCCGCGATCACCTCCGGGTCCGCCCGGAACTGCGCGGCGCGCTCCTTGAGCAGCAGGTACATGGTCATGTTGGCGGCCGCCGCGGCCCACACGCCCGCCTTGTCCTCGGTGCGCGAGGGCTTGAAGTCGAAGTGCCGCGGCCCGTCATAGGCCGGGCCGCCGGCCGGCCCGCCGAACTCGAGCAGGTCGACGAGGGAGAAGGCGTTGATGAGGTCGCCGTGGCCGAAGACGAGATCCTGGTCGAACTTGATGCCGCGCTGGCCGTTCAGGTCGATGTGGAACAGCTTGCCGTGCCACAGCGCCTGCGCGATCCCGTGCGCGAAGTTCAGCCCCGACATCTGCTCGTGCCCGACCTCCGGGTTCACCCCGACCATCTCGTGGTGCTCCAGGCTCGAGATGAACGCCAGCGCGTGGCCCACCGTCGGGAGCAGGATGTCCCCCCGCGGCTCGTTCGGCTTGGGCTCCAGCGCGAACCGCATCCCGTACCCGCGGTCCAGCACGTAGGCGGCCAGCGTGTCGACGGCCTCGCGGTAGCGGTCCAGCGCCGCCCGCACGTCCTTGGCGCTGTCGTACTCGCCGCCCTCGCGCCCGCCCCACATCACGAAGGTCTGCGCGCCGAGCTGAGCGGCCAGGTCGAGGTTGCGCATCACCTTCCGCAGCGCGTACCGGCGCACCGCCCGGCTGTTGCTGGTGAAGCCGCCGTCCTTGAAGACCGGCTGCGTGAACAGGTTGGTGGTCACCATCGGCACGACCAGGCCGGTGTCCTGCAGTGCCTCGGTGAACCGGTCGATCTGCTTGTCGCGGGCCGGGCCGTCGGTCCCGAACGGGATCAGGTCGTCGTCGTGGAAGGTCACGCCCCACGCGCCCAGGGCGGCCAGCTCGTGCACCGCCTCCACCGGGTCCAGCGGCGCGCGCGTCGGGACGCCGAACGGGTCGGTGCCGCTCCACCCGATCGTCCACAGCCCGAACGAGAACCGGTCGGCGGGAGTGGGCTGATAACTGGGCTGAGCCTGCATGGCGGCGCTGCCTCCCGGGTCACCGGCGTAGTGAGCGCTCACATGCTAGGCCCGGGAGGCCGTCCGCGGTCAAGGCTGGCCCGGCCGCGGCTGGCCCATTAGCATCGCCGGTATGGGCTTTCCTTGACTGTGACCTGACGCTGCCGCCCGCGCGGTGCTGGCCGCGCTGGGCGCCGAGTTCGCTGATGAGCTGGTCGACGGCACCAAGAGCGCCGCGCTCCCGCTGATCCGCGACAGCCTGCACCTGAGCTACGGCCAGGTCGGGCTGCTGGCGGCGGTGCCGCTGATCGCCGGGAGCCTCATCGAGCTGCCGGTGGGCGTCCTGGCCGGCGCTGGCCCCCGCCGGCGCCGGGTCGTGCTGGCCGGCGGGCTGGTCTTCATCGCGGCCCTGCTGGCGGCCGCGGCGGCCAGCACGTTCGCCGCCCTGCTGGCCGCGCTCGTGCTCTTCTTCCCGGCCTCCGGGGCCTTCGTCGGCCTGACCGAGGCGCAGCAGCTAGACGCCGCCCCCGCGCGCCGGGCGCAGTTCATGGCCCGCTGGACCCTGGCCGGGGCGCTCGGCGCCGTCGCCGGGCCCGGCCTGCTGGCCGCGGTGGTCGCCGCCGGGGGCAGCTGGCGCACCGCCTACGTCGTGACCGCCCTGGCCGCCGCGGCGGCCTGGCTGGGCCTGGCCGCGGCCGGCCGCGCCGGGCCGTCGCCCGGCGAGGCGGTGCCGCCTGACGCCCCGGCCGACCCTGAGCCGGCCGGGCTCCGGTCGGCACTGCGGGCGGCCCGCCGCCCGGCCGTGCTCCGGTGGCTGATCCTGCTGCAGGTGTCGGACCTGCTGCTGGACGTGCTCACCGGGTTCGTGGCCGTGTACTTCGTGGCGGCCGCCGGCGCCTCGCCCGCGCGGGCCGCCCTCGCCGTGGGCGTGCGGCTGGCCGCGGACCTGGCCGGCAGCGCGGTGCTGGTCGGGGTCCTGGAGCGCTGGCCCAGCCGCCGGGTGCTCCGGCTCAGCGCGGGTGCGGCGCTCGCGCTGTACCCCGCGTTCCTCCTGGTCCCGGGGTTCTGGGCGAAGGTCGGCGTCCTGGCCGTGCTGAGCCTGGTGACGCCCGCCTGGTACCCGGTGCTGCAGGCCGAGCTGTACGCCAGCCTGCCCGGCGCCAGCGGCGTCGCGGTGTCGCTGAACAGCGCGGCCACGCTGGCCGGCGGCCTCGGGCCGCTGGCCGTCGGGTACCTGGCCGGGTGGCTGGGGCTGGGCTGGGCGCTGGCCGGGCTGGTGATCGTCCCGGCCTGCGTGCTGGCCGGGACCTGGCGTGATCCGCTCCGCCTGCGCGATAGCGGATAGACTCGCCAGCCGTGACTGAGTCCTCGGGTGTGCGGGTGCGCTTCGCGCCCTCGCCGACCGGCGTGCTGCACGTGGGCAGTGCCCGGTCGGCTCTTTTCAACTGGGTCGTGGCCCGGCAGTCCGGCGGGGCGCTCGTGCTCCGCATCGAGGACACCGACGCCGCGCGGAACCGGCCGGAGTGGACGCAGGGCATCATCACGTCGCTGGCCTGGCTCGGCATCACCCCGGACCAGTACGAGGGGCCGTTCCTGCAGTCCGACAACCTGGCCCGGCACCAGGCCACGGCCGCGCAGCTGTACGAGCAGGGCCGGGCGTACTACTGCGACTGCACCCGGGACATGATCGTCGCCCGGACCGGGGACGCGCACCGCGGCTACGACGGCTTCTGCCGGGACCGCGGCCTGACGCCCGGCCCCGGCCGCGCGCTGCGGTTCCGCACCCCGGACGAGGGCGCCACCGTCATCGATGACCAGGTGCGCGGCAAGACCACGTTCGAGAACGCGACGCTGGAGGACTTCGTCATCGCCCGCGCCGACGGGTCGGTGCTGTTCCTGCTGGCCAACGTGGTCGATGACATCAGCCAGCGGATCAGCCTGGTCATCCGGGCCGAGGAGCACCTGTCCAACACGCCCAAGCAGCAGCTGCTGTGGGTGGCGCTGGGCCAGGAGCCGCCGGGCTGGGCGCACGTGCCGATCATCGTGAACGAGAAGCGGCAGAAGCTGTCCAAGCGCCGGGACAAGGTCGCCCTGGAGGACTTCCGCGACGAGGGCTACCTGGCCAGCGCCATGCGCAACTACCTGATGCTGCTCGGCTGGGCCCCCCGCGGCGACCGGGAGATCGTCAGCTGGGACACCATCGAGGCCGAGTTCCGGCTCGCGGACGTGAACCCCTCGCCGGCGTTCTTCGATGTCAAGAAGCTGCGCGCGTTCAACGGCGACTACATCCGGGCGCTGCCGGCCGCGGAGTTCGAGCAGGCCTGCGCGCCGTGGCTGACCGCCCCGGCGGCGCCGTGGCCGGCCGCCGCGTTCGATCCGGCCGTGTTCGCCGTGCTGGCCCCGCATGCCCAGACCCGCATCAGCCTGCTGGCCGATATCACCGCCATGGTGGACTTCGCGTTCCTCGAGGCGCCCGCGATCGACGAGGCCTCGTGGGCCAAGGCCATGAAGGAGCCGGTCGCCGGCGAGCTGCTGGCCGAGGTGATCACCGCCTACGAGACGGTGCCCTGGCAGCCCGATGACCTGCAGGCCACGCTGACCAGCATCGGGTCGACGTACGGCCTGTCGCTGGGCAAGGCCCAGGTGCCGGTCCGGGTGGCCGTGACGGGCCGCACAGTCGGGCTCCCCCTGTTCGTGTCGCTGGCGGTCCTGGGCCGGGAGCGGGCCCTGCGCCGCCTGGAGGCGGCCCGCGAGCGGCTGGCCGACCTGACCTGACCTACCTCGCCGGGGCACGGGCGGCGGCCGGGCAGGACTGGTCCCCGTTCGTGCTGGTGGCCGGGCTGCTGCTGATCGGGCTGGTCGCCGACGGGGACGGGCTGTTCCGCTACGCGGGGCAGCGGCTGGCCCGGGCGGGGCGGAGCGGGTACCTGCTGTTCGCCGGGGCCACGGTGATCATCACGGCGGTCACCGCCACGCTCAACCTGGACACCTCGGTCGCGTTCCTCACCCCGGTGCTGGTCTACACCGCGCGCAGCCGGGCCGGCCCGGGGCCGGTAGATGCGGGGCCGGAGGGCGCAGGCCCGGGAGATGCGGGGCCGGAGGGCGCGGGGCCGGCGCTGCTGTACGGCTGCCTGCTGCTGTCCAACGCCGCCTCGCTGCTGCTGCCCGGCTCGAACCTGACCAACCTGATCGTCCTGGGTCACCTGCACCTCACCGGCGGGCAGTTCGTCGCCCGCATGTGGCTGCCGTGGCTGGGCGCGGTCATCGTCACGGCGGCCGTGGTGGCGGTCGGCGAGCGCCGCTCGCTGCGCGGCCCGCGCCGGGCCGGCCCGGCGGGGGAGGCGGCCGGCCTGGCGGGAGAGTCGGGGGAGGCGGCCGGCCTGGCGGGAGAGGCGGCCGGCCTGGCGGGAGAGGCGGGGGAGACGGGGGACCGGGCCTGGGAGAGTGGCGCCCCGGCGGCCGGAGCGAGGCTGGGTGCCGGGCTGGCGGCGGTGCTGCTCGCGACGGCCGCCGTCGTGGTGCTGCCCGCCCCGGCCATCCCGGTGCTGCTGATCGGCGCGGCCGCGGCCGGGCTGCGCCTGGCCCAGCGGCGGGTGACGTGGCGCCAGGCCCGGGACGTACTCAGCCTGCCGGTGCTGGCCGGGCTGTTCGGCCTGGCGGTGGTCCTCGGCGCGCTAGGACGGACCTGGTCGGGGCCGGCGATCCTGCTCGGCCACCTCGATGGCTGGGCCACGGCGGTGGTGGCCGCCCTGGCCACGGTCACGCTGAACAACCTGCCGGCCGCCTCGCTGCTGGCGGCGCGCGCCGTGAGCCATCCGTTCTCGCTGCTCATCGGGCTGAATCTCGGGCCGAACCTGTGCGTCACGGGCTCGCTGGCCTGGCTGCTGTGGCTGCGGGCGGCCCGGGCCGCCGGGGCGCGGCCGTCGCTGCGGCGGGCCAGTGCCCTGGGGCTGGTCGCGGTCCCGGTGTCGATGGCGGTCGCGCTGGCCGCGCTGGCCCTGACCGGCGCGGCCTGACCGGTGGCCGGCACGGACTGAGTGGCCTGCGCGTCGTGGCCGCGGGTGCGGCGCAGCGGTGATCTCGATGCCTGCGTCACCCGGATCCTGGTCACCTGTGACAGGTGGCCGCGTTAAAGCCGAAACCCGTCAGGCGGACGCCCGAAATGGAGGAAGGCCTTAACTGTTGCAGTTGTACCCCCGCAGCGGGGTGAAACTGCAACAGTTAGCGCGGTCGGCCGGGTTCCGGTCGCTGTGGTCATCGGCTGCTGCTGAACGGCGGCCGTGACCGGGCTGCGCCGGGCCGGGCGGCGCGGGGTTCTTCGCCTTCACCACCCCCGCGGGCGAGTCCGCCCCGTCCCGCAGGGGAGCCCGTCACGCGCTGGCGGCCGTGCGACGCGCCGGGGGCGCCGGCGGGCGCCGGGACCGGCGGCTGGGGCGCCTGCTGGACCGTGCCCCGGCGCATATGCTTGGCCCTGAGGGTGAAGCACAGCAGCCGCGTCACACAACGCAGTGGAGAGCGGGCCGTAGCGCCCGCCCCCATGGAGGCCGATATGGGACTGATGGACAGGGTCAAGGCGCAGGCCACGGTGCTGGCGCAGAAGACCCAGGAGACGGCCCGGGAGGGGATGGCCCGGCTGGACCAGGCCACCGCCCAGCGGCACGCCGACGGCCTGCTCCGCAACCTCGGCGCCCTCGTCTACGCCGACCAGACCGGCCGCGGCGCGCCCGACTCGGCCGACCAGATCGCCAGGCTGGTCAGCGAGATCTCCGCGCACGAGGCCGAGAACGGCATCAACCTCGCCACGCAGCCGACCGGGTGGACGGCCGGAGTCCCCGGGCCGCCCGCGCCGTTCGCGGACCCGGGCCAGCCCGCTCAGCCCGGCCCGGCGCACGGCGAGCCGGGCCCGGCCGCGTACGGCGACGCGGGCCAGGACGCACCGGGTCAGCCCGGCCCGGCGTACGGCGAGCCGGCCCCGGCCCCGTACGGCGACGCGGGCCAGAACGCGCCCGGTCAGCCCGGGCCGGCCTTCGGCCAGCCCGGCCCGGCCGGGCCGGGGCAGCCGGCCGGCGGCAGCGCGCCGCCGGACGCGACCTACACGCAGCCGGGGTACACGTTCCCGCCGCCGGGGTCGGACGACGACCCGGCCCCGGGCGCCGGCCCGGCCTAACCGCTAGCCGCTGGCCCGGTCGGCTAATGGCAGGTGTCCTGGGCGGCCGTCTTCACCTGGCCGCCGGCCTGGGCGCCGGTCGGCAGGGCGGTGGCGGACGCGGACGGCGCCGGGGTGCCGGACGCCTTCCCGGCCCGGCGGCGGTGCCGGGGCGCGGGCGGGGCCACGGCGGCCGGCCGCTGGTCGGCGCGGATCTGGGCGAACAGCTGGCCCGCCGCTGAGCTGTCCCAGAGCACGGCCGACTCCCCGGTCGGCGTCTGGTAGTTCAGGTTGGCCAGCGGCACGGTCGTGAAGGCCACATCCTGCGGGCGGAGCCCGCTCAGCTGGCTGGCCAGGCTGGTCAGGTTGAAGCCCTGGTCGACCTGGATGGCCGAGGTCACGGACGAGATCACCGACCTCAGCTTGAACGGGTCGCTCATCGTCCCGGTGCTGATCGCCTTGCTCAGGACCGTGGACATGAGCTGCTGCTGGTCGTCGATCCGGGCCAGGTCGGAGGCCGCGAAGGAATGCCGGTCCCGGGCGAACTCCAGGGCGGTGATGCCGTCGACGTGATGGACGCCGGCCGACATGTGCAGCCCGCTGTAGGCGTCGTCCACCGCGAACGGCAGGCAGATGTTGACCCCGCCGAGCGCGTCGATGACCTTGACGAAGCCCAGGAAGTTGACCTCGACGTAGTCGTTGATGACCAGGCCGGTCGCGGCCTCCACCGTGGACACCATCAGCTTGGGGCCGCCCAGCCCGATCGCGGCGTTGATCTTGTTCATGCCGTGGCCCGGGATGTTCACCCAGGAGTCCCGGGGCAGGCTGACCTCCTGGACGTAACTGTGATCCGCGGGCACGTGGACGAGCATGAGCGTGTCAGAGTTCGTGCTGACGTCGTGGCCGACGTGCAGCGCGGCCTGCTGCTGCGCGGTCAGCCCCGACCGCGAGTCGATCCCCGCGACCAGGATGTTCAGCGGCCCGCTGCTCGGTGTCCCGGTCGTGCCGGCGCTGATCCGGCCGAGATGGCCGGTGACATAGCTGGTCAGCGCCCAGGCACCGCCCGACGTGGCCAGGACCAGGGCCGACACGGCCGCGGTGATGATGAGCAGCAGGCGATGCCGGCGCGCCTGGCGGCCGGCCGCGATCTGGCTCAGCAGGCGCTGCTGAGCGGTGCCCGGCGCCGGGCGGCGCCGGGCACCCGCAGGACGTGCCCCGCCCGGCGCGCCGTCACCGTCGGTCATCGAGCTCCCAGGAATGCCGCCCGCGCGAAACGCGGGCAATACCGCCAACGCTGCTGAGGCTAACGCGGTCCGGGCGGCCGGCGGGGGATACGGCCCCGCCCCGGCGGGTCGCGGGCCCCCGGGCTGCCCGCGCTTGTTACCAGCGAGTAGTATTGCTCTTGTTACCGGTCAGTACGCTTTCGGCGGGGAGGGCACGATGGGCCACTTCAAGAGCAACCTTCGCGACATCGAGTTCAATCTGTTGGAGATGCTGCACCGGCAGGACGTCCTCGGCCAGGCCCCTTACGGCGAGGTCGACGAGGACACCGTCCGGGGCATCCTGGACGAGGTCAACCGGCTGGCCACCGGGCCGGTCGCCGAGTCCTACGCCGAGGCCGACCGCCACCCGCCGGTCTTCGACCCCGCCACCCACTCGGTGCAGATCCCCGCGGCGTTCCGGAAGTCGTACCAGGCCTACATGGACGCCGAGTGGTTCCGCCTCGAGCTGCCCCCCGAGCTCGGCGGCACCAGCGTCCCGCGCTCGGTCGTCTGGGCCGTGGGCGAGCTGATCCTCGGCGCCAACCCGGCCGTCTGGATGTACGGCGATGTCGGCGCGTTCTCCCGGGCGCTGTGGCAGCTCGGCACGCCGGAGCAGCGGCGCGTCGCCGGGCACGCGGTGGCCGGCCGGTGGGGCTACACCATGGTGCTCACCGAGCCCGACGCCGGCTCCGACGTGGGCGCGGGCCGGACCAGGGCCATCCAGCAGCCGGACGGCACCTGGCACATCGAGGGCGTCAAGCGCTTCATCACCAGCGCTGAGCATGACCTGTCGGACAACATCCTGCACCTGGTGCTGGCCCGCCCGCAGGGCGCTGGCCCGGGCACCAAGGGCCTGTCGATGTTCCTGGTGCCCAAGTACCAGGTCGGCGCGGACGGCGAGCTGGGGGAGCGCAACGGCGTCTACGTCACCGGCGTCGAGCACAAGATGGGGCTGAAGGTGTCCACCACCTGCGAGGTCACCTTCGGGGCGGAGCACCCGGCGGTCGGCACCCTGGTCGGCGGCGTCCACGACGGCATCCGGCAGATGTTCCTGATCATCGAGTCGGCCCGGATGATGGTCGGGACCAAGGCCATCTCGACCCTGTCCACCGGGTACCTGAACGCCCTGGACTTTGCCCGGAGCCGGGTGCAGGGCGCCGACCTGCGGCAGCTGACCGACAAGGCCGCCCCGCGCGTGACGATCATGCATCACCCGGACGTGCGCCGCAGCCTCATGCTGCAGAAGGCGTACGCCGAGGGGCTGCGGGCGCTGGTCTACTACACGGCCAGCCTCCAGGACGCGGTGCAGGTCGGCGAGGCTCGCGGCGAGCCGGACGAGGCGGCGGCCGCGCTGAACGACCTGCTGCTGCCGGTGGTCAAGGGGGCCGGCTCCGAGCGCGCCTTCGAGCTGCTCACGCAGTCCCTGCAGACCCTGGGCGGCTCGGGCTATCTCCAGGACTACCCCATCGAGCAGTACCTGCGGGACGCCAAGATCGATAGCCTGTACGAGGGCACCACGGCCATCCAGGGGCTCGACCTGTACTTCCGCAAGATCGTCCGGAACGGCGGCACCACGCTGGGCCAGCTCACCGCCCAGATCCGCGAGTTCGCGGCCGGCGACGGCGGCAACGGCCGCCTCAAGGCCGAGCGGGCGGCGCTCGCGCGGGCCGCCGACGACGTCGAGGCGATCGCCGCGGGCATGCACGGCTTCCTGGCCGCCTCGCTCGAGCAGCCGGACGAGATCTACCGGGCCGGGCTCAACACCACCCGGCTGCTGCTGGCCCTGGGCGACCTGGTCATCGCCTGGCTGCTGGGGCGGCAGGCCGAGATCGCGCTGGCCCGGCTCGACGCGGGCGACCGGCCGGGCGACCAGGCCTTCTACGAGGGCAAGGTCGCGGCCGCGCGCTTCTTCGCGGCCACGGTCCTGCCCCGGCTGGCCGCCGAGCGCGAGATCGCCGAGGCGACGTCGCTGGACGTCATGGAGCTTGCCGAGGACGCCTTCTGATTGCCGTAACGCTGGCCGCGCCCGGCGGGCCTGCCGCCGGGACGGCCGGCCACGTCCCGGGCCGGGTCACGTCTCGTACTGGATGGAGGCCCGGTCCTGGCGGATCGGCGTGATGCACTCGTCGATGACGGCCCGGTGGGCCGGGTGGTCGCGGTAGGCCAGGTAGCTCGCCGCGTCCTCGAAGTCCGCCACCACGGCGAAGTCGAAGTTGCCGGGGACCAGGCCCGCGTCGGGACCCGCGTGGTAGCTGCGCAGGCCCGTCATCAGCGGCGGCAGCGCCCGCAGCTCGGTCTGGACCCGCAGCTTCTGCTCGGCCGTGGCCTCCGGCTTCCAGGTGAACATGACCACATGCCTGATCATCGTGCTCCCTTGCGTCAGGACCAGGCCAGCATGTGCAGGGGGTCGGCCAGCATCGCGCCCACCTCGCGCAGCACCGCCGCGCCCAGGTCGCCGTCCACGATGCGGTGGTCGAACGACATCGACAGGGTACAGACCTGGCGCACGGTCAGCTGGCCATCCTGCACCCAGGGCCCGTCCTTTACC
>FSXZ01002533.1_pt1 | contig 18168 bp, 7 predicted proteins | sample 1638121 | NCBI WGS metagenome assembly FSXZ01 (sample SAMEA3914788, study PRJEB12502) | metagenome | biome: forest; material: soil | place: Canada | collected 2011-07-03 | depth 0.1 m
CAGTTCGGCCGACGGGGTGGGAGCGTCCGGGAAGAGTGCGACCTCGTGGTACGCGGAGAAGACCGGGTCGAGCAGGCGCGGGGCGAGCAGGAAGGGCTGACGTTCCCAGCCGTCCTCGGCCAGTGCCTCGAGCTCTCGCTCGACCCGCCGGGCGAAGCCGACGCCGTGCCCACTCTGCCCGCCCTGCCCGCCGTCCCCACCGTCCCCGCCCGGCCCGCCATACCCCAGCAGAGTACTGATCCGGGTGGCGGTCACGGCGCCGCCTGCGACGAGTTCGGCGGCGGCGCGGGGCAGGAACCAGTGTTCGACGACGTTGCGGTGGTAGGCCAGGATCCGCTCCCGGCCGCCCACCACGGCGAAGCCGTCGCCGACCCGTTCCAGCACCCGGGTGCGCACCAGGCCCGCGCAGGCCGCGGCGATGGAGTACGGGCGCACGATCGGGATCCGGCGTTCGGCCGCGAAGGCGAGCAGGGCGGCGAACTGCCGGACCACCTCCTCGGCGCCGAGCGGGGCGCCGCCGTCCGCCGCGAAGATCAGGGCCAGCAGCGCCTCGGCGGTGACCTGCGTCGCCTCCCGCAGCCCCTCGGCCACCCGCCGGGTGAGTGTGCGCGCGGCGTCCCAGTCTCCGGCGGCCTCGCGGGTGACGGCGCGCAGCGAGATGGGCGGGGCGAACTGGATCCAGGCGTGGCGCGGGCCGAAGACGCGGCCCGCGCGCAGGTAGTGGATCAGGGCACGCACTCCCTCGGGCGGTTTGGCCGCGCCCGCGTCCTCGGCGGTGACGGTCTCGATGTCGGGGAGCGCGTCGTAGACGATCGAGACCGGCACCACCAGGACGTCCTGAACCGCGGCATCCGCGTAGGCGCCGACCAGGATGCGCGGGAGTCCGTTGCGCAGCGGGCGGATCCGGCCGGTGCGGGTGCGCCCGGCCTCCGGGTACCACTCGAGGCTCTGACCGCGGGCGAGCAGCCCGGCCAGGGCGGCGCGCACGGCGGCGTGGTAGCGGTGATCGGCGCCGAACTCGCGCCGGATGAAGATCATGCCGCTGCGCCGGCCGATCGGGCCGAGCGGCCAGAAGCCCAGGTTCGCCCCGGCCAGCCGCCACGGCCGCAGCGGTCCGGCCTCGCGCAGGGCCCGGTCCAGCACGAGCGTGTCGAGGTAGCTGCGGTGCGCCGGAAGGAACACCAGCGGGGTGGCCGCGCCGGCGGCCAGGGCGGTGCCCGCCGGATCGAGGTACCCGGCGCGCAGGTGGCGCAGCGGCGGCCGGGTGAGCGCCACGAGCAGGCGCCGCGCCCAGGCTCGGCGGCGGGCGGTGAGTGGGGGCGATCCGTCGTGTCCGGCCTGCTCGGCGTGGTGTCCGCGCACGGGTGTGGTCCTTCCGTTCCAGTCCGTTGTTCCCGTTGGCCGCCGCCCGGTGCCCGCGCACGATCAGAGCATGAACGACAACTTCGTCTTCGAGACGATCGCGACGCTGCTGCGCACCCAGTTCTCCGTGCCGCCGGAGCGGATCGGGCCGTGGACCCGGCTGGCCGAACTGGACCTGGACTCGATCGGCCTGGTGGAGCTGGCGGTCGCGCTCGAGGAGCATTTCGACGTGGACTTCACCGGCCGGGTGATCACCATGGACGACCGGCTCGGCGAGCTGGCCGACCGGCTCACCGCCGAGCGGGCACGGTGATCGCCTGATCCAGCTGCCCGGCCGTGTACAGGCTCTTACAGGCGTGGCGCCGCACCTTTCCGCTGGTGGTCTTGGGCACGGTCCCGGCCGGCACCAGGACCACGGTCGCGGCGCCCACCTGGTGGCCGAGCGCGAGGTTGCGGCGCACGGCCGCGGCCACCTGCTCGGCCGCGGCCTCGTCGCAGGTCTCGAAGGCGCCCACCTCCACCAGCACGGCCACGCTCTCCCCGTCGGCCGCCTCCAGCGCGAAGGCCGCGACGCCGCCGGGGCGGATCGCCGGGTGGCAGCGGCGCACGCTCTCCTCGAGGTCCTCGGCGTAGTGGTTGCGCCCGCGCAGGATGATCACGTCCTTGCGCCGGCCGGTGACGAAGAGCTCTCCCTCGGCGAAGAAGCCGAGGTCCCCGGTGCGCAGGTAGCGGCGCGGGTCGGGTTCGCCGTGCACGCGGGCGTAGAGGCCCTCGCGGCTCTCCTCGGGCCGGTCGAAGTAGCCGAAGGCCTTGGTGGCGGAGTCCACCCAGATCTCCCCGACCCGGTCGGCCGGGCAGGGCACCCGCGTGTCCGGGTCGATGATGCGCACCCGCGAGCCGGGTTTGGTGATCTCGCCGCAGCCGACGTAGACGCTGGCCCGGCGCTCGTCCGGATCCCGCGGCGGCACGGAGGCGCGGCCCTCGGACTCGGCCCGCTGCTCCGGGATGCGCACGACCCGGCCGCGGGCGATCTCCTCGGCGTCCACGGCGACCCGGGCGCGGCCCCAGGAGCTGACGCTGACGGTCGCCTCGGCCAGTCCGTAGGTCGGGCAGAAGCACTCCGGGCGCAGTCCGGCGGCGGCGAACGCGTCGAGGAAGCGGTCCACGGTCGCCGCCCGGATCGGCTCGGCCGCGCACACCAGCGTCGCCAGCGGGCTCAGGTCCCAGCCCGCGCGCTGCTCCGGGGTGCTCTTGCGCACGGCGAGGTCGAGCCCGAAGTTGGGTGAGGCGGTGAGGGGGGCCCCGACCCGGGACATCGTCTCGAACCACAGGGCCGGGCGGCGCACGAAGTCGAGCGGGGAGATCGAATAGAGCCGCATGTTGCCGCTCAGGGCACTGAGGATCGCGTTGACGAGCCCGAAGTCGTGGTACTGCGGCAGCCAGGACACCCCCACGGTCTGGTGCCCGAGCCGGAAGTCCACGGCGTTGCAGTCCATTTCGGCCAGCAGGTTGCCGTGGGTCATGACCACCCCGCGCGGGGTGGAGGTGGAGCCGGAGGTGTACTGCAGCACGGCCGGGTCGTCCACGGTGGTGATCCGGTGCCAGCGGCGCGGTTCCGGATCGCCGTCGTCGGCCTTGTCCGTGCACTGCCAGGGCACCGCGTCGGGCCAGTCGAGGCCGGGGAACGCGGCCGAGGCGGCGGCCAGCCGGCGCAGCGTGTCGAACTCGGTGGAGGTGAGGATGCCGCGGGCCCGGCAGTCGCGCACCGCCGCGGCGAAGGCCTGTTCGCCGCCGCGGCCGCCGGCCGGTCCGGGCGGGAGCACCGCGGCCGGGATCACCCCCGCCATCAGGCAGGCGACCAGCGCGACGACGAAGTCCGGGCCCGGCGGGTAGACCAGCACGGCGCGGTCGCCGCGGCTCCAGCCGAGTCCCTCCAGCAGGTCGCGCACGCCCGCGGCGCGCCGGGCCAGCGCGGGCGCGGTGCAGGCGGCGTAGTCGACGCCGGCGGCGTCGACGAAGGTGAACAGGGCGCTGTCGGGGTCGCGCTCGAGGTTGGCGGCGAACAGGTCGAGGATGCCGGCGGGCATGGGCCACCTTTCCGTGGGTCGGTCTGCGGTGGGTCGGTCTTCGCGGTGGATCCGCCTGCGCGCGGGCGGGCCGGTCAAGCCCCGGTCAGCGGGGCGCCGGCGGCGAGCCGGACGCGCAGGCCGCGGGCGCTGAGGCAGGCCAGCGGCCGGATGCGGTCCAGGCCGAGTTCGCGCAGGGATTCGGTCAGCGGGGAGCCGGGGGCGGGCACGGCCAGGCGCACCAGTGCCCCGGGGTGCAGCTGTATCCGCCCGGCGAAGTCGATCTGGGAGCGCAGGGTGCTGCGATCGCGGCGGGAGTAGAGGACGACGTCGCCGGCCGGGGCGGGCAGGCCCGGGCCGAGCAGGCCGCCGAAGCCGAGGCGGGTGCCGTCCGGGGCCTCGGCGGTGGCGCGGGCGCCGAGTCTGCCGACGGACAGGTTCACCCGGGCGCGGATCGCGGGCAGGCCCCACAGGTCGCGGTACGCCTCGACCGCCTGGTCGGTGGACGCGGCGGCGCCGAGCAGCCGGATGCCGACGCCGCGCTGGTCGGCGCGGCGCAGCAGGTGGGCCCAGGCGAGTCGGCCGCTGCGCCACGGGCTGTCCACCAGCACGCCGTAGCCGAAGACGCGGTGCGGCCGCAGGCTGCCCTCGCGCTGTTCCGCGGCGAACACCGCCACCACCGAGCGCCCGGCCAGCCCGAGCGGCTCCGTCTGGGATCCGTCCGCGGCGAGGCAGCAGGCGAGTTCCCGGTCCACCGGGTAGAACGCCAGCAGTCCGCTGCCGTACGTGCAGCCGAGCGGGAGTTCGAGGGTCTGCGCGCCGAGCCGGGCCAGGGTGGTGGGCACCGGCATGAACGGGTGCCCGGCCGGTCTGGGTTCGCGCTCATAGGTCTGATACAGCTCGGTCCGCACCACCGGGCCCGCGTACGCGGTGAGCTGGGCCTCGATGTACTCGCGGGCGTCGGTGATGAAGAACTCGAGGTCGCGCAGGTAGTGCTCGATGCTGTGGCAGTCCGGGAACTGGTGGGTGACCTCGGTGTAGTCGACCACGTACCAGTCCGGGTGCAGGTCGAAGCAGCTGCCCGCGTCGATCCCGTCGAGGGTGGGGACGATGTCGTGCTGGTTGGTGACCGTGGCGACGACGGTGCGCGGGTCGGCCGGGTACTTCTGGTCCACCGGCGCGCCGAGCGCGATCGCGTGCGTGACCGTGTAACGCGCGCAGAACTCCGGGTCCTGGGCCAGGTTGAACGCGGCCGGTCCGCCCGCGCTGTGCCCGATCAGGGCGATCTCGGCGCCGTCCGGGATGCCGAACTCGGCGATGGCGCGGCGCAGCGCCCCGGTGTACCCGGAGGCGGCGTCCAGGGCCGAGCGGAACGCGCCGACCAGGGAGGCGGGCGAGCCGTGGCCGCGCAGGGCCGGACGCATCCCGGGCACCTGCACCACGTGCCGCTCGACCCCGTCGGGTCCAAGCACGGTCTGGATGACGACGCGTCCGTCGTTGCCGAGCAGGGCGATGTTGCGCAGGAAGGCGAGCAGCGAGCCGCGGGCGGCGAGCAGGGCGAGTTCGTGCGGCTGCGCGGGCACCCGCCGGGCCGCGCCGGTCCCCCGGTCCTGTCGCGTCATGAGCTTGACGCTGAAGCCGAAGAACGGCTCCGCGCTCGGCGCATCCGCGCCGGTGGCCATCCGCCACGCGGTGCCGTCGTTGAACGGGTTGCGGTCCAGTAGCGCCTTCAGGCACAGGATCTCGGCGAACATCGGCGCCAGCGAGCTGAACGCGCGTACGGCGCCCTCGTCGTCGAACAGCACGCGCAGGGAGCGGAGGATCTCGAGTTCGTGGTGGGCTTGTACGGCCTCGATGAAGTGCGCGAGCCGGGGGTCCTCGGTCATCTCCGGGTGCGCCCGCTGCAGGGCGGCCAGCCGCAGCCGCAGCGAGAGCACCAGCAGCGCGGTGGCCAGGCTGCGCCGCCCGAGCAGGTCGCCCAACACCGCCCCGGCCGTGCCGACGTACCCGCCGGTGAAGGCGAAACCGAGGCCTGATTCGTGGGTCAGTGCCCGGAGCAGGGCGACGCCGCGCGGGGTGCGCGGCAGGTCCGTGAGGCCCGGTAGCGCGGACCCGGCCAGGCGCGCGGTCGTGCGGGCGCTGACCTCGGACACGGTCTGCGCGATGGCCGACAGCTCCCACGCGACCTCCTTGTAGCGTTCGATCTCCGCGTGGTGGGCGCGTTCGTGCGGGGAGACGAACTTCGGCGGATTCGGGCGGCGCGGCGCGGCGGTGCGCGCCGCGGCCGGGCCCGGGGCCGTCACGGGCGCGTCCCCCGCTCCGGCTCGTCGCCCTCGAGCTCCTCGATCGGCCGCGGCGCGAAGGCGAACCCGGCCGCGGGCACCGCCACCCCGTGCGCGCGCACCTGTTGCGCCCTGGTCACCACGGCCGCTCCGGCCAGCAGGTTGCGCGCGATCTGGACCACCGAGCGCTCGGCCGGGTCGGCCAGGAAGCCTCCGGCGACCCAGCGGTTGAACGCGCCCATGGCCGGGCCGCACCACACCTGATAGTCCGCCCGCCGCTCGGTCGCGCCCCCGATCGCCCAGCGGCTGCCCATGCCCAGGTACCAGCGGAAGACCAGCGCCATCTGGTGCTTGGGGTCGCGCTCGGCCCGCTCGGCCTGCTCCGGATCGCGGCCCAGCCAGAACCGGCGCGTCTCGGCCCACACCGCGTCGTAGGAGGCGCGCAGGATCTCGCGCTCGACCTTGCCGCGCAGCAGCGGCGAGACCTCCGTCCACGCGGCGTGCGCGGCATAGATCTGATACAGCCGCTCCGCCCGGAACGCGAACATGCTGCCGCGCCGCAGCACCTGCAGCCGGACGCCGAGCTCGAACATGTCCGCGGCCGGGGCCATCACCACGTCGGCCGGACCGGCCTCGGCCAGCATCCGCTTCGCGTCCGCGGAGAGCCCTGATTCCAGCGCGGCCTGGTTGACCGAGCCGGTCAGCACGTACGCGGCGCCGAGTGCGAACGCGGCGGCCACCGCGGCGGGGGTGCCGAGGCCGCCGGCCGCGCCCACCCGGATCGGCCGGTCGTAGCCGTGTTCGCGCTCTGCCGCCGCGGCCAGCGCCAGCAGCTCCGGCAGCAGGGTGACCAGCGGCCGATTGTCGGTGTGCCCGCCGCTGTCGGCTTCGGCGGTGACGTCCTCGGCCACCGGGATGCGCGCGGCCAGCTCTGCCTCCGCCGCGGTCAGCCGCCCCTGCTCGACCAGGGCCCGCAGCAGCGGCGCCGGAGCCGGGGACAGGAACGCGGCGGCGACCTCGGGCCGGGAGACCTTCGCGAAGATCCGGGCCGCGCGGCGCACCCGGCCCTGGCCGTCGCGGCTGAGCCCGTGCGCGGCCACGTACACCACGGCCGGGGTCAGCTCCATGAACGCCGAGGCAGAGACAGCCGGGACCCGGTGCGCCACCAGCAGATCCGCCACCGCCGTCTCGGTGCGCGGCTCGCCGGGCGAGTGGATCAGGTTCACGCCCCAGTTGCGTTGCTCGCCGAGCCCGTCGGCCAGCCGCCCGACCTCCCGCCGCACCGCCTCCGCGGAGAGCCCGGCGGCGCCGAAGAACCCGAGCATCCCGGCCCGCGCCATCGCCGTGACCAGCTCCACCGTCGCGATGCCGTTGGCCATCTCGCCCGCGACGTACGGGTAGCGGGTGGCGTGCGCGGCGCAGAACGAGGCGTCGCCGAGGCGGCCCGGGTGCAGCGGCGGCAGCTCGGCCAGGACCCGCGGGCCGACCGGCCGCACACCGCGGCTCGGCGCCGCGACCACGCCCGGGCGCGGCCCCCAGAGCGGATCGGAGACGATATATAAAGATTCGCTGGTCCGCTGGACGAACTCGGCGACCCGCGGCCCTTCGAACGCGGGCCGCGGCCCGCTCGGTTCCCGATCGGCCGGCCGCGCGGCCGCCAGAGTTTCGGCGCTCACACCGCCCATTGTCGGCGCCCGCGATCAGCCCGGCCCATAGGAAACCTGGACTAGTACTCCCTATACAGATCCAATGGACGATATCCGGCGTACCGGCGCCCGACTTGAATGGATCCGTGAGCGATTATCTGAGCACGTACAACCGAGTCGCGTCACACGATCCGATGCGCGCCGCGGGCATGGTGGCGGGCTGGATCCGCAGCGACTGGCGTGCCCTGTTCGCACAGCTGCGCGCCGACTGCCCGGTGTTCGTCACCCCCGCCTACACCCTGGTCACCAAGTACGCCGACGTGCACGAGGTGCTCGCGCACGAGAAGGTCTTCACCGTCCGCCCCACCCGCCCGCAGCTCGACGCCGCCCTCGGCAGCGGCTTCATGCTCTCCCGCGACGCCACCCCGCTCAACTGGCGTGAACGGGGCCTGATGCAGGTCATGCTCGACCCCGGCGACGCCCCGGCCGTACGCGAGCTCGTCGGCCGCGCCGCGGACGAACTGCTCGACGACATCGCCTGCTCCGGCACCTTCGGCGGAGTCGGCGGCGAGGGCTTCGACGTCGTCGCCGACCTGTACCGGCCGATCGCGCTGCGGGTATGCGAGGACTACTTCGGCTACCGCGACCTCGAACCGGCCCGGCTCACCCGCTGGATCCGCGCCATCATCAAGGACTGTTACGCCAACCCGATGGCCGACCCGGCCGTGCACGCCGCCGCGACCGCCTGCGGCGCCGAACTCATGGTGTACGTGCGCGGGGAACTCGACCGCCGCGCCACCGCCGACCCGCCGGACTCGGGCATCGACTCACCCCCCGACGACATCTTCGCCCGGCTCGTCGATTCCGCGCCGCTCAGCTGCCCCGCGCACGCCCTCGACCGGGAACGCCTCGCCGTCAACGCCGCCGGCCTCGCCCTGGGCTTCGTCGAGAGCGCCCCCGCGGCCATGGCCCTGGCCACCCGCCAACTGCTGCAACGCCCCGACGTGCACCAGGCCGCCGCCCGCGCCGCGCACGAAGGCGACCCGGCCGGCTTCGACGCGTACGTGTGGGAGGCCCTGCGGCTCGAGACCTTCTTCCGGCTGATGCCGCCGCGCCTGTGCGAGGAGGACTTCCTGCTGGCCGCCGGAACCCCGCGCGCCACCGTCGTGACCCGCGGCAGCATCGTGCTGCCCGCGCTCGCCTCGGCCATGCACGACGAGGACGTGATCCCCGAACCGGACCGCTTCCGCCTCGGCCGTCCCCGCCACCACCACCTGCACTTCGGCACCGGACACCACCACGACTGCCTCGGCGTCAACCTCGCCCGCGTGATCATCCCCGAGGCGATCCGCCGCCTGCTGCGGCGCGGGACCGCACTGGTGCCCGGCGAGGACATCGTGTTCGACGCCATCTTCCCCGACCGCTACCGGCTGCGGCTGACTTAGGAGCGCGTGCATGAGGGCCCGATCCATCGCCACTGACGGAGCCAACAACCGACTGCGCTTCCTCGCGCTCACCCGCGGCGGCCCGATCTGGGAGGCACTACAGTGCGTCGCGCCGATCCGACAACGGCTCAACGCCGCGTTGATCGACCACGCCGTGCGCGAGATGCCGGCGCGGCCCGAACCGCTCTCCACCATGGCGCCCTACACCTCCTGGCGCTCCCTCACCGACCGCAGTTACAACGGCAGGCATCTGCCTCCGAGCACCCTCGACCCGGAGCGCCTGCCCGCCCCCGAGGAGGCCGCGGAGCTGTTCCGGCGCGGCACCGGGATGACTCCGTGCCGCCGCTCCACCGTGCTGTTCGCGTACTTCGCCCAGTGGTTCACCGACGGATTCCTGCGCGGCGACACCGGCGGCCCCACCACCCCGCGTGATCCGCGCCGCAACACCTCCAACCACCAGATCGACATGAACCAGCTCTACGGGATCGACGAACGCACCGCGGCGATCCTGCGCACGCACGAGGGCGGGCTGCTCAAGAGCCAGTGGATCAACGAGGGCGAATTTCCGCCGTACCTGTGCGACGCGGACGGCGCGAAGAAGCCGGAGTTCGCCGAGCTCGCCGTGGTCCGCTTCGAGCAGATGCCGCCGGCCTGGCGCACCCGGCTGTTCGCGCTCGGCGGGGACCGGTCCAATCTGCAGCTCGGCTTCACCATGCTCACCGTGCTGTTCCTGCGCGAGCACAACCGGCTGGCCCGGGAACTGGCCCGCGAGTACCCCGACTGGGACGACGAGCGGCTGTTCCAGACCGCCCGCAACATCCTGACCCTGATGGTCTGCCGGATCGTGCTCGACGAGTACATCAACCACATCACCCCCTACCACTTCCGCTTCAGCCTGGACCCGGGCCTCTCCGCCCGCCTGGCCCGCGCCCCCTGGCACCGGGAGAACTGGGCCTCCTTCGAGTTCAGCCTCATCTACCGCTGGCACAGCCTGATCCCGCCGACGCTCACCGTCGGCGGCCGGGACCTGCCGCTCGCCGACACCATGGTCAACGGCCCGCTGCTGGCCGAACACGGCCTCGGCCGCACCATGGAGGACGCCTCGAGGCAGACCGCCGGGCGCATCGGCCTGTTCAACACCGAACCCGACCTGCTGTACGTGGACGTGGACTCCGTCGCCGACTCCCGCACCCTGCGGATCGCGCCGTACAACGCGTATCGCAGGCACCTGAAATTCCCGCCGGTGCGCAGCTTCAACCAGATCTCGGACGACCCGAAGGTGCGCGACGGCCTGCGCGCCCGCTACCACAGCGTCGACGACATCGACCTGTATGTGGGCGTCTTCGCCGAACAGCCCGGCTCCCCGGACACCATCCTCGGCCCGCTGCTCACGAAGATCATCGCGATCGACGCGTTCTCCCAGGCCCTGACCAACCCGCTGCTCGCCCCGCGGGTGCTCACCCCGGCCACCTTCACCCCGCTCGGCCTGCGCACCGTCGAGCGCACCAGGACCCTGTCGGACATCCTGCACCGCAACTCGCCCGAGGACCCGCGCCCGCGCTTCATCTCCATGACGCAGCGCAGGTGACGTTCCGCGTCAGCCCCCGGCTCACCGCGCGTCGCGGACCGTGACCTCACGGTCCGCGCGCTGCGTCGTGACCCGGTGCACCTCGCCCGGGCGTCCCAGCACCGTCGCCGAACACAGATCCCCGGCCGGCCGGACCGCGCTCGGATGCACCCGCGCGCGCCGCCCCACGTGGTCGCGCACGGCGACCTGGGCGAGACGGTCGCCGTCGCCGCCCGCACCGTCCTCAGGGCCCGGGCCCGCCTGGTCGGTCAGTCCGTAGAGGTGGGCGACGGTGCCCGGGAACCATTCGAGGACGTCGAGGTCCTCGGCGCGCAGCCGCGTCACCCCGTCGGCCGAGGTCGCCGCCAGCCCCGCGCCCGGCACGTAGGCCCGATCCCGGAGGAAGACCGCGCGCTCCGGCGCGTCCAGCCCGGCCAGCGGCCCGAGCGGAACCAGTACCTCCACCAGCCGGTAGGCGAGCGCGAGTTCTTCGCCCACGAACACCTGCACATCGAACACCGGCAGGATCTCGACCTCGGCGTCGAACCCGGCGAGCCGCGCCTCCACCCGCACCGGCCCGGAATCCGGCAGCGGACGCAGGAAGTCGATCCAGGGCAGCCGGTAGGGATAGCCGACATACCCCGGCCGGATCCGATCCGACCACCGCCACAGCGAGTCGTGCGGGATGACGTGCAGGGTCGCGTCCAGTAGGCCCTGATGCAGCTGACCGCGCGGCACCGTGCCGCGACCGGCGTCGAGCAGGCCGCGGGCACCGTTCGACCCGAGCTCCAGCCGGGTGAGGTAGTGGAACGCGGGCCCGTGGAACACACCCCCGCGCGGGTAGGGCAACTCGGCCTCGACCACGTCCGCCAGCGGCGCCGGAACCGGATGCGCCCGCGGCCCGTCGGCCACCGCCGCCGAGGCGACCACCACGCCGTCGTGCTCGAGCTCGACCCCCGGACCCGACGCCCGGCCGCGCAGCCGCACCGGCCGATCGAGCACGATCCAGCGCGAGAGCCGGATATCGCGCAACCCTGCGACGTCCGTCCCGGCCGCCGTCACCAGCCGGTCGACCACGCTCATCATCGGCAGCGCCGGCACCGTCCAGGTCGGCCGGTGATCGCAGACCCAGCCGGCCACGGCCGGATCCAGCAGCTCCTGGTACGTGATGCCGGACGCGCCGGCGCCCACCGTCCGCACCCCCAGCCCGGTGGCGTGATAGATCGTGCGGCCGCCGACCGACAGCCACGCCTGCGCCACCGCGTACCCCGGCCGCGACTCGGTGACCTCGACCTCGATCACGGTCGGCCCGTCCCCCGGCACCACCTGGCCGCGATACCGCCACGCCACCGTCCGCGCCTCGAGCCAGGGCTCGAACACCGCGTCCGGGGCGGCCAGCCCCGCGTGCACCAGGTAGCACTGCACCAACTGCAGCATCGCCTCGAGGCCGAGCGAACCCGGCTGCACCGGATCCTGGAAGAAGTGCGACCGGAAGTACCAGTCGTCCGGCGCGATGTCCTTCTCCCCGCGGATCCGGCCCTCGGCCGGCCAGAACCCGGTGACCCGGTCGATCAGCGAGAGCATCGGCCCGGCGGGCGGGCGGCCGGGCACCGGCACGACGGTGGCCGCGGCCTGCTCCCGCCAGTCCGGTCCGGGCAGGCCCGGCTGCTCGGCGAACGCGGCCGGCGGGAAGAACCCGAAATCGCTGCGCAGGTCGGCGACGAGCACCTCGTCCGCCCACACCCGCACGCCGAACGCATCGATGATCATGGCTCCTGTTCGGGAGATCTCGGACAGCGACACCTCGGTCCGCAGCACGCGCGCGCCCCGGGCGACGCGGCCGAACATCCCCTGCCCGCCGAGGTTGCGAAAGAGCAGCCCGACCTCGGCGGCGGCGACCTCGCCGGTGTAGAGCGCCAACCATCCGCACGGCTGGAGGGCGGCCTCGAGCAGTACGCACAGCGGCATCACGCCGCGGCCGCCGCTCTCATCCCAGAACCAGGCGTCGTCGGCCAGGTCGTACTCCGCGAGGAGCGAACGTTCACCGAGCTCGACGATGCGGCTGACGAAGTGGTACGGCGGCCCCGGGAGCCGCGCCACCGACCGCCCGTCGTCCATCGGCGCCAGCACCGGCCCCATCATCTCGCTCGGCCTGCCCCACGCACACGCGAGCAGCGACTCGAGCCCGAACACCGCCGGCTTCGGCTCCACGTGGCCGGCCAGGCCGCCGAGCCACCGCCACTGGTCCAGCGGCCAGTCCGGCACCAGGCGCACCGCGAGCCCCTCGGCCAGGAACGCTTTCACCCCGTCCACCGAGCACAACACGTCAGCGACGAGCGTGGGATACCGGCTGTCCTGCGACCACGACTCCTTGACGAAAAGCTCGTAGCTCAGTGTCCTGCTCGACGGCGTCACCTGGGCCCGGCAGGAGATCCGGTACGGGCGCTCGGGCACCGGCTCGAAACGCCAGCCGTCGTGGCGCGCCGTGGCGCCGGCGGCGGTGAGGTGGAAAGCCAGCAGCTGGAAGGCGCCCTCCAACATGAGCGTGCCCGGCATGCACGGATCCCCGACGAAGTGCCCCGCGAAGAACCAGCTGTCCGGACTGATCGCGAGCGACGCGCGCAAATAGCCGGCGGCCGGATCGTGCGCGTCCACCTCGTCGAAGAGCAGCATCGGCGCGTGGGCCGGACGAGGCGTGCGCACATGGGCGGACACCGCCGCGTCGAGCACGTCCGGCCCGAAGCAGTCCGCCGGACGCCCCTGCGCGAAGGCCAGAACCTGCGCGCGGTCGTAGCGCCGCATCGTCGAGGCCGCACTCGGCGTCGGCGGAGGCTCCCACACCACGCCCTGCGTGTCGGCCAACTCCGCGTCGGTGAAGAATCCGGCCTGCCCACGCCGCACGGTCAGCCGCGCCGCCCCGTCCACCGCGCACCGGTATTCGAACGCGAACAGGCGCACACCGCCGTGCTCCGCGTGCTCGTCGACGGAGATGTCGAAGGTGAGCGTCTCGCCCGGATGCGGCGGACTGCCGTGATAGGTGATCTCGCAGCCCAGCAGCCGATAGACGCGCTCGCCCCGGTTCAACAGGTCGGCGCCGAGCCAGCTGATCAGCAGCAGATCCGCCTGCCCGGCCTCGACCATCAGCCCGGCGGGCATCCGGCCGCACGGGTCCAGATACCAGCTGTCGGCCCGCACGTCGGTCTGCGTGCGGATGGCGCCGGTCCCCATCGTCGCGGGCTCCGCGTCGATCCACAGCACCCGGTCCGCCAGCAGCATCGGCGGCCCGGGCATCCGCGTCTGCCGCGCATACCCGTCCTGCGCCGCGAACCGCTCCCCGAACAGCCGCGACACCGCGCCCACGGCCAGATACTCCAGATCCGCCCGATCGAAGAGCGGCGCGAGCGGTTCGGGAGGTGTCGGGGTGGCGTTGGTGGTGGCGGCGGCTGCGGCTGCGGTGAAAATCAGCTCATTGATCCAATCGCGCTGCGCCAGGTAGGCCTCGTGCCCGTCCCGCAGCAGCCTGACGTAGTCGAGGTGCCGGGCCGCCACCATCGCGTGGTGCCCGAGCAGCGGGTTGGTCTCCGAAGGCGGTACATGAGCCGGCCCCTGCTCTGGATGCGCCGGATGCGCCGGCACGACGAGCACGCGCCGATCCGCGTCGCCCGGCCCCCTCCCCCGCGCGGCGACGAACCTCTCCGTCAACCGTGCGTCGTCCACCTCCACTCCCGCCGCCATCAGCGCGGCGACCGCGTGGGCCAGGTTGTCGATGTCCGACATGCCCCCGCGATCGTCCAGCGACACCGCGAGATGCTCACGATCGCCGAGGGTCTGGCCGATCCACTCGGTGCACCCTCCCGCCGGCCCGAGCTCGATGAACGTTCGCACTCCGTCCGCCCACGCGCGCTCCACCGTGCCCCGGAAGTCGAGCGTGCCAACGGCCTGAGCGGCGTTGGCGGCCGCCGCGCTCGCATCGTCGAGCTCATACACCCCGGCCGCCGCGCAACTGTAGAAGCTCACCCCGGGCACCGGCGTCGTCGGGCGACAGTGCAGCTCAAACCACTGCTCACGGACCTCCTCGACCACCGGCGCGTGAACGGCCAGGTCGTAGTCCAGCGCGATGACGTGGTCCGCCCCGATGCGGCGTGCCACGCGGGAGCAGCCGGCCGGATCGCCCCCGAACGTGCACGACGACGGCGAGTTCACGGCCATCAGATAGACGGCCGGCTCCTCGGCCAGCGCCGCCGTCACCCGCTCGGCCGGCAGCGTCGCCAGGTACGTCCGCCACAGGGGCCCGTCGAGGCTTCCGTACCCTGATACTCCTTCAACTCCTTCCCGCTCCCAGACGCGCCGGACCGCGTCGTAGGACCCGGCCAGCTCGCGGGAGAAGAGCGGCGAGGCCCGCAGGTCTCCGACCAGCCCGTCGAGATCCCGCCACGCGCCGAGCGCCGTCAGCGCCGTACTCTCGCCGGACGAGTAGCCCAACGCCGCGCCGGGCGCGATGCCCAGGACCTCGCGCGCGATCGCCGTGTGCAGGTGCGCGAACGACGCCGCGCCCCACACGCAGCTGATCGTGTCGCCCGGCCGCGCCCGCCCGTCGTGCACCCACCCGGCCACCTCCGGCAGCTGCGGGCACTGACGTACGAGGTCTGCGACAAGATCCGGAAACGCGAGCCCCAGCCGTGCGCCCATCCCCGCATACGCCGCCGCCCCGCCCGGGTAGACGAACGCGACCCGACCCGGCAACGGCCGGTCCCGATACGCCGCCCAGCGCGGCCGCGGCACCTGCCCGAGCAGCCACCCCCGCGCCCGCTCCACCTGCCGCGCAGAAACCCGTTCCCCCGCCGCCACGATCACCAGCCGAGCCGGACCCTCCCCGCCCGACGCCCGACCGGCCCCCAACGCCGCGAGCACCTCGGCACGGTCCCGCCCGGAGAACACGTGCCACCGCGGCGGATCCTGCCCCAGCCACCCCGCCCCCGCATCCGCCGCCGACCGGACGAACCAGGGCCGCGCGACACCCCCCGCCTGAGGCCGCGCCCGCTGATAATGCGCCAGCACGCCCGACGCGGCAGCAAGCAGGGCGCGGGCCGTCGAGGCGGTCGTCGGGCCGGTCGTCGGGCCGGGCGTCGAGTCGGGCGTCGCCGTGTCCGTTGGGTCGGGCAGAATCGCCATCACCCGATCCCCGTCCCGCCGAGCGTGGTCCAGCCGCTTGAGCACCAGCACCACCCCGGCGTCGTCCGGCTCGTCGCCCAAGGAAACGCAGCACACGTCGACCGCCCCCACCAACGCCGCGTCAGCCTCACCGCGGCCGATCGCGCCCACGGCAGTCGCGAGCAGGTCGGCACCCGGCGACTCCTGCGCGGCCACGGCGAAACTCGCCCCGGTCAGCCCGAGCTGCGCACTGATCCGGTTCGCGCTCATGTTCGCCAGGAAGCCCACGACCTGCGCACTGCTCAACGCCGGGCTCTCGGCGCCGGGTACGTCGGGTACGTCGGGTACGCCGAGTCCGCCAGGTCCGCCGAGTCCGCCTGGTCCGCCGGGCAGCCGCAGCCGGGCGGTGTGCCGCACGATCTCCGCGTCGCAATCCGTCCCGATGAGCACCTGCGTCCGATCCGGCGGCAGGCTCACCCCGTCGACCGCCTCGCGCGCCGTCTCCAGGATCAGCACCTGCCGCGCCAGCGCCGCCGCCAGATCGGTCGGCGGAACCCGCAATCCGTCGAGCCGCACCGCGATCGACGCGCAGAGCCCTGTCGTGCCCGTACCCCGCAACAGCGCGTCCACGAACTCCCCCGTGTTCGCCGCGTCCCCCGCCCGCACCCCCACGCCCACCACTGCGACCTGCGTCGGCGCGCTCGGCCGCACCCGCCTCCCCGCCATCGCCACGATGCCCGCCACCGACTCGGTCGCCGAATCCGGCCCATCGATGATGACGTGCGCGTTGTTCCCGCCGAACCCGAACGCACTCACCGCGCCCCGCCTCAGCCCGTGCCACGGCTCACTGCTCGACAGCACCCGCAAGGGCGAGCCGCGCAACGCCTCCAGCGGATCCTCGAATCCCGGCACCAGAGGCCTGATCCCGTGCTCGATCGCCCCCAGCACCTTCAGCACTCCCACCGCCCCGGCCGCCGTCATCGCGTGCCCGACATTGGCCTTGACCGCGCCCGCGACCAGGTCCGGCGCCCCCGCGAACACCTGGGCCGACGAAGCGACCTCGGCCGCGTCCCCACGCGCCGTCCCGGTGGCGTGGCACTCCAACAGGGTGACGCTCTCGCTCGCCACTCCCGCCGCCGCGTAAGCCGCCCGCATCGCGCGCACCTGACCGTCCACCGACGGCACGAGCAACCCCTCGCCGCGGCCGTCGTTGCCCAAGCCGATGCCGCGGATCAGCCCGAGCACCGGAATGCCGCGCGCCGCAGCGTCCTGTGGCCGCATGAGCGCGACCAAGGCCGCGCCCTCGGCCGGCACCAACCCGTCCGCCGACCGCTGTAACGGCCGATAGCGACCGCTGCCGCTCAGCGCGGACAGGGCGGCGAACCCGGTCTGCAACAGCAGCGGATCGGCCGCACTCACCCCTCCCGCCAGCATCAGATCGGCCGACCCGGAGTGCAACCGGTCGCACGCCAGCTTCAGCGCGTACAACGACGACGCGCAGGCCGCGTCCAACGCCAGCGACCCGGCGCCGAACCCGAGCGCCCGCGCGCACGGCTCAGCCGGCGACACCTGCCGCCGCCGAGCCGACCCGTCCAGGCCACGACGCGTATACCAGGCCTCTTCGACGTGATACGTCATCCACTCGTCCGGCAACGCCAACCACCCGAGCACCATCCCCGACCGCCCGGCCTCCGGCACCGCAGCCGACGCCCCCGCCTCGTCCAACGCCTGCCGCGCCGCCGCCAGCGCCCATCGCGCCGCCACGTCGTACCCGAGGGCCGCGTCGTCCCCGCACGCTTCGAACCCCGTCACATACCCCCCGACCGAGTGCGGCGCATGCCCCGGCACCACCGCCGACACCGGCACCCGCCACCGCGACGGCGCCACCGGCCCCAGCGCGCACCCCCCGCCCACGACCAACTCCCACAGCGCCCGCGGACTCAGCGCCCCCGGCAGCACACACCCGCGCCCGACGATCGCGATGGGCGGAAACTCCATCCCAGACCACCCTCCACTCTCCGCCTGAATATCTGAACCCGTATGACTTAGCCCATATGTAAGACTGTGCTGCAGGAATCGTCAGCCAGACCCCCGATGCCCGTAGCCCGCTGCCCGCTGCCGACGCCGGTGGCCGACCATCCGCAGCAGCCTGCCCAATCCCCACCGCCCTCACCGCGGCCGCGCCACCAGCTCAAGTCCCCTGAGCTCCATCACCCCCGCCCCGCCCCCAGCAGGACCGAGCCACACATCACACACCGCGCTCTGCTCCCCGACACTCACCCGACGAACCACGCACGTCAACGCACCCGGCCTCGGCTCCCCCGGAACGAACCGCGCTTCGCGCACCCCCATCGGCAACGTCGCACACCCGATCCGGGCCTTCGCCCACAAAACCGCGAGCTGAATCCCCCCGTCCAACGCGGCCGGGTCGATGCGCCACGGCTCGATCGGCCACTCCATCTCCACCGCGCCCACCACCGAGCCCACCGCGCCGGACTCGGAAATCCCGTCAACCCGAGTCAAGGTCCGCAGCGCCGCACCGTGAAACAGCGTCTCGCCGTCATAGATCTCGCCGAAGACCGCAGGGTCCTGGATCGCCACCGCCACCTCCGGCTCCGACCCCACCCCCGGCGCGCCTGCGCCGACCCG
>FSXZ01001263.1_pt1 | contig 18046 bp, 16 predicted proteins | sample 1638121 | NCBI WGS metagenome assembly FSXZ01 (sample SAMEA3914788, study PRJEB12502) | metagenome | biome: forest; material: soil | place: Canada | collected 2011-07-03 | depth 0.1 m
AGACAGGGGCAGGGGAGTGCATGGCGCGGCTATTTGGCACGGACGGTGTTCGCGGAGTAGCTGGCAGTGATCTGACGGCTGGCCTGGCGATGAACCTGGCCGCCGCGGCGGCCGGCGTGCTGGCGGGCACGGGCGCCTTTGCGCCCGCCCGCCGGCCCGCCGGCGAGCCGGGCCGGGGCGATCGTGATCCGGGCCGCCGCCCGCGGGCTGTGGTCGGGCGGGATCCCCGCGCCTCCGGCGAGTTCCTGGAGGCGGCCGTGGTGGCCGGCCTGGCCGCCAGCGGCGTGGACGTCCTGCGGCTCGGCGTGGTCCCCACGCCGGCCGTGGCCTACCTGACCCCCGAGCTCGGTGCCGATTTCGGGGTCATGCTGTCGGCCAGCCACAACCCGGCGCCCGACAACGGCATCAAGTTCTTCGCCCGCGGCGGGGTCAAGCTGCCCGACGCCGTCGAGGACGAGCTTGAGGCCGCCCTGGCCCGCCCGGCCCAGCCGGGTCCCGGCGGGCCCGGCCCGGCCGGCGTGCCCGCCGCGGGCTTCGGCCGGGTCACGGACGCGGCCGGCGCCGCCGAGCGCTACCTGGACTACCTGCTGTCCACCCTGCCGTCCGGCCAGCCACTCAGCGGCCTGCGCGTGGTGGTGGACTGCGCCCACGGATCGGCCTCCGCCTTTGCCCCGCGGCTGCTGCGCCGGGCCGGGGCCGAGGTCATCGCCATCGGCGCGGACCCGGACGGCCTGAACATCAACGACGGCTGCGGCTCTACCCACCTGGACGCTCTGGCCGCCGCCGTCGTCGAGCACCGGGCGGACGCCGGGATCGCGCATGACGGCGACGCGGACCGCTGCCTGGCCGTCGACGCGTCCGGCGCGATCGTGGACGGTGACCAGATCCTGGCCGTGCTGGCCCTGGCCCTGCGGGACGCCGGGCGGCTGCCCGGTGACACCGTGGTGGCCACGGTCATGTCCAACCTGGGCTTCCGGCTGGCCATGCGCGAGGCCGGGATCGCCATGATCGAGACCCCGGTCGGCGACCGGTACCTGATCGCGGCCATGCTGGACGGCAAGTACGCGCTCGGCGGCGAGCAGTCCGGCCACGTCATCATGCTCGATCACGCCACCACCGGCGACGGGATGCTGACCGCGCTGCACCTGCTGGCCCAGATGACGGCCCAGGGCGCGACGCTGGCCGGCCTGGCCGCGGCGATGACCCGCTACCCGCAGGTCCTGATCAACATCCGCGGCGTCGACAAGGCCCGCGCGGCCGCCGCGCCGTCCCTGGCCGCGGCCGTGGCCGCCGCCGAGGCCGAGCTGGGCGATTCCGGGCGGGTGCTGATCCGGCCCAGCGGGACGGAGCCGGCCGTCCGGGTCATGGTCGAGGCCGTGGACGGCGACCAGGCGCAGCGCCTGGCCACCCAGCTGGCCCAGGTCGTCCGCGACCTGGACTAGGCCCTGGATTAGGCCTCCGCCGGGAATAGCCAGCGTTACCGGCGGAACGGGCGAGGCGATCTCAGCCGGCCTGGGTATGTTTCCTCACCCCTATGGTTGAGGGTCTTTACCTTCACCCCTGGCAGTCTCTTAATCACAAGCAGTGATGGCCCACGTCATCACGCTGTGAGGGGGGACAGTGATGGGGGACCTGCGGGCGCGCCCGGACGGTGTGGATACCGCTACGCCGGCCGTCGTGCTGAAGCTCGACCCGAACGTGATGCACCACGGCGGGCTCGGGGTCATCCGCAGCCTGGGCCGGATCGGCGTCCCGGTGTACGGCGTTCACGAGGGGCCGATGGCGCCGGCCGCGCACTCGCGCTACCTCCGGGGCCGCGCGTTCTGGTCGCCCGGGGCCAGCGACGCCGGCCGGATCACCGACGGGCTCCTCCGGCTCGCCGACCGGATCGGCGAGCGCGCCGTGCTGCTGCCGACCGATGATGCCGGAGCCATCTTCCTGGCCGAGCACGGCACCCCGCTGCGCCCGCGGTACATCTTCCCCAGCCCGCCCCGCGACCTGCCCCGCCAGGTGGCCGGCAAGTTCTCCCTGCATGAGCTGAGCCAGGCGACGGGCATCCCGTCCCCGGCCGCGGCCGTGCCGCCGACCGCCGCCGCCGCCCGGGAGTTCGCCGCCCGGGCCGGCTACCCGCTGATCGCCAAGCTGACCACGCCGTGGGCCAGCTCGCTGCGCAGCACCACGATCATCACCAGCCCGGCCGGGCTGGACGACGCGATGGCGGCCTGCGCCCGCGAGGGCGCCGGCCTGATGCTGCAGGAGTTCATCCCCGGCGGCCGCGACACCGACTGGTTCTTCCACGGCTACTGCGACGCCACCTCCGCGTGCCGGCCCGCGTTCACCGGGGTCAAGGAGCGGTCCTACCCGGCCCACGCGGGCCTGACCAGCCTGGGCCGCTCGGAGCCGAACGCGCAGCTCCGCGACCAGGTCACCCAGATGCTGACCAAGCTCGGCTACCAGGGCCTGCTCGACCTGGACCTGCGCCTGGACCGCCGCGACGGGCGCTACAAGCTGCTCGACTTCAACCCCCGGCTGGGCGCCCAGTTCCGGCTGTTCGCCACGACCGGCGGCCTCGACCTGGCCACTGCCGCCTACCTCGACCTGACCGGCCAGCCCGCGGCCGACACCGGCCAGGCCGCCGCCCGCCGGTTCGTGGTCGAGAACTACGACCCGCTGGCCGCCCTGGGCTACTGGCGGCGCGGCGAGCTGAGCCCGCGGTCGTGGCTGGCCTCGCTGCGCGGGACCACCGAGGCGGCCTGGTTCGCGCGCGATGACCTGCGGCCCTTCGGCCTGATGTGCCTGCGGATGGGCTGGCGGCTGGCCTGCGGCAGCCGCGGCCGCCGCGCCCCGGCCCCCGGCTTCCGCTTCTCGCCCGGCCGCGCCGCTCGCCACCGGGCGGCCCAGACCCGCCCCCCGCAAACGACCAGGAAATCAGCACCAGCTATCAAGGAGGCAGGAGCATGAGCGACGCCGTTGACGTTGCCATCGTCGGAGCAGGACCGTACGGGCTGTCGGTGGCCGCGCACCTGCGCGGAGCCGGGGTGAGCTACCGGCAGTTCGGCCTGCCGATGCACCTGTGGCGGGACGCCATGCCACGGGGGATGTTCCTCAAGTCGCAGGGCTTCGCGTCCAACCTCTCCGACCCGGAGCGCAGCCACACCCTGCAGGCGTTCTGCGCCAAGACCGGCCGCCCCTACGCCAGCTACGGGCTCCCGGTGGCGCTGGACACCTTCGTCAGCTACGGCCAGTGGTTCGCCGACGAGCTCGCGCCCGGGCTGGAGGAAATCCTCGTCATCGGCCTGGTCCGGACCCGCGGCGGCTTCGAGCTCAGCCTGTCCGACGGAACCCGGGCCCAGGCGCGGAACGTGGTGCTGGCCGCCGGCGTCGAGCACTTCGCCCGGGTCCCGCAGCTGCTCTCCGGCCTCGGGCCGGACCTGTGCACGCATACCTCGCAGCACACCGACCTGAGCGGGTTCGCGGGCCAGCGGGTCGTCGTCGTCGGCGCCGGCCAGTCCGCGCTGGAGAGCGCGGCCCTGCTGCACGAGAGCGGCGCGGACGTGCACCTGGTGGCCCGCGCGCCCGCGGTGGCCTGGAACGGCCAGCCCCTCGACCCGGCCCGCCCGCTCCTGCAGCGGATGGCCGAGCCGGAGTCGGGCCTGGGCTCGGGCTACAGCACCTGGTTCTACTCACGGCACCCGGAGCTGTTCCGGCTGCTGCCCGAGCGGACCCGGATCTACCGGGCGCGGACCGCGATGGGGCCGGCCGGCGGCTGGTGGCTGCGCGACCGGGTCGAGGGCCAGTTCCCCGTGCTGACCGGGCACGTCATCACCTCGGCGGCCGATAAGGGCGGCGCCGCGGCCCTGTCGCTGCACAGCCGGGACGGCCGCCGCCGCGAGCTGGCCGCCGACCACGTCATCGCCGCTACCGGGTACCGGCCGGACATCAGCCGCCTGTCGTTCCTGGACAGCGGGCTGGCGGGCCAGCTGAGCACGGTCGACGACTCCATCGCGGTCGACCGGACCTACCAGTCGTCCGTGCCGGGCCTGTACGTCGTCGGCCCGGCCGTGACCCCGACCATGGGCCCGGTCATGCGGTTCGTCTACGGCTCGGAGCACGCGTCGACCACCGTCGCGCGCCAGCTCGCGGGCTCGTCCCGCGGCCTGGTCCGGGCGCCCGCGCCCGCGACCCGCTGACGGGCTCACTCCCGAGCCCCTGAGGAAGAAGGCAGAGATGCGACCAGACTCTCGTGAGCGCGTTCCGGCGCCCCGGCAGTACCCGGTGCTGCCGCGCACGCCCGGAGCTCCCGAGCCCGGCCTGGACGCCCGCGGCCCGGCTCGCATCGCGCCCGTCGCGGTGCTGCCGGCCGTGGACGCGGTCGCCCTGGCCCTGGCCGCCGTGGCCTGCGTCGCCGGCCTGGCCGGGAGCGGCGGCCCGGCCGCCGGGCCGGCGGCGGCCTACGCGCTGGCCGTGCTGGCCGCCCTGTCCCTCAGCGGCCTGCACCGCCTGCGGATCACGCTGCGGGTGTGGGACCAGGCGGGCCGGATCCTGGCCGCGCTGCTGATCCCGGCCGCGCTGCTCGCCGGGCTGGAATCGGCCGGGCTGGCCGGGGGCGGGGTGGCCCGGCTCGCGCTGGTGTCGGCCGGGCTGGTCCTGGCCGGCCGGCTGGCCGCCAGCGCTGCCGTGCGGGCGGCCCGCCGCCGGGGCACGCTGGCCGAGCCGGCCCTGATCATCGGGCCGGGGACGTTCGGCGCGCACCTGGCGGGCCAGATCCGCGAGCACCCCGAGCTGGGCCTGCGGGTGACTGGCTTCCTGGACTCCGGCGCGCCGCGCCGGGACCTGGTCGAGCCGACCCTGGGCCGCCCCGCCGACCTGGCCCGGATCGTGCGCGAGCGGCGGATCCGCCGGGTGCTGATCTGCTTCGGGGAGACCCGTGACGAGGACCTGGTCCCGGTCCTGCGGGCCAGCGGGCGGCTGCCCGCCGACGTCTGCGTGGTGCCCCGGCTGCACGAGCTGGGCCTGGCCGTGCCGCGGGCCAGCCTCGACGAGATCTGGGGCATCCCGCTGATCCCGCTGCGCCGGCTGGGCCGCGGGCAGGCCAGCCGGGCCCTGAAGCGAGCCTTCGACATCATCGGGTCCGCGGTCCTGCTGGTGGCGGCCGCCCCGCTGATGCTGGTCCTGGCCGCGGCGATCTGGGCCCAGACCGGGCGCAGCCCGCTGTTCCGCCAGCTCCGGGTGACCGGCCCGGGCGAGCAGTCCACCATCCTGAAGCTCCGCACCCTGACCGAGGCGCCCGGCGCCCGCAGCTGGGCCGTCGACCCGGCCCGGTGCACCCGGCTCGGGCGCTGGCTGCGGGCGACCCACCTGGATGAGCTGCCGCAGCTGATCAACGTGCTGCGCGGGGACATGTCACTCATCGGCCCGCGTCCGGAGCGGGGCTACTTCGCGGCCGGCTTCGCCCGGCAGATCCCCCGTTACGGCGACCGCGACCGGATGCGGGCCGGGCTCACCGGCTGGGCGCAGGTCCACGGGCTGCACGGGGACACGTCCATCGTCGAGCGCAGCCGGTTCGACAACGCCTACATCGAGTACTGGTCGCCCTGGCTCGACCTGGTCATCCTGGTCAAGACCATCGGGTCGGCCGTGACCGGACTGGGGGCCAGCCGATGACCGCGCCAAGCACTGTGCCGTCCGCCACGGGGCCGTCGGCCCCGATGCGGCTGCGCGATACGCCGATGATCCTGATGTACCACGGCATCGCCGACGTGCCCGAGGACCCCAACCAGCTGTGCGTCTCGCCCGCCCGGTTCGCCGAGCAGATGACCTGGCTGGAGCGCAGCGGGCTCCGCGGGGTCAGCGTGGCCACGCTGCGGCAGGCCATGGCCGCGGGCCAGGCGGCCGGGCTGGTCGGGATCACCTTCGACGACGGCTACACCAGCGTGCTGGACACGGCCGTGCCGGAGCTGGCCCGCCGGGGCTTCGGCGCGACGGCGTTCATCATCTCCGACCTGGTCGGGAAGACCAACCAGTGGGACGCCGGGCCGGTCTGGCCGCTGCTCGGCGCGGCCGGCGTGGCGCAGCTGGCCGCCGCCGGGATCGAGATCGGCTCGCACAGCGCCACCCACCCGCACCTGGCCGGGCTGTCCGCCCGCCGCCAGGCGGCGGAGGCCAGCGCCAGCCGCGCGCGGCTGGAGGACCTGCTGTCCGCGCCCGTCCGGGGGTTCGCCTACCCCTACGGGTCGATGGACGGGGCGGCGCGCTACGCCGTCGGCGCCGCGGGCTACGACTACGCGTGCGCGGTGGAGGCGCCGCGGTCCTGCCTGGGGCCGCTGGCCCTGCCGCGGGTGTACGTGGGGCAGCGCGACAGCGCGGCCCGGATGACCATCAAGCGGCGCCTGCTCAAGGGCTACGTCGCGGTTAAGGGGAGGCACGGATGAAGGTCCTGCATGTCATCACCGGACTGGACGTAGGGGGCGCCGAGCTCCAGCTCGACGCGATCCTGCAGCACACCCGGAACGACGCCGACGTGGTTACCCTCTATAACCCGGGTCCGGTCGCCGACCGGCTGCGCGGGCACGGCATCCGCGTGCGCGACCTGGGCATGCGCCGCAACACCGAGCTGGGCGCCCTGCTGCGCCTGTACAAGATCATCCGGGCGGGGCGCTACGACGTGGTGCACGCCCACCTGTACCGGGCGCAGATCTACGCCCGGCCCGCGGCCCGGCTGGCCCGCACGCCGGTGATCGTGACCACCGAGCACTCGATCGGCGAGACGCACCTGGAGCGGCGCGAGATGACCAGCTCGGTCCGCGCCCTGTACCTGGCCTCCGAGATGACCTCCGACGCGACCATCGCGGTGGCCGACATCGTCCGGGACCGCCTGGAGCGCTGGGGCGTCCCGGCTCAGAAGATCACGGTCATCCCGAACGGCCTGGACTTCAACGGGCTGGGCTTCGACGCCGGCACCCGGGCCAGCGTCCGCGAGCAGTTCGGGATCCACCCCGACGCCTACGTCATGGGCACGCTCGGGCGCCTGGACCCCAACAAGCGCGTCGACCTGGCCATCGAGGCGGCCGCGCCGCTGCTGTCGGACCGCTGCAAGCTGCTGGTCATCGGCCGCGGCGAGGACGGTGACCGGCTGGCCGCGGTGGCGGCCAAGGCCGGGGTGAGCGACCACGTCATCTTCGCCGGCTACCAGGCCGACACCACGGCCATGCTGTCGGCGATGGACCTGAACCTGGCCACCTCGCTCCAGGAGACCTTCGGGCTGTCGGTCCTGGAGGCGCTGTCCAACGGGCTGCCGGTGCTGTACACGACCTGCCCGGCGCTGGACGGGATCAGCACCGACCGGGCCCGCCACGTCGACGGGAACGTGCCCGCGCTGCGGGCCGAGATGGCCAAGGAGATCGAGGCCGGCTTCCGGCCGCGCGAGCCGGTCACCGAGGTCATGGACCGGTACGGCATCGAGTCGGTGGCCGGCCGGATCGACGACCTGTACGAGCGGATCGACTTCGCCCGCCGGGGCCGCGCCGGCGGCCGGGCCCTGCGCAGCCCGGCCACGTTCCATGGGGTGCCGGTGGCGGGTCAGTCAGGTGACGCGGCCTGAGATGAAGATAGCGCTGACCGCTGAAGGCACCTACCCGCATCAGTTCGGCGGGGTGAGCGTGTGGTGCGACCAGCTCGTCCGCGGCCTGCCGGACTACGACTTCGACCTGGTCGCGCTGGTGGCCTCCGGCACCGAGCCGGTGCGCTGGGAGCTGCCCGGCAACGTGACCGGGCTGAAGGTCGTGCCGCTGTGGGGGACACCGCCGCCGGCGGGCCGGGGGGCGCGCTGGCTGCGCCCCCGGTCCGGCCCGCCGGTGGCCGAGCTGATCGACGTGCTCCTGGCCCCGGCCGATGAGGCCCAGGACCGCTTCGGGGCCGTCATGCGCGAGCTGTTCGAGTACGCCCAGCGGGAGAACCTCGGGGCCGAGCTGGCCAGCGAGCGATCGGTGGCGCTGCTCAGCGAGGCCTGGCGCCGGCACTGGCAGCTGGACCAGCCGGCGCCGACCCTGCAGGACGCGGTGACGGCCATCCAGCTGCTGGAGCACGCGCTCCGGCCGCTGGCCCACCCGCCGCCGCAGGCCGACGTGGTGCACGCCGTGACCAACGGGCTGGGCGCGCTGCCGGCCCTGGCCGCCCGCTGGCGGTACGGCACGCCGATGGTCGTGACCGAGCACGGCCTGTACATGCGGGAGCACTACCTGCACAGCCGGCAAGATCCCTACCGCTTCCCGGTCAAGCAGCTCTACCTGCAGTTCCTGCGCCGGCTGTGCGTGCTGGGCTACGAGGAGGCGACGGTGATCACGCCGGGGAACGTCTACAACAAGCGCTGGGAGGCGCAGCTGGGCGCGGACGTGAGCCGGATCCGCACCGTGTACAACGGCGTCAACCCGGCCGACTTCCCGGCCCTGGACAGCGAGCCGGAGGTGCCCACCATCGCCTGGGCCGGGCGGATCGACCCGATCAAGGACATTGAGTCCCTGCTGGAGGCGTTCGCCCTGGTCCGCAAGGAGATGCCGGACGCGCGGCTGCGGATCTTCGGGTCGGCCCCGCCCGGCCGCGAGGGGTACCTGGCCCGCTGCCAGGACCTGGCCGCGGCCCTGGGCGTGTCCAGCGCGGTGACCTTCGAGGGCCGGGTGGCGCAGATCCGCGACGCCTACGCCGCCGGCCAGGTGGTCGTCCTGTGCAGCATCTCCGAGGGCTTCCCCTACACCCTGATCGAGGCCATGACCTGCGGCCGGCCCTGCGTGGCCACGGACGTGGGCGGGGTCACCGAGGCCATCGGGGACGCCGGCCTGGTCGTCCCCCCGCGCCGTCCCGCTGACCTGGCCCGGGCCTGCCTGGCCCTGCTGCGCGACGATGACCGGCGCGCGCGCCTGGGCCGGGCGGCCCGGCAGCGCGCCCTGGAGTACTTCACCGTCGACCGCGCGGTCAGCGCGTTCGACGAGATCTACCTGTTCCTGGGGACCGGCCGGCCGCTGCCGGTGGCCCCGGCCGGCCCGGAGCCGCGGCCTGGCGTCACCTACCTGGAGGCGACCGCATGAGCGCCGGAGACGTCCGCCCCGCGCTGCGCGGCCTGGCCCCGCTGGACCGGCCCGAGCGCCTGCAGTCCACCACCGCGGCCGGCACCGACACGCTGCCGCGCACGGTGACCGAGCTGTGCGCCGATTTCGCCGGGGTCTGCGAGTCGGCGGTCGACCCGCTGGAGATCGCCAGCGCGCTGGAGTTCGACGGGCTGAGCGACCAGCTGATCCGCGAGCGGTACGGCTACCGGGACGTGTTCGCGCTGGCCCGCGAGATGTACGTGCAGGTGCCCCGGCAGCCGGCCGAGCCGCCGCCGCCGCCGGACCCGTGGCCGGCCAGCCGGCTCCAGCCGCTGCTGCACGCCCTGCTCTACGGCCTGCCGGCCGTGTGCTTCCCGGCCGCCGCCGCGCTACTGGCCGGGCCGGGCCTGCACCCCGCGCTGATCACCGCGCTGCTGGCCGCCTGGGCGGCCAGCCAGGGCCTGGCCAGCCTGGGCTACCAGCGGCTGGGCCGGTCCGCGGACACCGATCAGGCCCGGCGGCTGCTGCGGGCCGGGCTGCTGGCCGGCCTGCTGCTCATCGCGGCCATCATGGCCGGCGCGGCGCTGGCGTGGCACGCCCGGCCGCCGGTGCTCATCTTCGGGCTGGGCGAGGGCGCCTACATGCTCGGCGCCTGCGTGCTGCTCGTCCTGGGGGCCGAGCGGTGGCTGCTGGCCGCGCTGGCGCCGGGCGTCCTGGGCAGCGCCGTGTTCCTGGCCCTGGGGCGCCCCCCGGGCCTGGAGCACGCGGCCTGGGCCGCGCTGGCGGTCCCGCCGGTGCTGGCCGTGGCGGCCGCGCTGGCCTGGACCCGGACCCGCGGCGAGCGCGGCCCGGCCCGGGCCGGGCTGGTCACGGCGGCCGAGCTGCGCGGCGCGGTCCCGGCCGCGGCGTTCGGGCTGGTGGCGGCCGGGCTGCTGGCCTACCCGGTGGTCACGGCCGTGCCCGGCCACCCGGGGGTGAACGCCGGCGCGCTGCTGGCCACCCTGCCGCTGTCGCTGTCCATGGGCGCGGCCGAGTGGAGCATGCTGGCCTACCGGCGGCGGGCCAGGGCGCTGCTGCGGGGCAGCTCCGACCTGGCCGCCTTCGGCCGCGGCGCCCGGCTCATGCTGGCCGGGGCGCTCGGCCAGTACCTGGCGGCCGCCGTCGTGCTGACGGCCGCCGTGGCGGCCATCGCGGTCGGCACCGGGCTGGTCGCGCCGTCCGGGGTACTAGTCCCGGAGCTGATCGTCTACCTGATCCTGGGCGCCGCGCTGTTCCTGGCCCTGGCCCTGCAGGCGCTGGGCGTCCGCGCCGTCCCGCTGGCCGCCTGCGCCGCCGCGCTGGCCTTCGAGCTGGCCTGGCCGCAGCTCGGCCTGGCCGTCCAGCTGGCCGCGGTGACCGGCCTGGTCGCCGTGCTGGCGGCCTGCGCGGCCCGGTCGCTGGGCATGGCCGTGCGGCACTCATTCTGACCAGCACAGATCACCGCAGACCGAGATAACTACCACTATCGGGGGAGAACAATGTCGGAGCTTGTCGCCGTGACCGGAGCCGAGGGCTTCATCGGCTCGCACCTGACCGAGGCGCTGGTGCGCAAGGGCTACCGGGTCCGCGCCATGGCCCTGTACAACATGTTCAGCTCGGGGGGCTGGCTGGACACCCTGGACCCGGAGATCGCCAGCCAGGTCGAGATCGTCTTCGGTGACGTCCGGGACCCGGGCTCGGTGCGGTCGTTCGTCGAGGGCGCATCGGCCGTCTACCACCTGGCCGCGCTCGGGTCGGTGCCGTACTCCTACGTGGCGCCCCGGTCGTTCGTGGACACCAACACGGTGGGCACCCTGCACATCCTGGAGGCGGCCCGGGCCTGCGAGACGCCGCGCCTGGTGCATACCTCGACCAGCGAGACGTACGGGACGGCCCGGACCGTGCCGATCAGCGAGTCGCACCCGATCCAGGCCCAGTCGCCGTACGCGGCGTCCAAGGTCGGGGCGGACAAGCTGGTCGAGTCGTATTTCCTCAGCTTCGGGCTCCCGGCGGTCACCCTGCGGCCGTTCAACACCTTCGGCCCCCGCCAGTCGACCCGGGCCGTCATCCCGCAGGTCATCACCCAGCTGGCCGGGGGCGCGCGCCAGCTCAAGCTGGGCGCCCTGGACCCGACCCGGGACTTCTGCTTCGTCACCGACACCGCGGCGGCGTTCATCACCCTGGGCGAGGCGCCCGGCTCGGCCGTCCTGGGCGAGGCCTTCAACTGCGGCCCCGGGGTGGACGTGGCCATCGGCGCGCTGGCCCACGAGATCGCCGGCCTGATGGGCGTCGATGCCGACATTGTCGAGGACGCCCAGCGCCTGCGGCCCAAGGACTCCGAGGTGATGCGGCTGGTCTGCGACGCGTCCAAGCTGACCGAGCGCACCGGCTGGCGGGCGCAGGTCAGCCGCGAGCAGGGCCTGGCGGCGACCATCGCCTGGTTCCGCGACCCGGCCAACCTGGCCCGGTACACCGCCGCCGGGTACCAGCAGTGACGGGGTCGGCGCGGCCCGGTGCCGCGCGCCTGCTCGGCCCGCTCGGCGCGGGGCCGCCCCGGGTCATGATCATCGGCGCCAGCGGCTTCCTGGGCCGCCACGTGCGGGACCGGGCGACGGCCGCCGGGATGGACGTCATCACGGCGGGCCGGTCCCCGCTGCCCGGCTCCCGCGCGCACTGCCTGCTGGACCTGACCGCCGACGAGCCGGCCGGGCTGGCCGCGACGCTGGCCGCCCAGGCCCCCGACGTGGTGGTGAACTGCGCCGGGGCGACCGGCGGCGACATCGCCGAGCTGGCCGCGGCCAACATGACCGGGACCGCCTCCCTGGTCCGCGCGCTGCGCCGGACCGGGCGGGTCATCCGGCTGGTCCATCTCGGCTCGGCCGCCGAGTACGGGCCCAGCGTGCCGGGCACGGCCGTGGCCGAGTCGGCGCCGGCCCGCCCGGCGGGCGCCTACGGGGTGACCAAGCTGGCCGCGACCCGCCTGATCGAGCTGGGCCGGGCCACCGGCCTGGACGCGGTCGTGCTGCGCGTGTTCAACCCGGTCGGGCCGGGCGCGCCCGCCACCATCCTGCCCGGCCGGCTGGTCAGCGAGCTGCGGCAGGCCGCGGCGGACGGCCGGGACGTCCGGCTCGGCCCGCTCGGCGCCGTCCGCGACTTCGTCGACGCCCGCGACGTGGCCGATGCCGCCGTCGCCGCCGTTCTCGCGCCGTCCCTGCCCGCGGCCGTGATCAACATCGGCAGCGGCACCGGCGTGCCCGTCCGCACCCTGGTCCGGGAGCTGGTGGCGATCAGCGGGTATGACGGCCCCGTGATCGAGGAAGCGGAGGTCAGCGGCGCGGGCCGCACCGGGCGGGACACGGCGGCGCCGGGCCTGTCCTGGCAGCAGGCCGACATCGCCCGGGCCCGGCGCGACCTGGACTGGCAGCCCCGCCGCGCCCTGGCCACTTCGCTGGCCGATCTGTGGGAGGAGTGCCTTGTCCCGGCGCCCGGCTGACTGGCTGGCCCGGCGCGGGCCGCCGTCTCCCCGGCCCGCCCCGGCCGCGCCGCGGCTGATCGTGCCCGCCTACTTCCACCCGGCGGTGGCGCCCGGCGACTGGGCCGCGCTGGCCCGCGCGGCCGGCCAGGTCAAGATGGTCGTCCTCAACCCGGCCAGCGGTCCCGGTGACCGCCCGGACCCGGTCCACCAGCAGGCCCTGGAGCCGCTGCGGGCGGCCGGCGTGACCGTGGCCGGCTACGTGGACACCGACTACGGCCGGCGCCCCAGCCGGGCCGCCCTGGCCGAGATCAGCCGCTTCCAGGACTGGTACGGGACCGATGGTGTCCTGTTTGACCGGGTCTCGGCGGGCCCGGAGGACCTGCGGCATTACGCCGGGCTGGCCCGCCGGGCCCGGAAGCTGGGCGCGCAGACCGTGGTCTTCAACCACGGCGTGCACCCCTACCCCGGCTACGCCCGGCACGCGGACGTGCTCGGCACCTTCGAGGGCCCGTGGCCGGTCTACCTCGAGCAGGCCATGCCCGCCTGGACGCGGTCCTGGCCGGCCGAGCGGTTCTACCACGTGGTCTACTCGGTGCCGCGGCCGCAGCTGGGCAACGCTCTCCTGCTGGCCGCCCGCCGCCGCGCGGGCTGCGTCTACATCACCGACCGCGGCGGCGGCAACCCCTACGACCGGCTGCCCGCCAGCCTCGACCGCGCCCAGCCGGGGCCGTGACCGGCGGCCCGGCCGGCCGGCGCCGGCTCCGCGCCGGGCCCGTCCTCCTGGCCGCCGTCATCGTCGCGGCGGCCGTCATCGTGATCCTCAAGCTGGCCGGCGGCCGCCCGGCCCCGCCGGCCGCGTCCTGCCCGGCGGCGGCCGCGCCCATCTCGTCCTTCGTGCCCGCGTTCTTCCAGCCCTCCGACTGGGCCCGGGCGCACGCCGGCGTCAAGGCGCCGGCCGTCATGATCCTCAACCCGGCGTCCGGGCCGGGGACCGCGCCCGACCCGGCGCTGCAGGCCGCCGCCCGCCAGGCCCGGGCCGCGGGCGCGCGGGTGATCGGCTATATCGGCACGAACTACGCCGGCCTGGCGTCCGCGCAGGCCCGCGCCGAGGTCCGCGACTACCAGGCCTGGTACCACGTGGGCGGCATCTTCCTCGACCAGACGCCGACCGAGGGTGATGCGCAGATCGGCTACTACACGCAGCTAGCGGCCTATATCCACACGGTCATCAGCGGCGGGGTCATCTGGATCAATCCCGGTGCCGTCCCGGACCGCAGCTACCTGTCGGTGGCCAGCGTGGTCATGATCTTCGAGGGCTCCTGGGCCAGCTATCAGCACCTGGCCCTGCCCGCCTGGGTCGCGAGCTACCCGGCCGACCGGTTCGCCCACACGATCTACGCCACGCCGGCCTCGGCGATCGATCCGGCCGTGCGCCTGGCCCGGGCCCGCCATGCGGGCTACCTGTACCTGACCCCGGACTCCGGGTCGAACCCGTATGACGCCCTGCCGTCCTACTGGCCGCAGGAGCGGGCCGCCGTGGCCGCCTGCCCGCGGTAGGCGCCCGGACGCGGCCGGCACGAGACAGCATAGGTTCGTAGAGCAGACCTTCTCGTTCATATGCATGAGGACGACCGGCTCCCGGGCGGGCACACTCGGTGAGATGGAAGTGCTCCGACTGGTGCTGGTAGACGACTACCGCATGGTGACCGAGGCGATGGCCTCCCGGCTGTCCGCCTCCGCTGACCTGTGGGTGGCCGGCTGCAGCCAGACCGATGATCCCCGCCTGCCGGAGATCATCCGCTGGCTGCGGCCCGATATCGTCCTGATCGACGTGGAGCCGCTCGGCTTCGCCGTCGGCGAGGTCCTGGGCCGCATCCGGGGCGCCTGGCCGGATGCGCACATCATCGTGGTCAGCGCCGACACCGACGCGGCCCATGCCGTCGAGGCGGCGCGGGCCGGCGCGGATGCCTGGGTGTCCAAGAACCAGGGCGCCGACCAGCTGGAGGACGTCATCCGGGGGGTGGCCCGCGGGCACTCGGTGTTCCCGCCGGAGATGCTCGGCGAAATCCTGCGCACGCTGCGCGACGACGTCCGCAGCGCCCAGGAGAGCACCAGCCTGCTGGACACGCTCAGCCCGCGCGAGCTCGACGTCCTGACCAGCATGGCCAAGGGCAAGCGCGCCCGCCAGATCGCGGCCGAGCTGATGATCTCGGCGGACACGGTCCGGACCCACACCCGCAGCATCTTCGGCAAGCTGGAGGTGCACAGCCGGATCGAGGCCGTCAGCGTGGCCTGGGCGGCCGGCCTGCGGCCCGCCGACTCGGCGGTCTCGCCGCCCGCCGCGCCCCCGGCCGGCCCGCCGGCCGGCCCGCGGCCCGTCACCACCCGGCGCTCCGCCCCGCCGGAGAGCACGTGACCTCCCTGGTCACGCCCGCGTCGCTGATGCCCGCGCGACCCGTCCCCGGGCCGCTCACCCGCGGCCCGCTGACGGTGGCCACCGTCATCGCCCGGCTGGAGGGCGGGGCGGGAGTGCTGGCCCTGCGCGGCGCCCTGGCCGTGAGCTCCGCCACCTGCCGGGTGACCATCATTACCGGGCCGGGGGGGCCGCTCATCGAGGCGGCCCGGGCGGCCGGCCTGGAGGTCGTGGTCGAGCCGTCGCTGCGCGCGCCGATCCGCCCGGCCAGCGACCTGCGCGCGCTGGCCCGGCTCCAGGCCCTGTTCACCGCGCGGGCCTTCGACGTCGTGCACACCCACTGCGCCAAGGCCGGCGCGGTCGGCCGGCTGGCCGCGCGGCGGGCCGGCGTGCCCCGGATCGTGCACACCTTCCACGGCTTCCCGTTCCACGAGTTCCAGTCCCGCGCGCTGCGCGGCGCCTACGTCGGGATCGAGCGCCGGCTGGGCCAGCTGACCAGCGCCGCCCTGTGCGTCGGGGCCGGCGTGGCCGCCGAGGCCGTCCGCCGCGAGCTGATCTCCCCGGACCGGATCACCACCATCGGCGTGTCCGTCGACGGGCCGGCCCGGGCGCGGGCCAGCCGCGCGGCCGGCTCGCCCGCGGCCGCCCGGCAGGCCCGGCAGCGGGCCCGGGCCGCCCTGGGCCTGCCGCCGGACGCCCTGGTCGTCGGCGCGGTTGGCCGCCTGACCTACCAGAAGGCGCCCGAGGACTTCGTCGCCGCGCTGGGCCGCCTGGACCCGGCGGTCATCGGCATCTGGGTCGGCGGCGGTGAGCTGGCCGCGCGCGTCACCCGGCAGGCCCGGTCCCTGCCGCCCGGCCAGTTCCGGCTGGCCGGCGAGCGCAGCGACATCCTGGACATCCTGCCCGCCTTCGATGTGTTCGCCCTGCCCAGCCGCTACGAGGGCCTGCCCACCGCCATCGTCGAGGCCATGATCTGCGGCGTCCCGGTGGTGGCCACCGCCGTGAACGCCGTGCCCGACCTGGTCGTGCCGGGCGAGACGGGCCTGCTGGTCCCGCCCCGGCGCCCCGCCCTGCTGGCCGCGGCCATCGGCGAGCTCCTGGTCGCGCCCGGCCGGGCGGCCCGGATGGCCGCCGCCGCGCGCACCCGGATAACCGGGCAGTACGGGGAGGAATCCCTCCGTACTGCCCTGATCGAGGCCTACGACCCGGTCGCGGCCTGAGAAAAATCCGGCGCCCGTGAAGATTCCGGAGCGTGTTCGTTGTTTCACCATTCAGTGACACGCAATCACCCACACGAAACACATATCTGGTTCCTAGCGTCAGAGCCCTGAGGTCCAGATCACAGTCCCGCGGGACAGGCTGGCCCGGGGCTACGGGGGGAGAACAGATGGGAACGGTGCAGGCGGCACGGTGGATCCGGTGAGGCTCATCCTGGGCAGCGGTCAGGCCCTGTTCCTCGATGCCCTGGCCAGCGTGCTGGGCCAGCAGGGCTACGAGGTGACCGCGGTCGCCCGCAGCGCCCCCGAGCTGCTGGCCCTGATCCGGCGCCAGCAGCCCGACGTCTGCCTGCTCGACCGGGCCGATCCCGAGGCCATCGGCGGGGCCAGCGCCACCACCACCGTGATCGTCCTGGGCGCCGACGCTGACCCGGAGGCCGCGGAGCGCGCCCTCGCCGCCGGGGCCTCCGGTTACCTGCACCAGTCCCGGGGCGTGGAGGTCCTCGTGGCCGCCCTCGATCGCATCCTGAACGGGGAGCGCGTCGTGGACCTGCCCGGCGGCCAGGCCCGGCGGCCCCGCCGGGCCACCCACGCCGACACCCTCGCGGCCGGCCTGACCCAGCGCGAGCGCGAGTGCCTCACGCTGCTGGTGGCCGGCCTGGACACCACGGCCATGATGCGCGAGCTGGGCGTCTCCCGGACCACCGTCCGGACCCACCTGCAGGCCGTGCTGTCCAAGCTGGACGTGCACTCGCGCCTGGAGGCCGCCTCGTTCGCCGTCCGCCACAACCTCGTCGACGCGCCCGAGGCGCAAGCACCCCGCCCATCGGCCGCCCGCGCGCCCGCCCCCCGCCCGGCTGCGTCCCGCCGACCGGCCCTCCGCGCGCCCGCCCTCCGCTCCTCCGCCCTGCGCGCCGTCAGCTAAGCGGGCGCCTGGAGCAGGTACCGGAGCAGCACGGCGTCGCCCAGCGCCGCCGCCTGCGCCAGCCGCATCGGCCGCCCTGGCCCGTGCGGGTAGGCCCCGGCCCCGGTCAGCCGCACGCCGCCGCCCACGAAGAACGGCGCCACCATGAGCTGCAGCTCATCGGCCAGGCCGCCGGCCAGCAACTGGGTGAATACCCCGGACCCGCCCTCCACCAGGAGCCGCTCCACCCCGCGCCCGGCCAGGTCAGCCAGGACCTCGGCCAGCCCGCCACCGCCGACCGCCACCACCGTGGCGCCCGTCCCGGCCAGCTCCGCGCCGGCCCGCCCCGCCGCCGGCCCGGCCGCGTAGACCAGCCGCTCGCCCGCCCCGCCCGCCCCGGCCGGCCGCGCCGTGAAGAACCGGGCCGCCGGGTCCAGGCCGCCGCGGCTGGTCAGCGTCACCCGGGCCGGGCTGGGCGGCTGGCCGCGGCCCGCCCGGGCCGCGCGCCGGGCCGCCGAGCGGACCAGCAGCCGCGGGTTGTCGGCCCGGATGGTGCCGGCGCCGACCAGGATGGCGTCCACCCCGGCCCGGACCTCGTCGACCCGGTCGAGATCAGCCGCGTCGGAGAGCAGCAGCCGGTCGGGTGTCGCGTCGTCGATGTACCCGTCGACCGAGACCGCCGCTGAGAGCAGCACATACGGGCGATCCGGCACGAAACGCTCCCTGGCGGCTTAATCGGAACCGGCTATTATGCGCAGGCCTGCCCCCGATGGCACCGGCGGCGTAGACTTCTTGTTTTCACCCCTCGGATGAGGAACGATTTCACGAAGTCCGCAGTGTCGCTACAGCTTACCGTTTCGCGAAGGCCTACGGCGGGAGGACCCGATGCCGACCCAGGTGCACGACATGAGCGCGGCCGCGGGCACCGGCCCGGCCCGG
>FSXZ01002576.1_pt1 | contig 18013 bp, 13 predicted proteins | sample 1638121 | NCBI WGS metagenome assembly FSXZ01 (sample SAMEA3914788, study PRJEB12502) | metagenome | biome: forest; material: soil | place: Canada | collected 2011-07-03 | depth 0.1 m
CGCGTTGCGCGGGTCCGGTCAGCGGTAGACGCTGGCCTGAAGGCGGTAGAGGTCCGCGTAGGTTCCGTCCACGGCCAGCAACTCGTCGTGGCTGCCCAGCTCGCGGATGCGGCCGCCGTCGAGCACCACGATCAGATCCGCGTCGCGCACGGTGGAGTAGCGGTGCGAGATGAAGAGGGTGACGGCGCCGTCGGCGACGCCGCGGCGGGTGGCGGCTTCGGTGAAGCGGCTGAAGACGGCGTGCTCCGCGGCGGCGTCGAGCGCGGCGGCGGGTTCGTCCAGCACCATCAGCAGCGGGGCCGGGCGAACCAGGGCCCTGGCGAGGCCGAGCTTCTGCCACTGGCCGCCGGAGAGTTCGACGCCGTCGCCGTATTCGTGGCCGAGCAGTCCGTCGAGGCCGTTCGGCACCCGGTCGGCCACGGAGGTGGCGTCGGCCGCCGCGAGTGCGGCCCGCAGTATCTCGTCGTCCTCGATCGAGTCCACCGCGCCGATGCCCACGTTCTCCCGCAGCAGCAGTTCCAGCCGGGCGAAGTCCTGGAAGAGCGGGGCGATCCGGCGCGACCACGCGGCCGGGTCGAGCTCGGCCAGGTCCGTGCCGTCCACCAGGATCCGCCCCTGGGTGGGCCGGTACAGCCCGCACAGCAGTTTGACCAGCGTGCTCTTGCCCGCGCCGTTCTCCCCCACCAGGGCCACGGTGCTCCCGGCCGGAAGTTCGAGGTCGAAGCCCTCGAGCACCGGCCGGTCGGTCCCGGGATAGGTGAAGCCCACCTGCTCGAAGCGGATCCCGCCGGTCAGCCGGCTCGGCGCGGTCCCGGTCGCGGCCGGCCGCTCGGCGTACTCGGACCAGCCGCGCAGGCGATCGAGGCGTTCGAAGGTGCGCCCGGCGCTCTGCACGCTGCCGAGTACCGTGAGCGCGTTGGAGACCTGCGCGCCGACCTGGGCCGCCAGCGAGATCACCAGCACCATGTCGCCGATTCCGGAACTGCCCTTGAGCGCCTGTACGGCCACCAGGGCGATCGCCCCGCCATACGCCGCGGCGAAGATCAGCTGTCCGAGCGCGCGCAGGGCCGCGGCCCGGGCGCCCGCGCTCGCCATCGCCCGGCTGGCCGCGGCCCAGTCGCGGTGGTGCAGGCGCAGCAGCCGCCGCTCGGCGCCGTAGAGGCGCACCTCGCGGATCGAGCCCACCGTCGTGGCGAGGTCGAGCAGGTGCCGGCCGCGCCGGATCTCCTGCGCCACCTGCTCCTCCGCGCCGTCCACCAGCAACTGGGCCCGACGGCTGATCAGCAGGGCGGGCACGGCCGCCACCGGGAGCAGCGTCAGCCAGGGGTTGAGCAGGGCCAGGATCACGATCGAGACGGTCGACTGCACCAGCAGGCCGCCGAGTTGCAGCACCGCCTCCACGATCGCCCGGGTGCGGCGCAGGTTCTCCCGGACCAGGGCGAGGGTGTCGGCGAACTCGTGGTTGTCGAGGTGCTCGACGCCGGGAGTGCCGTTGACGATGTCGATGATGTCCCGGTTGAGGGTCCGCTCCTCCTCTTCGCCGAGTTCGAAGTAGAGCAGGTGGCCGAAGTGCCCGAGGCTCAGCTCGGCCGCCAGCAGCGCGGCGGTGGCCAGTGCGAACCCGGCGGTCGGTCCGCTCGCCCGGGACAGCGCGGCGTCGATCAGGCCCTTGAGCGCGAGCGAGATCATCGGAGTGGCCAGATACCCGGCCAGCAGCAGTCCCGCGCCGCCGAGCAGTTTGCGCCGGTCGGTGCGCCAGGCCAGCGCGAGCACCGGGCGGATCGCGCTCCACACCTGGTTCACCGGGCGCCGCCTTCCGGCCCCGAGCCCGCCGACGCGTCGTCGAACGCGCTGGCCTGTAGGTGGAAGAGCCGGGCATAGCGCCCGTCCAGCGCGACGAGTTCGTCGTGGCTGCCGGATTCGACGACCCGCCCGTGTTCCAGGACCACGATGCGGTCCGCTCGGCGCACACTGGAGAACCGGTGCGAGATGATCACGCTGGTGACTCCCTCGGTCATGGTCAGGAAGCGGTCGAAGAACTCCACCTCGGCCCGGATGTCGAGCTGGGCCGTCGGTTCGTCCAGCACCAGGACCTGCGCGCCGCACTCGACCGCGAAGAACGCGCGGGCCAACGCGACCCGCTGCCACTGCCCGCCGGACAGGTCCCGCCCGCCCGGGTACTGCCGGGAGAGCACGGTCTCCAGGCCCTCGGGCAGCCGCTCCCCCACCGGACCCGCGCCCGCCCGCTCGACCGCGCGCCGCAGCGCCTGCCCGGTCTCCGGCGAGTCCGGTGCCTCGGGGGCGCCCATCCGGATGTTCTCGGCCATGCTCAGCTCGTAGCGTATGTAGTCCTGGAAGATGACCGCGAACAGCCGCCGCCACTCCTCGGGATCGACCTCGCGCAGGTCCGCGCCGTCGGCCCGGACCGCGCCGGACTGCGGATCGTAGAGCCGGGTCAGCAGTTTGACGAGGGTGGTCTTGCCCGCGCCGTTGAGCCCCACGATGGCGGTCGAGCGGCCCGCCTCGATCTCCAGGTCGAGATGGTCGAGCACCGGATCGGCCTCGGGCGTGTAGCGGAAGACCACGTCCTCGAACCGGATCGCGCGGCGCAGCGAGACGGTCTTGCCGTCCGCGCCCGCCGCGACCCGCGGCCGGGCCGACTCCTCGGTGGCGGCGAGCTCCTTGAGCCGGGCGAACTCGGTGATGGCGTCGGCCGACTGCATCCCGTACTCGGTCTGCACATCACTGTCCGGGAAGTACACGCCGAAGCGCAGCGGAATCAGCACGCCCTGCACCGCGATCGCCAGATGCAGCAGCGGCAGCCGGCCGGTGACGGCCGCGTGCTCGAGCAGCATCAGGCAGATGCCCGCGCCGACCATGCCGACCCCGGCCAGGATGACGAAGGGCCAGAACAGTAGTCTGCGACGGCCGGACCACAGCGGGCGCAGGAAGTCGGCGGTCTCGCGCACGTGCCGGTCGTGGAACCAGCCGATCAGGCCGAGCACCCGGATCTCCTTGGCCATGGGCGGGGTGCCGGCCGCCCGGCGCAGGTACGCCATCCGCCGGCGCGCGCCGCCCAGGCCGAGGATCAGCTGGGCCAACTGGCCCTGGGTGCCGCGCCGGCCGTGCCGGATCACCAGCGCGGTGGCCGCGACCGCGACTCCGGCCCAGGGGTCGAGCACGATCGCCACCAGCACACACGCCACGACCAGCTGGGTGTAGCGGTTGATCAGGGCCAGCAGTCCGGCGGCCGCGTCCCCCGGGGTCCAGGTCTGGCGCTCGAAGGCGAGCAGGGCGTGGCCGAGCATGTCCTGGGTGCCGGGCCGTTCCAGCGCCGCGATCGGCACGCCGGTCAGCGCGTCCGTCATCAGGATGTGCAGGCAGCGCTCGTCCACCCGCCGCACCACGACCTCGCCGAGGTAGGTGGCGAACGGGGCGAGCAGCTGCTGGGCGGCCAGCGCGCCGACCGCCAGCAGCAGCGGCGCCGCCACGGCGCCCAGGCCGCGGCCCGCGTCGGCCCGCAGCCGGTTGATCAATACGCTGATGGAAATGATGAAGCCGGCCGGGAGCAGGCCCAGCACGAGGTTCACCGCGATGGTGGCGGTCAACAGCCCCGTCCCGACGGAGGGGAGCAGGCGCAGGATCCTGGACCAGCGGTCCCAGCGGGCCCGAACCGCACGCCCCGTCGACCCCATGACTGCTTGCAAACCAGCCTCCCCAGGCGGTCTAGACAGGCGTGTAATTATGCTGACTCAGGCAACAAATGTCAAGGAACGACTGAGCTTCCCCGTCGACTTCAACTTAAAACGTAGACCACTGATATGACGGAATCCGTCAGAAGGCCGCGATCGAGCTCGGCGCCCGCTCGGCCCGGGAAAGCGCCCGGAGCAGCGCCAGCGCCCCGTGCCGCGTCGCCGAGATCCGCACCAACAAGTCATTGACGGTCTCGAACGCGGAGGCCGGATAGTCCGGCGTCGCAATGCCCAGACTCACGGCCAGATCGTCCCCGTGTACCAGCAATTCCATCAGGCGCGTGGTGAGTACGTCCGCGGCCGTCATCGCCCGCCCCGCGACCCACGGCATCGAGATCACCGTGGCCGGCTCGAACCCCTCGGCCGCGAGCGCGGCCGCCACCTGCGCCAACTCCGCGGCGGTCTCCTTGGTCCGCTCCGCCGGACCCACCTTCGCCCGCTCCTCACCCACGGCCCGGATATCCACGTTCACCGGCGCGTCCAGCGCCACCCCCATCCAGCTCGCCTGGGCGTAGTGCCCGAGCAGCGGCGTCACCACCGCGCCCGGCTCCGGCCGCGGCGCCGTCAGGGCGGAGAGCGCACTGTGCAGCTGCAACCCCAGATGCGCCGCCAGACCGCCGATCGTGAAGCCCGCCAGCGCACTCGGCTCGTCCCAGCGCGCCGCCGCCTCGTCCGAGCCGATCAGGCCCACCGCCGCGTCCGCCGCCGCCAGAAAATCCTCGAAGATCGTGACCATGAACCGGAAGAATACGCGCGCGTACATTACTACGCCAGCGCAGGGTTCTGACTTCGAGGGCTGAGGCAAACCGGATGCCGGAAGGCAGCCGATCCTTAGTTGGTGTAAATCCCCTGCTGATACTTGGGCCCGTAGTAGGCCTCGAGTTCGGCCAGTGTCTCCGGCGTGTCGAGCACCGACTTGACGATGGTGGCGTGGGTGGGCAGCGCCTCCGGGTGCCAGCTCTCCGGATCCCACAGGCCGGAGCGCATCGCGGACTTCTGGCAGTGGAAGAAGATGGTGTCGATCTCGACCAGGTAGGCCAGGATCGGCCGGTGCCCCTTGACCACCATCTGGTCGAAGAACGGCGCGTCCCGCAGGATCCGGACCCGCCCGTTGATCCGCAGCGTCTCCTTGCGCCCGGGCACCAGGAACAACAGCCCGACGTGCGGGTTGCTCAGGATGTTGTGGAACCCGTCGGCCCGCTTGTTGCCCGGCCGCTCCGGAATGGCGATCGTCGTGTCGTCGAGCACGAGGGCGAATCCGGCCGGATCGCCCTTGGGCGAGATGTCGCAGTTCCCGTCGGCATCGGAGGTCGCCACCAGACAGAACGGCGACGCGGCCAACCAGGCCCGGTCCAGCTCGTGCAGCCGGACCCGCTCCTTGTCCCGCGCCCGCGGCGCCGGAACCCCGCCCAACGCCTCCCGCAATTCCTCAGCGGTCGTGACCTCCACCAGCTGCGCCAGGTCAACCAAGGCCCCGTTCCCTCCGCGTCGTCCCGTTCCCGCCGTATCCAGCATCCCACCACGGTACGGTCTGCGAAACCAACGGTGGTGAGCACGAGGCCGGCTCACCACCGTTGCGCACGTCAGCTGAAGGAAACCGAGTAGCTGTTGACCGTGAAGTCCTGTCCCGGGTTCTCGGTGGTGATCTCCCAGCCGAACTGGACCTTGCCGAGGGTCTCGTTGGACATCCAGCCCTCGGTGTTCTGGATCCACTTGAGGATGTCCAGAATGTTGAAGGTGCCCGAGGTCACCGTGCTGGAGTCGACGAACGAGTAGACGTTGTTCGACCCGTTCGTGCCCTTGTAGACGGTGTAGGTCTGCCCGTCGAGGGTGAGCGAGCCGACGCTGGAGCCGAGCGGGCCGACATTGTGCACGTCGGTCCAGATCATGATCTCGTTGGCGTTGTCCTCGGTCCAGATGTCGTACGCGGCCTCGTACGAGCCCTCACTGGGGTCGGTGATCGAGTACGAGGAGCTGACCGACGACAGGGAATTGATGCTCTCGTCGACCGTGCGCGAGACGTTCGGGTAGGCCTCGACGCCGCTGGTGTAGTCCTGCTGGGACCACACCCCCCAGTTGCTGGCCGAGTTGACCCACAGGCCCTGATACGTGTAGTTCGCACCCCACTCGTCGTTGTAGACGGTGTAGGTGCCATCGGTCCAGCTGGCGTACTGGTCGGACGAGCTGTAGCTCGCGGCCTGGGCCGGCCCCGCGGCCAGCACGGCTATGGAACCGGCGGCGAGAACGCCGGAGACGCACTTGAACAGGTTGTTGCGCTTCATTGCGCAGCCTTCCCTTCGCAGCATGAGTGGGTTGTCTTGCCTGCTTCATCGAAGCGCTTCGAATGCTGGCACCGGCAGTTGAGTGTGTCAAGATGCGATCTTCTGCGGGTTGCGTTCGCGAATTTTCGACGGTCTCGTCGAAGCGCTTCGAAAAAAGCGCACTGGCGGACGTCGCCGTCCGCCAGTGCGCTTCGCTGCGAGGAAGAGTTACTGCGTCACTGCGCGCTCGTCACGTCGAGCACGGTGCGGCCGACGACCTTGCCCGCGGCGACGAGCAGCAGGTGCAGGCGCGCGGCGGTGACGTCCGCGGGCAGGGTCGTGGCGACGTGGATCGGGTCGCTCAGCTGGAACGGCGTCGCCTTCACCGGTTGGGTCGCCGCGGCGTCGCCGGGCTCCGGCAGCTGGTCCGCGTCCGCCTCCAGGGCGAACGGTGCGCTCCAGACCGGCAGCAGGTACGCCTCCAGCGGGTCGGGGCCGTAGTGGGAGACCCGCACGTCGAAGGCGACTTCGCCGCCCTGGCCCGCGACCAGGTCGCGGCCGGGCGCGTGCGGGTCGAGTTCGGGGATCAGGACCGTGACGGCGTTCGTGAGCGCGGGCGGGTTGGCGCCGGTGTCCTTGAGTGTGCGGTCGAACGCGTAGATGCCGGCCGTCTCGTGCTCGATGTCGTACAGCTCGGTCCACACGTAGCCGGAGAGCTGGTCGTAGCGGCGCAGTTCCTGCGTCTGCCAGCGCAGGTTCCAGCCCCGCTCGACGCTGGTGATGCCGCCGCCGAACTCGCTGTTGAGGTTCGGCAGCCCCTCGGCCGCGGCGCGCTCGTCCTGCCCTTCGCCGACCGCCATCAGGTGCTTGTCGACGACGAAGTCCGGGCCGAGCCCCACCGGGAAGGTCGGCTCGCCCCGCTCGAGCAGGGCCCTGACCTTCTCGGCCCAGCCCTTCGGGGTCTCGTCGTAGATGTGCCAGTCCACCAGGTCGGTGGCCACGTGCGACCAGCCGGAGTCGTCGACCGCCGGGCGCGTCGGGTCCAGCGCCTTGAGCAGGTCGTACGCGCGGCGCACGGCCTCCTGCTTGGCCGGGTCCGCGGCCACGTCCCAGTCCAGGCCCCACTCCTCGTTGTACAGGCCCCACACCACGACGCTCGGGTGGTTGCCGTCCCGGCGCACCATCGGCTCGATCTGCGCCTCGAAGCGGGCCACCGCCTCCGCGGTGAACACGCCGGTGCTGGCGGGCTCGGCCCAGACCAGCATGCCGAGCCGGTCGGCGTGGTGCAGGAACCGCGGGTCCTCCAGCTTGAGATGCTTGCGGACCAGGTTGAACCCGGCCTCCCGGGCGATCTCGAGGTCCGTGACGAACGCCTGGTCGTCCGGCGCGGTGATCCCGGTGCGCGGCCAGTACCCCTGGTCCAGCACGCCGCGCAGGTACACCCGCTGCCCGTTGAGCAGGATCTGCGAGCCGCGCGTCTCGATCCGGCGCAGGCCCGTCGCGGCGGCGACCTTGTCTTCGCCGTCGGCGGACTCCAGGCCCACCAGCACCGGGTAGAGGTGCGGATCCTGCGGGCTCCACAGCCGCGGCTCGGCGATCGGCACGGTGACGGCGACCGCGGCCCGGGCGCCGTCGGAACCGTCGACGGGCTCTGCGACGGCCTGCACGCTGCGGCCGGCCACCTCGAGCGTCACCCGCGCGCCGGCCGCGTGCGGACCGGCCACCGCGATGCGCGCCACCACCGCGTCGAGCGATTCCGCCGGGGTGAGCGCCACCTCGGCCAGGTACGTCGCCGGACGCGCTTCGAGCCAGACCGGCTGCCAGATGCCGCTGCTCGGCGTGAACGCGCAGATGTCGTAGACGTCGCGCGGGATGCTGCGCTGCTTGCCGTGCACGATCTCCCGCTTGTCGGCCGGGGACCACACCTTGACCAGCAGGGTCGCCTGCGCCGTCCCCTCCGCGGCGCGGGCGCCGAGGGCGTCGGTGACGTCGAACTCGAACGGGGTGTATCCGCCCTCGTGCTCACCGACCCGGGTGCCGTTCACCCAGACCTGGGCCCGGTGGTGGACGGCGCCGAAGTGCAGTACCACGCGCTGCCCGGCCCACTCCCCCGGCACGGACAGGGTGCGCCGGTACCAGCCGTGCTCCAGCCACTGCGCCCCGACCGTGGAGGCCTCGCTCTCCCAGGCGAAGGGCACCACGATCCGCTCGGACCACTGCTCGGGCGCGGCCATCCGCTCAGCCGAGGCCGAGCCCGCCGGGTCCCGCGCGAAGTCCCACTCGCCGTTGAGGCTGAGCCAGGCGTGCGAACGGTCGAAGTGCGGCCGGGGGTATTCGGGACGTACGGATGACACGTGAGTTCTCCCAGAGTCGGTGGTGAGCTGCGCAGACATCAGGGTGTTGGAGCACAGCGGAGGAGGTGGCGGACGCGGCCGGGCGCGGTCAGCTGGTGAGGCTGCCCTGGAGTGCGCCGCCGCGGAAGTAGCGTTCGAGCAGGAGGAAGAGGCCGATCAGCGGCAGCACGGTGACCAGGCCGCCGGCGATCAGGACGGGGATGTCCTGGCTCTGCGTCCCGGTCTCGGCGGCCTGGGACAGGGCCGAGAGGCCCACCGTGAGCGGGTAGAGGCTGCTGCGGCTGAACAGGATCAGCGGCAGGAAGTAGTTGTTCCACACCGCGACCACGGTCAGCAGCAACACTGTGACGAGGCCCGGCACGGTCAGCGGCAGCACGATCCGGCAGAAGATGCGCACCTCGCCCGCGCCGTCGATACGGGCCGCGTTGATCAGGTCACTCGGCACCGAGGCGTCGATGTAGGCGCGCATCAGGTACACGCCGATCGGCGAGACCATGCTCGGCAGGATCATGCCCCAGATCGAGTTGATCATCCCGACCTTGGCGTAGACCAGGAACAGCGGCAGGGCCAGGGCGCTGATCGGCACCAGCAGCGTGGCCATCACGGTGGAGAAGAGCGCGTCGGCGCCGCGGAAGCGGAACCGGGCGAAGCCGTATCCGGCCAGCGCCGAGAGGATCGTGGAGCCGACGCCGCCGAGGACGGCGTAGAGCAGCGTGTTCCACAGCCAGGTCAGGTAGGTGCCCGCGCCGCTCACGTCCTGGCCGAGCGCCTTGAGGTTCTGGAAGAGGCGGAACGGGCCGGCGAACCAGAATCCGGAGCTGTAGTAGACGTAGGTCTGCGATTTGGTCGAGGCGATCAGCAGCCAGAGCAGCGGCGCCAGGATGAACACGGCGAACAGCACGCAGAGCACGTTCGCCACCGCGGTGGTGGTGCGGCTCAGGCCGTAGAGCCGGACCGGAACCTCGTCGGGCCGGGCGCCGGGGCGCGCGGAGCGGGACGGGCGGGAGCGCAGCGGGCTCATCGGAACTCTCCGTTTCGGCGGCGCAGGGCGAACCCGGCCAGCGAGATCAGGCCGATGATGACGGCGAGCAGGACGGCGGCCGCGGCGCCCAGGCTGTACTCGCCGCTGCCGATGGCGGTGTTGTACACGTAGAGCGTCGGGGTGAAGCCGAAGGAGATCGCCTGGGGTTCGAAGGACTCGATGATGGACGGCTCGGTGAACAGCTGGAGCGCGCCCACGGTGTTGATGAAGACGAGCATCATCAGGGTCGGGCGCACCATCGGCAGTTTGAGCCGCAGGATGATCGTGGACAGCGAGGCGCCGCTGACCACGGCGGCCTCGGTGATCTCGCGCGGGATCGTCTTGAGCGAGGTGTAGAGGATCGTCATGTTGTACCCGGTCCACTCCCACACCACGATCAGCACGATGGTCGGCAGGATCAGCTTCGAGGAGAAGAAGTCCACGTTCTTCAGGCCCAGCGCCTGGAGCACCCGCGCGTACGGCCCGAAGGTGGGCTCGAGCAGGAACGAGAACATCACCGCGGCGACCACTCCGGGCACCGCGAACGGCATGAAGAACACGGTCCGGAAGAACCTGCCGTGCCGGACGATCCCGGCGTCGAAGACCGCGGCGAAGAAGAAGGCCAGGGCCAGCGTCAGCGGCACCTGGATCGCGGCGAAGACCAGTACTTCGCGCACGCCCGTCCAGAACTCCGCGGAGGCGAGCACGGTGCGGTAGTTCGCCAGGCCCGAGTAGCGGGTGCCGCCGATGAGCTTGGTGGTGTACAGGCTCTGATAGACCGCGTAGCCGATCGGCAGCAGCATGAACAGGCCGAGGGCGAGCATGTGCGGGGCGATGAACGCCGCGCCGGGCCACCGGCGCAGCCCGCGGCGGCGGCCGGCGCGGCCGGCGCCGCGGGCCGAACCCGCACCGCCGGACGCGGGGCGCGGCGCGGGCCGCGGACCGGCCCCGGGGGCGGGCGGCACGGTTCCTTCGACCGTGCCGCCGTGGCTCTGACGGTTCGGCACCGTCAGCTCCCGTCCTCGACCGTGAAGCCCTGGTTCTTCGCGTAGGCCACCATCTGCGTCTGGAAGGTCGCGAAGGCCTGCTTCAGCGTCTCCGTGCCCTTGGTCACCCCGGCGAAGGTGGAGGTCCACTGGGTGAGCGCGGCGGTCATGATCGGCGGCCACTGGGCGCCGGACGCCTGGCCCTCGGCGCTCGCGAACACCTTGTTGTAGGCGTCGTCACCCGAGATCTTCAGCGTGGAGCTGAGGAACGAGTCCGAGTCCAGCACCGGGGTGTAGGCGGGGTAGGCCCCGGCGATGTCGCCGCTCAGGATCGTCCACGCGTCGGGCGAGCCGCCGAACCACTTGACGAACGTGGCCGCGGCCGAGGCGACCTTGCTGCCCTTGACCACCGCGAGGGTGGAACCGCCCCAGTTGCCCTGCAGGCTCGCCCCGGCCGTGGTCTCCGGCAGCGCCGCGGCCTGCCAGTCGCCGAGGGTCTTGGAGATGCTGCCCTGCATGCCGACCGGTCCCCACGCGGGGCTGAGCCGGGAGGCGGCGGAACCGTTGTCGAAGTCGTTCCACTGCGTCTGCGAGAAGTCGGTGGCAGTGGTCGCCTCCTTCGCGTCGATCAGGTTCTGCCAGTACTCGGCGAAGGCCGTCTCGGCCGCTCCGGTGAAGTCGATCCCGAGGGTGTCGCCGCCGGTGTAGGTGAACGGGAAGGCCCCGTACTCCTGCATCAGGGCCAGCACGTCCTGGGTGCTCTCCGGATCGAAGTTGGTGATCGCCTCGCCGGAGTCCTTGGCCTTGAGCTTGGCGGCGTCCGCGGCGAACTCGGCCCACGTGGTCGGGGCCGTGGTGATCCCGGCGGCGGTGAACTCCTTCTCGTTGTAGTACAGGGCCATCGTGCCCGCGTCGACCGGCATCGCGTAGACGCCGGAGCCGCTGCTCACCTCGTCCCAGGCCCACGCGGCCTCGTCGCTCTTGGCCGAGTCGATGCCGTACGGGGTCAGGTCGACCAGGCTCTTGGTGACCTCGAACGAGGGCAGTTCGAAGTACTCGATCTGCGCGACGTCCGGGGTGCCGCTGTTCGCCGCCAGCGCGTTGGTCAGCTTGGTGTACTCGGTGGTGGTCGCGCCCGCGTTGTCGAGCTCGACGCAGATGTCCGGGTGCGTCTTGTTGAACTCGTCGACGACCAGGCTGTAGCCGGCCGACCAGCCCCAGAAGGTCACGACGGTGGCGCCGGCCTTGCACCCGGCGGCGGTGGCGCTCGCGGTCGCCGTGCTCGCCGATCCGGCGGCGGGCAGTCCCGAACTGCCGCACGCGGTGGCGGTCAGCACGACCGCGGCGGCCATCGCCGGCAGACCGAGTATTCGACGGCCTCTGCGGGCGCCGCTCGCTGAAGGGACTCCGGTGCGCGCCGGATTCCCGGCGGCTGTGCGACGGACGTTGCCGACGTCGCTGTGGGACGTAGCCATCGCAACCTCTGCTTTCTCTTCGCAGTGTGGGGGGCTGATCTTAACCGGCACATCTACGCATACGTACCTGTCACGTAGCCCTTGGCCGGGCCTGAGTGCCGTCTTGCAACGTTGCACTGCAACGTTGCAAGACGATATCCCGGGGTGATGCATCGTTGCAAGACTCGCGTCATCACGGTTTGATGTCGGCCCCGACGACGCCCGGCTCCGACCGGCTCGCCGCGAGGGGCGGAGCCGGCCGGAGCCGGGCGGTGTGCATCAGTGCTCTTCAGTGCGGGTACGGGCCACTCGCGCGGCCCGTTTTACACGGCCGTGGACCAGTCCTGCGTCCACAGTCCGTTGCAGTCGTAGATCTGCAGCTGCGTACCCTCGGTCGTGGCGCCGGCCGGATCGTCCAGGCAACGGCCGGACTGCGGGTTGTAGAGCGCGCCGTCGGATTCGACCACCCACTGCTGGCCGCCGACTCCGTTGCAGGTCCACAACTCGACCTTGGTGGAGTCCGCCGTGCCGTCGCCGACGATGTCGAGGCACATGCCGTAGACCTCGACGGTGCCGTTCGCCTCCATCGCCCACTGCTGGCCGCGCGCTCCGTTGCAGGCCCAGAGCTGGACCGCGTTGCCGTTGGTGGCGGTGTTGGTGTTGTCGTCCACGCACATGCCCGCGATACCAGAGTTCGTGATCGCGGAGGTGGGGGCGCCCGCGGTGGTCCAGTCCTGGGTCCACAGTCCGTTGCAGTCGTAGATCTGCAACACGGTGCCCTCGGTCGTGGCGCCGGCCGGATCGTCCAGGCAGCGGCCGGACTGCGGGTTGTAGAGCGCTCCGTCCGACTCCTCGCGCCACTGCTGGCCGCCCGCGTCGTCGCACGGCCACAGCTCGACCTTGGTGGAGTCCGCGGTGCCGTTGCCGTCGATGTCCAGGCACTCGCCGAAGGCGCGGATCGTGCCGTCCGGCTCGACCGACCACTGCTGGCCGGTCGCGGTGCCGCAGTCCCACAACTGGACCGCGTTGCCCTCGGTGGACGTGTTCGTGTTCACGTCGAGGCACTCACCGGAGATGCCGGAGTTCGTGATGGTGCCGGTCGCGCCGGGCGCCACGTCGGTGCCGAACTGGACCTCGCACTTGCCGTTGCTGATGTGGGTTCCGGCCAGGTACAGGATGGTCGAGCCCGATACGGACGGCAGGATCGGCGAACTGTAGCCGGCGCACGAGGTCTCGCCCGAGTCGTAGCCGCCGGTCGGGTTCGTGTTCACCGGCGCGGTCGTCTCCGTCCAGGCCCCGACTCCGAGGTCCGTGTTGGCGAACAGCACCGTGCCCGACTCGTCCTGGACGGTGAGGGATCCGTCGGAGCCGGAGACGACCCGCTGCCCGGATATCAGCAGCGTTCCGTCGGCGCCCCCGATCGGAGACCAGGCCAGGTTCGGGGTGTGGAGCAGGTGTCTGCCGTCCGCCGTCTCGACCAGGGTGCCGAGGCTGGAGGCGTTCCAGCTCAGGCCGTCGGTCGAGGTCTTGATGTAGACGTCACAGGCTTCGTCGGGGTCGTATCCGGCCTTGCAGTCCTCGTAGGACATGGCGTAGCTGCCGTTGGGCAGGTCGACCACGGTCGCCATGCCGGGACGCTGCACGCCGTCCTGCACCGCGACGTCGTAGACCTCGCTGCCCCAGGTCGCGCCGCCGTCGGTGCTGACCACGTGCGCGAGGACCTGGTTGTAGTCGTTGCTCGAGGGCCGCTCGTCGGAGAAGTAGCACACCAGGTCTCCGTTGGAGGCGACCCCGAACTCGGGCTCCCAGATGCCGTGGCCCTCGGTGTCGGCCTGGCCGGACTCGGAGGTGCACGAGCTGCGGTAGTTCCAGGTCACGCCGTCGTCGAGGCTGTAGAAGACCTCGATGGCCTGCTGGGTGTAGTCGCCGCGGTTCCACGCCGTGCCCGCCGCCAGGATCGTGCCGGCCGGCAGCGAGCCCTCGGCCTGCGGCAGCTCGTAGAGCGTCGGCCCGTCGAGGTCCCAGCCGTGCACCGTGTCGGTCACGGTGCTGATCGGGGACGAGGTCCAGGTCGCGCCGCCGTCGGTGGACCGGTAGATCGGGAAGTTCGCCTTGGTGCTCCCGACGCCCGAGTGCGAGAAGGTGGCCAGCAGGTCGCCGTTCTCGGTGGAGCTGTGCGCGAGCCGGATCACCCGCGGATAGCTGGCGTCCTCGCTCGCGTTCGTGGTGGTGTTGGGGACGTAGAGCGCGCCGGTGGTGGCGTCGGCGGAAGCCGGGGACGCCGTGACGGCGGACTGCACCCCGGCCAGCGCGAGGGCGAACATCAGCAGCGCACCGAGAGTGGCGAGGCCGCGCGATACCGGACCCCGCGGTCTCCCGCGTCTCGGCCGGAAGTCGGGGAACGGTCCTGTGCGAGTCATGCAGACTCCTTCGTAGAATGACTGCTGCAACGTTGCAGGCAGGCCGCGCACCAGTCCTGCAACGTTGCAGAAATGACATCCGCTAAGGTAGCGACTGCGCCCACCCTCGACAACCACTTGCCTGCAGGCAAATCCGCGACCTGTCGTGCTCTGCCGGTCGCGCAACGGCAACGGTGAAGCTCCGCGCCGTGCCGACCCCGAACGACCACGCCGAATCCGGCCGCGGGCGGGCGCCGTTCCGCCGAAATTCCGGATCCCGTTACCCCGCCGGGGTTGCCGACGTGGACAGCTTCCCCCGCGGAGAACGCCTGATATGCTCTGCATCGTTGAAATGCGCGTGCCCGACGGAGGCGCCCCGAAGGAGACCCAGATGAGCACCCCTCGCCTGCGCGACGTCGCCGAGCGTGCCGGGGTATCGATCCGCACGGTCTCCAACGTGGTCAACGGATACGCGAACGTCTCGGAGGAGCGGCGCACCCGGGTGGAGGCGGCGGTCGCCGAACTCGGCTACCAGCCCAACCTGATGGCGCGTAACCTGCGCCGGGGCCGCACCGGCATGATCGCGCTGGTGGTGCCGGAGCTGGACGTGCCCTACTTCGCCGAGCTCAACCGCGCCATCGTGACCAAGGCGCGCCAGCAGGGCTACACCGTGGTGGTCGACCAGACCGACGGCGAGCCGGACCGGGAACGCGAGATCGTGATGGGCGGCTCGATGGCCGCCATGTTCGACGGCGTCATCCTCAGTCCGCTGGCCCTCTCCCAGTCCGACCTCGCCCGCCGCGACCCCTCGCGCCCGCTGGTGCTGCTCGGCGAGCGCATCGCCGGCAGCACCTACGACCACGTGGCGATCGACAACGTGGCGGCCGCCCGCGCGGCCACCGAGCACCTGTTCGACCTCGGCCGCAACCGCGTCGCCGCGATCGGGGACCAGCCCTGGGAGAGCGGCGAGACCGCGCAGCTGCGCACCGCCGGCTTCCGCCAGGCGCACGAGGTGCGCCGGCGCAAGCTGGACGAGTCGCTGATCGTGACCAACCGCCGGTTCCACCACTCCGACGGCGCGGAGGCGATGGCCGCGCTGCTGGAGCACCCCAAGGGCCCGCCGGACGCAGTGTTCTGCTACAACGACCTGCTCGCCCTCGGCGCCATCCGGACCCTGCTGACCCAGGGCGTGCGGGTGCCCGAGGACGTGGCCGTCGTCGGCTTCGACGATATCGAGGCAGGCCGCTACAACACCCCCTCGCTCACCACGATCGCCCCGGACAAGTCCACCATCGCCTGGCTCGCCGTGGACCGGCTGATCGCCCGCCTCGGCGAACGCGCCGAGGACGGTCCGATCGAGCTGTGGGCCCCGTACGAGCTGAGCATCCGGGAGAGCACCGTCGGGCGGCTTTGAGCCGCCGGCACCGGGCAACCCCGCGGTCAGGTGTCAGGCGTCGGTGTAGCGGACGCGGGCGAAGGCCGCGGCGAGGAACACGAGGACGTAGCCGAGGAACACCGCGAGGCCGAGCCCGAACGGCGCGATGTCGGGGTTGAGCGGGTTGTGGTAGATCCACAGCGCCTGCCCGGCCTGGGTCGGGGTGACGTTGTTCGCCCCGTCGGGGTCGATGCCCTCGGCCAGCAGCGGCCCGGCGATGTAGAGCGCGAGGGAGACGGTCACGCCGAGGGCGGTGCTGCGCAGCAGCATCGCGAACGCGAACCCGATCATGGCCCAGCCGGCCAGACACAGGACCGCGCCGGCCAGGTGCAGCGGCACACCGGGCGAGGTGAGTCCGACGGTGGCCCGGACCTCGCTGCCGAAGAAGGACCTGCCGATCAGGAAGCAGGCCAGGGTGCACCCGGCGGCCGCGGCGACGGCCGTGGTGGCGACGGCGGCGCCCTTGCACAGCAGGAACCGGGTGCGCCGCGGCATCGCGATGAGCGAGATACGGATCATCCCGCTGGAATATTCGAGTGCTCCGGCGATCGCGCCGAACGCGGCGAACAGCGCGGCGCCCAGGATGTTGCCGGTCAGCAGGGTGCCGGTCGGGTTGACCTGGACGGCGAAGACCGACTGGTTCGGGCTGCCGTTCTGGCCGGAGGAAACGTACGAGGCGCCCTGGAAGGACTGCTCATGCGCGTAGAGCAGGCTGATCGCCGCGATGAACGCCACCGCGACGACGAGCATGACGCCGACCGACCTGACGGAACGCAGCTTCAGCAGTTCGGAGCGGAAAGCCGTACCCACGCCCGGACTCGGCAGCCCGGACCGGTCCGGCGCCGCACTGTTCGCCGCGGTCGCCGCGGTCGCCGTCGTCATCGTCCTGCCACCCCTTCCGCCGCCCAGCTGCTCCTCGGCCCACTCATGGCGGCAGCGTACCGGTGATCCGGCGCCCCCGACGGCTCGGGCAGGGCGCCGGCGGACGAGCGGTACTGTTCCAGGTCTGCGGTCAACCCGGCATACACGTCCTGGAGCGAGACGCGCACCGGAGCGAGCCCGAGCACCCGGATCCGCGCCCGCAGGAACAACTCCGCCAGGGCCAACGCACTCAACCCGTCCACATCGACGATCCCCACGGCGCCGTCCACACCGCCACCGTAGCCATCCACGCCCACATCCCCGTCGCCGAGCCCCACCGCCCTGTGCCCACCGCCACCCCGGCCATCCACATCCCCGTCAACAATCCCCAAAGCGCCGCCCACACCGGCACCCCGGCCATCCATGTCACGGTCGCCGAGCCCCACCGCGCCGCCCACACCGTCACCCCGGCCGTCGACATCTCCGGTATCGGCCCACCGGTCCGCGCCGCGGCTCGGCCGGCCCGCCGGAGTGCACCTGCCGCCCGCCTCGGCGACGGCCGACCGCAGCGCCGCCGTATCAGGCGTCTGCACCCGCAGCCGCGGCGCGCCCGGCCCGTGCACCAGCTCGGTCAGGTCCGCGTCCGCCACCACCCGCCCCGCGGCGATCACCACCACGCGGTCCGCGACCTGCTCGAGCTCGCTCATATGGTGCGAGGAGATCAGTGCCGTGCGACCGGCCGCCGCGTACGAGCGCAGCAGCTCCTGCAGCCAGCCGATCCCCTCCGGATCCATGCCGTTCGTCGGCTCGTCCAGGATCAACACGTCCGGATCGCCGAGCAGCGCGGCCGCGATCCCGAGCCGCTGGCGCATGCCCAGCGAATAGGTGCGCACCCGATCGCGCGCCACCGTCTCCAACCCGACCTGAGCCAGCACCCGCTCGACCCGCTCCGGCTCGAGTCCCGCGGCCCGCGCCAGCACCCGCAGGTGCATCCGGCCGGTCTGGCCCGGGTGGATCGCACCCGCGTCGAGTAACGCGCCCACCCGCCTGCTCGGCGCGTCCAGCTGCCGGTACGGCCGCCCCTGGAACAGTACGGAGCCGCTGTCCGCCGAATCCAGACCGAGCGCGATGCGCAGAACCGTCGACTTGCCGGCCCCGTTCGGCCCGACGAAGGCGGTGACCGCCCCGGGCCGAACCGTGAAGCTGACCGTGTCCACCGCGAGCATCGCGCCGTAGGACTTGCACAGGCCGTTGACTTCTATCACGGATGGATCCCACCACATCGAGCGGTTCAGCGGCGGCCCGAGGCTCGTCGACCGACTATCGGACCGGCCGGTCGGACCTCGGCGCGGCACAATCTCCGATTACAAGCTGGAGTGTTGCGCATTCATAGCGTGATGGCGGCGGTGGCTCGCCCTCCGAAATGCCGCCCGCTAGGCCCGCAATTACCTCCAGTAATTGAAGCAATGCCCCAGGTAATGAAATGGCCG
>FSXZ01000298.1_pt1 | contig 17941 bp, 17 predicted proteins | sample 1638121 | NCBI WGS metagenome assembly FSXZ01 (sample SAMEA3914788, study PRJEB12502) | metagenome | biome: forest; material: soil | place: Canada | collected 2011-07-03 | depth 0.1 m
CTGCGTCTTCGACCTGGAGGCGCACATCTACACCGACCGGGCCTACGAGGTGCCCGACACCCCCGGCGTCGTCTTCACCGACCTGATGATCGTCTGCCTCAACGACGCGAACGGCGGCGGCATCGTGCACTGCATCAACGACGCGGGCGGCCCGGTGGAGAACGGCTTCGGCGTCTACAACATGGAGAGCTACTCGGACGGCGTCGCGAGCGTCTGACGAGGGAGCCTGGCGCCAGGGGCACCGCGGAACACCGCGGCGCCCCGGTGCGCCGGGCGCTCGCACAGCCTTCGCGTTCCCTGGCTTGACTTACGAACACCGAACCTGTTCGATTTACCTGTGGGAAGTACGGAGAGGCTACGCACGATCGCGGCGGCGGTGCGCGCCGCCGAGCAGGTGAGCGTGGCCGAACTGGCCGAGTTGACCGGCTGCTCGGAGATGACGATCCGCCGTGATCTGGAGACCCTGGCCGAGCAGGGCGTGCTGGAGCGCTTCCGCGGCGGGGCCAGGAGCCTGCTGCTGCGCGGCGAGGGCCCGCCCTTCGCGCTGCGCCGGCAGGAGGGCGTCGAGGTGAAGCAGCGCATCGCCGCGGCGGCGGCCCGGCTGATCGCCGACGGCGAATCGGTCGTCATCGACAGCGGCACCACGTGCGTGGAGGTGGCCAATGCCCTGCGCGAGCGCCGGATCACGGTGCTGCCGCTGTCCCTGCACGCCGCCAACGCCCTGGCCGGCGGGCCCCACCTGACGCTGCTCATGCCCGGCGGCGAGGTACGCACCGGCGAGCTGACGATGTCCGGCCCCCTCGCCGAGGCCTCGTTGTCCGCCCTGCGCTTCGACACCGCGATCCTCGGCTGCTGCGGCCTGACCGCGGCCGACGGCCTGACCGCCTACGACCTGCCCGACGCCGCCGTCAAGCGCGCCGCGATCGCCTCGGCCCGGCGCACGATCGTGGTCACCGACGGCTCCAAGTTCACCCTGACCGCGCTCGCGGCCGTCGTCCCGGCGTCCTCCCTCGACGCCGTGGTCACCGACGACACCGCTCCGTCCGCGGAGCTCGAGGCCCTGAAGGCCGCCGGAACCACCGTCTGGCAGGTCTGACGGCGCTCAGTGCCCTGATGAAGCCGGCGCCGGCTGCGCGCCCTCGGCCAGCCAGGTGTTGACGACGCCGGCCAGCTCGTCGAGTCCGGTGAACACGTGCCCGCTCATCCCGACGTTCCGCGCGACGTTGACGTTCTCCGCGCGGTCGTCGATGAAGAGGAAGTCGGCAGGGTCCGCGCGCATCGCCCGCACGCAGTGGTGGAACGCGGCCGGGTCCGGCTTGGCCGTGTTGATCTTCCCGGAGAAGGCGACGTGGTCGAGTCGGCGCAGCCACGGCTGTGCCGCGAGGAAGGCATCGGCGTGATCTGACGGAATGTTGGACAGCAGCGCGACTTCGGCCCGGGCGCGCAGGGCTCTGACGTAGGCGACCATGCGCCGATCGACGCGCGACCAGCTGTCGATGTCGGCGAGGCGCAGCTTCTCGATCGTGTCGGGATCGGCGCGCCGGGACACCCGCTCGAGTACCGCCGTCCAGTACTCGGGCGCGGAGTCGCGCGCGGCGTCGTAGGGCGGGCGCAAGGCCCAGTAGGCCGCGGCGAAGGCGTCGGCGGGCGCGGCGCAGCGGGCGGCCATGTCCGCCAGGGCGCCCGGACGCTGAGGCCGGGCGATGACGCCGAACAGGTCGAACAGCACGATGTGTCGGCCGGTGGGCATGGGGAGTCTCCTTCCGTGGCGGCGGGTATCGAGGCGGGCTCGATCAGCGGTGCTGCGCGAGTTCGGGCTCTGGTTCGGACCGGCGGACCGGGCCGGTGCGCAGGATTCCGGCGGCCACGGCGGCGACGACCAGGAGCAGGGCCGGAAGCAGGAAGGCGTGGTCGAGCGCGGTCAGCCGGGTCAGCCAGCCGATCAGGGCCGGGCCGGCGAGCATGCCGAGGTAGCCGAGTCCGGCCACCCGGGAGACGTTGGTGCCCGCCGCGGCGGGGTCGGTGTGCCCGGCGGCGCTGAACAGCTGCGGGACGCAGCCCGACAGTCCCAGCCCGAATATCGCCCAGCCCGCCAGCGTCATCCAGATCCACGGGGATATCGCCACGAGGGTGAGGCCGACCGCGCCGGTGGCCGCGCCGTAGCGCAGGACGGCCGCGGGTCCGAACCGGCGGGAGACCCGGTCGGCGAGCAGGCGCCCGGTCGTCATGGAGGCCGCGTAGGTGCCGTAGGCGAAGGCGGCGGTGCTCGCCGACGCGCCGAGGACGCTCTTGGCCTCCAGGGCGCTCCAGTCGTTGGCCACGCCTTCGCAGAGCATGCACATCAGGGCCAGGGCGGCGAGGATCCAGATGCGGCGGGCCGGTGCGCGGCGGCCCGTTACCGGTGCGGCCGGGTGCGGCGCGCCGGTGTCCGTGGCCGCGGCGGCGGCGAGGGGCGGCGTGCGCGCGAGCAGGGAGCGGGCCGGCAGCAGCGCGATGACGACGCCTACGGCTCCCGCGGCGCCGAGCGTCGCGGCCGGGGACATCCCGGCGCTGGTGGCGCGGGCGCCGACGAGGGCGGCGATGACCCCGCCGAGGGAGAAGGTGGCGTGGAAGGCGGACATGACGGGGCGGCGGTAGGCCTTCTCCACGTGCACGGCGTGCGCGTTCATGCTCACGTCGAGGCAGCCGTTGCCGAAGCCGAACACCAGCAGCGCGCCGGCCAACGCCCACGGCTGGCGGGCCAGGCCCGGCAGCACCAGGGCGGCCGCGCACAGAACGCCGGCGGCGGGGACGACCACGCGGGTACCGAACCGGTCCGCCGAGCGCCCGGCGACCTGCATGCCGAGGAACGCGCCGAGCCCCAGCAGGACCAGCAGGCTTCCGAGCGTCGCGTGGCTGATGCCCACGCGTTTCTCGACGGCCGGGATCTGCACCAGCCACATGCCCATCAGGGTGCCGTCGAGGACGAAGTAGACGAAGGTCGCCACGCGGGCGGCCTGAAGCGAGCGATCCATACCACCACCATAACGAACACAATCGTTGTTTGGAAATTTGAGTTTCGAACAAACAGTCTGTTCGATCCGTCGGGGCTTCTGCTGAAACCGCTCTCGCCCCTACCGTTCGGGCGGTACGCGTCGGGCGACCGACGCGAGGACCGGACGGAAAGGGGCCGTGGTGGAGAGCATCACGAAGAATCGCCAGCAGCCGAGCGTGCTGGCGGCCATGGTGGAGCGCGCGTTCGGGCCGGACGAGGTGCCCGCGGGCGAGGGCTGGGCCGAGGAGTTGGGGCACGGCTGGTTCAACGTGGTCTACGCCATCCGACTGCGCGGCGGGGAGCGGGTCGCGCTGAAGATCGCGCCGCCCGCGGCGGTCGAGGTGATGACCTACGAGCGTGGAATGCTCGGCACGGAGGTCGCCGCGATCGAGGCGATCAGCCGGCAGACCACGGTCCCGGTGCCGGCGGTGCTCGCGTACGACGCCAGCCGGGAACTGTGCGACGCAGAGTACTTCTTCATGCCGTACGTCGACGCCGCGAACCTCGGCGTGATCTGGGACGGGCTGCCCGAAGCGCAACGCGCGCACTACGCGGCCGCGCTGGGGGCGGCGACCAGGCAGATCAACGAGATCGCCGGCGAGCACTTCGGGCTCCCGGGCGCCCCGCGGGACGAGGGCTGGCGGGAGGTGTTCACCGGCATGTTCCACGACGTACTCGAGGACGGGCAGCGGCGCGCGGTCGACCTCGGCTGGGACTACGAACTGATCCGCGCCCTGCTCAAGCGGCACGCGGACTGCCTGGACGAGGTGAGGACCCCGCGACTGGTCGAGTGGGACCTGTGGCAGAGCAATGTGCTGGTGGACGGGGGTGAGATTGTGAGCGTCATCGACCACGAACGCGTCTTCTTCGGCGACCCGTTGATCGAGGCCGGATTCAGCGCGCTGGCGCTCGAGAGCCCGGGGCTGGCCGACGGGTTCGCCCGGGGCTACGGCCGCGACCCGCGCACCTTCACCGACTCCGAGCGCGTGCGCCGCCGCCTCTACGACCTGTACCTGGCCCTGATCATGGTGATCGAGACGGTGTATCGCGGACACACCGATCCGGCCCCGTACGAGGACGCCCGGCAGCGGCTCGAGCGCGTCCTGGCCGGTTTCGGCCACACCCGCTGAACCGGCCCGAGGCGCCCGGAACCGAGGCGCGCGCAGCGCGGTCCGGCCGCCTGATCCGCGAACGGCCGCAGGCGCTGGGCACCGAGCCGGTCGGGCGGCTGCTGGTGCGCGCCTGCTCGCAGACCACGATGTCGGTCGGCGTGTACGGGATCTACGCGCTGACCAACGCCTGGTTCGTCTCGCGCGCCCTCGGCCCGGGCGCGCTGGCCGCGGTCAACCTGTTCGCCCCGGCGCTGCTGGCGCTCGGGGCGGTGGCCGCGGCGCTCGGCGTGGCCGGCGGGTCCATGGTCGCGCGCGCCCTGGGCGGCGCGGACCCGGCCCGGGCCGCCCGCGCGGCCGGTCACACCTTCACCGTGTTCTGGGTCTGTTCCCTCCTCGTCGCGCTCGGCGGGCTGCCGGCGCTCAACCCGCTGCTCACCCTGCTGGGGGCCACCGCCGCGACCCGCGGTGACGCGCACGCCTACGGGCAGATCCTGCTGGCCGGCGCGCCGACCGCGACCGGGTTCTCCAGCCTGGTGCGCGCCGAGGGCCGGATGCGCTTCTCCACCCTGCTGTGGGTCGTGCCGGTGCTCACCCAGATCGGCCTGGACCCGCTGCTGATCTTCGGCCTGCGCCTCGGGGTGCGCGGCGCGGGCCTGGGCACGGTCGGCGGCCAAGCGGTGTCCGCGGGGATGAGCCTGTGGTTCTTCTTCCTCCAGCGCCACCGGCCCTATCGAGTCACCCGAGCCGACGTGCGCCCGCACGGCCCGACGCTGCGCGAACTGGTCGGCCTCGGCATCCCGACGTTCCTGGGCTCGCTCGCCGCCAGCGTGCTCGCGGCCCTGGCGAACCGCCTGCTGGTGGCCACGGCCGGCTCGCTCGCGCTGGCCGCGTACGCGCTGTGCACCCGGATCGGCACGTTCGCCGCCATGCCGCAGGCCGGTATCGCCCAGGGCCTACAGGCGGTGGCCGGGTACAACGCCGGCCTGGGCGCCACCGGCCGGGTCGAGCGGGCCGTCAGCCTGGGGCTGCGCGCCACACTGTGCTACGGCGCCGTGATCAGCCTCCTTCTTCTCGCCCTCCCCCGCCCGCTGATCGCCGTTTTCACCGACGACCCGGCGCTGCGCACGCACGCCGCCACCGCGCTGCGGCTGCTCGCGCCGACGTATCTGCTCTCCGGCGTCAGCCCGCTGATCATCTCCTGCCTCCAGGCGACCGGCCGACGCGGGCCCGCCTACCTGATCTCCCTGGGCACGATCGCGGCCGTACGCATCCCGACGCTCCTGGCCTTCAGCCACTTCGGCCCGACCGGGGTGCTGGTGAGCTTTCCGGTGGCCGAGTTCGGCGCGGCCGCGCTGGCACTGTGGGTTCTGCACCGCCACCGGGCTCGCGCGGCCGCGCAGATCGTCCTACCGTGTCAAGCGCCGCCGCCCGGCGGCGCGCAGAGTTGAGGAACCATGACCCATCCCCGCCCGGGCCACCCCGGCAAGCCGACGATCAGCGACGTCGCCTACGCCGCGGGCGTCTCGCGGGCCACCGTCTCGCGCGTCATCAACGACGTGCCCGGTGCGTCCCCGGCGATCCGCACCCGGGTGCGCTCAGTCGCGGCGGAACTCGGCTACCAGCCCAGCGCGGCCGCGCGCGCCCTGGCGACCGGCCGGGCGCGCAGCATCGAGATGATCGCCACGAGTCTGCACCCCTCGACCGGGTGGATCGCCGCGCACCCCTACTACAGCCGGGTGCTGGCCGGGGCGATGTCCGTGCTCGAGGGCACCGACACGCAGCTGAGCATCCACCCCGTCGGGCCCGACCGGGCCGCGGAGGCGATCGACGCCCTCGCCGAGAACGCGGCCGCCGGGGCGCTGCTGGCCAGTGTGACCCCGGAGCTCGCCACCCGCTTCTACCTGCGCTGCCGCCGCGTCATCTCCCTGGTGCCCACCGCGCCCGCGGTCCCGGCGCTGGAAGCGGACAACATCGCCGGGGTCCTCACCGCCGTGACCCACCTGCACGACCTCGGCCGGTCCCGCATCGCCGCCGTCCACGGACCCGCCGACAACACCTGCGCCGCACAGCGCCGCGACGGCTACCGGGGCGCCCTCGCCCAGTTCGGGCTCGCGGAACTGAGCGCCGACGGCGCGTTCACCCGCGAAGGCGGCCTCGACGCCGCCCGCACGCTGCTCCAGCGCCACCCCGAGATCGACGCCATGTTCGTCGCCTGCGACCTGATGGCGGCCGGAGCCGTCCAGGCCATCACCGCCACCGGCCGCCGCATCCCCGAAGACGTCGCCGTCATCGGCTTCGACGACAGCATCGCCGCGATCTGCGCCAATCCGCCGCTGTCCACCATGCGCCTGCCGGTGGAGCAGATGGCCGCCGACGCCACCCGCCTGCTGCTGGAGGGCGACCCCGGATTCGGCTACCGCAGGCGCTATCCGCTGGAGCTGGTCGTCCGCGAGAGCACCCGGGGGCGGACCGCGAGCGGCGGGTGAGCGCCGAGGTGCTCCCCGGGTCAGGCAAGACCAGAGAGCGAATATTCCTCATCTGCTTATAGGGCGAGTGGGCCGCGCGGGTGGAACTTCCGGTCCGGTGGCATCCGGGCGCCGGTGTGCCGCGAATGCGGGGCGCGGTGCGGGGTGTGTCGTGGCGGTCAAGGCAAACGGATTGCCATACCCGCACCGGCACCGCACCGTCGTCGACCGGGCGCCGGCCGCCGCACCGGAGCGCCTCGGGCTGCCCTACGGCGGCTACACCACCCCGTCATCCGTCCTCGCACCGAGCGAAAGGCGCACATCATGTCCGTATCGCACCACCACGCCCACGGGCCGTCCGACACCGCCAGCGTCGTCCTCGACATCGGCGGACCGATCGGCGCGCTGATCCTGCGCGCCGGAGCGGCCGATCTCGGCCGTGAGATCGAGATCAGCCGGGTGCCCGCGCCCGGCGCACCGGCACCCGTGCGCACCCACTCCATGGTGCGCGAACGCCTGACCGAGCCGCGCACCTACGACGCGGTTTATCCCGACCTGCACGAGGGCCGCTACACGATCTGGGCCGACGCATCGACGCCGGCCGGCACCGTCACCATCACCGGCGGGCAGATCAGCACCTTCACTCTGATCCCGGCCGAGCTCGCGGCGCAGTGACGGGCGCGGGCCGGCCACCTGGTCCTTGACGCGGCCTGTCCGCGGAACGCACGGGAAGTCGGTCTCGTGCGTTCCGCGGACAGGGGCGTGAGGGCGCCGCCGCGCCGGTCAGACGGTGAGCAGGCTGGTGCTCGCCGCCTTGTCGGTGCCGAGGAACGAGTCGGGCACCGGGTACTGGCCGAGTACGAAGTTGAGCACCGCGGCGTGCATGGCCTCGACCGGGGCGATGGAGGCGGCGGTGGCGATCCCGCCGCTGCTCGCGACGTTGCCGGCGGCGAACAGGTAGGTCTCGGCGGCCTGGTCCTCGAGCTCGAGGGCGAGCTTGGCGACGGCGGCGACCGTGGTGGCCTGGCCGAGCGCCTGGGTGGTGGCGGCCTGGTTCGAGAGCGGGACGCCGGTGATCGCCGGGACGCCGGCGCCGGTGAGCACCGCGTTCCAAGCCTTCGCATGGTCCTGATGCTGGCTCATCGCGGTGGTGATGAAGGTGGCCACGGCCGGCGGCACGGTGCCGAGCTTGCCGGCCTGGGCCGCGCTCAGGGCGGCCTGATAAGCCCCGACGGCCTGGTTCTCCAGCGCGGTGGCCAGGGCCACCACCTTCAGGTCCCCGGTGTACCCGCCGCCGGAGGCGGTGCCGGCGCGGCTGTTCGGGCTCGAGCTCGAGGAGTTCGAGGAGCACGCGGCCAGGCCGAGTGCCACGCCCGCGCCGCCGAGGCCGAGCAGGAAGCCGCGGCGGCCCACGGTCCGGCCCGCGCCGTCCGGCGCACCGGTGTCGCGCAGTTCCTCGGTGAACGCGGACGAAGCGGCCTGCATCCGCGGGTAGGCCTCGCGGTGGGCTTCGTCCAGGTCGCGGGTCAGGGCACGCAGAGCGGCTTCGCTCGCGGGCAGTTCCCAGTCGGAGGTGTGGGTCACGACACGGCCCCTTCGCTGGTCGGGGAGGCGTTGGTGGTGGGATAGAAGGCGTCCGGGATGCCGACGCTGCCGGCGGCCGCCGGGAGCTTGGCGGCGTCGGTCGGGATGGCGATCAGGTCGGCCTCGTTCGCGTTCAGCAGCGCCTGCACCGACAGCAGCACCGTGCGGTGCTGCGCCTCGACCGGCGCGACCGACCCGAACAGGGTCCGCAGCGACATGGTGGTGACCTCGCTGACGTACTTCGTGTAGGTCTGCGCCGCGACGTCCTCGAGCGTCAGGGCGAGGGAGACCACGTCGCCGGGGTTCTTGATGTTCGGCAGCGCCGCCTTGACCGCGGCCGCGTACTTCGGATCCACCCCGTCCTGCGTCTTCGCGCCGGCCGCGCTGAGCGCCGCGTTGAACGCCTTCGCGTGATCCTGGTGCTGCGCGGTGGTCTTGGCGATGAAGGCGGCGACGGTCGCGTTGCCGGACTTGATGAAGGAGAGCCCGGACGCGGTGGTGTACACCGAGACGGCCAGGTTCTCGATCGACGCGGCGGTCTGCAGCGCCATCACGTCGTTGCCGGTCGGGCTCATGCCCGGGGAGGCGCTCGCGGCGCTCGCCCGCCGCGCCCCCGACAGCACCGCGCCGAGACCGAGCAGACCGGCCGCCACCGCCCCGGCCCCGCGCCGGCCGCGCTCCTCGCGCCGCTCCTCGGCGAAATCGGTGAGCGCGCCCTTGGTCAGCCGGACGGCATCGCTGTTCAGGTCCTGCGATTCTTCGGTCAATGCGGCAAGCAGCCGGGTGTCGATGGCTTCGCCATCCATCACGGCCCTCCAGTCTCCTCGACGAGCACGGCCGGCAACCGCCGGCCCACTGGGCGAGCATTCGGGCCGGGCGCCTTCGAGGATTGGTCCGCGCGGTACATTCGGACCGGGATTCGTTCCTTCGAGTGAGCACACCAAACCGGCCGCGGCCGGGCTCCGAACAGAGCGGGACGGCTGCGGCCGGAGCTTGGCTAGAGGCGAATATCCGTGTCCTGCGCCACCGGCTGCGGCACGGCGGCGGGTGCCGCAGCGGGCGCTGCGGCGGCGGGCGGTGCGGCGGGCGCCTCGGCGGCGGGGATGGCGGCGGGCGCCGGCGCCTCGCCGTCCTCGCCGGCCGCCTTCATCTCGGACTTGAAGATCCGCAGCGACTGGCCGATCGAGCGGGCCGAGTCGGGCAGCTTGCGCGCGCCGAACAGCACGACGCACAGGCCGAGGATGATCAGGATGTGCCAGCCTTCGAAGGCTCTGAGGAACACGGGTACTCCTTCGCTGGGAACGGGGGGTGGCGGTGGCCGTGCGGCGCTAGCGCAGGTCTCGGTCGCCGGTCGCCCGGGCCGGCGGAACGCGGGTCCGCTGCGGTGACGCGGCACCCGACGCGGCCGCGAAGGTGCCCGCGCCCGAGTGCGCCGAGATTCCCGCCGCGCCCGGACTCGGCTTCGCGGACGGGTGGGGCGCGGCAGCGGGCCGGGCGAGGCTGGCGAAGACGACGGTGTTGCCGACGTAGGCGTGCTGGTCCGGATCCCAGCTGCCGCAGGTGATCAGGCGCAGTTCGGCGGTGCCGTCGGTGGCCCCGTACACCTCGTCGGTCGGGAAGTCGCTCTTGGGGAACTCGCGCACGGCGGTCGCGGTGAACGTGGCAGTGGAACCGTCCCGGCGCGCCACCAGGATCGTGGCCCCCGGCTTCACCTCACCCAGCCGGTAGAAGACGGCCGGTCCGGTGGAGGCGAAGTCGACGTGTCCGAGCAGCACGGCCGCGCCGGTCTGGCCCGGGGTGGCCGATCCGTCGTACCAGCCGGCGTGATCGGGGATGGTGGGGACCTGGACCGTACCGTCGGTGTTCAGGCCCAGGGTGTCGATCTGCGCGTCCAGATCGAGGGAGGGGATGCGCAACCGGGTCGGCGGCGAGGCCGGCATGCTCGGCGGTGCGGTGGACGCGGGCCGGTGCCCGCTGCGCGCCGGGGGGAGCGTGCCGGCCTGGGCCGCGGTGGGCTGCGGGGGCGGGGTGGGCGCGGTGAGCAGCGCGTAGGCGATGGCGCCGGAACCGCAGGCGGCCAGCAGCACGCACAGCAGGCCGAGCGCGCGGCCGTGCGGGCGGCGGGCCAGGCCGCGGAGTGAGACAGAGCCCTGACTGGGCGCGGCCGGGCGGGCGCGGCCGTCGGGATGGTGTGCGCCGAAGTGCTTCATCACTCGCGTTCCGGTTCCTCGATGCCGTCGGCTCTCGCCCTGGTGCACCCGCGGTTCAGCGGCGTGACCCGGCCCGGTCGGCCGGGCCGGGTCACGCCGCCGGGATCAGCTGCCGTCCGTGTCCGGGCCGACGGAGCCGGCGCCGGCCGACGCGGCGGCGTCGGCGTGGGTCGCGCCCCGCTGGTGCGCGACGGCCGCGACGGCCGCGGCCGTGCCCAGCGCCGCGGCGCCGCCGACCAGCAGCTTCTTGTCGACGCCGCCCTCGGTCGCGCCGTCACCGGTGGCCGGCGCTCCGGTCGGCACCTGGTTCAGGTCCGGCGCGGGCTTGTTGTCGCCCGGGTTGTAGTACCCGGAGTGCGGCGTGCCGAGGTACGGGAAGCAGGGCATGTAGTGCACCGTGTTCTCGGCGGTCACGTCGGTGTTGCTGGAGGTCAGGCCCTGGGTGATCAGGCCGGCCGCGGCGTCCGGCGTGTAGGACTTGTCCACCAGCGGGTACGTCGCCCCGGCCAGGGCCCGCAGTTCGATGGTGGTCACGTCGTCGAACACGCGCCGGCCGTTGGGGAACCCGGCCGGGTCCATCCCGATCAGCCCCAGGTTGCTGGGCTTGTCGCAGGTCGGCGGGATCGCCATGTTCAGCCGCAGCAGGTCGGCCTGGGTGGTGCCGGTGGAGTTCTGGAAGCCCGGGATGATCCCGGCCGGAATACCGGTGAGCAGGATCGCGATGATGTCGGCGCGCGGCGCGCCGGACGCGTTGAGCTTGGCCAGGTTCGGGAAGACGCCCGGGTAGAGCGCGGGCAGCAGCCCGGCCAGCTCGGGGGTGGAGTAGTTCTTGACGAACTGCTGGTCGTCCGCGGGGTACTGGCTGTTCCAGCGGTCCTTCTCGCCGAGCGGGATCAGCACCTCGTTGACCAGCGGGTTGCCCAGGCGCGAGATCTGCACCCAGGGGCCGGAGTTGGTGACGCAGCCGTTGTCGTCGTAGACGCGCGAACGCTGCCGGCTCGCGGTGGACCACACGCCGATCACCGCGCGCGGGTCGCTCGGGTTGCTCGGGCAGCGCCCGGCGCGGGCCAGTTCGTCCTTCGGCACCTGCAGCGCGATGGTGTGCACGTTCTTGGCCTTGGTGGCGTTGATACCGCCGCTGGCCGGCATCGTGGAGCCCACGTGCAGGTTCTGGAACGGCCGCAGGTCGCCGAGGTCGAAGATCGCCCCGAGGTCGACGTAGAAGCCCTCGGCCCGCTGGCCGGTGAACACGGTGCGCCCGTGACCGAGCTCGTGCACGGCCTCGGCCGCGAGCTGGGCGTAGTTCGGGGTCGAGAGCGGACCGATGTTGCAGGGCGGGCAGGCGAGGTTCTCGCCGAGCACCTCGGGGTCCTTGGACGAGTGGTCCACCCGGGTGACGGAGGCGAACTGGCGCCGGTTCCAGTTGGGGCTGTCGAGCGAGGTGATCGTTCCGGTGTTGTACAGGAACGTGCCCGGCGTGGCGACCGTGGTGGTGAACCGGAACCGGTAGCTGATGTCGGCGCGGCCGTCGCCGTCGTTGTCGACGTGGATCTCGTAGAGCACGTCGTCGGCGAACTCGAAGAAGTTCGGACCGCCGGCCGGGTCTTCCAACGGCAGGAAGTTCGCGATCAGCGTGACGGTGTCGGGGCGGTCGGGGCTGACGAACGCGTAGACGTCCGTGTTATCCGCGACCGGGTCGGTGGAGATCTCGGGTGCTTCCCTGTGCGAGGACATGGCGTGTGCGAACTCCGTAAGTCGTCGGGCGATGAGCTGGAAGGCCGCCGCGACGCGGAACTCTCGGCACGGCGGTCCACGGGTACGCCGGGCTCGCGGACGCGAGCTCGGCGGGATACGGCGCCGCACTGAGAGCGACCCCGCCCCAGGGACGTGCCCCGGTGCGCGGTCGTCCTCAGCGTGCGGTCAGGCGGCGGGCGCCTGAGCCGCGAGGCGGGAGAGGCGGGTGGCGAGCTGCGCGTCCACGTGGACGAACTCGTGCTCGCCGGCCATCACGGCGATCTCGCCGGTGGCGGCGTTCTTGACGTACGCGACGACCGGACCGGTGACGGCCGGGCCGGCCAGGGGCTCGGGGCGCCGCGGCTCGGCCTGCGCTCCTCGCCGGTCCGGGCCGGCCGCAGCGGCCATCCCGGCCGGCAGGAGCACGGCGCCGGCCGCCACTCCCGTTATGGTCGCGGACTTCAGGAAGCTGCGCCGGGAGCGCTCGGTCATGACGGGATCCGTTCTTCGAGGGTTGCGAGCAACAAGTCAGGTACGCGCGGCCGCCCGGGCGCGGATGCGTCCGGACCTCCGGCACGACCGGGCTGAAGTCCCGACCCGATACGAGCGAACTGCCCCGAAGGGCATGTCAGGGATATTCAGCCAGTGTCGTCCAGCGCCTTCATTCCCGACACGCCACCCGGCAACCGCCGCTTCCCTCGGATGGACGCGGGGCGAACTGACGAGCGGTCAGAAGACAGACCGCGCTCGCCGAACGGGCGCAGCGCCCGTTCGGCGCAGTACCCTCATGACCCTCATGCGCGGGTGATCGCGCCCTACATCTCCTCGAGCGGCAGCTCGGCGCCGTCGCGGATCGCGACCCGCTCGCCCGCCGCGATCCGCAGGGCCGATGCGCCGATGCCGAGCACGGCGGCCGCGGCCAGCGCCGCCAGCCAGGTCGGGGCCAGGCCCGCGAGGCCCGCCGCCGCGGCGCCGACCGCGCCGAGCAGGGTGGCCGCGAGAATCGACGCGGCGGTGGCCGACCGGACCGCGCCGAAGGCGGCCCGGCGGGAGGCGAGTGCGATCCCCGCCCACAGTTCGAGATCCTGACCGGCCATCACACTCAGCTGATCGGACGGCGAGCTGGCCAGACAGGCAGCTGCGACCGACTCGCCGGGGACTTCCTCGGCGGGTTCGGGATGGCGCATCGGTCCTCCGTTGTCCTGCGAACGGTTACTCCACCCGGTTGCCGCAGCGGACTCGGCCAAACGGGGGTGGCGCGCGGGAACGGCGACGGATCGCGGCTCAGCGCTTCTCGAGCGCCAGCAACGCGTTCTCGACGACCTCGGTGAGCGCGGGGTGGATCCAATACGGCGCGGTGGCCAGCGTATGGGCGTCGATGCCCAGGGCCATGGCCAGCACCAGCGGCTGGATCAGGGTGGATGCCTGCGGGCCCAGGATGTGTGCCCCGAGCAGCCGACCGTCCTCGCGGCCCGCGAGGACCTTGCAGAACCCGGTCTCGTCCTCCAGCGCCCACCCGTAGGCGACATCGGCGTAGCGCGCGGTTCCGACCGCGTAGGCGAGGCCCGCGTCTCGGCAGTGCTGTTCGGTCAGGCCCACCGTGGCGATCTGCGGGTGGGTGAACACCGCCGCCGGGACCACGTCGTGCTCGGCGCGGCGCAGGTCGTGCGGATGACGCAGGTTGTGCGCGACGACCTGCGCCTCCCGGTTGGCGACGTGCTTGAGCTGGACCGGGCTGCACACGTCGCCCAGCGCCCAGACGCCCTCGGCGCTGGTGCGCTGGTGGGCGTCCACGACGATGCGGCCGTCTTCGTGGACGTCGATGCCACCCCGGGGCAGGTCGAGCAGGTCGCCGTTGGGCGTGCGGCCCACCGCCACCAGCAGCGCGTCGGCCTCGACCGCCGAGCCGTCGTCCAGCCGCAGTTCCAGGGCGCCCTCGACCCCGCCCAGGCCGGTCAGTTCGCGGCCGAGCCGCAGCTCGAACCGCTCCGCGGCCAGGCGGGTGTACCCGGCGGCAAGGCTCTCGTCGAGCGCGTCGAGCAGCGTGTCGGCCCTGCCCACGATGGTGATCCGGCTGCCGGCCGAGGCGAAGACCTGCGCGAGTTCGGCGGCGACGTACCCGCCGCCGAGCACGGCCAGATGCCCGGGCGGCCGGCCGATCCGCATGATCGTCTCAGAGGTCTCATAGCGCAGGCCCGACTCGGCCACCGGCACCGGAACGATCGGGCGGGCACCCGCGGCGATCACCACCTGGTCCGCCTCGAGGTCCGCCGGACCGTCCGGCAGCTCGACCCGCAGCCGCCGGGGCCCGGTGAACCGCGCGGTCCCCGGGTAGACGGTGACGAAGTCGGACTCCTCCCGGCCCCGCCTGCCCTCGTCCCGGTGCCGATCGAGGCGGCCGAACACGCGCTCGCGCACCTGCGGCCAGCGCATCGCGCCCCCCGAGGCGTCCACGCCGTAGCGCCCGGCCTCGCGCACCTCCTCGGCGACCTGCGCCGTATACCCGAGCATCTTGCTCGGGATACAGCCCGCGTTCAGGCAGGTCCCGCCGAAAGGACCGGCGGCCACGATCGCGACGTCGAGATCGGCGAACGAGTCGTCGATCACCGCGTTGCCCGAGCCCGCACCGACGATGACCAGATCATGATGGCGCATGGCAGTCACCTTAATCCCCCGGCGACGGGATGAACGGCGGGATCCGGGGCACCCGGGCAGGGCACGAAGACAGTACCCGACGACCGCACCATGACCCGAAGGAGTCGGATATGCGCACCAAGGCCAGGACCGAGAACACCGCCCTGAAGGCCAAGGGCAAGCTCAGGGAGCGGATCGGCCGAGCCCGGGGTAAGAAGTCGATGGTGGCCAAGGGCAAGGGCGATCAGCTCAAGAGCGGCCTGCGGCAGGCCGGCGAGCGGATCAAGGACGCCGCCGCGAAACACTAGTCCTGCGGACACCGGGGCGTGAGATCCGCGGCCAGCAGGGCGATGTCGTCGTCCTTGTCCTTGCCGAAGACGTCGAGCAGCCGATCGCACAGCGTCTCGAGATCTTCCGCCTCGGTGCCCACCGCGGCCTCGAACTCGGTCAGACTCAGGCTGAGGGCGATCCGCCGGGTCTCGACGAGCCCGTCCGTGCACAGCACCAGCCGGGTGGGCCCGGTCAGTTCGATCCTGGCCGCTTCGTAGCGGGCTTCGCCGAGGCCGAGCAGCCGGCCGTGCTCCGCCGCGAAAGCGCTGCCGTCCGCCGTGATCAGCAGCGGCGGGATGTGGCCGGCGTTGGCGACGTGCAGCACCCGGCAGTCCGGTTCGACCAGCACCAGGCACAGCGTGACCGTGGTCAGCTCGACCTGCCCGCGGTCGAGCAGGCTGTCGAGCAGTTCGAGGACGGTCTCGGGCGGGTGGCCTTCGAGCGCGTAGGCGCGCAGCGCATGGCGTACCTCGCCCATCACGAGCGCGGCGTCGAGCGAGTGGCCGACCACGTCGCCGATCGCCAGCAGCAGGCCGCGGTCGGTCTGGATGGCTTCGTAGAAGTCTCCGCCGATCTCCGCGTGGGCGCTCGCGGGCAGGTAGCGCACGGCGAGTTCGACCCCGTCGACGGTGGGCAGGCAGCGCGGGAGGAAGGAGCGTTGCAGCTCGAGCGCGAGCGCGTGCTCCTCGGCGTAGTTGCGCAGCGATTCCAGGGAGAGCGCGCAGGCCTGCGCCATCTGCATCAGCAGGGTGCGGTCGTCCGCGGGCGGAAGCTGCCCGGTCTCGATCGCCACACACACCGGCGGGCGCCCGCCGTGCGCGCGGACCACGGCGACCAGCACGTCACCCTGCAGGCGAGGGCCGGGCACCAGGGCCCGCCAGCCCCGGGCCGAGAGCTGCATGACCCGGGCGCCGGTACGCGAGCCGAGGACGCCGCCGGCGATACGCTCCAGTACGTCCGCGCCAATCGGCTCGGAGACGAAGGAGGCGTCCGGGCCGTACTGATAGGTGCGCACCGGCTTGCCGGACAGGCTCAGGTACACGCTGGCCGACTGCGCGCCGGTCATGTCGAGGGTGCCGCGGACCGCGGCGATCGCGAACGTGTCGAAGTCCGTGGCGCTGTGCAGTTCCAGAGTGGTCTGATTGAGGATCAGCAGGCGGTCGGCCAGCCGTTGCGCGGCGCGGCGGGCCCGGGTGTAGCGCAGCACCGCGGTCAGCGTGGCGAGCAGTTCCCCGGGATCGATCGGCTCGGCCAGGTAGGCGTCGGCGCCGCCGTGCAGGCCCTGGGTCCGGTCGGTGGCGGAGATGGAGGTGGCCGAGACGTGGATCACCGGCATGTCCGCGGTGTGCTCCCCGTCCTTGATCCGGCGACAGAGCTCGAATCCGCTCATGTCGGGCAGTCCGACGTCGAGGACCGCCACTTCGGGCAGCACCGGTCCGGCGAGCCGAGCGAGCGCTTCCGTGCCGTCGGCGGCCTCGGTGACCTCGTGGCCGGCCCGGCGCAGCCACTGCGCCAGCAGATACCGGTGGGCCGGATCGTCGTCGACCACGAGCACATGGGCGTGCTCACCCTGCGGGTTCGCGCCGTTCATGCCGGGTCTGACTCCGGCAGTGCGAGCCCCAGGACGCGGGCGAGGTCGTGGGCGTCGAACCCGTCCTTGGCGAGCACGGCGCGGGCGTGGCCGAGACGCGTCCGGTCGATCCGGGTCAGCGGCAGCCCGGTCAGCATGACCACCGGGATCGAGGCGAGATCCTCCGCTTCGGCGAGCAGGCGCAGGGTGTCGTAGCCGTCGATGTTCGGCATGTCCAGGTCCAGCACGATCGCGGACGGTTGCGCCCGGCGCGCGACCTGCGGCAGTTCGGTCCCGTCGGACACCTGGACGACGGTGTCGGCGATCTGCGCGAGCAGCGGACGCAGCGCCGCCGCGAAGACCGGATCGTCGTCACAGCTGAGCACGCAGGGCACCCGGCTCGGCGCGGGCAGGGCGGGCACGTCCCCGACCGGGAGCCGCACCAGCACCCGGGTGCCGCGCCCGACCTCGCTGGAGAGGGTGAGGGTGCCGCCGAGCAGCTCCACGATCCGGCGCGCGTAGGGCAGGCCGAGCCCGGTGCCGACCTTGCCGCGCTGATGCGGCCCGCGCACCTGGTAGAACTCTTCGAACACCCGGGTCTGGTCCTGCTCGCCGATGCCGATGCCGGTGTCCTGCACCGTGATCTCGAGCTGGTCCGGCGCACTCGGGCGCACCTCGACGCGCACCTCGCCGGAGTCGGTGAACTTCAGGCTGTTGCTGACCAGGTTGCTCAGCGCACGGGTGAGCATCGTCTCGTCGGTCACCAGGTCCGGCATCGAGGCCGGATCGGGGAAGACCAGATCCACTTCGGGGCGCACGAGCAGGGGGCGCATCAGGGCTTCGAGATGGGCCAGCAACAGCCCGAGCTGCACCGGCGCGGGTTGCGCAACCAGCTGCCCGGCCTCGGCTTTGGCCACGTCGAGCAGATCGTCGACGAGGGTGCGCAGCGCCTGTCCGGACGAGGCGATGAGCGCGACCTGCTCGCGCTGCTGCTCCCCAAGCTCGCCGGGCCCTGCCTCCACCAGCAGCCGGCTCAGACCGATGACCGAGTTGAGCGGGCCGCGCAGTTCGTGGCTGACGTTGGCCCAGAACCGGGTCTTGGCCTCGCTCGCCTCGCGCAGCTGACGGGACTTGTCCTCCAGTTCGGCGTGCAGGGCCACGACGCCGGTGTTGGTCTGTTCGAGCTCGTTCGAGAGCTCGGAGTAGAGCGCGAGCACCCCGGTGTTGGTCTGTTCGAGTTCCGCGTTGACCAGCTTCAGCTCCTCGCC
>FSXZ01000671.1_pt1 | contig 17941 bp, 17 predicted proteins | sample 1638121 | NCBI WGS metagenome assembly FSXZ01 (sample SAMEA3914788, study PRJEB12502) | metagenome | biome: forest; material: soil | place: Canada | collected 2011-07-03 | depth 0.1 m
CACTGCCACTGCCACGGACGCTGCCGCCATGGACGCGTTCGCCGCGGAGTTCGCGCGCTGGTGGGCCGCACACCGGGACTCGCATCTGGCCTTCGTGGCGAGGCTTGCGCGGCCCGAGATCGTCGGCGTGGCCTGGGTCGCGCTCGTTCCTCGGGTGCCGCGGCCTGGAGCGGTGAGTCGGCTCTCGGCGGATATCCAGAGCGTCTTCGTCCTGCCGGAGCACCGGGGCCAGGGCATCGGCTCAGCCCTCGTGGACGCCGCCGCGCAGCACGCGACGGGCCTTGGGGCGCTGCGTGTGACCGTCCACTCCGGCCGGCGGGCGGTGCCGGTGTATGAGCGGCTGGGCTTCGCATCCTCCCGACGGCTGCTGCAACGAGCGCCGGACCAGGGTGCGCCGGCCGGCTGAGGGATCGGCCGGTAGAACCCTGATTCCGCCGTACTGTCCCGCCAGGCCGTCCGATCGAAGGAGCCCCGCCCGATGAAGCTCGCAGACCTCCTCGATCAACATCCGCACCGGCTGGTGCGCGGCAGCCTCGATATCGAGATCTCGGCCGCGGTGGCCACCGACACCCGACGGGTGGAGCGCGGGTGCTTGTTCGTGGCGGTCGCCGGGCGTCGCCAGGACGGCCACGCGCTGCTCCGCGAAGCGTTCGCGAACGGCGCGGTGGCGGCTCTGGTCGTCGAGCCGGAGAGCGCGGCGCCGGAGGAGATGACGGTCGTTCAGGTGCCGGACACCCTGGCCGCGGTTTCGCATGCCGCGGCCCGCTGGTACGGGGAGCCCGGGCGGTCGATGCGGGTCGTCTCGATGACCGGAACGAACGGGAAGACCTCGGTCGCAGCCATCCTGGAGTCGGTCCTCGCTTCCCTCGACTCCGCTCCGGTCGGGGTGATCGGGACCGGTGGTCCGCGCCTCGATCGAGCGCCGCTGCCCCTCCCGGTCAGCACTCCGACCACGCCGCAGGCCATCGAGTTGCAGGCGATCCTGCGCGCGATGGCCGACCGGCAGGTGGGCACCGTGGTCCTGGAGGCGTCTTCGGTCGCCCTGCTCCAGCACCGGGTCGACGACGCCTTCACCGACATCGGCGTGTTCACCAACCTCTCGCACGACCACCTCGACGACCACGGCAGCATGGACGCGTACCGGCAGGCCAAGATGCTGCTGTTCTCCGGGCTCGCGGACCTCGCCGTGGCCAACGCCGACGACCCGGTCACGGCCGAGATCCATACCCTGATGCCGGGTCGGGTGACGACCTTCGGCCTGGAGCGCGACGCCGACTACCGCGCCGCCGACGTCCGCGTCTCGAGCGCCGGTACCGCGTTCACGCTGCTGCACCGGGGCCGGCGGTACCAGGCCGCCATCCCCGTCCCCGGGCGCTTCGCGGCCTCCAACGCCTTGGCCGCGATCGCCGTGTGCGGGCTCCTGGGCTACGAGCTCGCACACGTCCTGCCCGCGCTCAGGGCGCTCGGGCAGATCCCCGGCCGCATGCAGACGCTGTGCCTGGCCGACGGCACCACGGTGGTCGTGGACTACGCACACAGCCCTGATGCGCTGGAGAAGGTTCTCCACACCCTGCGCGATCTGACCGCCGCCCCCGGCAGGCTCCTCACCGTCTTCGGCTGCGGCGGCGACCGCGACCCGGCCAAGCGCGACCCCATGGGCGCCATCGCCGGCCGCTTGTCCGACCACGTGATCATCACCAGCGACAATCCGCGCACCGAAGACCCCGAGTCGATCCTGGACGCGATCGAGCGGGGTCTGGGCCCGACGGGCACCGGGTACGAGCGCGTCGCCGACCGCCGCGAGGCCATCGCCCGCGCCCTGTCCGCCGCCCGCCCCGGCGACACCGTCCTGATCGCGGGCAAGGGCAGTGAGGATTACCAGATCATCGGCGAGCGCACCCTGCCCTTCCAGGACGTCGCCGTGGTGGCGGAACTCACCCGGGATCCCGGATCCGCCGCCACGGCCTGAGCCCGCTCAGCCGCGGTCGTGGGCCAGCAGGATCGCCACGGCGGAAACGGTGGCGTAGCCGCGCCATTCCAGGGCCGCGGCCTCGGAGTAGCTCTCGAAGTCCACGCTCCAGCCGCCGTCCTCGCCCTGGCCCCGCTCAAGCCGATTCAGGTCACTGATGACGGCCGCGGGCTCGAGTAGGGCGCGGACCGGGCGTCCGGGCGTGGGGGCGAAGTCGAGCAGGTGCAGGGATTCGCCCGGGGAGCCCCCGTCGACCGGGATCGCGCCGTCGCCGGGGACGAAGCGGGCGAGGCGCGGCAGGAGCTCTCGGGCTTCGGGATGGGCGTCGGCGGCGGCGTCGAGGAATTGGAGGGCGAAGGAGAGCACGTAGGCGAAGGGGGCTTCCTCGGCCGCGGTCATGGAGTCGATGGCGTCGAAGCAGAATCGGCTCGCCCGGCCGAGCCACGGGTGCTCGCCGATCCGCGCGTCGAAGCGGGCCGCGCGGTGGGCCTGGGCCGCCACCGCGGCGGTGATCTGCAGGGACGAGGCGGTCGAATCGGCCCCGGCCCAGAACGGCGCGCAGGCCACCGGATTCGCCAGCGGTAGGGCGAAGGGCAGGGCGCCGTCCGCGAGCGTGGCCCGCTCCAGCCAGTCCAGCAGGCCCGGGATCGCCTCGGTGGTCTCGGGCCCGGCGTCGGCGATGGCCTCGAGCGCGTGCAGGGCGCCGGCCGGCTGGCTCTCCGGCGCGCGGCAATCGGGCTCGAGGCCCCAGCCGTAGCCGCCGTCGGCGTTGCGGTACGCGTCGAGCGCGGCCAGCACCGCCCGCCGGGTGTCGGCCGACGCCGCCGTACCCGCGGCGACCACCGCGAACCGGCGGCGGTCGAGCACCCGCCCGGAGCGGGCCAGGAACGAGGCTGCCTGATCGATGTCGATACTCATGAGCTCATGCTCCCGCGCGGCGTGCCCGGTCACGCCCCGGCGCAGTGATCTTTCCTCCCGTAGAGTCGGCCGGGTGAACCTCGCCGCGCGCAGATCCGCCCACCGGGCCGTCTCGACCTCCCTGTCCCGGCTCAGTGACCGCGCGTTGCTCGAGGCGCTCGAGACGGCCGAGCCGCTCGGGGCCGGGATCGGCGGGCAGACGGTGCTGCTGCGGGTGGACGGGACGCCGGTGTTCGTCAAGCACTTGCCGTTGACGGAGCTGGACCGCCGGCCGGAGAACGTGCGGTCCACCGCCAACCTGTTCGACCTGCCGATGGCCTGTCACTACGGCGGCCGGGGCGGCCCGGGGTTCGGCGCGTGGCGCGAGGTGGCGGTGCAGGCCATGACCACCGACTGGGTGCTGGCGGGCGAGCACGAGGGTTTCCCGCTGATGTACCACTGGCGCGTGCTGCCGCATTCCGCGCCGCTGCCCGAGGAACTCGCCGACATCGAGGCGGCGGTCGCCTACTGGGGCGGCGCGCCGCAGGTACGACGGCGTCTCGAGGAACTGGAGCGTTCGTCGGCGAGTATCGCGCTGTTTCTGGAGTACCTCCCGCAGAACGTGTTCCAGTGGCTGCGCGAGCAGATCGCGGCCGGGGGCGCCGCCGCGGACGAGGCCTGCGCCCTGCTCGATCGGGAGCTGGAATCAGGGATCTCGTTCATGAACAGCCGCGGCGTGCTGCACTTCGACACGCACTTCCAGAATCTCCTGACCGACGGCGAACGGGTGTACTTCGCGGACTACGGATTGGCGATCTCGTCCCGATTCGAACTGGCGAAGGAAGAGCTCGAATTCTTCGAGCGGCATCAGGCCTATGACCGGCGCTATACGGCGATGTCCGCGTCGCAGTGGCTCATCGCCGAGGTCTTCGGCTCCGGGCGCGCGGAGCGCGAGGAGCGGCTGCGTGCGTACGTGCACGGCGAGCCGGTGGTGGGGATGCCCCCGGCGGCCGCCGCGTTCGTGCAGCGCCACGCGCCGGCCGCCCTGGCCATGACCGAGTTCTTCCGTGCCCTGATGGAGGAGAGCAGCCAGGCACCGTACCCGCCGGAGGGGTAGCCCCGCCGCCTAGCTCGGCGCCACCGGCATGCTGTCGAAGTCCTCGAACAGGTACGCGTAGACCTGGGTCAGGTAGAGCGCGAGCTGGTCGGCGGTCTGGAACGGCACGTAGGTCAGGTCGTACCAGGCATCCGGCGTGATCGGGCGCTGGTGCGCGAGGTGCAGCAGGCCCGCCTGCACGCAGGCGCGGTAGTCGGGCCAGGCGCGGTCGAAGGTGGGGCGGAGCATGCCGAGGTCGTCCACCGCCTCGCAGCCGAGCAGGCCGGCGCAGAAGTTGACGAAGCGGCGGTCCACGCCCGGTACCTCCAGGCCCAGGGCCGCGAGCGGCACCGAGACCGGGTCGAGGTGGCCGGCCGGGTAGGGGTAGAGCGTGGTGTTCCACAGTTCGTCCCCGTCGGCCGGGCCGGTGGCCGGGTCGGCGGTGTCGGACGGCCGGTAGACGCCGTAGACGTGGCCGCCGAGGAAGTCCCCGCGGGTGTAGTTGGTCGACCCGTCCTCGTTCACCGGCATCTGGGTACTGATGCCGATCGCGGTGGCCTTGTCGAGGTGCAGGCCGGGCCCGTAGACGGCGGTGAACGGGAGCACCGGCGCGAGGTCGTGCTGCGCCACGGCGTACCCGCGCGCCGCGTCGTCGGCCGCCACCAGCGCCTCGTCGGAGTCGAAGCGGGTGGCCCAGGGTCCGACCCGGTGCGGCAGATCGGCGCGGTTCGCCGCTTCGGGGGTGGGCTCGCTCATCGTTCTTCCTCGGCTTCGCGGTCGGCGGTTTCCCGTGTGGCGGCTGCGCGGTCCGCGAGGGCCACGACGCACCGGCCCTCGTCGTCGCGCTCGTGCGGGCACGGTTCGTCGTTCGGGGGCGGGAGGACGGGCTCTTCCCGGTCGCCGAAGACGTAGTCGTAGAAAGCCCGCAGATACGCGCGCAGCTGTGCCCGGGTGCAGAACGAGGTGTTCGTGACGGAGAACCACTCGTCCGGCGTGGGCGGGTGGGCCACCATGAAGTCGAAGGCCTGGAGCAGCGCGGCGCGGCGCTGAGGGTCGGTGCGAGCCTGCTCGCGGATGCTCGCCGCGTCGGTCTCGAACTCGTCGAAGGCCTCGACGCTGTGCACCCAGACCGCGGCGAACCGCACGTTCTCGATGTTCGGGATCCGCTCGTCCCACCGCGTGCTCATGGGTTCACCGTCGTATCGGGTTCGGGGTAGATCGTCACCGTTCTCCACCCGCCGGCGCCGTCCGGATCGTACACTCCGGTGATCTTAGCGCCGGTGAAGTTCACGTTCTTGTAGTTCGGCGCCGTGCCGGTGATCGGGTTCGCCGGGTCGATGTACTTCCCGCGCAGGCCCGCGACTCCGTCGGCGCCGATCGCGCCGTTGGCGTCGATCGTGACGGCGGTGCGGCCGGTGGAGCCGGCCGGGATGCTCGCGCGCGCCGCGTCGTCGGCCTTGACCATGCTCTCCCCGTCGCCGAACGCGGTGGCGAAGGAACCGCACTTGTGGTTCGTCGGCGCGCCGGTCTTGTCGAGGTTGTAGTTGTCCTTGTACTTGAGCGGATCGGTGTCGGGCAGGCTGCTCGCGCCGGGCCGCGCCGGGTCGATCTTCTTGGTCGTGACCACGTAGCCGTTCTGGATCTGCGGCTTGGGCGTCTTGCCCTGCAGGACCGGCTTGCCCAGCCGCTCCTCGAGCTGCGTGTCGGTCGCGTCCAGGTGGCGCTGCGGGCCGTGGCCCTCGCCCTTGAGCTTCGTGATCCGCGCCGCCGTGGCCGCGTCCTTGGCCGCCTTCTCGGCCGCCTCCTTGGCCGCGGCCTCCTCGGCCGCCTTCTCCGTCGCCAGCCGCTCCGCCTCCGCCTTGGCCGCGGTGTCCTCCTCGGCCGAGGCGGCCGGCTCCGGCTCGCGCGGCTCCGGGAGCTTCGGGGTGCTCGCGTCCGGGTGCAGCTTCGAGACGTCCCCGGCGAGGTCGGTGTCCTTGTCCACGAGCGCCTTGGAGGTCGTCTCGGTGATCGTGGCGGTGTCCTCGTGGAAGTCCGCGACCTTGCCCGAGGAGTCCTTGAACGCGCCGGTGAGGGTGTCCTTCAACGTGGTCGCGGCGGCGCGCATCTCCTCTCCGCTGGGCATCAGAACTCGATCTCCGCGGCCTGCGACTGGAAGTTCTGCGCGTGCGTGCGCATCGTCGCCGCGTGCACCCGCAGCTGGCTCACCTGCTGGGTGACCGCCGCCATGTCCAGGCTCACGCTGCCGCCGCCCAGGGGGTCCTGCCCGCCCGGCGCGTTCGACCAGTCCAAGCCCTGCAGCAGGGACTCCACCTTCGCCTGCAGCGGCTTGGTCGCCGCCTCGATCACCTTGCCCTGCACGTACATCTCCAGATCCTGGATCAGCGAGTTGCCGAGCGCCTCGCCGATCTCCTCGAGTCCCGGCAGCGCGGCCAGGCTCACCCCGAGGGTCTCCGGCGCCGCGGCCAGTGCGGCGGCGTAGGAGACCGCGAGCTCGATCATCTCGGCCAGCGCCTGCCCCTTCTGCACCACCACGTAGGCGGCCCACGCGTCGATCGCGGCCGCCATCACATCGCAGGCCGCGACGACCTCCTTGACGTGGGCGGAGGAGAGCTGCGCCCAGCCCGAGGACATCGCCTGCGTCGACGCGCCCTGATAGCCCTGGGCGATCGCGGCCACCGCCTGGGTGGCGTCCTCGTGGGTCTGCTCGACCGCCTGGCCGAATTCCCGGGTCAGCGTGGCCAGATGCATCAACGAGTCCTCATTGATATAAGGCCACTTGATACCGATGGCGTTCAAGAACGTCACCACCGGCATCGGCAGATCGTCGATCGCCATACCCTGCTCCTCGCACCGTGCTGGCGCTTCGCGCGGCCCGACCGGCGCGACAGACGCATCGTCAGACTATCCAGCCCCGGCTGCCCGGCCAAAACGCACGGCCACGCTCGCCGCCGCGGACCCCGCCGCCCGGGCCGGGCCTCACCGCCGCGCGGGCGGTGCTGTGCCAGACTGGCCGGGTGGTGGATCTTGCGCGCGTGTCCGAGGACTTCGACATCGCCGTGGTGGGGGCGGGGCCGGCCGGGGCCGGCGCGGCGTGCGCGGCGGCCCGGCGCGGACTGCGGGTCGCGCTGATCGACCGGGAGGTCTTCCCGCGCGACAAGACCTGCGGGGACGGCATCGGTCCGGGGGCGGTCGGGGCGCTGCGCGAGCTGGGCCTGGACGGCGTGCTGGCCGGGCGGCGCCGGATCGAGTCGGTCACCGTGTTCGGGCCCGCGGGCGAGCGCAGTGAGAACCCCGTCCCGGTGCTCGCGGACAAGTCCACCGAGGTGTACGTGGTGCCGCGGCTCGAGTTCGACGAGCACCTGTTCCGGGCGGCGCTGGCGGCGGGCGCCGCGGACCTCACCGGCACCCGGTACCTCGGCATGGCCGAGGAGCCCGGCGGCCGGGCCCGGATCGTCGAACTGCGCGACGCCTCCGGCGCACCGCGCCGGCTGCGGGCCCACCTGGTGATCGGGGCCGACGGCGCGTACTCCGCGGTGCGCAAGGATCTGCTCGGGCCGGACCGCACCAGCCGGAAGTTCGTCGGCGTGGCGATGCGGGCCTACGCCCCGAGCCGGGACTTCGAGGCTGCGGCCGGGCCGAGCATGCTGTTCGAGTTCAGCCGGGAGCTGCTCCCGTCCTACGGCTGGATCTTCCCGGTGGGCGACGGCACCGTGAACATCGGCGTCGGACTGCCCATCGCCCAGCTGCGGGCCCGCGGCGTGGACCTGCGCGCCCTGCTGGCGCAGTTCGCCGACCGGCTGCGCGAGCGCGGCGTCGACCTGGGCGAACTCGGCCCGGAGCGCGCGCATCAACTCCCCGGCGCGGTCGGCATGCCGCGCCTCGCGTTCGAGCGCGCGGCCCTGATCGGCGACGCCGCCTCGATGATCAACCCGGTCAGCGGCGAGGGCATCGCCTATGCCATGACCTCGGCCCGGCGGCTGATCGCCGCGCTGCCCGCGGACCTCGCCGACGGCGCGGCGCTGCACGCGGCGCTGGCGGGGTTCGAGCGCGGATTCCGGGCGGATCACCGCCTGCACTTCCTGTCCTGCCGGTTCACCATGGCCCTGCTGCGCCACGCCGCCCCCGCGGCCATGGTCGTGCAGGCCATCCAGAACGACCCGCGCGTGCTCGACGGCGTGTTCGACATGCTCTTCGGCGACGGCCGGCTGCACGCCGACACCGCTCTGCGCATCGCCCGGCACGCCGCCGCCGTCGCCCGCTGAGCCGCTCGAGCCGCTCGAGCCGCTCGAGTCGCTCGATCCGGCCGGGCGAGCCGTCCGGGTGGCGGCGGAAAATGCCGCGCGGGCGCCCTGGCCGCGCCGATAGCCTGCCGACATGGCACGCGGCGATCGCGGGGTGACCCCGCAGAGCGAGGACTTCTCCTCCTGGTACAACGAGTCGGTGACCAAGGCGCAGCTGGTCGAGCGCGGCCCGGCCAAGGGCACCATGGTCATCCGACCGTACGGGTACCGGATCTGGGAGCTGCTGCAGGCCGAACTGGACCGGCGGATCAAGGACACCGGGCATGAGAACGCGTATTTTCCGCTCTTCATCCCGCAGTCCTACCTCCAGCGCGAGGCCGAGCACGTCGAGGGCTTCGCGCCGGAGCTCGCCGTGGTCACCCACGCGGGCGGCAAGGAGCTCGAGGAACCGCTGATCGTGCGGCCCACCTCGGAGACCGTCGTCGGCGAGATGATGGCCAAGTGGGTCTCCTCCTATCGCGACCTGCCGCTGCTGCTGAATCAGTGGGCGAACGTGGTGCGCTGGGAGCTGCGCCCGCGGCTGTTCCTGCGCACCACCGAGTTCCTCTGGCAGGAGGGCCACACCGCACACGCCGACGCGGCGGAGGCGATGCGCGAGACGCTGCAGATGCTGGAGGTCTACACCGAGGTCTGCCGCGACATCGCGGCGATTCCGGTGGTGCCGGGGGAGAAGACGCCCGGGGAGCGCTTCGCCGGGGCGGCCCGGACCTTCTCCGTCGAGGGCATGATGCGCGATGGCAAGGCCCTGCAAGCGGGCACCTCGCACTACCTCGGCACCAACTTCGCCCAGGCCTTCGGCATCCAGTACCTGAACCGGGCCGGGCAGCGGGAACTGTGCCACACCACCTCGTGGGGCATGACCACCCGCATGATCGGCGCCACCGTGATGACCCATGGCGATGACAAGGGCCTGGTGCTGCCGCCGAAGCTGGCCCCGCACCAGGTCGTCATCGTGCCGATCGGGCGCGGCGAGGAGGGCGCGGCCGTGGACGCGGCGGCGCGGGAGCTGGCCGGCCGGCTCAAGGCCGCCGGAATCCGCGCGCATGTCGACGACCGTCCGCAGGTGTCGCCGGGCTTCAAATTCAACGACTGGGAGCTGCGCGGGGTTCCGCTGCGCCTGGAGATCGGCCCGCGCGACCTCGCGGCCGGGACCGCCCTGCTGGCCAGGCGTCTCGGCGACGAGGGCAAGGTCGCGGTGAGCCTCGACACCGCGCCGGCCGTGCTGGCCGCCGCGCTCGAGGACTTCCAGGACTTCCTGCTGCGTCGGGCCACGGATTTCCGTGCTTCGCGCACCGCGATCGTGTCGGCCTGGCCGGAGTTCGCGCAGCAGGTGGCGGTCGGCTGGGCCGCCGCGCTGCACTGCGGCCGGCCGGAGTGCGAGGACGAGATCAAGGCCGAGACCGCGGCGACACCCCGCTGCGTCCCGGCCGACGCCCCGGCCGAGTCCGGCACCTGCGTACGCTGCGACGCCCCGTCGGCCTACGGCAAGCGCGTGCTGTTCGGCCGCGCCTACTGAGCGGCCCGCCGGGACGCCGTGGCGCCGGTGCCGGGGAACGTCAGTCCCGTGCGACGGGGCGGCGCAGGCGCTGGGCGAGGAACAGGGCCGCGCGCTCGAGGGCCTCGTCCGCCTCGTCCAGCACGCCGGCGAAGGCCTGGAACACGTGCGGCACGTCGGCGGTGACGTCGAGGATGACGTCGACTCCGGCCTCCCGCGCCCGCGCGGCCAGGCGGGTGGAGTCGTCGAGCAGGATCTCGTTGGTGCCCACCTGAATCAGCAGCGGCGGGAAGCCCGACAGGTCGGCGTAACAGGCCGGACTGAGCAGCGGCTGGTGCGGGTCGGCCCCGGCGAGGTACATCGCGCCGGTGCGGGTGACGGAGGCGCGGGTGAAGATGGGATCGATGCCCTCCTTGGTCCGCATGCTCTCGCCGGTGCGGGTGGCGTCGAGCCCGGGGGAGAAGGCGAGGAGGGCCGCGGGCAGCGGGAGGCCGGCGTCGCGCGCGGCGAGGCAGGTGGTGACGGCGAGGCCGCCGCCGGCCGAATCACCGGCGAACACGATGGCCGAGGGGTCCCCGCCGCGCTCGAGCAGGGCGCGGTAGGCGGCCAGCGTGTCCTCGATCGCGGCCGGGAACGGGTGCTCCGGGGCCAGCCGGTAGTCCACCGAGTACGCCCGCAGTCCGGTCCGGGCCACCAGTTCCCCGGTCAGCGACAGCGCCGTCTCGGGGGAGCCGGAAACCCAGCCGCCGCCGTGGAAGTACAGGATCGTGCCGTCCGCCGCCGGGCTCGGCGCCGTGGGCTCGACCAGCAGCGCGGGCAGCTCGCCGAGGGTGGCGGCGCTCGTGCGGATGCCGGCCGGCCTCCGCATCGTGGCCATCAGGGCCTTGAATCCCTCGCGGATCGCCTCGATCGGCACCGGGCCCGCGGGCGCCGGGTGGCGCAGCAGGGCGTCGATCTGGGCGCGCTGTCGGCTGCTCATGGGTAAGCTCTCCTCGGACATGCTCCGGAAGTATCTTCTAGAGAACTATATGCTGAGGAATTCAAATGCGCGAGTCCGCCGACCCGGCCCACCCCGCCGATCCCCGCGCCCTGGCCGATTTCTTCGCCGATCTGGTGCGCTGCGAGACCCGCCTGTACAACGCCCTCAACGACCGGCTGCGCGCCCGGCACGGCATCGTGACCTCGCAGTACGAGTACCTGCGGCACCTGCGCGAGCATCCCGGGGCCCGGGTGGCGGACATCGCAGCCGAGTTCGCCATCGGCATCGGCGCCAGCAGCAAGGGGGCCGACCGGCTGGAGCAGTCGGGCTGGGTCGCGCGCCGGCCCAATCCGCTGGACCGCCGTTCCTCGCTGCTCGTGCTCACCGACGCCGGCGCCGAACTCGTCGCGGCGGCGGAGCGCACCTTCGCCGAGGCGCTGGCCGAACTCCTCGCGGATCCGCTCGAGCCCGCCGCGATCACCGCCGCCGCGCGGACCCTAACCACCCTGCGCGCCGCCCTGGAAGACCGTCAGATCGGCGCCCCGGCCGGGTGACGGGCGGCGGCCGCTCCTGGCTACGCCCCCGCCTGCGTGAACCGGAGCTGGAGTGCGGGGAAGCGCGGCTCGGCGAAGCCGAGGGAGCGGTACAGCGCGATGCCGTCGCCGGTGGCGTTGAGGTTGATCACGCGCGCCTCGGTCTCGTCGCGGAACCAGGCCAGCAGCGCGTCCAGGCAGGCGCGGGCGTAGCCGCGGTGGCGGCGGGCGGGATCGGTGCTCATGTTGAACACGAGGCCTTGCACCCCGCCCGGATTGCCCGGCCCCGGAGCGTGCCGGTCGCAGACGCCTGCGGCGCAGCTGACCACGCCGAGGTCGGGGTCTGCTACGACGAAGGCGGCGAATTCGCCTTCGGCCTCGAGCCGGGCGGCGAACCACTCCTCGGCCTTCTCCCGCCAGCCGGGGTCGGCCCCGGCGGGGAGCGCGCCCATGTCCGCGAGCATGATTTCGCGCAGCCGGGTCAGGGCCGCGGCGTCCCGCGGTATCGCCCGGCGCACGGTCGGCGGCTGGGATCCCGTGGTGTCCATGGCGCCATGATCTCGCGTCAGAAGCGGTGCGCGGCGACCTCGGCCAGATGGCGGGCGCGGGTCGGCTCGTCCAGGAACGAGGCCCTGAACGAGTTCGCGGCGAGCAGGCGCAGGGTTTCCGGGTCGAGGCCGAGCGCGGGCTCGGCGGCGAGGGCGTGGAAGTTGTCCGCGACGTAGCCGCCGAAGTAGGACGGGTCGTCGGAGTTGACGGTGGCCAGCAGTCCGGCCGCCAGCATCCGGGGCAGCGGATGCTCGGCGAGGGTGTCGACCACGCGCAGGCGCAGATTCGAGAGCGGGCACACGGTCAGCGGGATCTGCTCCGCGGCCAGCCGTTCCACCAGCGCCGGGTCCTCCAGGCAGCGCACGCCGTGGTCGATCCGCTCGACCTGGAGCAGGTCGAGCGCCTCGGTGATCCCGGCCGCGGGACCCTCCTCCCCGGCGTGCGCGACGCGGTGCAGCCCGGCCTCGCGGGCGCGGCGGAACAGTTCGGTGAACTTCCCGGCCGGGTGGCCGATCTCGGTGGAGTCGAGGCCGATGCCGGTGATGACGCCGCCGAACCAGGGCCGGGCCGCCTCGAACACCGCCAGCGCGTCCTGCTCACTCTGGTCGCGCAGGAAGCACATGATCAGACGGGTGCTCAGGCCGTGCCGCTGCGGCGCCCGCTCCAGCGCCGCCCGCAGGCCGCCGATCACGACGTCGAGGTCCACGCCGCGGTGGATGTGGGCCTGCGGGTCGAAGAAGATCTCCGCGTGCCGCACCCCCTGCGCCGCGGCCCTGGCCAGGTACGCCTCGGCGAGCTCGGTGAAGTCCTCCTCCGTGCACAGGACTGCCGTGAGCGCGTAGTACAGGTCCAGGAACGACTGCAGATTCTCGAACCGGTACGCGGCCCGCAGCTGGTCGGGGTCTGCGAAGGGCAGCTCCACGCCGTTGCGGTGGGCGAGTTCCAGCGCCAGCTCCGGCTCGAGCGTGCCCTCGATGTGCAGGTGCAGTTCGGCCTTCGGCAGGGTGGTCAGGGCGGTATCCGGCTGGGTCGTCACGGGTCGAGCCTAACTCAGGGAGTTCGTGCGGCTGATCTGTGCGACGGGGGTTCTTCACGCGTGAGCACGGCGAGGTCGCGCAGGGCCTCGGAGTAGATCCGCGCGGGGACGGAGCCGAGCGGGAGCGGGATGGACGCGGGGTTGTCGGTGCGATGGAACCAGGCCGTGTCGAACTCCACCAGCTTCTCGCGCCGGACCCCGGTCAGCGTGACCGAGACGTGGGCGTCGGGGAAGTGGCGCTGGTAGAAGCACACGGCGTCCGAGTTCGAGGTGGCGTTTCCGCGGCGCGGGTGCCAGCGGATCCGGCGCAGCGCGAGCTGGACCGAGGCGGGGTCGATCCGGACGCCGACGCACGCGTCCAGCTCGGTCGCGTCCGGGTCCGGGGCTACCAGGGTGAAGTCCCGCTCGATCTGCTGGAAGGGCTGGACGAGCCGGACGGGTTGGTCCGCGAGCAGGGCGCGCCAGGCCGCGAGCTGCTCGGGCCGGGCCTCGCGCGGATGCCACAGCCGCACGGTCACGGCCCCGCTCGGCCAGTCGGTCGGCTGCGCCGCGCCGTCCACCGCCCGGATCTGCCCCGTCCAGTCCGGCAGCACACTGATGCCGTGGTCGCCGGGCCCGGCGAACTCCCAGACCGTGCGGGCGGCGACGCAGCGGGTGATCGGATTGCCCAGATACAGCCGCCGCCACTCCTCCAGCGGCCAGTCCCGGTCCGTGGCCAGCAGGTCCTCGATCCGCTCGACCTCGGCCCGGTAGGCCATGTCCACGGCCCGGGCCTCGGCCCCGGCCAGCTCGGCGGCCGCGGCGCCGTCGGTGCCCGCGGGCCGGTCCGGGGTCAGCGCCACCTCGCCGCTCGGCAGCAGCCGCAGCGTGAAGCCGCGGCGGTGGACGGACACCCGCCGTGCCCCGTCGCCGTCGAGTCCGTGGTCCCGGACCCGCAGTTCGTCGATGCGGCTCGGCGGAGTCTCCCGGCCGATGGAGGCCAGGCCCAGGCTCCAGGCCAGCTCTTCGCGCAGCGCGGAGGTCGGCGCCAGCGGGACGGCCGCGCCGAGGGCCGCTCTGGCCTGGTAGCCGCCGTCCAGCGCGAGCGCGCGGCGCGCCGCGTCCCTGATCCGCGCGCACGACTCCAGCGTCCACGGCTCCGTCAGGGTCCTGATCAGGACCCGGCCGATCAGCGCCATCGCCCGCGGATCGTCGAGCTGGACCGCGGCCCAGACCAGGTTGACCGCCCGGATCGCGTTGGCCGGGCCCACCAGCACCGCCCGGGCGTCGGCCCGCGGATCCGGCACGGCGTACGGCGCGCCCTCGGCCAGGGCCTCGAGCAGGTTCCGCACGGTCTCGCGGGCGCCCTCACCGTTGCGGCGCATCAGCGCGTCCGCCGACTCCCGCCAACGCGCCGTGCGGTACGGGCTCTCGCCGCGGTCGGGATCGAGCAGCCGTCGCAGGATCGTGAGCTGATCCGCGGCCGGGCGCCGGCCGCGCAGCGCGCGCGACCATCCGTCCCCGTATTCGAGCAGTACGCCGTCCTGCGGAGCCCCTTCGTTCCAGCGCGCGGCGTGGTCTTCCGGCACCGCGTCGGCCGGCTCCCGGCGGTACCACCCTGGTATGTGCACGTCTCGAGATTACGCCGCGTCACCCCTTGTCGGGGGCTTGCCAGGCTCGGGGCGTAGGGTGATCTCGGCACACGCGCTCGAGCGAAGGTAGGCGGACATGGGTCGGATCTCGCAGCTGGTCGGCGCCATCAGCGAGTCGGCGACGCTCGCGGTGGACGCCACCGCCAAGGCGATGAAGGCAGCCGGTCGGCCGGTGCTCTCCTTCGGCGTGGGCGAGCCGGACTTCCGGACGCCGGAGGCCATCGTGGCGGCGGCCCAGGAGGCCTGCGCGAGCCCGCGCTTCCACAAGTACACGCCGGCCGGCGGATTGCCCGAACTGCGCGAGGCGATCGCGGCCAAGACGCTGCGCGACTCCGGGTTCGCGGTCGAGGCGGCCAACGTGCTCGTCACCAACGGCGGCAAGCAGGCCGTGTACGAGACCTTCGCGACCCTGCTCGATCCCGGTGACGAGGTCATCGTGATCAGCCCGTACTGGACCACCTACCCCGAGGCGATCCGGTTGGCCGGCGGCGTACCGGTGTACGTCGAGACCGACGAGACCACCGGCTACCTCGCCTCCGTCGAGCAGTTGGAGCGGGCGCGCACGCCGCGTACCAAGGTGCTGCTTTTCGTCTCGCCGTCCAACCCGACCGGCGCGGTCTACCCGCCGGAGCAGGTGGAGCGGATCGGGCGCTGGGCCGAGGAGAGCGGCCTGTGGGTGCTGACCGACGAGATCTACGAGCACCTCGTCTACGACGGTGCGCGGTTCGCCAGCATCGCCACCCTGGTGCCCGGACTGCGCGACCGGGTGGTCATCGTCAACGGTGTGGCCAAGACGTACGCGATGACCGGCTGGCGGGTCGGCTGGATGATCGGCCCGGCCGACGTGGTCAAGGCGGCCACCAACCTGCAGTCGCACGCCACCTCGAACGTGGCCAACGTCTCCCAGGCGGCCGCGCTCGCCGCGCTCACCCTGGACCTGAGCGCCGAAGTGGCGGCCATGCGCACGGCCTTCGACCGCCGCCGCCGGTTGACCGTCGAGTTGCTCAACGAGATCGACGGCGTCCTGTGCCCCACGCCGCACGGCGCCTTCTACGCCTTCCCCACCGTGCGGGAGCTGCTGGGCCGGCCGCTGCGCGGACACCGCCCCGCCACCAGCGCCGAACTGGCCGAGGTGATCCTGCGCGAGGCCGAGGTGGCGCTGGTGCCCGGCGAGGCCTTCGGCGCCCCCGGCTACTTCCGCCTGTCCTACGCCCTGAGCGACACCGACCTGGTCGAAGGGCTCGGCCGGCTCAAGGCCCTGCTCGGCGACGTGGAGCGCTGACCGGCCGGCGCGCGACGCTCGCGCGGCGATCGCAGAACATTGCCCTGACGGTGCCTGAATCAACCATCTACGGCCGCGGGTTGAAGCCCAGCAGCAGGTCCTCGCCCTCGCGGACCACCGCGTAGCTGGACTCGGGCATCTCGATCCAGGCGCCGGGCAGGTCGCCGATCGGTTCGGAGACCACCAGGCGGGTGTCCTCCGAGGCCTCCCGCAGGATCTCCCGGCCCGGATACAGCGCCCTGATCTCGGGCACGGTGCGGGTGAAGAACAGCGACCGGGACTGCCCTGCGCTGGAGTAGCGGAACACCCACAGCGTGGTGCCGTCGGTGGTGGCGATCGTGCCCTGGAACGGGTCGCGCACCCCGCGGGCCCGGCCGAGCCGCTCCACCAGGCCGACGGTGCGCGCCACCGCCGCGGGCGGGTCCTGCTCCAGGCCCAGGGTGAGCGCGGTGTAGAACAGCGCCTCGGAGTCGGTCGTGCCCGCGATCGCGGGGAAGAGCGAGGAGTCCACGGCGAACAGCAGATCGCGCTTGATCGTGGTGTAGCCGTCGATGAACCCGTTGTGCATCCACAGCCAGTCGCCGTGCCGGAACGGATGGCAGTTGGTCTGCTGCACGGCCGAGCCGATCGCGGCGCGCAGGTGCGCGAAGAACAGCGGCGCGGTGACGTGGTCGGCGAGTTCGCGCAGGTTCTGGTCGTTCCAGGCCGGTTCGGTGCTGCGGAACAGCCCGGGCGCGGACGTCGGCCCGGCGTCGTACCAGCCGATCCCGAAACCGTCGCCGTTGGTGGTCTCGGCGCCGAGTTTCGCGTTCCGGCTCTGGTCGATCATCGACTGCATCGGGGTGTACAGGACGTGCGAGAGCAGGGTGGGGGAGCCCGAGTACGCAAGCCATCGACACACGGCTGCCTCCTCGCTGCTGGCCGGTCGGGAGCGGGCCGCGAGCTACCTTCCACTCTGCCCCCGTCCGCGCCGTCGCGCACGGCGAAGCGGCCCTCGCCCCGATCCGTCCGCCATCGCGCCGTGATGGCGCGCCATCGCCCGCCGAAGTCCGGGCGAGGTCCGCCGGATGGGCCCGGCTGGTGGACTCGGCATGGTCGCGGCACCGGCCGCGCCGTCTTCGCCCGGATTGGGGGAACCGACCATGTCCGCACCCACGGATACCGTCGTGCACGACGCCATCACCCGGATCGGGGTGGTGGGCTCGGGCACGATGGGCGCGGGGATCGCCGAACTGTGCGCCCTGCGCGGACTGGACGTGCACGTGTCCGTCTCGCGCGAATCCTCGCTGCTCGCGGCGCCGGCCCGGTTCGCCGCCTCGCTGGACCGGCAGGTGGCCAAGGGCCGGCTCGAGGCCGCGGACCGGGACGCCGCGCTCGAGCGCATCAGCGTCGGCATGGACCTGTCCGAACTCGCCGACCGCGACCTGGTGATCGAGGCCGGGCCGGAGGACGAGACGGTCAAGCTGGAGCTGTTCGCCGCGCTGGACAAGGCCACCGCGCCCACCGCGATCCTGGCCTCCACCACCTCCTCGATCTCCATCACCCGGCTGGCCGGGGCCACCGCCAGGGCCGGCCGGGTGCTCGGCGTGCACTTCTTCAACCCGGTCGGCGTGCTGCCGCTGGTGGAGATCGTGCCGACGCTGCTCAGCGCGCCGGAGGTGGTCGACGAGGTGCAGTCCTTCGTCGGCACGGTGCTGGGCAAGACCTGCGTGCGCGCCGCCGACAGCAGCGGCTTCATCGTCAACGCGCTGCTGATCCCGTACCTGCTCGCGGCGGTGCGGATGGTCGAGTCCGGCCCGTCCACCGCCGCCGAGATCGACCAGGCGATGGAGCTCGGCTGCGCCCACCCGATGGGGCCGCTGCGGCTGTCCGACCTGATCGGCCTGGACGTGGTCGTGGCGATCGCCGACTCCCTGCACGCCGAGTTCAAGCAGCCGCAGTACGCCGCGCCCGCGCTGCTGCTGCGGATGGTCGAGGCCGGGCTGCTCGGCCGCAAGACCGGGCGCGGCTTCTACCGCCACGCCTGATCCGACTTCCTTCACCAGCCCATTCCAACTCATCCGTGAGGACGCGCCGTGCACGAATACCTGAACGTGAAGAAGTCCGCCGAGATCAGCGACGTGTTCTGGGACGTGACCGAACAGGCCGGCCTGTTCGACGTGATCGTCAA
>FSXZ01001845.1_pt1 | contig 17859 bp, 27 predicted proteins | sample 1638121 | NCBI WGS metagenome assembly FSXZ01 (sample SAMEA3914788, study PRJEB12502) | metagenome | biome: forest; material: soil | place: Canada | collected 2011-07-03 | depth 0.1 m
CGAGCGCGAACGGGCAGGCCAGCGCGGTTCGCGCGGATTTCGCGCAGATCGTGTTGCCCTCGGCGCGATCCGCGCGCGAGGCGGAGGCGAACCCCGGTCCGGCCCCGGCCGTGCAGGTGGTGCCGGTGGACCCGGCGCCCGGTTTCGCGCCCGCTCGCGCGGATCTCGCGGGAGCCCGTGCGGCGAGGTCCGGTGCCAGTGTCCGGGCGATCGTGGCCGAGGCGCGGGCCGAGTTCGGCGACGACACCATGGTGCTGCGCAGGGTGGTCGCCGAGCGTCTGAACAGGCCCGTGGACGATGTGCGGGCGGACACGATCCGCGAGGGGATCCGCGCCGCGAAGAAGGCGGAGGAGGCCGCCGCGAAGCGTGAGGCGGAGTCTCGCGCGAACGCGAACAACGGCATGTACCTGTGAGCAGCGTTTCGCGCGGGCCTCGCGCGAAGGGGTCCGGCCCGAGCCGCGCGAACCGGCTCGGTCCCCGGATTCGCGCGAGGCCCGCGCTAACGCGGTTCTACTCGCGCGAAACCACTCTCGCGGTGGACCGGCGCGCGGGTATGACGGTCCGATAGGCGCGGGCGTGGGCGCGAAGATCTCACGCGAACGAGCGAACAACCCCCGACTCCTCGCCGGGGTCTACTACGACAGGACATGATCACTGCGGGCTCGTATGTCGGAGCCCTGAGTAACATCGTGTGAAGGTCACACAAAAGCGTCCCCCGGGAGCGCGAACTACCCGGGGGACCGGCGCAGAACTGACTCACTACAGGGAGGCCCGCGCCATGGCACACAGTAGGGGCACACCCGCCCCGGTATCGACTTCAACACATCCGCACGCCGTCGAATCCGCCCTTCACCTCTCGCACGAGCAGCTCGCCCTCGGCGTGGTCTGCGCGCTGTTCGTGCTGGCCCTCTACGCCTGGGGCCGGCGGGCGTCGCGTCCGGAGCGGCGCGAGGCCCGCCGGACCGAGCGGCGCATCGCGCGGCGGATGAGGAGGCAGCACAAGCGGCTGATGACCGCGGTCGCCTCCGGCTCCGTCCCGGCCGGGGCGGGCCCTGCCCGGCCCGGGCGCCGCGGCTCGGGCATTCTGGCCTGGGCCTGGGCGTTCACCTCTGGGATCGAGCTGTTCGAACGGGGGCAGGCGGGAGGCGAGGACGGGGACCAGGGCGGGCGCCGCCCCGGCCGCCGCCGCCTGGCCCGCGCTGGCGCCCGCCTCGGGCTGCTGGCGCTGCTGCTGCTCAGCGTCTACACCTACGCCGCAGCCCCGCGCCAGTCCGGCGCGCAGTGGGGCCGGGCGGTGCTGGTCCTAGGCTGCCTGCTCGCCGCGGTCGGCGGATACCGCCTGGTGGACGGCGTGATCGGCTACCGTCACCACCGCGACTGGGTCAGGCCGCTGCACCTGGCGCTGCACGAGCACCTCGGCTACGCGGAGTCGGCCAGGCCGCGCGACTACCTGCACGTCCCGAGGAATTTCACCGAGCTGACCGGCGAGGCCATCACGGTGCAGTTGCCCCAGAAATTCCACGGGGACGCGGCCGAGCAGCAGAAGATCAGGCAGATCCTGATGACCAAGCTGGGCCTTCAGGACGTGGTTTTCTCCTGGCGCCTGGACGGGCGCAACCATCACCTCTCGATCGTCCAGGCCCCGCGTCCGCGCACGACGGCCCTGTTCAGCGACCCGTTCGTGCGGCGGCTGATCGAGGGCGCGCCGGAGTCGGCGCCGCTGATCGGGCTCTCCCACCGGGATAAGCGCGTCGCGGTGGATCTCGATGCGGAATCGCCCCACATTCTCGTCTCGGCGAGCACGGGCGGTGGAAAATCCGTCATTCTCCGGACGGTGTTCGCGCAGTTGCTGCACCGGGGCGCCCTCGGCGTGGTGCTCGATTTCAAGCGGCACTCGCACAAATGGGTGCGCGGAGTTCCCGGGGTCGATTACCACCGGGATATCGCCGATATCCACGATGCGCTGATCGCCCTCGGGGAAGAGGGCCACCGCCGCAATATCATCGTGGACGACTGGGAGGGCGAGGACGACCGCGACGCGCCCGTGGGCCCGCGCCTGGTAATCCTGCTCGAAGAGGCCAACGCGACGATTGCGAAGCTCAAGAAGTATTGGGCCGCGACGCGCCAGAAGGACGACCCGAAGAGTTCTCCGGCGCTCGATGCGCTCGGCGAGATCCTGTACATGGGCCGTGCCGTCAGAATCCACGTGCTCATGGTCGCGCAGTCCGCGACCGCGAACGCGCTCGGCGGCCCGGAGATGCGCGAATGTTTCTCCACCCGCATTCTCGCCCGGTACACCCAGAACGCGTGGCGGATGCTGGTCCCGGAGGTTTTCCCGATTCCGAAGTCTTCTCGCCACGTGGGCCGCGCGCAGGTCGTTCTCGGCGGTGTGGCACAAGAAACGCAGGTCATTTTCTATTCGTCCGCAGAGGCGCGGGAATACGCGATGGCCGGGCGCGTGGCCGCCCCGGTCGGCGGCGGCCCGGCCTCGCCGCCGGTGTCCGTCTCCGACGTCCGTACGCCCTCGGATCTGGGACAAGATCAGGGCGATGTCTCAGACGGCCTGGCCGCGTCCGGCTCGCACCTGTCCCTGGTGCCTGACCTGCCCGAGGAATTGGAAGGCATCACTCTGCGGCAGGCGGTAGAGGACAAGGTCGTCTCGATGGAGCTGCCGAATATCCAGCGCGCCTCCAACCGCGACCCCGAGTTCCCCGAGTCCGTGGGCCTGTCCGGAAAAGCCAAGCTCTACCGGCCGACGGACCTCATGAAATGGGAGCGGAACCGGCCCAGCAACCGCAAGGCGGGATAGCCGGAAACGGCCCGGGAATGCATATCGAGAGCATTTCCTGGCCGGTCCTGAATCGAAATCCGAGAGGATGTGAGAAACGATGAAGTTCCGTAAGAACCCGTCCGGCGACTCCGCCGAGAACCAGATCGCCGCCTATCGTGCCGTGTGCGCGATCCGGGCTGCGGAAATCGCCCTCGACACCCCGCCCGGGCGTACGCGCCCGGTGAATGTCGCCGAAATCCGGCTGATCGCCGGGAACGAATTCCTGGTGGACCTCACCGCAGAGGAGGCGGAGACCGCGCTGCATATCGCGCGCAGCCGCCGAACCGGCACCGCGCCGACCGCCGAGCCGGTCCGGGAAAACCTCCGGCGGCGCGCCTCGGCGGCCCCGGAAAACGGCCCGAGAAACCCGGACAACGTCATCCAGTTCCCGACGATCGGGTCCGGGGTGGACCGCGAGGTCCGCAGGCACGTCCCGCACCCCGGCCGCCCGGCCCTCGCGCTGCGCGCGGGCATGGCCGGGGTCGGACTCGCGGGCGCCGCGGTCCTGTACGCCGTGGTGGTGGTGACCTACAACCTCGGCCACTCCGGCGTCCCGGCCGCGCTGATCGCGCTCGTCTACAGCGCGATGGCCGGCGGGGCGCTGCGCGCGGCGCGGGAACTGCCGACGGCGCGGAACGTGGCGGTCACAAAGTGGGGCGTTTTCCAGCGCTGGACCGAGACTCTGGACTAGGAGAGAGACATGACGATCGAACAGGGCTGGGACGAGGCCAACGACCACCAGGACGACAACGACGACCAGGACCCGGCGGCCCCGCCCGCCGCCGTGGTCCTCGACACGTTCGGCCTGGACGAGGCGGTGGCCGCCGAGGGCGGGCTGGCCGAGGCGTGGGCCGGGTACCGCATCCGCCCGGAGCGGATCCCGGACGGGCAGCTACGCGAGCTGTGGCGCGAGGCGCAGGCCCTGACCACCCTCGCCGAAGGGGTGCGCGAGCGGCTGGAGTCGATCGGACGGGCGTTCAACCCGTTCTTCGGCGCCGACGATGAGGCGTTCGCCGCGTGGGCCGCAGGGCGGCCGGTGGAGGGCACCGACCCCGGCCCGGCCCGGTCGTGGTCGTCCTACCTGCCGAGCGAGGCGGGCCACCCCGGATACGGCGCGGGCTACCTGCACGCCCGCCCGGGCCTGGCGGCGCCGGCCGAGCCCGAGCCGCACGAGCACCATTTCGCCGTGGTCGAGGCATCCGGCGGCGAGGTCGATTTCGCCGACCGCGCCTGCGGGACGACGTTCGATGAGGACCGGCAGGACCAGGCGGAGCGCGAGTACGCCGAGCAGGCCCGCCGGGCCTGACCGGGACGAGGGCGAGCGGCCCCCTGCCATTCCAGCTGGTGGGGGGCCGCTCGCCGTGATCGTACCGAGGTCGGCAGATTCGACGAGGTAGACCGGGCACTGCCCGGGAGGAAGGATGAACATGGCCTATGAGCCGGAGATCACGACGACGGACATCCTCGATGCCCTCGGCGAGCTCGGGGACAAGGTGGACCGGCTGACCGAGGCGGTCGCCGAGGTCGGCCGGGGCATCGCCGCGGGCATCGAGGGACTCGGCCGCAGCATGGCCGCCCTGGACGCGTGCGTGGGCAAGGTGGATGCTCGGGTCAAGGGCCTGCGGACGGACGCGGCGGGCCAGGCCGGGACGAGGGACGGGGCGAGCGGGTGAGCGACCAGGACGAACGGGGGCCGGAGCCGACACTCGGCGACGTGCTCGCCGCGATTACCGCGGCCCGTGAGGACGTCGCCGGGCGGTTCGAACAGGTCTCGCACCGGTTCGACACCCTGGACGCCGCCATCGGGCAACTGCGCGCCGACCTCGCCGCCGTCAAGGTGGACACGGGATACCTCGAGGCACACAGCCGCGACCAGCAGACCGCGATCCGCCGGCACGCCGCCGACCCGGACGCGCACCGCAGGGCCGCATGACCGGCCCGGCCCGTCGTCCACCTCCGCCGGGTCATGTGTAAGGGCGCTGCCTCGCGGGGCCTGCCGGATTCCGGCAGGCCCCGCGGACGTTCGGACCCGCCCGCGCGCACCCGTGCGCCCCCTCGCCTCCCTGGCGTATACCCCCCCCATGGGGGGATGCTGGGTGTCAGAGCCCAGACACCCCCCGACGGAGGCAGCCGTGACCACCACCACCGACACCCAGCACGCGCCCCTCGCCCTCGGGTCGGGCGGCGCGCTGCTGCTCGCCCCCGCCGAGGACTCCGACGCCGTGGAGCTGACCGCGACCATGCCCGAGGGCAGGCGGGCCGCGGTGCGTATCGAGTGGGAGGGCGTGCGCGAGCTGCTCGGCCTGGTCCACCGCGTCCTGGAGGCCGCGCTGGCCGGCGACGACCTGAGCGCGGAGCACGACGCGATCGACCTGGACGAGGACTCCCTGGAGAGCGGTGACGAGCTGTACGCGGCCTACTGCACCGGGGCCGGGGACGCGGACGAGGACGAGGACGAGCCCGAGGGGCTGCACCTGGAGGCGATGCAGGACACCGATACCCACGCTGACGTGCACCTGGCCCTCGCCGAGCTGCCCGCGCTCCAGATGCGCCTGACCGCGCTGCTGCTGAGCGGCCTGGGCCGGTGAGCGCGCCCGGGCCGGGCGCGCCCGAGCCGACCCCGGAGGGCATCGCCGCGTGGGTCGCGGCGATGCCCCCGGCCCGGCGGATGCGCATGGCCGCCGCGATCGCCGACACGCGCACCGCCGCGCGGATGACCCGGATCCGCCAGGACACCGCGTGGGCCGAGACCCGCACCTGCACCCGGGCCGAAGCCGCGGTCGCGCTCGGCGTGAGCGTCAGGCGGCTCGGCGACATGATCTCGGCCCGCAACCGCCGCGCCCGGGGCGCCGACGCCGAGGCCGACGCCGAGGCCTAGCCCCATCGGCCGGGCCTGCGGACCGGGCGGCGCCCCGCGCCGTCAGGCCCCGCGCAGGCCTGTAGTGGATTTGCTACACGTGCGCCCGTGCGCCCCCCTGGACCCCTGGACCGCTGTAGCAGATTCGCTACAGTAGGAGATGTAGCCAATCCGCTACAGCATCCGGACCGAGGGAGAGCCCCGTGACCACGCCCACCGTCAGCTACCGCCCCGCCGCCGCCCGCCCCGACGTCGAGATCACGACCTACGGCGTCCTGCACGGCGAGCGCCCGGCGATCCGCTACGGCCACGGCGTGGTGGAGATCGACCTGACCACCGCCCTGCGCAACCCCCACCAGGACCCGGCGATGCGCTACCGCACCGGCCTGGACCAGGACGTCTACGAGCACGTGATGGCCACCGACGGCGCCGCCGAGATCGTGCGGGAGGCCGCCGAGGCCGTCGCCGACTGGGCCGAGGCCGCCATGGGCACCGCCCCCGTGGAGGTGCACAGCTACTGCAAGGGCGGGCGCCACCGCTCCGTGGCCGTCGCCCGGGCGCTGGCCGAGGCCCTGACCGACCTGGGGCTCACGGTCGCCGTCACCCACCGCGACGTGCACAAGCCCGTCGTCCAGGCCGTCTGACACCACACCATCCGACACACAGCGAAGGGAAACCCGCCATGGGCAAGAAGGACCGCCAGGCCGGCACCGCCAGCAGCTCCCGCGACAACCTCACGGAGGTGACGGTCACGAACACGGGCATGTTCGCGGGCTGCAACATCACCGGCGAGCTGAGCGGCACCTACGTCAACAGCTCCCACGGCGTGATCGACACCAGCACCAGGCGGAACAAGAAGGACCGTGACCGGTAGCCCCTGCGCGTTCTGCGAGATCCTGGCGGGCCTGCGGCCCGCCGGGATCGTTCGCGTCTGGCCGGACGCGCTCGCGCTCGTCCCGCTCGGCCCGGTGGTCGCGGGGCACGTCATCGTGATCACCCGCACCCACGCCCCGTCCGCCCTGGCGGACCCGGGCGCCGCGGGGCTCGCCGTGCGCCGGGCCGCCGAGTACGCCGTCGGCGCGGGGCTGGAGTCCGCGAATCTGATCACCAGCGCGGGCGCGGCGGCGTCGCAGACCGTCTACCACCTCCACGTGCACGTGGTGCCCCGGGCCGAGGGCGACGGGCTGGCCCTGCCGTGGACCGGGCCCCGCGCACCGGGGTGCCCGGGTATATGAGAATCAGGGCGTAGTGGATCCGCTACACCCCCGGACGAGAGGACGCCGTGTACTACACCAGCCGCGACCCGAGACACCCCGGCGGCTCCGACCACCTCATCACGCTCACCGCCGCCCAGCACGCCGCGCTGCCCGACGCCCCCGACCTGATCGAGCGCGTCAGCGTGGTACTCGACGCCATCGCCGCGCTGCGCTCCGGATCGTGGGCCCAGGGCACCGGCGAGGAGCACGAGCCGGGGCTCGTGGACTGGGCGCTGACCATCTCCGCGCTGGCCGACCTCGAGGCCGACCTGGGCGGGGTGACGGCCGCCGCGATCCGCGAGCACGTCCGGCTCGGGGCCTCGGTCAGGGACCTCGCGAGGATCCTCGGCCAGCCCCGCTACGACGCCCAGCGCCGCCGCGAGCGCGCCATCGGCGTCGAGGACCGCCCCGTGCCCCCCGGGCCGGCCGAGCTCTGGGCGCGTACCGCGGTGCGCCCCGCCCCCACCCGCGAGTAGTCCCGGATCCGCCCGGCGAAGGGCGGGCGGATCACGGCGGCGGCCCCCTCGTATCCCGAGGGGGCCGCCGCCGCGTCGTCTCCACCGCCCCGCCCGTGCGCCCCGGGCCCGAGGCCCCCGGGCCCGCCCGGGGCGCGCGCGGTTCTCGCCCGTGCGCCCGGTGTGCCCCTCGCGCCCCTGGACTGCTGTAGCAGATTCGCTACAGTGGGAGTTGTAGCAGATCCGCTACACCGATCCGGCCGGGGGAGATCCCGCGGCCAGTCCACCAGGAGAGATCATGGGCCTGTTCAGCGCCAACCGTCAGCCCGGTGAGAGCGCCGACGATTTCCAGTGGCGCGACGCCGCGCGCGAGGCCGCCGACACCGTGTGCGAGGCGGGCAACGCCCGCCAGCGCGGCGACCACGCCCGGGCCGCCGACCGCGCCGAGGCGGCCGAGGAGTACATCAACCAGGCCGCGCGCATCCGCCGCCGCGGCTGACCCCCCGACGCGAAGATCCCGGCAGGCCCAGGGCCTGCCGGGATCTTCCGCGTCCGGCTCCGCTCTCGCCGGGGCCCTCGGCCTCGCCGCGGTGCTACTGCCCGGATTCGATCACTGCCGTGTGGTCGCGTATCGCCGCCGCCACGTCGAGCAGCGCGTAGGCGATCGCGGCCAGCCCCTCGCCGAGCGCGTCGGTCTGCTGATCCCCGCCGCTGCGGCCCGACGCCGCCTCGGCCCTGCCCTCCGCGTACGTCCCGTAGATGCTCGTGTCGGTCATAAGGGCCCTCCCTCGTTCGGTTCGAAAGCGCCCACGCTACCCCGCCCCGGCCCGAGCGCGGCCCGGTCTGCGGGCCGGACCCGGCGCCGGCGTCCGCGCCGCGTCCGCCGGAGGGGTGTCGCACCTCACCTGGGCCTGATCGGGCCCTGTGGCCAGCGGGTTTCCGTGCCGGGCCGGGCGGGCGCCGGTAGCGCGGACGGTAGCGCCGCCGGTAGCCCCGCCGGTATCTCACCCGGAGGCCCCACCCGGCCCCGCAGCAGCCCGCCCCGCGCCCCCACGGGCCCCGTGGCGCCTCCCGGCGCCCGGTCCCGGCCGCAGGCCGCACCGGGCCGCCGGGCGCCCCTGCGGGCCTCCCGGGGGCGCGGACGGTGCGGTCGGGGCGGGGCGGAGCCTCGGCCCGGAGGTGTTGCCTGGTGACTCGAAGCGCCGGTCCCTTGACGTCGCGCCCGGGCGGCCGGAACCCCGCGAGGCTGTCAAAGAATACTGACAAAAATAAGCATGAAAAAATTCTTGACATCTGATGGTCCGTCAGGGATTCTGGACACATGGGCGGGAGTCGCCCACAGGGTCCTGAGACAGGAGACGGACATGATCCAGACGCTCGTGACGGTCGCGGCCTCGCTCACCGCCGTGGTGCTCGGATCGCGCCTCGACCGCTCGGGGCGCCGCGAGGCGATCCGGGTGGAGGAGCGCCGGGCGCGGCTGGAGGCGATCCGGGAGCTGGCGACGGCGCTGGCGGACCACCGCCGGGCGATGTGGGTGCGCGAGGACGCGCGGCTGTCGGGCGCGGGCAAGGCCCGCTATGCGGAGCTGCGGGCGGCCTCGCACGTCACCCGCTCCGCGCTGGAGGCGCCGCTGGTGGCCGTGCGGGTGCTGATGCCGCAGCTCGCGGCGGCCGCGGACGCGGCGGCCAAGGCGGCCTACGCGCTGCGCGGCGCGGCCGACCGTGACGCGCTGGACGCGGGCCGGGCGTCGGCGATCGACGCGGCCACCGCGCTGACCGCCGACGCCGCCCGCCTGGTCGCGGCCTGACCGGTGCGCCCAGGTACGAGATCACACCACTGACCAGGGAGGAGAACAGAGCAATGTTCGGATTCAAGAGCAGGGCCGACCGCGAGGCCGAAGCCGCGGCCTACCTCAGGCAGGCGAGGTACTGGGACGGCGTGGCGCGGGTCCACGCCCAGAACGCGCAGGACGGGGGCCGCCGATACGTCGGCGTGGGCGCCGTGAGCTACCTCCCCGAGGTGAGTCGGGACGAGGCCGAGCGGGCTGCGCGTGAGCTGCGCCGCAAGGCACGCCGACTCAGCCGCCGCGGCTGACCGGCGCGGCCGGATGGCCCGCGGCTACGGTCGCGGCCCGTCCAGTCGTGTCGGAGGGACCGGGACGGCGGAGAGGATCAGGACCATGACGACGGAGACGGAGGCGGATATGGCGCGGTTTCGTGCCGTGGACGCCGCGCTGGCGGTGCTGACGCAGGCGATCGCGGCGGTGGACGCGCAGGACGGCCCGATGGCGGGGCTGACGGTGGCGCACCGGATGGCGGGCGAGCTGGCGATGCAGGTGGACCGGCAGGTGGTGCGGGCGCGGACGGCCGGGGTGTCCTGGGCGGGGATCGGCAACAGCCTGGGGATCTCGCGGCAGACGGCGTTCGCGCGGTACGCGGCGATCGACCCGCGCCGCTGGGACGGGACCTCGCCGCGGTGCGCGGCGGCCGGCCTGCTCGAGGGCAACACCGAGGCCTGCGAGGGCGAGGCGGCGGCCGTGGTCGCATGCCTGGACGGTGAGCCGACGGAGGCGGCGAGGCAGGCCGGGGCCTCGGCGTGCGTGCGCCACGGCGCCGAACTCTATGTGCAGTACGGGGCCTCGGCGTGGGTCTACCCCGGATCCGCCGAGCACTCCGCGACGGACGCGGCGGCGGCGGCGATGGAGATCTACCACCGCGCACAGGTCAAGATCTCGGCGAAGGGACAGGCATGAGCGAGATCGAGACCGCGAGACTGACCGGCGCGGACGCGGTGCTGCTGCTGCGCCACACCCTCGGGCAGTTGGAGGCGCACCTGCGGGACCCGGACGGCGACAGCTCCCTGCCCGCGGCGTGGATGCTGGAGGCCACCCGGGACCGGCTCTCCACCCTGTACGCGCTGGTGGTGGGCCTGATCCCGACCTCGGACGACCTGCGCTGCACCCCGGCGTGCCCGCGCTGCGCCGAGTGCGCCGAGCCGATCGTATGGAGCGAGGCCCGGCAGATCTGGACGCACCGGGACGGTGGAACGATCGCCGTTGCGCCGGCGGCGGGGCAGGCGGCGGCGTGAGCGCGCCCTACCCGATCGGCCGGGACGAGGGCCCGGCGGTCGCCTGCGCGCTCGTGCACGAGCACGACGACGCGGCGTGCGCGGCGCCGAGCCCGGCGGAGATGACGCTCGATGTGGTCGGGCACCGCCTGGCCGAGCTGCACGCCGGGATCGAGCGGGTATGGGACGAGGAGCTGGACCGGCAGGCCGCGCTCGAGCGGGCGCAGTCCGAGATCGGGGACCTGCTCAGGCTCATGGGGGTTCCGGTGCCCGAGCCGGGCGCCGCCGACGCGTGAAGGACGTCGGCCAGGAGGGAGGGGCCCCGCCGGGAGGAATCCGGCGGGGCCCCGGCGCGTGTCCTACCCGGTCGGGCGGGTGACGGCGCGTACGCCGAGCCCGATACCCGCGTCCGGGGCCGGCTGCGGGGCGGAGTACGAGTCCAGGAGCGCCCCCACGCCGCTGCCAACGGCCTCGGGGTGCGGCTGGCCGCGGTGGCGGCCCGGACCGGGAGCGGGGGCCGGGAGTCGGGAGCGGTCGGGGCTGTCCACGCCGGATTCAACGACCGCGGAGGGCAGGGGGTGCGACCAGGCGGACATGATCGCGGAGGTTCGCGGGGGCGGGGCCGCCGAGCCCCTTGACAGCACTCTGCCACGGTCGTATGTTCTCCATACAGCAACTGTATGGACTACATACACATGGAGGAGACATGGCGAGGCCCGTCCGCGAGATCACTCTCAGCCTCACCCCCGCTCAGCACGCCGCGCTCGGCTACGACTACGGCGAGATCGCGGAGGAGATCCAGACGGTGCTGCGCGGCATCGCCGCCCTGCGCACCACCCCCGACCCCCGCGCGCCGTGGTCCGACGTGCGCCGCCACGGCGAGGACTGGGCCGAGGACGTCCTGCGCGACACCGAGGCCCTGATCGTCCGGCTGGAGGGGGTGCGCGCCGCCGCGCTGCGCATCCACGCCGCGTCCGGCGCGTCCGTCGGCCGCTCCGGCATCATGATGGGCACCTCCCGGGCGACCGCCCAGACCCGGCGCGACGCACTGCGCCGCGCCCCCGAGCCCGCAGAGCTGTGGGCGAGCGGGCAGCACGGCGCGACCGACCACCCCGGCGCCCGCGTGCCCGAGTCGCTGCGCTCGTGGTCCGTGCCGTGGCACGCCTACCTCCCGGTGGACATCACCCCGCCCGAGCTGCTCCCCGCGGGCCTGGCCGACTCCGTGGCCGAGGGGTGGGCCGAGCCGTACCAGACCCCGTACGACGTGCCCGACATGCTGCGCTGCTCCCTCGACGCCGTGATCCCCTACGACATCGACCACCGCCACTGGCCCCTCAATCCGCAGGGGCGCACCGGCCGTGTCGGACGCAACCTGGGCAAGTGGGGCGAGGTCGCCGCCGCCGACATGATCGCGACCGCCGGTGAGGGCCCGGAGCGGCTCATCCTGCTGATCAAGCGGTCCGACCGAGGCGTCTGGGCCATCCCCGGCGGCAAGGTGGACCCCGGAGAGAGCGCGCTCGACGCCATGGTCCGGGAGGCACGCGAGGAGACCGGGATCGTGATCGACCCCGCCGCGGTGCGCGTGGGCCCGCCCCGGGTCGTAGACGACTGGCGCAACACGGACCACTCCTGGATCGTGACCACGCCCGGATACGTCCACCTTGAGCGCGCCGCCGAACTCACCCCAGGCGACGTGGACGACGACGGCGCCGCCGCCGACGCGCAGTGGTGGCCGTACCCGGACCTCGCCGGGCTGGAGAGCGCTCTGGCCGAGGCCGGGCAGTCGCTCTACGACGCCCACCGCCCCATGCTCGCCGAACTCGCCGACACCCTCGGGCGCCAGGACACCACCATGGATGATCTGGACCGCAGGCCCGGAGAGACCTCCGCCGAATACGCCCGGCGTACCGCGGCCAGCCGGGAGCAGGGCCAGCGCTGGGCCCGCGAGTCCGCCCGGCGCCGCCTCGCCGGCGGCACCCCCATCTAGCCAGACCCGCCCCCAAAGCGCGGCCCAGACGACGGCGGCCCCCCTCAGGGATAGTGAGGGGGGCCGCCGCCATATCGTCCCCCACACCCCGTCCGTCCTCCACCACGGCGGCGCAGGCCGCGAGCGTTGTGCGCGCGGTGACCGCCTCCCACAGCCCGGGGCGGGCCAACATCCGCACCGTCCAGGCCGGCGAGGACGAGTACGGCCGACGCATCGAGCGGGGCACCGAGCCTGCCGAACCCGAGGCTGGGCCGGAGCAGTCCGGGACACGCACTCGGGACCCCTTGACCTGGCGTAGGGTCAACCCTACAGTGGACGCGTGGGGCTGACCCTACATCAGGGTTCCGATGATGGGAGGACCGGCGATGACCGGTATCGATGAGCGTGAGCAGGGCCTGATCCCCGACCGGCCCGGGCACCGGGTGGTGGACGGTGGGGCGTCGTCGAACGCGGCGGTGTGGGACGACGGGCGGTGCACGTACACGCTCCAGTGGGGTGCCGGTGCGTTCGGCCACGTGCACGGCTGGACCGTGGCCGACCGCGCGGACACGCTGATCATGGCGATCGAGGCCATCCGCCACGACCGGCACAAGCTCGCCGACCCCGCGTTCCTCCGGCTGGCGCTGATGGAGGGGCGCCGACTGCGCGAGATGCTCGCGGCAGTCGAGGACGAGCTGATCAAGGCCGCGCGGGCGCCGCGCGAGAGCGACGGCGAGGCAGTGCTCTCACTGCGGGAGATCGGGACCGAGCTCGAGGTGCACCACACCACGGTGCGCGACCGCCTGGCCCGGCTCGCGGCCGGCGAGACCGCGCCCTGGCACCGCTGGCTGGTGCAGGACTCCGTCGCGGACGACCGGCGGTAGCACCGTGGCCACCTCTCCGGCCGCCGCGCTCGCGGCCGTCTACCTCGGATTGTTCGTAGCCCATCAGATCGGCGACTGGTGGCTCCAGACCCACGCGCAGGCCTGCGCGAAGGGGCGCCCCGGCTGGTCCGGGCGGTTCGCGGGACTGCGGCACGTCGCGGTGCTCACCGCGACCAAGGGGGCGGTGCTCGGGGCGCTGTGGGCGCTGCTGCACCTGGGCCTGCACCCGTGGGCGGTCGCGGCCGGCCTCGGCATCGACGCGGCGAGCCACTGGTGGGCCGACCGGCGCACCACCCTGCGCGCCCTCGCCCAGTTGATGGACCGGGTGGGGCCGTTCGGCAAAACCCAGTTCTACGACCAGGGCGGCGCCCTGCACCTGGATCAGGCCTGGCACATGGCCTGGCTGCTGGTCGCGGCGGTGATCGCGATCCGGTAGCACGTCCGGTCAACCCACGGCGTCCCCGAGACGGTGCGGAGAGCGGCCCACAGCGGCCCGCAGAGCCGTTCGGGCATCAGTGGACACCTACACACCCCGTCCGTCCTCCACCACGGCGGCGCAGACATGTGCGAGGCGCGGACGTCCGCGGACAAACCGCCGTGTCTGCATATCCCGCTACAGTGGGTCACGGCGGTAGCGCTCGCCAGTCTCCGTAGCCTGACCTCGCCCATGCCGAGGTCAGGCGACGATGGCCAAGGTTCACGGAATCGCGCCGAGTCTGATCAACCCCTGTTGCCGAAGTCATCGACTCGCAGGCGCCGGGCATGGGACGTCGCCGGACCCGAGGATTCACGATGACCAGCAACCGCAAGGCCAAGCAGGCGGCCCACGCTCTCGCCGCCGAGACCGGCCGCTCCTACACCGCCGCCCGCCGCATCGACGGCGAGCTCTCCGGCCCCGGCGGCGCCGAGCCCACACCGGCGCCGACCCCGGAGCCCGAGCAGCCCGGCACCGGGACCGCGATCATCCGCCGCACCGCCGAGGGCTGGCGGGTCGCGGTCATCGACGACGACGGCCGCGATCTCGCCGCGCCGCTCGAGCTGTCCGGCGCCGACGCTACCTCGGACCACGTGGTCGCCGACCACGCGCTCGTCGCGGCGTGCTGGGTGCGCACCGAGGAATGGCCGATGGGCGTGCTCTCGAACGAGATGACCGCCGCAGTGCGCCGCACCGAGACCACCGCGCAGGCAGCTGCCGCCCGTGAGGCCACGTGGCGCGTCACCGAGACCGACCAGCCCTGCCGCTGTGCCGGCGACGGCCGCGGCGGAACCTGCTTCCACGGCCAGCGCTGCGGCGAGGACGAAGACGGAGACGAGCGCTGCCCCGGCCACCTGATCCACGTCGACCGCTACCCCGGCTCGATGTGGGGCCTGACCACGTGGTGGGACACCTACTCCTGCGACACCTGCCGCGACGGCGGATGCGAGAGCGCGGTGACCCTGCCCGAGATCCCATGGGGCGCGAACCGCCAGGACGGCGAGACCAACACCACCGTCGTATGGTCCGGAGTCCGCCACCCCAACTTCCCCGAGATCCCCGACGACGCACCCGAGCGCCCGGATGGCGACGGATCGTGCCGCTCCTGCGGCGGCTACGCGTTCGACGGGCTGCTGTGCGACGGCTGCCGGGCGGACGGGTGGACCGACTCCTACGGCGTGGTCGAAGAGCCGGACGAATTCACCCATGAGTGCCCCGACTGCGGCGCCTTCGGCTGCGGCGGCGGCCACGAATACGACGCCTACGTCGGTGGCTGACGCGGTGGCTGACGTGCCCGACCCCGCGCCGCTGCTCGCCCTCGGCCTGGCCGTGTTCGCACTGCCCCCGGGCGGGCGCAAGGCGGCGCCGGGGTGGGCGGCGCGCTCCAACCGCGACCCGGCCGCGCTGCCGGCGCTCTGGCGGGCCGGGGACAACATCGGGATCGACTGCCGCGCCAGCGCCGTCCTCGCCCTCGACCTCGACGGCCCCGAGGGGATCGAGGCGTTCGCCGCAGCCTGCCGCGTCCACGGCCAGGCCTACCCGAGGACGCTGACCGTCGCGACCCCGCACGCTGGCCGGCACCTGTACTTCCGCGCCCGCCCCGGCGTCGTGCTGCCGAGCACCTCGGGCGGCACGACACCGCTGGGCCCCTCGATCGACACGCGCGGCCCGGGCTGGCGCCGGGGCGGGTACCTGGTCGGCCCCGGCTCCGTCACCCCGGACGGCCGCTACCAGGTGGCCCGCCCCGCCCGGATCCGGCCGCTGCCGGCGTGGATCGAGGCGTTGCTCGCCGTGAGACCCGAAACGGACAGGAGAGATCGAATGCAGAACCGAGACGAACGAGCGCCGTACATGGTCCAGTACCGCGACGCGGACGGGGAACTGCTCACGGGCTTCACCGTCCGCGGGGAGGAGGAACTCGCCGAGGCCTTCGCGCAGACGGCCGACCGGCCCGAGATCACCGTCACCTGGCGCCACTGGACCGGCCTGGCCCGCCTGAGCGCCGAGGACTCGGAGGACTCCAACCCGTGGCGCACCAGGGACGAACTCCCGCTAGGGACCGCGGGCACGCCCTGACGGGCGGTCAGAAATGGTGCTCCACCGGGGTCTCCGATCCGTGTTCCGAGGGTCGGCGACCCCCCGGTCCAGTTGGTGCTCCCCCTTGGCGGTCTATTCCGTGCACCGATCCGTGCTCCCGCTAAGAAAGGAGCACACGATAGCTATAAATGCGCAGGTCAGTCGGGGTTTTTGACGCGCTTCGACCCCCAGACTCCCTAGGGATCTTCAAGGATGTGAAGGAATCCCTAGTCCCTTCCACCCGGCGGCCCCGCAGAGTCCTCGCCCGGCACGGTCCGCCCACAGGTCAGCAAGATGCGAGAAAGCCCGCCACAGCCCCCAGCGGGGCTTGTGGCGGGCTCTGCGACGTCCCGGCGGGCAATGCGGCGCTGACGGTCTCCGAGGCACTGTGCGGGCCGCTCAGGGGTGTGGCCAGGGAGAGCGGCCGGTCCCGAGGCACAGCGCGCATCCGCGTTCGTAGATCCGAACCGGGCTGGTGACGGAGTCCTTGGTGCGTTGGATGATCCGGCCGGTGCTATCGCACGCCGAGCAGGGCGGCCAGTAGCACACCGGCAGGGGCGGCAGGACGGGCGCCGTGAGGATCATGACGCCGCCCTCGCCCCGAGCCGGTGGAGCCGGTCCGCCGCGTCCGCGACGGCATGCATCAGGTGCGCGCTCTCCTTGGCCGGTTCGCGCTCGGCGAGGACGAGACCGAGCCGGTCAAGGCTCGCGGTCATCCGGCGCAGCGCGGATTCCCGGTCCAGCGCCTCGACCGGAGATTCGGATACGTCGCCCAAATGTTCGCTGGTGGGCGCCATGTGACGGTTCGGCATACCCCCTGTGTAGTGCTGGGATCGGCTCCGGGGAGGGGCCAGACTAGGGGCCATGACGACGGATTCCGTCGGCGCCCGGGTCGCCGCCCTGCGAGGTGAGCGGGGATGGTCGCAAACCGAGCTCGCCGCAGCGCTCGCCGCAGCCTCGGGGCGTCCGACGGTCACCCGCGGCGAGGTCTCCCGCTGGGAGCGCGGCACCCGCCGGCCCACTCCGTACTGGGTCGCGTACCTCGCCGCGGTGCTGCGCGTGCCCACCGACGCGCTGCGCCCGGCCGGGTCGCCGGCCCCGATCCTCGTCGACGACGCCCGCGGCGCCGCCCTGGCCTGGCTGGTGGAGGAACCTCCCCAGATCACCGCCCTGCGATCGGGCCGCAGGATCGGGCGCGCCGAGGCGGCCACCGCCCGCGCCCGCGTCGCGCAGCTGCGCCACCTCGATGACGTCCTGGCGGGCTACGACCTCGCTCCGGTAGTGCTGCGCGAGCACGCCGCGCTGCGGACACTGGTGGATCAGGGTTCCTACACCGAGGCGGTCGGCCGCGACCTCTACGGCTCGCTCGGCGAGGCCGGCCAGATCCTCGGCTGGTCCCTCGCGGACGCCGGGCAGCACGCCGCCGCGTCCGCGCACTACCTCGATGGGCTCGCCGCAGCGAGGACGGCCGCAGACACCGCCACGGCCGCGAACCTGGTCTCCTGCCTCGCCTACCTGCATACCGGGCTTGATCGGGCCGCAGACGGCGCGCTGCTGGCCCGCGCGGCGGTGCGCGGCGCCGGGACCCGGGTCACCCCGCTCGTGCGGGTGCTGTTGCTCGAGCGCCTCGCCTACGCCCTGGCCCACGTCGGCGACCGGAGCGGGGCCGGCCGTGCCCTCGCCGAGGTGGATGAGCTCTACGAGCACCGCGACTTTGGCGCCGAGGAACCGGAGTGGACCTACTGGGTCTCCCGGCCCGAGCTCGATGTCATGGCCGCACGCGTCGCCACCCGCCTTGGGCAACCCGACCGGGCCGCGCCGCTGATCCGCAGCGCCCTGAACGGATACGCCACCGGCCACGCCCGCGAGACCGCCCTCTACCTCGCGTTCCTCGCTGAGGCGCACGTGAGGGCCGGGCAGCGCGCCGAGGCCGCCGACGTCCTCGCCGAGGCCTCCACCTACGCTGCCGGCACCGGCTCGCACCGGGTAGAAC
>FSXZ01000272.1_pt1 | contig 17854 bp, 10 predicted proteins | sample 1638121 | NCBI WGS metagenome assembly FSXZ01 (sample SAMEA3914788, study PRJEB12502) | metagenome | biome: forest; material: soil | place: Canada | collected 2011-07-03 | depth 0.1 m
CCGGGACATCCACCACGTCTCCGAGTTCGACCGGCTGGAGATCCAGCACTTCTTCGAGGTCTACAAGGACCTGGAGCCGGGCAAGTCGGTCGAGGGCGCGAGCTGGGTCGGGCGCACCGAGGCCGAGGAGGAGATCCGCCACTCCCGGCTGCGTTTCGCCGAGTCCCCCGAGGCCCAGGGCCACGCCGCACACTGAACACCCCGCGCCGTCTGAACCGCGCGCACACCCCGTCGGGCGTCGTCCTAGGCCCGGCGGGGTGTCGCGTATCCGTTAATCGGATGCTGTTGTCGGAGCCAGTGCCTAGACTCCGCGGCCATGACCATCACCGATGAACACGGCCGGATCGATCCGCCGCCCGCCGCCGACGAAGCGGCGACCCTGCTCGGCTTCCTCGACTTCCAGCGCGCCACCCTGGCCTGGAAATGCGCAGGCCTGGACGCCGCGGGCCTGAGCGCCACCACGGCCGCGTCCACGATGACCCTCGGCGGCCTGCTCAAGCACATGGCCCTGGTGGAAGACAGCTGGTTCACCCGCGCGCTGTTCGGCCGCGAGCACAGCGAGCCGTGGGCGAGCGTGGACTGGGAGGCGGACCGGGACTGGGAGTGGCACACGGCCGCCGAGGACAGCCCGCAGGAGCTGTTGGCGCTGTGGCAGCGATCGGTGGAAGACGCCCGGGCCTGCACGGCCGAGGCGCTCGCGGACGGCGGCCTCGGCCGGCTGGCGGTGCGTGCGTTCCCGGACGGCTCGCATCCGAGCCTGCGCTGGATCCTGTGCCACATGATCGAGGAGTACGCGCGGCACAACGGCCACGCCGATCTGCTCCGCGAGTCGGTGGACGGAGCGACCGGCGAGTAGTCCGGCGCCGGGGGCTCAGCCGGGTCGGCGCACGGTGTGGATCGGCATCCATTTCATCGGCTGTACGGTCACGTACGTCCCCTGATGCGGGGCCACCACCACCTTGCCGTCGCCCGCGTAGAGACCCACGTGGGACGCGTCGGCGAAGAAGATCACCAGGTCGCCCGGCTCGATCCGGTCGACCGTGACCGCCGCGCCGATGCGGGCCTGCTGCTGCGTGGTGCGCGGAATCCGGACTCCGGCGGCCCGCCAGGCGCGCTGGGCCAGGCCGGAACAGTCGTAGCTGTCGGGTCCCGAGCCACCGTAGACGTAGGGCTTGCCGATCTGGGCGAGCGCGAAGTCGAGCGCCACCCGGCCCTTGGCCAAGGCCGCGGCCGCGCTCGGCGGCCGCGGCGCCGGCTCCGGGTGGCGGGCCGGCTTGCGCACCGCCCGGGCGTGCGCCGCCTGCGCGGAGTGCGTGTTCCGGAACATCCGCCCGGTCCGGGCGGGCAGGTGATGGGCGGTCCGGGCGGCCACGTGGTGGGTCCGTTCCCCGGCCGCCGCGGCCTCGGGCCCGCCCGCGAACCCGGTCGCCGCGGCGATCATGAGCGCGAGCGTCGCCCCGAGCGCCCGCCGGTGCAGGCGCATCCGCACCCGTACTCGCAGCCGGTCGATGATGCACGTATCAATGGGGCTCTGGAAATGGTCCGCATCTGATGAAGGCACATATCCATTCATATGACGAGCATTCGGGCGGCTGTCCCGGCGAAGGCCCCGTCGCTGCGCCTATCGAGTGCCGAATTCGCCCGCTCGGAGGTTCAACCCTCCTCGGCCGCCCGACTCTGCGCGCCGTCAGGGTCGCGCGTAGAACTGGACGGGGCCCCACATCCACATGTTCGAGATCATCACGTTCCAGCCCGTCTTCGGGGCCTGGACCATCTGTCGTCCGCCGAGGTAGATCGCCTCGTGGTAGATCGTGCTCGGGTCCTTCGGATCGGTGGCCCAGAAGAGCAGGTCGCCGGGACGCAGCTGACCGTACGTCAGTGGATGGCTCCGGGCATACTGGAACGCGGCGAAATGCGGCAGGTCCACCCCGGCGGCTTCGTAGGCGCGCATGGCCAGGCCGGAGCAGTCGAAGGACTGCGGCCCGGCACCGCCCCACAGGTACGGCTTGCCGATCTGAGCGAGGGCGTAGGAGACCGCCTTCGCCGCGGCCGCGGCGTCGTACGGGAGCTCGGGGCCGGTTGCGGCGGACGCGGCGGCTTCGGCGGCGAGCTCCTGGGCGAGTTCGGAGGCGCCGCTCTGGCCGAGGCCCTCGCGGCCCAACAGGCCGTCAAGTGCGTTGCCCAGGGCCGTGACCCGGGCCTCGGCCGCGTCGGCGGCGGCGGTCGCGCTGGTCGCGGTCTGGGCCACCGCCTGCTCGGCCGCCGCCAACGCGGTGCTCTGGTCGGCCGCCTGCGCGCTGGCGGCATCCGCGTCATGGCTCGCCGCCTGGGCCTGGGCCACCACCGTCGAGGCGTCCACCAGGACTCGGCGGACGGTGTGGACGCCGTCGAGATACCGGGCCGGATCGCTGACGTCGAGCATGAGCAACAGCGTCCCGGTGGACTGGGCCGGACCGTAGCGGTAGACGGCCGCGGCCAGCCTGCCCAGGTTCGACTTGGCCTGTACCTCGGCCGCCTTGGCCACCGAGGCCCGGGCACCGGCCCGGACCGAATCCCGCCGCGCCGCGGTGACCCGGGCCGCCGCCTGCCGATGCGCCTGCGTGGCCTGCTGCGCCGCTCCCTCGAGCCGAGTGAGCTCACGTTCGGCCTGGGCCAGGGAGCTCTGCGCGGAGGTGAGCGTCCGCGCCCCGGGAGCCGCGCTGGAGCCCGCACCCGACGGGCCTCGCGGCGCGGCGGTCGCGGTGCCGACGTGCCCGAGCAGCATCGCGGCCGTGACCACCGCGCAGGCCGCCGGAGCCGCGAGCGTCAGCCAGCCCGATCTTCCCGTCCGTCGCACGCGCCACCACCTCCGAGCCGATCGTGATCAGTTCCTCATCGTGCTCCGTACGGCGGCATCCGGGTCGCCGGACACGCCGGGCCCGGTGCGCTGACGCGGCAGCGCCGAGGTCGAGCCGGCGGCCCAGTACGCCCGGGTCACCTCCTGGCGCACCGCGGCCACCTGCCGCCGCTCCCGGCACGCCGACATGATCAGGGCGTTGCGCACCGAGTCGGTCAACGGGTCGGACTCCTCGCGGAAGGTCCGCGGCAGCGCCACGGCGAGCTTGTGCACCGCCTCGGCCGGGGCGTAGGGCAGCAGCGGGGCCCGGGTGAGGTCGGGTTCGGCCGCGGCCGCCTCGTCGATCAGGATCATGAGATAGCAGTAGGTGAGCACCGCGTAGGGCAGCCGTACCGCGGCCGACCTGGCCGCCACTCCCTCGGCGAAGCGGCTGGCCGGCACCGTGCGCAGCCGCACGTAGAGCTCGGCCTGATCCTCCGGGAGATCCAACAGAAGCGCCTCGCGGCGCGCGTCTTGCGTCGTGCGCTGACCGGTCTTCATACCCCCGGTATACGTCGGTCCAGGCCCCGGACGTGGCAGGCTGCCCGCCGCCCCCTCCGTACGGGTGAAAGCCCCGTGCCCACGCGAACACCCGAACAGGGTATTGACGTGGGCACGGGGACTCGCGCAAGGCGGGTGAACCCGCCGGACTCAGCCGATCGCCTTCCAGGCCCCGCCGGCCCCCGGGGTCACGTCCCGGCTGTAGTACTGCGCCTGGTAGACCACGCCCTGGTAGTCCACCTTGGCGCCGGCGTTGTAGACCATCGACGCGGTCCAGGCGGCGATCCCGTTCGCGTCCGGGGTGCCGATCTGCTCCCACGGGCCGTTCGGGTCCGCGCCGGGCACCTGGTCCCGGGTGTACCAGGCGGCCTGGTAGGTCGCGCCGCCGTACTCCACCACGTCGCCGGTGTTGAAGATCCGCGAGGCGGTCCAGACGGCGGTGCCGCCCTCCGTCATCGAGATCTGCTCCCACGGCCCGTTCGGGTCCGCGCCGGGCACCTGGCCCTGCGCGTACCAGGCGGCGAGGTACATCTGGCCCTGATACCCGATCACGGCCCCGGCGGTGTACGCGGTCGTGGCGCTCCAGGCCTGCGGCAGCACCACCGAGGCCGTCACGCTCTGCGTGGCGGAGGTGAGCAGGTCGCTGCCCGAGTAGGTGGCGACCAGCGTGTGCATGCCCACCGCGAGGCCGACCGGCAGCGTGAACCGGGCCGTGCCGCCGGACAGCGCGGCCACCCCGCGCACGGTGGCGCCCTCGGTGAGGGTGACCGTGCCGTCGGCGGGCAGGCCGGGCGAACCGACCGTCACGCTCACCGTGGCGGCCGTGCCGTACTGCGCGGTCGCGTTCGCGGCGGTGACCGTCGGGGCGATCGGCGTGATTGCCGGGATCACCAGCTGACGGGTCGTCTCCACGTTCCCGGCCGCGTCGGTCGAGCGGTAGGAGACGGTCTGGTCGTTGAACGCCGGCGTCACCGGGAACGGCCCGGTGTACGTCGTCCAGGCTCCGTCGCCGATCTGATACTGCGTCGTGGCCACGCCCGAGCTCAGGTCGGAGGCGTCCAGGGTGACGGTCACGGGGGCGATGATGGTCGCGCCCGCGGTCGTCGAGGCGGTGGTGTACGGCGCGACCGTGTCCACCTGGATCGGCAGCGTGACGGTGTCCGAGACCTGGTCGTAGTCGTCCACGGCACGGAACTGATACGTCCAGGAGCCCTCGGCGACACTCAGCGCCCCGGTGTAGTCGACCCAGCCGCCGGCGCCCTCGCGGTACTCGATGACCGGAGTCGTGCCCGCGTCGTCGGTGACGGTGGCCGCGATGGTCGGGCTCGAGACGTACCAGCCGTTCGAGCCGTCGGCCGGGCCCGGGTTCACCGTGGCGGTGACGACCGGCGGCAGGTCCGGCGTGCTGATCACGACCGTGGCCTGCGCCGTGGCGGTGAATCCGTAGTCGTCGGTGCCGGTCACGGTGACCGGGTAGCTCCCGGCCACCGCCTTGTTCACGGTGGACAGGTCCACGTTGACCACGCCGTCCACGTTCAGGCCGGCCCCGAGACCGTCGAGCACCTCCGCCTGGTTCAGGCCGAGACCGTTGACCGAGACGGAACTGTTCGTCAGCTGGACCGCGGCCACCGGCACCACCTGGACCACGACCGCGACCGGGTCGGAGACGTAGCCGTTCTCGGTCGCCGTGACCAGGGCGGTGTAGTCGCCGACGGTGCTGTAGTCGACGTCGCTCGAGTCGACCGTGAGGGTCGCGTCGGACGGGTCGGCCGTGGCGCCGATGGCGGCGGTCAGGATCGCGTCGCTCGCCGGCCCGTTGCCGACCCGGTAGGTGAGCCGGTCGTGCGCGACGGTCGCGGTCGGGGCGGTCTGGGTGGAGGTGGTGGCGTCGCCGAGGCGGAAGGTGGTCACCACGGCGGCGTGGTCGCTGGTCCACGCGTTGGAGGCGATGGTGGCCGACGACGGCCAGCCCGCGACCAGCGTGTTCGAGCCGAGCACGTGCAGGTCGGCCCCGGCGTAGTCGACATAGTCGACCCGCTCGGGCGAGGGGTCGCTCGCGTCGGTCGAGACGATCGGCCAGGTGTCACCCGTGCCGGCGCCCGAGTCGGTCAGTCCGGTGCCGGTGATGAGGTCGGGCACCGGCCAGTCCACGGCGCCGACGCCGCAGTGCGACGAGGCGTCCGCGTCCGTCCAGTCGGAGGACGAGGGGGAAGCCAGGTCACCGAGGAAGACCACCGGCGTGGCGTCGGCCGCCATCACGTCCGGCTGGATTTCGGCCGCGATGGCCTGGGCCTGCGCATACCGGGGGGTCGCCTGCTCCGCCGCCACGATCGACGCGGCGTCGGATCCGGTGGTGCAGGCCTGCGTCGGTCCGTAGGCGGATTCGTCCAGGGCCGCGTCCCAGACCCGCACGGTGCGCCCGGCCACGTCCACGGTCACCCCGACTGCCGGGGCCGAGGCGGTCGCGGCGACCACTCCGGCCGAGGAGATCGGGTAGGCCGAGACGATGCCGAGCCCGTCGGCGCCCTCGTAGGAGTACCAGCCGAGGGCGTTCGCGAGCGCGGTCGCGACGGTGCCGCCGTCCTGCTGGACGCCGATCACCTCGAGGCCGTTCTGCGCGATGACCGCGAGATCCTTGAGCTGCGCGCCGTCCACGTGGGTGCCCGCGTCCCAGAGGTTCCAGGTCGCGGTGGCCACCTGCGGCGCGTCGTCAGCGGCGATGACCGGGACTTCGACGGTGATCGTCGAGGTCGTGGTCCCGTCGGTGGCCTGCACCGTGATCGTGCCGGGGTGCTGCGGAACCGAGCTCGGCGCGGTGCCGCTGACCACTCCGGTGGAGCTGACGCTCAGCCAGGAGTCACCGCTCACCTCCTTGTACGAGGTGACGGCGGTGCCGTTCCACAAGCCCGCGAGCGGCTGCGTCACCGCGCCCCCCACGCGCACTTGGGCGCCGTGGAAGGTGTCGGAGACGAAGCCCTTGGACAGGGTGGAGACCGGCGACGCCAGGTCGACCGTGGATTCGGCCGGCAGCGCGGTGCTGGCCGGCTTGGTCGCGTTGTAGTCGTTGGCGATCTGAGCGGCCGAGATCGCCTTGTCGTAGAAGTCGAAGTCGTCCACCAGCGCGTCGGTCGAGGCCGCGTACACGCCCGTACCGTCCTGGCCGATCATGAACGGCAGGCCGGAGGCGAGGTTCGAGGACGAGCTCATCGTGCCGGAAGCCGAGGTGGTGAACAGGGTGCCGTCGACGTAGTAGCTGACCGTCTGGGCGCTGCGGTCCACGACCACGCTCAGATAGTGCCAGGTGCCGGTCAGCGTGGTCGGGTCGGTGGTCAGGTACTCGCGCGTGCCGCCGGACGTCTGTCCCCAACAGGCACGCGTCGTGGCGGTACCGGACACGTGGTAGAAGGAGAGGCCGGCGTTGTTGCAGGCCGCGAAGTTCTGGTTGCTCACGATGGGAGCGTCCACGGTTTCGCTGTATTCGCCCCACCACAGCGAGAACGAGTAGCTGCTCGCGCCGTCGGTCTCGCCCGCCACCTTGGGCAGCTGGATGTAGTTGGTGCCCGCGCTCAGGTGCGCCGCGTCGCCCGACACGCCGGTCTTGGCGTAGGTGACGGTGCCGTTCCAGGTCCCGTCGTTGCCGTAGCCGGAGCTGTCGGTGGCCGTGGTGCTGGTCGAGTTGTCGAAGTCGTACGACACCACCGGAGCGACGGTGTCACCGACGGCGCGGTAGCGGTTCCAGACCGCGTACAGGGTCACGGTCGCGCCGTTGGTCGAGGTCAGGTTGCTGACGCTCTGCCCGTCGGGGTACGTCACGGTCCCGGTCGGGCTGGTGGACCAGCCCAGGAACGCGTAACCCGTACGGGTGTACGCGTTCGCCGTCAGCGCACCCGACTGGCCGTAGCTGAACGACTCGTTCGCCGTCGAGCCACCGGTGGCGCCGTTGCCGTTGAAGGCGACGGTGTACGTGTCCGGCGACGAGACCGCCTTCACCGAGACGTTCGCGGACGGCATCGTGAACGAGCCGTCGGCCGCGATGCTCAGACCGGCCGGGGAGACGACCTCCCAGGCCGAGCTGTAGCCGGTGGCCGGGGTGGCGGTGAGCGTCACCGTCGTGCCGGGAGCGGCCCAGCCGTTGTTCGCGTCGGTGGACGCGCTCACCGTGACGTGCGCGTCGCCGGACTCGGAGACGGTGTAGCTGCCGGCCGGGGCCCAGCGCGCGTAGAGCGTCACGGTACCGCCGTCGGCCGTGGTCAGGTTGCTGACGCTCTGGCCGTCGGTGTAGGTCGGCGTGCCGGTCGGCGTCGTGGCCCAGCCGATGAACTGCTCGCCGGTGTCGGTGAACCCGTTCGGCGAGAGTGCGGCCGACTGGCCGTAGGTCATGGCCTGCGACGCCGTCGAGCCGCCGGTGGCGCCGTTGCCGTCGTAGTTCACCGTGTAGGTGTTCGGCGTGAAGGTGGCCTCCACGGTCACCGGCGTGCCCGGGTCGGTGAAGGTGCCGTTGGCGCTGATCGCCAGCGTGGACGGGGTCACCGGGACCCACGAGGCGAAGGTGTAGCCGGCCGCCGGGGTCGCCGTCAGCGTGTCGGTGTCGCCGGAGGAGGGGGCGAGCACCGCGGCCGTGCCGGTGCCGTGGCCGTCGTTGGTGACGCTCACCTGGAAGTGCGTGGCCGGGTTGGTCGCCGCGTAGTCCGCCGCGATCTGGCCGCCGGTGATGGCCTGGTTGTAGAAGTTGAAGTCGTCCACCAGCGCGTCGTCGGTCGCGCTGTAGACGCCGGTGCCGTCCTGGGCGATCCGGATCGGGTCGCCGGAGTCGAAGTTCGCGGCGGTGGTGCCGGAGATCGTCGAGGTGGTGGAGAAGAGCGTGCCGTCCACGTAGTACGAGTACGTGTGCGCACTCGAGTCCTCGACCACGGCCAAGTAGTGCCAGCCGCTGCGGATCGTGGTGGTGTCGGTGGTGCTGTAGGTCTTCGTGCCGTTGACACCGAAGCAGGAGCGCTGCTCGTAGGTGCCGCTCAGGTGGTAGAAGCTGAACCCGGCGTTGGCACAGGACGCGAAGTTCTGGTTCGACACCAGCGGCGCGTCGACCGTCTCGGTGTTGTCGTACCACCAGGTCTCGAAGGAGAAGCTGCCGGACCCGTCGGTCTGGCCGGCGACCTGGGGCAGCGTCACGAAGTTCTTGCCGGCGCTCACGTGCAGCGCCTGGCCGGAGACGCCGGCCGCGTAGGACGGCGTGCCGCTCCAGGTGCCGTTGTTGCCGTGGCCGGAGCTGTCCACGACGGTCGTGCCGGAGTCGGAGTCGAAGGTGTAGGCGACGACGGGGGTGACCGCGTCACGCGTGGCGAAGGTCGCGTCGGCCGAGGCCGGCTGGACCAGGGCGAGCGTCTCACCGGTCAGGGCGAGTACCGCGGCCAGGCCGACGGCGGTCAGCCGACGCGGCCGACGGCCCGGCGTGAACCGGGTTGGGGGTGGCCGAAAGGCCATCAGGCACTCCAGGGGGAAGGGAGCGAACGGGGATCGGATCGGACAGGGACAGATCGGGGGCGCGAGCTCACGCGGAGGTCCGCGATCACGCGGAGGTCTGCGCGATCCGACCGGCGTAGCGGTGCTCCCAGCCGGTGCCGTTGTCGGCGGTCATGATCACGTCGTAGTAGCCGTCCGCGGTCGGCCAGGAGACCGTCGTCGACTCGCCCGCGCCGACCCAGTAGTCCTGCGTGCCGCCGACGTGGTCGTTCGCGGTCAGGGTGTAGTGCACCCGCTGCAGGCCGTCGTTGTGCAGGGTGATCCCCACGGTCGGCTCGGCGCCGGTGTTCAGGACCACGTCCACCCGCGGCACCCCGGCGTTGTCCTGACCGGCCGGCAGCACCGTGCCGGCGTGCGCGCGCACGAAGCCGTCCGGGCCGTAGACGGAGAAGGCGTACTTGCCCTGGTAGGCCGCCGCGTTCCAGGTGTAGCCGCGCGGATCGGCCGAGGTCACGGTGAACGGCGTGTTGGTGAAGGGCTGGTAGGCGTCCGGGAAGACCTGGAGGCTCACCGCCTTGCCGTCCGGCCCGCCGACCAGGGACATGGTCGAGGTGACGGTCCCGGCGGCGCGGTCTTCGGCGAAGGTGGAGTGCGCGTGGAAGGAGAGCGGCCGCGGGCGCAGCGGCGGGTAGTCGGTCCACTGGTCCTCGGTCGGGACCTGGGTGGCGATGGTGCCGCCGGCGTCGGCGATCGCGATCAGCGCCGCGGTGTCCGGCAGCGACGGGCTGCCCAGCACCGGATGGGCGAAGTCGATCGCGCTGGTCAGGTCGCCGCTGATGGCGCGGCGCCAGTCGGTGATGGTGGTGCTCGGCGCCGGGGTGCCGAGCGAGGCCGTCCACACCTCGAGGAAGCGGATGACCGAGGTGTGGTCGAAGACCTCGGAGTTGACCCAGCCGCCCCGGGTCCACGGCGAGACCAGGGTCATCGGCACCCGCGCGCCGTAGCCGATCGGAGTGGAGCCGGAGTACTCGTTCGTGGTCCCCGCCTCCGGGTACGGCGGGAGTACGTGGTCGAAGTAGCCGTCGTTCTCGTCGAAGTTCAGAATCAGCAGCGTGTGGTTCCAGATGTCCGGGTTGCTCTGCAGCGCCTGGATCACCCGGTCGGTGTAGCGGGCGCCGTGCTCCGGGTCGGCCGAGGGGTGCTCGGACCACTCATACGGGGAGACGATCCAGGACACCTGCGGCAGCGGGTACTCGGCGTCCGGCGCGCAGGCGGCGATGAAGTCGCCCAGGACGCCGTTGAGGTTGGTGTCGCTGTCGTCGTTGGGCAGCCCGTCCGCCGCGTACGGGAACGAGTTCGCGCGCCAGACCAGGCCGGTGCCGGGGGCGGTCTTGGTGGCGTCGGCCAGATTGGCCGCGCTCGGGGTGAAGGTGGCGAAACCGCGGATCGGGTTGTCCTCGTAGTCCCCGCGCCAGCCGTCGCCGTCGTTGTTGTCCACGTACACCCGCCAGGACACGCCCGCCGACTGCAGCGCCTCCGGGTAGGTCTGCCAGGCCCGGTTGCCCGAGGTCTCGCCGCCGTTCGCGGTCACCCCGTCCGAGGTGCCGGTCCACAGGTAGAGCCGGTTCGGCGTGGTCGGGCCCATCACCGAGCAGTGGTAGTTGTCGCAGAGGGTGTAGTTGCTGGCCAGCGACCACTGCCAGGGGATCTCCTCCCCGGTCAGATAGTTCATGGTGGCGCTGCCCTTGGCCCCGACCCAGTTGTTGTACAGGCCGCCGTGCCACGCGGCGGTGCCGGTGCCGTAGCTGTGGTCGAGACCGGTGGTGCTCTGGGCGACGGTCGTGACGTGGTTCGGCTTGTAGACGCTGGCGCCGCTCGGCTGGGAGAAGACGTCGGTGCCGTTCTGGAAGCGCAGCGCCTGCTTGTCGTTGAAGCCGCGTACCCCCGGCATCGCGCCGTAGTAGTGGTCGAAGGCGCGGTTCTCCTGCATCAGGATCACCACGTGCTTGAGGTCGGCCATCGTGCCGCTGAAGCCCTCGGGCAGCACGTACGCGGCCGAGCCGGAGCCGTCGGCCTCGGTCGCCGCCCACGCGGCCGCGCCGCCCGCGCCCAGTGCGGCGACTCCGCCGAACAGGCCCATGGCCTTGAGCATGCCGCGGCGGGAGAGCCCTGATCTCAGGACCTCCGGCGGTACGGTCACGCCCTGCGGCGAGTCAATGGGCTCGGTTGCCTCGTCGGCGGCCATCGCATGCTCCTCGTGCGGGAACGGTCAAGGAAAAGCAAAACCGCGAGGAGTCAAAGCGCCGTGGATGAACGGGGGTTGAATGCGGCCCGTCGGATGGCTGATCCGGGCCCGAGACATCGGATTCGTTCGCCGACTGCGCGCAGTGGGCCGGATCAGGGCCGGGATACCACTACGTTCAGTCGCGCGACGGTAGCAGCGTGCGCGCCACGTCCCCGGCCTTGACGTCGAAGGCGACGAGTTCGGAGACGTACCGGTCCACCGCGACCTCGACCACGGCGCCGTCCCGGATCGCGGTGGTGCGGCTGATCTGGAGCAGCGGGCTGGACCGGCGCAGGCCGAGCAGCCGGGCGTCCTCGCTGGAGGCCGCCACCGCCTCGATCCGGTGTCCGCCGAGGACGACGTCGAACCCGGCCGCGGCCAGCCCGCCGAACACCGACGGCGCGTCGTCCGCCAAGCCCTCGATCGCCGCGTGCACCGCCGGAGCCCAGGTGGAGCGCTCGATCATGGCCGGCTGCCCGTCCAGCGTGCGCACCCGGGTGAAGCGCAGCACCGGCTCGCCCAGCCGGATCCCGAGCAGCCGCGCCTCCCGCGCCGTGGCCCCCTCGCGCTCCCGATGCACGATCCGCCCGGCCGCCTGCCGCCCGTGATTCGCAGCCCACTGCGAGAAGGGCCGCAGCTCGCCCACCGTCTGGGCCTGTTCCCCCGCCTGCACCAGCCAGCCCGAATTCGGCCGGGAGACCAGCAGCCCGCGCCGGGCCAGCGAGGCCAGCGCCGTACGCACCCGAGCCCGGGTCGTGCCGAACTGCTCGGCCAAGGCCTGCTCACTCGGCAGCCGCCGCCCGGCCGGATAGCCGCCGTCCGCGATCCGCCGCTCGATCTCGGCCGCGAGGGCCGGGCGGGGGCTGGACATGAGGCGGGCCGTCCTCTTCGAAGACGATCGAAGGCCCAGACAGCGTTAGCTGACCTGGGCCTTCGCGAGCGAGCCTCCTATCGGAATCGAACCGATGACCTACGCATTACGAGTGCGTCGCTCTGACCGACTGAGCTAAGGAGGCGAGGACGGGACATGGTGATCCCGACCGCTGCCCCAGTGTAGCGGACCTAGACGGTCTGCTGGCAAACGGTTCCGACCGCGGGCACGGTGCCGTTCAGGAAGTAGGCGTCCACGGCTGAATCGATGCAGGTCGAGCCGCGCCGGTAGGCGGTGTGCCCGGCCCCGTCCATGGTCAGCAGGTGGCCGCTGGTGAGCTGTCCGGCCAGCTGCTGGGCCCAGGTGTAGGGGGTGGCCGGGTCGTTGGTGGTGCCCACCACCAGGATCGGGGCGGCACCCTGGGCGGAGATCTTGTGCGGGGCCAGGGTCGGCTTGGCGCCCCAGTAGGCGCAGGGCAGGCTGGACCAGTCGACCATGGCCCCGAAGAACGGCGCCTGCTGCTCGAAGGTGGGCAGCTCCGCCTCGATCTGCTGCGCCGAGGTCGCCTCGTCCGGGTGGTCCACGCAGTTGACCGCGTAGTTGGCCTCGGCCTCGTTGTCGACGTAGTGGCCGTTCTCCCGGTCGTTGTACGCGTCCGCCATCGACAGCAGCACCGAGCCGTCGCCACTCAGGGCCCTGGTCAGCGCGATGCGCAGGTCCGGCCACCAGCCCTGGTCGTACATGGCCACGGAGATGCCGGTCAGCGCGTAGGCCTCGTCCAGCTTGCGGGTGCCGTCGCCCTTGATCGGGTTCGCCTCGAGGCCGGCCACCCAGCTCTTGAGCTTGGTGAACGCGGCGTTCGGGTCAGTGCCCAGCGGGCAGTCGGTCTGCTTGACGCAGTCGCCCAGGAACAGTCGCAGTTCCTTGTCGAAGGCCACGGCCTGGGTCAGGTTCTCCTGCTCGGCCGTCAGGTCCGGGTCGATGGCGCCGTCGAGCACGAGGTGCCCGACCCGCTGCGGGAACTCCTGGGCGTACACCGCGCCCAGGTAGGTGCCGTAGGACTTGCCGAGGTAGGTCAGCTTCTGGTCGCCGAGCGCGGCGCGCAGGATGTCCATGTCGCGCGCCGCGTACGTCGTGCCGACGTAGGGCAGCAGGCCGCCCGACTTGGCCTCACACTGCTGCGCGAAGAACTTGTCCTGCGCCTCGACTTCGGCCACCTGCTGCGGGGTCGCCGGGGCCGGGGGCGAGTCGATGAAGGTGTCCATCTGACTGTCGCTCAGGCACTGCACCGGATCGGACTTGCCGACGCCCCGCGGGTCGAAGCCGACGAGGTCGTAGCGGGCGAGGACGGCCGCGTCGACCACGTCCCCCGAGGTGGCGTACTGCAGGCCGGAGCCGCCCGGGCCGCCGGGGTTCACCAGCAGCGAGCCGAGCCGGTGCGCCGTGTCGGTGGCGGGCTTGCGCACCACCGCGATCCCGATGGTCTTGCCCGCCGGGTCGGCGTAGTCCAGCGGCACCTTCAGCGTGCTGCACTGGTAGCCGCCGTCGCACGAGGTCCAGGTGAGTTTCTGGCCGTAGAACGCGGCCAGGTTCGGTGCGGTGCCCGCGGTCAGCCCGGGCTTGCCGGTGAATCCGGCCGCGTGCGTGTCCGAGGCGGTACAGCCGGCCAGCGGCAAGGCGAACACGACAGCGGCCAGGGCCAGGTAGCGCATGGTGGCGCGAGGCGTCATCGGCGATCCCTTCGGAGAACTGACGGCTGGTCGGGCCGACTTCCCGCGGTGCTCGGCAGGTACGCCGCACAGTGCGTCAACGGTACTGCCTCAGGGTGACTGAACGCCGGGTCGAGGGGTCGGAACGGGGGACGTCAGGGGGCCGACCGGGCGAAAAAACGGCCAGCCCGGCGCGTCGCGGGCGCTGGTGCGCCGGGCCGCGGGTACCGCCGCGCCCGGCGAGCGGCCCGGGCCGCCGCTCAGCCCAGTGAGACCGCCATCGCCTCCACCGCGAGCAGCGGGGCGACGTTCGCGGCGATCGCCTCGCGCGCGCCGAGGACGGCGTCCACCCGACGCAGCGTGTCCTCCGGCCGCGATCCCGCCGCGATCTGGCCCACCTGGGCCCGCTGGTCCGCGTGCACCGGCTCGGGGCCGGGGCCGCCGCCGGTCAGCTGCACCGCCAGCACGTCGCGGTAGAACGCCAACAGGTCGGACAGCGCCCGGTCCAGGCAGTCGCGCTGAATCCGGGTCAGCCGCCGCTTCTGCCTGGTCTCGAGCTCCTTGAGCAGCCCGGCCGAGCCGGCCACGCCGCGGGCCGAACCGGCGCCCTTGCCCTGGCCGTAGCCGAGCGCGAGCTTGAGCTCCTCGGTCTCGGTCGCGTCCAGCGTCTCGGTGGCCGCCTTGGCCTCGGCCTCGGCGGCGTCCACCAGCGCCTGCGCGGCGCCGAGGGCCCGGCCGAGGTCGCGCGCCTCCATGGGCAGCCGCAGCACGGCCGTACGCCGGGCCGCCGCTTCCGGATCCAGTACGAGCGCGCGGGCCCGCTCGTAGTCGCCCTGGGCCGCCCGGGCCGCCAGCAGCGCCTGCTCCGGCGCCGCCCCGGCCCGCGCCACCAGCGCGGCGGCCACGTCCGCGGCCGCCGGAGTGCGCAGGTTCAGCTGGCGGCAGCGGGACAGGATGGTGGGCAGCAGATCGCGGCTGGAGGGGGCGCACAGGATCCACACCGTCCGCGCGGACGGTTCCTCGATCCCCTTGAGCAGCACGTTCGCCGCGCCCTCGGTCAGCCGGTCGGCGTCCTCGAACACGATGATCTGCCAGCGTCCGCCGGACGGGGCCATCGCGCAGTCGCGCACCAGCTTGCGGGCGACGTCCACGCCGATGCTGAGCTGGTCGCTGCGGACCACGGTGACGTCCGCGTGGGTGGCGCCCAGCGCGGTGTGGCACTGCGAGCAACGGCCGCACCCGGGCCGCGGCCCGGTGCACTGCAGCGCCGCCGCGAACGCGCGGGCGGCCTTGCCGGTGCCGGAGCCGGGCGGGCCGGTCAGCAGCCAGGCGTGCGTCATCGCGTTCACGCTCGCCCCGGTGGCCCCGCCGAGCACCCGCCGGGCCGCCACCGCCGCGCGTCCGAGCCGCTCGACCACGTCGGGTTGGCCGATCAGCTCGGCCCACACCGCCCCGACGGGCGGCTGCCCGTTCTCGTCCACCGGACCGGACTCCGTGTCCGCCAGCTCGCCCCAGGCCGCCGCCGCGCCGTCGGCCCCAGCCCCCTGCGGCTCGTTCTCCTCGCCGTCCGGGTAGCCGTCCCCGTCGGCGCCGTACTCCTCGCCGTATTCGTCCTCGAAGTCCTCGTCGCTCACTCGCGACCGCCCTCGCCCGCTGTTCCCTCCGCGCCGACCCCGTCCGGCTCGGCCGTCTCGCCCGCCTCGTCCGCGTCCGGCTCGACCCCGCCGAGCCGCATCAGGTCGTCGGTCAGACTCGGCGGACGCGGCGCCTGCTCCCGCGCCGCCTTGGCCGCGGCCGCTGCGAGCCGGGCCCGCTCCTTGGCCCTGGCCTCGGCCTGGCGTACCGTCAGCTCCGCCTCGCGCCGGCGCAGCGCGTCCTGCTGGCTCTGGATCCGCAACTCCTGCTCCCGGCGTTCGGCCTCGCGGCGCTGCGTCTCGGCCCGCTCGCCGTCCTCGGCCGCGGCCCGGGCCGCGGCCTCCTGCTCCGCCGACTCGCGCGCGGCCTTCTCCTGGGCCTCCCGGCGCAGCCGCTCCTGCTCGGCCGTCTGACGCTCCGCCAGCTCCTCTTCCCGGAGCCGGCGCTCCTCGGCCTCCGCGCTCGCCCGGGCCTCGGCCTCCTCGGCCGCCTTGGCCTGCTGGAACTCGCGCTCCTTGGCGATCGCCGCCTCGCGTGCGGCCTCCTTGCGGGCCGCCGCCTCGGCCTCCGCCGCGGACAGCGGCAGCAGGTGGTCCAAGCGGTCCTGGATCGCGCCGGTGAGTATCTGCGGCCCCTGGTTCGCATCCAGTACCAGGTAGCGCTCGGGGTCCTGTTTGGCCCGCTCGAGGAAGGTCGCACGCACCCGGGCGTGGAAATCCCCGGCTTCGGCCTCGAGCTTGTCCGGCACGCCGGTGCGCTCTTCCCGCCGGGCCCGCGCGACGGCCGGGTCCAGATCCAGCAGCACCACCAGGTCCGGCCGTGCCCCGTCGGTGGCGAACGCCGAGAGCGCCGCCACGTCCTCGGCAGCCAGCCCCCGCCCGCCGCTCTGGTAGGCGATCGAGGAGTCCACATGACGGTCCGTCACCACGATCGCGCCGCGCTCGAGCGCCGGGCGTACCACCGTCTCCATGTGCTCGGCCCGGTCCGCGGCGAACAGCAGCGCCTCGGCCCGCGCCCCGAGCCGGTGCTCGCGCGCGTGCAGGACCAGATCGCGCACCTCGACGCCGAGCGGTGTCCCGCCCGGCTCGCGCGTGGTCACCACCTCGTAGCCGCGCCTGCGCAGCCAGGCCGCCACCGCGGCGATCTGGGTGGACTTGCCCACCCCGTCGCCGCCCTCGACCGCGATGAACCATCCCGCGCAGGCACGCCCCGGCTCACCGGCGGCCCGAACCGGACCACCGGGCCGCCACCGCCGTCCACGCAACTTCCCGACCATGCGGACAAGGCTACTTCGGTCCGGCGACAATCAGGTCACTCGGACTTGTCCGCCGAGCTCTTCTTCGCCGTCGTCGAGGCGGTCTTCTTGGCCGCCGTCTTCTTCGCCGTGGTCTTCTTGGCCGTCGTGGTCTTGGCTGCGGTCTTCTTGGCCGCCGCCTTCTTCGCCGTCTTCTTGGCCGGCCCCTTGGCCCGCTTCTCCGCGAGCATCCCGAAGGCCTGCTCCACCGTCAGCTCCTCGACCGTGGTACCACGCGGGATGGTCACGTTGGTCTCGCCGTCGGTCACGTACGCGCCGAAGCGCCCGTCCTTGGCCACCACCGGCTTGCCGGTCTCCGGGTCGTCACCGAACGCGCGCAGCGGCGGCTTGGCCGCCCCGCGCCGGCCGAACTGCTTGGGCTGCGCGTAGATGGCCAGCGCCTCGTCCAGAGTGATCTCGAAGATCTGCTCCTCGCCGGTCAGCGAGCGCGAGTCCTCACCCTTGCGCAGGTACGGCCCGAACCGGCCGTTCTGCGCGGTGATCTCCTCGCCGGACTCCGGATCGGTTCCCACCACCCGGGGCAGCGAGAGCAGCTGGAGCGCGGTGTCGAGGTCGATCGTGTCGAGCGTCATCGACTTGAACAGCGAGGCGTTGCGCGGCTTGACCGCGTTCTTCCCGGTCTTCGGCGCGTCCTCGGGCAGCACCTCGCTCACGTACGGCCCGTAGCGCCCGTCCTTGGCCACGATCGTGTAGCCGGTGTCCGGGTCGGTGCCGAGCTCCTGGTCGCCGCTGGGCCGGGCCAGCAGCTCCTCGGCGAGCTCGGGCGTCAGCTCGTCCGGCAGCGTGCCGTCCGGCACGTTCGCCCGCTCGAGCGAGTTGCCCTCGCCGTCGTAGCGCTCGATGTAGGGCCCGTACTTGCCGACCCGCAGTGCCACGCCCTCGGAGATCGGGAAGGTGTTGGTCTCCCTGGCGTCGATCTCGTTGAGCTTGTCCGAGATCAGGTCCTTGAGACCGCCCTCGCCGAAGTAGAAGTTCTTCAGCCACGGCACCCGCTCGGCCTCGCCCCGGGCGATCCGGTCGAGGTCCTCCTCCATATGCGCGGTGAACTCGTAGTCGACCAGGTCGCCGAAGTGCTTCTCGAGCAGTCCGACCACGGCGAAGGCCCGGAACGAGGGCACCAGCGCGGTGCCCTTCTTGAACACGTAGCCGCGCTGCTGGATCGTGTCGACGAAGGTGGCGTAGGTGGACGGGCGCCCGATCTCGC